>Ga0302324_100018448_pt1 | contig 13745 bp, 9 predicted proteins | sample Palsa_T0_1_FD_201949 | JGI IMG/M metagenome (GOLD analysis project Ga0302324, IMG submission 201949) | Peat permafrost microbial communities from Stordalen Mire near Abisko, Sweden - Palsa_T0_1 | ecosystem: Environmental > Terrestrial > Soil > Palsa > Peat permafrost | place: Sweden: Abisko... | reverse complement strand
ATCTGTACCTTCCCTACAAGCCCAAGCGCCGCACCAAGGCGATGATCGCGCGGGAAAAAGGTCTGGAACCCCTGGCGAATTATCTCTGGAGCCAAGAGCCGACGGGTACCCCGCTCGAAACATTTGCCGCGTCCTTTGTCGACGCTCAAAAAGGAGTCGCCAGCGTGGAGGATGCGCTCGAAGGCGCGCGCCACATACTGGCCGAGACGATCAGCGACAACGCGGATATTCGCAAACTGCTGCGCCGCGCCCTGTTTGAAGAAGGCATCATCGTCAGCAAAAAAGCGGCGGACGCGGTCGACGAACAACAGAAATTCAAGATGTATTACGACTACCGCGAACCGGTGAAGCAGATCCCCTCGCATCGCATGCTCGCCATCCGCCGCGGCGAGACTGAAAACATCCTCTACTTCCTCATCGAACTCGATCCGCAACGTCCGCTCGACCTCATCCGGAGCAAGATCCACAAACGCCCCGGCGACTGGACCGCCCAATTGAACTACGCGGCGGAAGACGCCTGGAAGCGTCTGCTCAATAGTTCCATCACATCGGAAGTTCGCCTGGAGCTTAAGCAGCGCGCCGACACCGATGCCATCCAGGTTTTCCGTGAGAATCTCCAGAACCTGCTGCTCTCCCCTCCCGCCGGCCAGCTCGCCGTACTTGGACTCGACCCCGGCATCCGTACCGGCTGCAAGATCGCCGTGGTTGACGACACCGGTAAATTCCTCGGCCACGATGTCATCTACCCATTCCAGCCCAAAAATGATTTGGCCGGTGCGGAGCGTACCCTGAAGGCCCTGATCCAAAAATATAACGTCCGGGCCATCGCCATCGGGAACGGCACTGCTTCGCGCGAGACGGATACCTTCGTCCGTGACTTTCTCAAGAAGGAAGGCCTCTCGTCGCTCTTCTGTGTAATGGTCAACGAGTCGGGCGCCTCCATCTATTCAGCCTCCGAAATCGCCCGCCAGGAGTTCCCGGATCTCGACCTGACCGTGCGCGGAGCCATCTCCATTGCGCGCCGTTTGCAGGACCCGCTGGCCGAACTGGTCAAGCTCGATCCGAAGTCCATCGGCGTAGGCCAGTATCAGCATGATGTCGATCAGAATTATCTGCACAAGTCGCTCGAGACGGTAATTGAAAGCTGCGTCAACCGTGTCGGTGTAGACCTCAACACCGCTTCCTGGGCCCTGCTGCGCTATGTCGCCGGCATCAACGAACGCACCGCGCAGAAAATCGTCGAATTCCGCAATGAACATGGCCGCTTCCGCTCTCGCGTTCAATTGACCGCCGTACCTGGCATCGGCCCCAAGACCTTCGAACAGGCCGCCGGCTTCCTGCGAATCCGCCATGGCGATCAGCCCCTCGATATTACTGCCGTTCATCCGGAGTCATACCCCATAGTCGAGCAAATCGCCAGGAGCTTAAACGTTCCAATCGAGCAGATCATCGAACAGCCAGCCCTGCTCGAGAAGCTCGACAAGAGCGGCCTCGCCGCTGGTGTCTACACCCTGCACGACATTCTGGAAGAACTTCGCAAACCTGGACGGGACCCGCGCGACAAGTTTCTCGCGCCCAGCTTTAAGGACAATGTGAAGGAGATCGGGGACCTTCAAGTGGGAATGACGCTGGAGGGCATCGTCACCAACGTTACCAAGTTCGGCGCCTTCGTGGATGTCGGCGTTCATCAGGATGGACTGGTGCACATCAGTGAACTATCGGACCGCTACATCAAGGAGCCGGGCGATGTCGTCAAGGTCGGCCAGATCGTGAAGGTGCATCTGCTCAGCGCCGATCCGAAAACCAAGCGCATCGCATTATCGATGAAGACGCCCGGCGCGAAGCCTGCGCAAGGTGCGGCGCCCCAGGCGAAGAAAGCAGGTCCGACCCCCAACGCCCAGACCATGGACGACAAACTGGCAGCACTGGCGGACCGTTGGAAAAAACGATGAGAGAAGCGGAACGCGAATGAGCACATTTCGAATCGCACTCGCCAACCTCCAATTCCCGGAGACTCCCGAGGAGTCGGTCGCATTGGCCACCCAAGCCATCGCTCAAGCGTCCCTCGAGCGCGCCGGCCTCATCTGCTTTCCGGAGTGCTTCGTTCCGGGCTACCGGGCCGTGGGGAAGCTGGTGCCGCCGCCCGATCCGGCATTCCTCAAACGCGCGTGGTCCGCAATCGCAGCGGCCGCCGCGAAGGCAAATCTCGTGGTTGTTCTCGGCACCGAACGCGTCGTCGATGAGGCGCTCGTGATCACCGCCCTGGTCATCAACCGGGATGGAACGATCGCCGGCTTTCAAGACAAAGTCCAGATCGACCCCAGCGAGGAGGGTACCTATTCGCCCGGCTGCGGGAGGCGCGTTTTCGAGATCGGCCCGCTGACCTTCGGTGTCGCCATTTGCCATGAAGGGTGGCGTTATCCGGAAACGGTCCGCTGGGCTGTTCGGCACGGCGCTCACATCGTGTTCCATCCTCATTTCCACGAGGCCGAGCCCGGCGGTTACCGGCCTTCGAGTTTCGCCGATCCCGCGAACTCCTTCCATGAGAAAGCAGTCTTGTGTCGCGCTGCCGAGAACACCTGCTTTTTCGCAACCGTGAACTGTGCAAGTGTCGGTTCGCCGACCACCTCAGCAGTGGTGCGGCCAGATGGGACGCTGCTCAGCTACCAGCCCTACGGCAATCCGGGACTGCTGCTGGCGGACATCGATATCGCTCAGGCCACCGGCCTGCTCGCGGCGCGCTACAAACCTGTTTAGAAACGAGGGGCGACCCTATGGCCACCCCTCGAGTCTGTTTATCTCACGAATACTTGTATCACAACGCTGACTGGTCCGCCTGGGCCATAAGCCGTCAGCGTGTAATCCGAGTTAGTGGTCGGATACACGGTGACGCTGCCATTGACCGCAACGGATCCTGAGGGCACGCCCGTGCCGGTGATAACCGCGGACGTGGCATTCTGAGTCGTCCAGGACAATACAACGGGCGAGCCAGAGACCGGTGAGAACGCCGGATTGGAGCTGAACGAAAGGATCTGCACGCCTCCCACGGATACCGTAACGCTGGCCTGGGTCGGGCCGGCGGCGTTGGTAGCCGTCAAGACGTAAGTGGTCGTTTGCGTCGGTGTGATGGTGGCGCAGGCGGTACTTTGTACGCTGCCGAGGCTGGGCGAGATGCTGACGGACGTGGCATTGGACACGTTCCAGCAGAGCTGCGCCGTTCCGCCGGAATTAATGGTAGTCGGCGAAACCGTGAAGCTATTGACTACGGGCACTTGACTCCCCGAGATGGTGACTACGACTTGAGCAGTGACGGAAGTCTTGCCGTCGGCGCCGAGGGCAGTCAAGGTGTAAGTGGTGGTTTGCGTCGGCGAGACACTCTGACTGCCGTTGGCCGCCAGCGTGCCGTTGATGCCGCTGATAGTGACGCTGGTGACACCAGTAGTAGCCCACGACAGGGTAGAAGACTGGCCCGCCGCGATGGTAGACGGCGCCGCGGTGAAGCGGATGACAGACGGCGTGGATGCGCCGACCGTGATCGTCAGGCTCTGGCTGATCTGCTGGCTGCCCGGACCGGTGGCAGTCAACGTATAACTAGTGGTCTGCAGCGGAGTCACAGTCGCCGTACCAGACGGATTGACTGAGCCGACCGTCGGCGTGATGCTGACGGTGCTGGCGCCGGGCACGTTCCAGGAGATGATGGATTGCTGTCCGGCGCTGATCTGACTCGGAGTGGCCGTGAACCTCACTATACGGAGGGCCGCCTTGGTGGTGACTGTGGTAGTGGCGGAGGATTGCAGACCGCTCACCTGGCCGGTTACCGTCAAGCGGAAGGAGTAAGTCTGTCCAGGCGCCGCGCTGAATGTTGCAGTCGCGGCATTGGCGCCGGACAGAGACACGCTGGGTCCGGTAACCTGGCTCCAGGAATAGTTGAGAGCCTCGCCATCCGGACTGTAAGAGCCGGTGCCGTTCAGCGTAATGGTTCCCGCGGGCACGCCGAGTTGGTTGGGTCCCGCGTTGGCAACCGGCGCGCTGTGGCCTACCTGGCGCGTCAGCAGCTCATACCGGATGCGTGGAACATCCATGGGGATCGGGTGGGTAAACGTCATGAATTCTTTCGGCCGCATGAAGTTACCGAACTGCAGGCCGAAGGTGAGCTCGCCGGTGTTTTTGTTGGCGGTCAATATGGTCGGGTTCAGTCCTGCTGCCACCGTAAATGCCAGTTCCCGGCTGACCGGCTGGACGAGTTTGACCTCGCCGCCAAAGCGGCTCGCGTCCGAGGTGTGGCTATGTATATAGCCGAGATTGCCCTCGATCCAGGCGTCGCCCCAAGTGCCGATCTGGAAGGTGCCTCCCGCCTGGTTCATGGGACGGGCGTAAGTTTCGATAAAGGAGCTGGGACCCAATTGCGCCATCTGTAAGGCGCCCGTGTTCTTGAAGCCCTCGGTTCCGTAGAAACCGATCTTGCCGAAACCGAAGACATAGTCGAGCAGGAAAGCACCCTGTCCCATACTGCCGCCGTTGGCGTAGTCGTTGAGGCGGATGTATTTGAAGCTGGAGAACAAGCCTGCCTGCACATGGTCCCAGCGGTTGACCAGACCGATATCGAACTGGCCCTCCTGCTGGCCCGGATAGTACATGTACTCGCCCTGCGCTTGCACGGCGTGGGTGCCGTCGCCGCCAAACGGCGAGAAGAACTGGCCGCGTCCGGAAAAAGTCACGTCGCCGCTCGACCGGTTACCCACGGTGGGGCCGACATTGAGTCCCAGCAGGGAGAACTTTTTGTTGTTTTGTTGCGCCTGTTTAAGAGCGTCGTCACCCTCCTTCTTGGCAATCTCCGTAGTCTGTTCCGCGGTGAGCGGTTTAGGCATGCCGTTGACCTTATCCTCGAGCGCTTTCTCGGCGTTCTGGAGTTCGGCCACCTGGCCCTTCAGACGATCGTTTTCGCCCTTAAGGTCGCGCAAGGCGGCCAGGATGTCGTCGAGTTTGTCGAGCCTCTTCAGAATCTTGTCGCAACACTCTTCCTGCTTCTTGAGCAGATCGGCCAAGGTGGGCATCACTTCGGTAATGCCTCCGTCGGCGACGACTTTGCCTTGCCCGTCGGTGACGGTCATGACCACGCGCCGGTTCATGAAGCGGCCTTCCTTGGTCTTGTTGTTGACTTCGGGATCGCTCTTGCCGTCGCCAGCGACGGATATCTGGGCGGCGTTGGCGCCGTACTTCACCAGGAAGTCACGGACCGTTTCCGCGCGGCGCACGGCCAGGCGGTCGTTATAGCGGGCGGAACCAACGAAGTCGGTATTCCCGGTCAACTTGACGTGATAATCGCGATGTTGGCTCAAGATGTCCGCCAGTCGCAGGAGGCTCGGATAGCCGTCGGAAAGGATGGAGGAATTGAATTCGAAATTGATCTCCTCCCATTGATCCTTTGCCTGATTGGTGGTCAACCCTTGAGCAAATAGGCAGGTCGAGTATACTCCGAAAGCGCCTATTATCGCTATTCTCTTCATGATCATGGAAATCTCCCTCACCACGTTTTTGGAGTGCGAGAATCTCTAAAAACCTCAACAATATGGCAGTTGTTATCAGGATACACCGATCGTTTTCCATATCTACCATATTTTTGAGGAGATTTAATCCGGGGAATGGGCGTTACTTCACACAACTTCACATAGCTTTACGTAAACATGGGATAATGACCGCTGAAGCCTGCCGGATGGGCAGCCACCTGGCAACGGGAGGAAAGTCCGGTCTCCGCAGGGCAGCGTGCCGGCTAACGGCCGGGAGGGGTTCTGGCGACGGGGCCTCTACGGAAAGTGCCACAGAAAATATACCGCCCGGAAACGGGTAAGGGTGAAAAGGTGCGGTAAGAGCGCACCGCGGCGGGAGCAATCCAGCCGGCAGGGCAAACCCCACGTGGAGCAAGACCAAATAGGAGAGGAGGGGCGGCCCGCTCCGTGGAACTCTCGGGTAGGTCGCTAGAGCCGGGCAGTAATGTCCGGCCCAGACGAATGGCTGCCGCCCGCAGGGGTACAGAAACCGGCTTATAGTCCGGCAGGCTTTGAATTGCGAGAGTGCGATCCGGCGATTTTATTATAATCGGGCATATAGACTCGAAGAGCTCCGGAAGCGGTCGTTTTGGAATAACCCGCGACCAGCTGCTCCTGATAATGGTCCGGGAAGAAATTGAAGGCGTCGCTCGAATCCTCGTCGATCAGCTGCATGTCGGCGTCGTTCATAGTCATCTTTCCGAAGCGCAGGATGCCGCCCTTATACGCCATGTAATTGGATTGCGATGGCTTTTCCGGCGCATCCAGACGGGCCGTTCCAAATGTCTGAATCATTTCGTCGCCGGAAACACGGACGCCGGTGATTCGCCCGCGCATCGCCGGTGGAGGTAACATCGCGGTGGGATCGAGAATAATGTCGTTGTCGTCTACATGCACGCCTTTTGTGTTCTTGGTGTTGATCACGTTGGCGGTATCCAGTCCGAAGACTTTCATCAATCCTTTTACAGGCAGGTGCCCGACTTTGATTTGAGTGGGATGGATGCGAATTTTACCGTCCGGGGTAGCGCTCACATCGCCGACCATTTCGAATGGAATTCCGATGCCTTTGCGGATCTTGCCCTCCTGCTTGAGCTGGCTGCCTTGGGCGCTTACGCGGAGATCCGTGAGCGGGGCGTGCGGGTCGCCGAATACATAAGTGTTCATGGCATGGCTCAAGCTGGCCATGCTCACGCGGACTTCGGCCGAATCGACCGCGATGACGTAAGAACCTTTGTCGTCGAAAGTGGGTGGTTCATCTTTCTTAGTGGGAAGGAATTTGCCTGTCAGATGATGTACTTGAAGAATCAGCTGGGGATCCAGGTAAATGTTTACATTGACGATTTCGACGTGCGTTTCGGTGTGCCCCGCCGCTGGCGCCGCCACTGGAGGTAATGTCGCGTTCGATACGCCGGGGCTGGCCTGCGCGATGCCCGGGGCCGGTTGCGGCGGGGTGCTGTTGCAGGACAGGAGCACTGCCAGCAGCCCCAGCAGGATGGCGCCTTTCAGTGCATAAGGCCGGAGCCGGGTAGAAACGCCAGGGTTCGTCATCTCGTAGCCGAGTCCAGCATTTTGGTTACCAATGTCAGCCTGGAACTTTCGGGTCGCGCGATCAGGCGGATATGATAATCTCGTGATATTTATGAAACACTCCCTGCTGTTGTTGTTTGCCCCGCTTCTGCTGGCGCAGGAGCCGGCGCAAGAGAAGGTGGATCTGTAAACCATTAACCGCATTAAGGCCGAGGAGTTCCAGAACTCCAAGGTGATGGAGAACGCATTCTATTTGACCGATGTGTATGGCCCGCGCCTGACCGGATCGCCGGGGCTGAAGGCAGCCGCCGAATGGATCGTGCGCCGCATGACGGAGTGGGGCATCTCCAACCCGAACCTGGAGAAATGGGGACCGTTTGGAAAGGGCTGGTCTTGCGTGCGGTTCAGCGCGCATCAGAAGGAGCCGCAGTATTCACCGCTGATCGGCTTTGCGCGGCCCTGGACACCGGGCACCAACGGTCCGGTTTCGGGCGAGCCGGTGCTGGCGGTGGTCAAGACCGAAGCGGACTTCGAGAAGTTCAAGGGCAAGCTCAAGGGGAAGATCGTGCTGCTGGAAGATCCCGAGCCGCTGGCTTCGGAGACCGAACCGGCGCTGAAGCGCTTCACCGATCCCGAGCTGGCCGCGGAAGCGCTGGCGCCGGATCCTTCGGCCCGCTCGCCGTTTGCCAATCCGATCCCAGTGGTGCCGGGCAGGCCGGCGCGTCCGGGAGGAGCGCCGCCCGACCGCGAGGCACGCGAAAAATTTCGCAATAAGTTGAACCAGTTTTTAAGTGACGAAGGCGTGCTGCTGACCCTGGTACCGAGCTATCGCGCGGCCAGCGGCATTGTGTTTGGCGCGGCGGGCGGTCCCTGGAATCCCAAGGATCCGGTGCCTCCGCCTTCGGTCGCGCTCGAAGTCGAGCACTATAATCGCATCGCCCGGCTGATCGACAAGAAGGTTCCGGTGACACTGGCGTTCGACATTCAGAACCGGTTCCACGACGAGACGCAGGATTCTTTCACGGTGACCGGCGAGCTGGCGGGAACCACCAAGAAGGATGAGTTGGTAATGCTTGGCGCGCACCTGGACTCCTGGACGGGCGGGACGGGCGCGACCGACAATGGGGCGGGCAGCGCGGTGGCGATGGAAGCCATGCGCATCCTCAAGACGCTGGACCTAAAGATGGCGCGCACGGTTCGGATGGCGTTGTGGACAGGCGAGGAGGAGGGGCTGCTGGGCTCGAAGGCCTACGTGAAGGAGCACTTCGCGGACCGGGAGACGATGACGCTGAAGCCGGAGCATGCCAAGCTCTCCGGCTACTTCAACCTGGATAACGGAAGCGGCAAGATCCGGGGAGCGTACCTGCAAGGCAACGACATGATGCGGGGCGCCTTCGAAGCATGGCTGGCGCCCTTCAAGGACTATGGAGCGAACACCGTAACCATCCGCAACACGGGCGGGACAGACCATCAGTCGTTCGATGCCGTGGGGCTGCCCGGCTTCCAGTTCATTCAGGATCCGCTCGATTATTCAACCGAAACGCACCACTCGAATATGGACGTGTACGACCATCTGCAGGCGGGCGATTTGATGGAAGCGTCGGCCATCATGGCCGCCGTGGTATATGAAGCGGCCACGCGGGAGGAGATGCTGCCGCGCAAGCCGCTGCCGAAGCCGGAACCGAAGAAGAAGGAAGGCGAGCAGCGGCCCGCGGCCGCCGGAGCTGCCAACTAAGCTGAAAAACAAAAAGACCGGGCGCCGGTCAAGCGCCCGGTCGAGGAACACCCGCGAGTTGCTCGGAGGATGCAACCCACAGGGGTGGAGGAGGCCGTTGGAACTATCCGAGCAGACCGCCGTGCCCCAGGCCACCCACTTCCCAACCTGAGACGCGATACCGGGCCAGCAACGGAGGAAGCAACAAGTCTACCACGTTTGTCTTGGCCGAGCGGAAGCATCCCGGAGCTGAGATCATCGGAATCTCGTCCTTATAAGCCAGCAACAGAAGATTGCCGGGCTCGACCGGGGCAAGGAAACGTTCTACGTGGCCGCCCATTTTGCACATGGCCTGTCCCACTACATCTTCGGGACCGGCGGGAGCCGTCGTTGAGGCGACCAGGACCACAGACGGCTTGGAGCGGAGCAAGTGCTGCAGGCTTCGGCTAACGGAGACTTCGTCCTCCGTGCAGGACAGCGCGTAATTGGCGGCTACGCCAAAGTGTTCGAGGCGCTGGCGCATGATGTTTTCGAACAGCAGGCGCGCGCGCTCGCCGTTGATCGGGTCGGTATACAAAATGCCCACACTCGCGTTGCGCATGGGCCGCGCCTGCAGGATGGGGCCGCGCTCCTTCAGTATCCCGGTGACCGCTTCAAGCTGGGCCTGAGAGACGGCGAAGGGCGCGCTCTTGATGGTGGAAATGCGCTGGTTGGGCCCGGCGAAGCTGAAATTCAGCACGGTGGCGATCGCCACGCTGGCGGTACAGTTGATCTGTTTCAGCAGGTCGTCGTCCACCAGAACGCAGCACTTTTCGGTAGCCAGCAAATTGGCGCGGCCCCCCGCGGCCAGACGGATCTCGAAGCTTCCGCAGCCCATTTCGCTGGCCACCGCGCAGACCGCTTCGTCTTCGCTGACCTCGCCCTCCTCCAGTTCGGTTACCCAGATGGTTTCCATACCTTCAGATTCCAGAACCTTGATGTCCTCGTCGCTGATGGTATGGCCCTTGGCCAGCAGTTTTTTTCCGCCGGAGCGGAAGACGGTGCAGCAGAGCACCCTGCCGTTGGATGATTTCACTTCAACCGTTTGAGCTTTCATTAATCCCCTCGATTTTCGGTGGTTAAAGACGTGTTTATCTTCTTTTTTATTTAATATAGTACAACTTATGCGAGAATTACCGTCACATTTTTTTACACTATTTTGCGGGGATCGCTGATTTACCCGCCTTTGCGGGTATTTAAGAGGGGAACTGGAAGCCGTTTACGGGCGGCGCAGCACTGGTAATTGAATGAGATGCGCGCTTTCGCCGCTGGGATATTGGCGACTTTCTCGCCGATTATCGGGCCGGAGAGTGCGAATTACGGCGATTTCATCGCAGCATTGGAATTTCGGGCAGCGCAGACAATCCTTCCAGACTTTCAGCGGCAGTTCTCCGCGCTCCACTTCCTGGAAGCCCATCCTGCGAAAGAATTCGGGGACATAGGTGAACGCGAATATGGCGTCGAGCGCATAGCCGGAGGCTTCCCCGGCCAGCGTCTCGATGAGCCGCCTGCCGATGCCGTGGGTCTTGGCGCTTTCAGCGACGGCTAACGAACGGATCTCGCCGATGGTAGGCGTATAGAAATGCAGCGCGCCGCAACCGACCAGCCGGCCGCCGGCCAGGATGACGGAAAAATCGCGGATGTCTTCGGAGACCTCGAACTCGGTGCGGGGCAGCATGATCCCTTTGGCGGCGTAGCCGTTGATCAGGTCCAGAATGGGCCCGATATCGTGCATAACACCCTTGCGGACGACCAGGTCGCGGGGCGACACGAGGGCTTCCATGACGGCATCGGCCGTGAGACCGCTGATCATTTTGTGCAGACCTCCGCGGCGGCGATGCGGGTTCCAACTTCTTCGCCGGCCAGGATGCGTTCGAGGATCCGGCTGGAGGCGCCCCCGGCGATGCGCACCTGCGGCACGCCCTGGCGCAGCGAGGCGTGCGCGGCGTTGAGCTTTGCGAGCATGCCTCCGGTGGCGGCGCCCTCGGCGATGAGCGACTCGCTCGCGGCCAGCGTGAGATACGGCACCAGACGCTTGCCGGCGTCCAGGACACCTTCCACATCGGTGAGAAAGACCAACAGGTCCGCGCCGAAAGCCGTGGCGCAGGCGACCGCCATCTGATCCGCATTGACGTTGTAGAGGCGGCCGTCGCGATCGCCCGCCACACACGCTACCACTGGCAGGAAGCCGCCGCCGAGCAGCAGATGAAGCAAATCGGGATGGGCCGTCACCACGCGCCCGACACTGCCGAGCGAATCATCCATTTGTTCGGCTTCGACCAGGCAGGCGTCGATACCGGAGAGTCCCACGGCGCGGGCACCCTCGCGGTTCAGCGCTGCGACCAGTTGGCAATTCACGCTGCCGGCCACCACCGCGACGACGGCATCCAGGATCGCAGGAGTGGTGACACGAAGTCCGTTGACGAAGTGACTTTCAATGCCGCGCTCGTCCAGAAAGCGGGTCATCTGGCGGCCGCCGCCATGCACCACGACTATTGAAACGGCCCGCGAGACAGCGGCGATCTGGCTCGCCAACGACTCGCGCGTAGCTTCCGTATCGAGTAAAGTGCCGCCCAGTTTGACGAGCAGTTTCACAGCAATCCCTCCGTCTCGGGATAGCCGAGCAACAGATTCATGTTCTGGACGGCTTGGCCGGCCGCTCCTTTTACCAGGTTATCGATGGCGCTGACCACTACAGCGCGGCCGCTCGAAGCGTCGACGGTGACTCCTATATCGCAGTAATTAGTGCGGGCGACGGCGTGCAAGTCCGGGAGATTGCCGGCCTCATACAAACGGACGAAGGGCTCCCCGGCGTAGCGTTTCTCATAGATTTCGAGGAGACGCGCGGCGTTGTTCCCGTTCAGCAGGCGGAGATAGATAGTCTCCAGGATGCCTCGGGCGATGGGTAGCAGCTGCGCGGTAAAGCTGAACTCGCGCTCCTCGAGGCCGGAAGTCATCAGCACTTCGGGAACGTGCCGGTGGTAGAACACCGAGTACGCCGCGAAGTTCTCGGTGACTTCACAGAAGCTGGTGGTTAAGCTGGGCTTGCGTCCAGCGCCGCTCACACCGGACTTGGCGTCGCAGATCACGCCCGCGGACCGGTCCACTACGCCTGCATCGAGGAGCGGGCGAATCGCCAGGTTGGCGGCAGTCGGGTAGCAGCCGGGGTTGGCGATCAGGCGGGCGGAGGCGATGCGCTCGCGGCAGAACTCCGGCAGACCATAGGCGGCTTCGGCGAGCAACTCGGGCTGCGTGTGCGGCGCTTTGTACCAGGTGGTGTAGGCGGCAGGCGTACGCAGGCGGAACGCGCCGCTCAGATCGACCACTCTGGCGCCGGCGGCGAGCATGGCGGGAGCAAGATCCATGGAGACTTCCGGCGGCGTAGCCAGAAAGACGACGGAGATGCGCTCAGCGCGGACGGCTTCGGCGGAACAGGGCGCGTGGGGTTGCAGGGCTGCGCCGCGAATCGGAGGTTGGGCAGGGGGATCGTCGCGATGGTCGAGCAGGACGGGTTGGACATGGGTATGGCGGTTGAGGATGCGGACCAGTTCGGCTCCGCTATAGCCGCGATATCCAACGATTCCGACGACATGGTCCATGAGGATATTTATTCAGTGCTATGTATAAATATAACACAGCTTGGGCAGAGCGATACCCGCGTTGGTTAAATGTTCATTCACTGATTCTGATTTGGCTAATCTGTCAGTACTCGCCCTGATAGTCGGGATCGTCGCACACCTCGAATCGTCGTCGGTCTGGGTCAAAGCGGCGGCAGAACGTCATTTGCCGGTGCGTGGGAGGGTTCAGGCTGTCAGTGTATTTGAGCGAGCCGAATACGAAGACAAACCGAGAACGATCAAGTTGGCCTATCATCTCGAGGTGTTCCTGTTCGGTAATCGCGCCGTCGTCCTTCTGAAACTGATAGCTTATCGATTCTCCTGGTCGGAGGGTTTTATTGATTTCAGTCCACAGTGCGGCAGTACCATCGTACGGTCTCATCTCCGGGAGGCGCTGGGCGAAAATCAGAGTCACGAATATCTGCGCCACGTTCGTCTCCGTGCGGCCAACATTGATGAGGGAAAATGATCCGCCTAGGGTCTTGCCAGTTTCGAAAGCCGAAAGAAAGCCGCCATGGATATGAAAACCGACGGCGGCAAGCTTCGGAGGGTGGGCCAGGGCCAAAGACTGATGCGTCAAGTCAGTGGCTTCCCTTGTGATCGTGTTCGATTCCCGCGTCAGGGTGAGCATGGCTTGACTGGCCTGGACGAATCCTTGGTAAGCCACAACAGCGTGGCCCATCTGTTCGACGGACTGTTTTTATGAGGTCGCTGTGGTGCCTGAGGACCTTTGCTTGCCAAATAAGTGCAAAGAGTTGCAGCGCGCCGATTACGATCAATCCAGCAGTGAACCAAGCCGACCGACCTGTGTAGTTAGCGAGTTGGCCGGTAAACGCCGCAAGTTGGCGGTTTATCTTCAACTCCTCACCGGTATAGGAGTCGGCCTTTTTCTGTTCATCAAGGTTGCCGACTTGGTTCTGGCGCGGAGGATGGTTCTCTTCGGTAGGGGTCTGATGACTGTTGGTGTCCTTGTTTTTCTTAGCGGCTTGGGTGCCGTCTTCTTTGGGAACTGGTTGGCCGTCTGGAGGCAGTTGGGCTTGTGAATACCTCACGAACACCAGAAGGCATAATACTGCTACTTGGGTTCGCATGGGCGCATTCTAACGCCCTTCCCTGCCAACAGTTTCAATACATGGCCTGGGACCCCACCCACCCCTGTGCTACCATTCTCAGCGAGTGCGCTCCAACACTCTCGCTCGGTCGCTGGCGGTACTGTTCGCCATCAACGTCCTGAACTTCTACGACCGCCAGGTGCTGGGTGCGCTGCTCGAGCCCATTCGCAAGGAGTTCCATCTCTCCGAC
>Ga0302324_100018447_pt1 | contig 13746 bp, 9 predicted proteins | sample Palsa_T0_1_FD_201949 | JGI IMG/M metagenome (GOLD analysis project Ga0302324, IMG submission 201949) | Peat permafrost microbial communities from Stordalen Mire near Abisko, Sweden - Palsa_T0_1 | ecosystem: Environmental > Terrestrial > Soil > Palsa > Peat permafrost | place: Sweden: Abisko... | reverse complement strand
AAGTCGTAAGATTCAGGAACTGGCCGATGCGCCCGAATATCGACCCGAAGAACGACCCAACGCCTTGCGTTCCCCCGTTTTCACCCGGGACAAAAACATCGTCCAGCCCCGCGATGCCGCCCGCGTCGCTATTCTGGACGGGCACAGGATTGCGAATTGGCGTACTCAGCAAGTTCAGAAGTTCAGAACCGTCTCTAGTTCGCACACGATCTATCCCTTCGGTGGGGTCGGGCTCACTGCCGTCCAATAGTGCGAAAACATTTTCCACGAACTGGTCCTGCGCCTGGGTATTTCCCTTCACCTGATCGAGCAGCTTGATCGCACGGTCGATTGCAGGTTTTTGCCCGGTGCGCGCAACCGTATCTCTCAACTCGACTAGTTGGGTGCGCACTTGCTCCTTCTCGCCTAGCTCGTCTTCTATCCCGGCTGTCGACCCGTCGAATTTAACCTCCTCCGGGAAGGGCTTGGATGGCCAGTAGATTGCGGCGACCACGAACCGGCGCGCACCAAGGCTGGCGTGAAGTCGACCGTCGATGTGCTGCCGAAGGGTGCCGAGGAAGCGAGTGTAGAGGCCGGTGGCGTCGCTTTCGTCGTTGCGAAATCCATGCGCGATCAGGATCGAGTCCGTAGCAAATGCTGCGCGCTGATTAAAGTTGTCCAACTCATTCTGGTGCTCAATGTTGCCGTCCGCGTCAAAATGCAAGCGGAAGAAATCGAATCCTTGGATGGTCTCCATGCTGTTCCTTCTCCTCTCCTCTACACTGCCTGCAGAGCCTTCATCAGGTCTAGAAGTCCAGCACCTTGAAATTTGCGCTCCCTCCGCAAGTCAATCGCATTTTCAAGAAAGATCTGCTTGACCTGTTCAGGCTCGCCAATGAATTCGCGGCGAACGGAAAGGAACGCAGCGATCGCTCCTGAGAGGTGCGGCGCCGCCATGCTGGTGCCGGTCTGCTCACAATAGAGGACCGGAACTTCACCGCTGTTCGCGTCCTGCTCCGTTCCATATTTGGCCGCCTCCAGGCCGGCTGCGCACGAGATGATGCGCTCGCCCGGAGCGACGATGTCAGGCTTCATCCGGCCGTCGCCGGTAGGGCCGCGTGATGAAAAGTAGGACACGCCATACATATGGGGCATTTCGCGGTGGGTCGAACCCACGGTGATCGCGAGGTCTGCGTTGCCCGGGTCGGTGATGCTGACGTCGCTGTACCGCGCGACCGCCTTTTGTGCTGCGGTGACGAAAGAGGAGTAACCGGCGTTGCCGGCTGAGACCACTACCGAGACACCGCTCTTCACCAGCCGGTTCACTTCCACACAAATGGGGCTCTGACCGCATGCGAACCAGCGCGGATCAAAATCGTAGCCGAGACTCATGTTCACGCCATGAATTAGGATGCGCTTACCGTGCTGGTTCCATTCCTGAACCTTGTCGAATGCAAGAAGCACCCAGCTTACTTTGCCCTGGCCAGCTGTTTGCTTTGTCCCTTCGGTAACGCTGCGATCCGCCACAACTTTCAGACTGACGAGCTTGCAGGTGGGCGCTACACCCGAGATCGAGATCAAGGTGTCGCGGAGTGGGACAGGGGCGTTGGTTAATTCGTCGCGAATTTCGGTTCCCGCAACGCGCGCGCCTTTCGGATCCTTCGATCGCCAGTAGCCCGCGATGATGCCGGCGACGTGACTACCATGGCCGAACTCGTCAACAAGCGCGCCGTTCTGGAGCGGAGTGAAATCCATATGTGTGACTGGCGCTTCCACGTTAAGAGTGTCAATCGGCCCAAACGGGGAGTAATCCGACTTGAAATGTGGATGGTCGCCAGCGATGCCAGAGTCGAGCACAGCCCAGACAATGCCCTCGCCGTGAGCGTGGAAGGCGCGTTGAGCAGCGTCCGCCTTCACGGTCGCGAGTGAGCGGGTGAGTGAGACATTGATGTCGTTGTCTTCCCAAATCCGGTAAATGACTCCGCTCTTCGAGCCGTGTTCGCGAGTGAGCTGGCGCGCTTCATCGGCAGCTCGTAAGATCTGTTCGGCGGTGAGTGAGGCAAATACATAGTGTGACGAGGTCCGAAAGACGACGCCCCATTCTCTGGCTCGCTTCATCACCTCTTCTCGGGCCGCGGGAACGCCGCCATGAAACATTTCATTCAGGGAAATGATCACGTCGAATTTCTCAGCGGGGCGATCCTCTTTGATCGCAGACTGCACCCGGGACAGAAGCGGCTCGGTGACGAATGACCGCATCATGTTCATGCGCATGTCGTCTCGCTGTGAGTCTTGCACGCGCTGGTGTAAGTCAGCTTGGTCGACGACCGCTTGACGGTGTTGGTCCTGCTCCTGTGGACTCAGCGGCGCATTTGCCGGCGGTTGCTGGAGAGGCTGCGGCGACTCTGGATCTCCGTTGGTATTTTCGTCTGCCATTTCCCTCGTTGAACTCCTTATAGAGTCAAAGCAGGCCGGCTAACGGGGCAGGGAAGAGCCGAACCAGACTCTCAGCCTATCCTGGCCGTTCTCTGCAATGCCGCGGTTTCCGTTTGAGCGCTTTGCGAAGCAATGATACCGGTAGCCGCAGGCGACGTCTGCTATTTTAGTGCTTTTCGAGAGCAGGGCCGGAAAGTAGTAAATGCCCCCATCGAAACCAGTGGGCAGGCAAAATATCCTCCGCTGCGATGGCCTTTGCAAGGCCGCGCGCGTACCATCTCCGGACTCCATGCCAGGCCCTAAGGCGACCTACTGCAAAACATTTATGGTAAGCGTTTCACTTTGGGTAGAAACAGCAGATCCAGAAGTTCCAGTGGCTACGACAATCACTTGCGCGGTGCCGGTGGTGACGTTTGCGACATACCCGTGCATGCCACAACCTGACAGGCCTACGGCGAAGGCCCACGCCCCAGCGAGCAGCAGGCAAAGATACCAAAGGCGCTGTGTCTTCAAAAGCTTTCGTCTTGGAGCCAGCATCAATGCGGTCAGGCCTCCTGGGCACCAGAACGCCAACGCAAACAGGACCGGGTGGAACAGGCTTTGCGGCGCCTGCATCGGTGCAAGCATACCCGCTTGCGGCGTCGTGGTGTTGATCGTAAGCCCGGTATTTACGCTCTGATCGTTCCCGCTCATCGTGACCTGATTGGTCGCAAAGGCGCAGCTCGCATCGGTTGGTAGATTCAAGCAGCTAAATGAGATCGTTCCGCTATAGCCGCCTGTCGGCGTGAGGGTGAGCGTCGTCTTTGCTGCTCCACCCGCCGCGATGGTCAGCGTGGTAGGGTTCGCGGCCACCGTATAGGCGCCCAGCGGTTTCACTGGCGCGGCGTTGATGGTGACCGTCGCTCCTGCGGAGCTACTGGCGGCAAAGTTTCCCGCCGCAGCATACGTAGCGGTGACGGTATCCGTTCCCGCAGGGAGCGCGGCAGTGCTGCACGTGGCCACACCGTTACCGTTCAGCGTCCCCACACACAGGGAAGTTCCATGGTTGTAGAATGTCACGTTTCCGGCAGGCACGCCTGCTGTGGACGCCACTGTGGCGGTCAATGGAAAGCTTGCGCCCACTGCCGCATTGGCCGGTGCGGTTAGGCTGGTTGTGGTGGGTGCGGGCGTTACCTGGAAGCTCTGCGTCGCGGAGGCCGGATCGTAGTTGACACCACCGGCTTGTGTGGCTTGCAGCACTACGGTGCCCACACCCGTAATAGTCACGGTGCCGCCATTGATCGTTGCTGGACCTGACACCACGCTCATCGTAACCGGATAACTGGCGCCCAAGCTCGAGGTAGCCGTCACGGTGAAGGGTGCGCTGCCGTACACCTTCGACGCAATAGCCGGGAACGTGAGGGTCTGCGATGCTCCTTTGACCGTGATGTTGGTTGGCGGCGAAGCACTGGCGGCGAAGTTCCCTGAGGCCGCGTAACTCGCCGAGATGGCATCGGACCCGGCGGGTAGCGCCGCGGTGCTCAAGGTGGCTACACCGCTGCTGTTCAGAGCACCCGTTCCCAGGATCGTAGACCCGGTACTGAATGTAACCATTCCGGCGGGTGTGCCCGCAGCCGAGGCTACCGTGGCGGCCAGTGTGGCGCTGCTGCCATAGGTCGTGCCGGCCGGAACACTCAATGCGGTTGTGGTGGCGGCGGCAGTCACCGTTAACATGCCGTTGACGACGTTGACAGTGTAGTCAGCCAGGTTTGGACCTGTCACGGAAGGCACGATGGGATAACTGCCGATTGCGCTGGTAGTGGTTGCCGTGGTGGCAAAGCTTTCCGCAAAAGCGTCGCCGTTCTGCGCACCGGACGTCGTTCCGCTGAAGGTTGGGTTAGGCGCACCATAAGCACGGTTTGCGCTATTGGCCGTCACGATCAGCACCGCGCGCGCAGCGGGCGTGATGGTTAGCGTGCCCGCGTTCACCACCACCTGGTAGCTACCGGCGGATGAACCGGTCACTGTCGCTGTGATGGGATAGGTACCGGGCAGGGAACTGCTGGTGGCCGTGGTGTTGTACGTGACGACAATCGTCGTTCCTAGCGCGTCGCCATTCGCCAGCCCAGTGACCGTGCCGGTCAAGGCAGGCAGCGCACTGTTGGCGACCATGGTGGCGTCGGCCACGTTGACGGTCAACTGTTGCAGCAAGCCATAGGCAACCAGGTTGCCGGAGCCGTCGGTGTTGCCCACCCGACCGAAGTTGGGCACATAGAGCTTGCCGTTCGCCACCACGGGAGGCACATCTTTTGCGAACATGCCGATCTCATCCCGCGCGTCCTTGGTCTTATCGGTCCACAGCAGGTTCAGCGTATCCGCATCAAACGCATAGAGAACGCCTTGGATCGGATGATATGCGGCGTTACCGTTGTAAGGTGTCGACGCCCATAGAATGCCATTACTGTTTCCGTTTGCCGAGATGGAAAGAAACCCGCCGGGCATAGAGCCATCGTTATTGGTCGCCGGTGCGGTCATCGTGCTGGTGGCGAAGGGAGTGGCGGTCAGAAGGCCGGTGGTGGTATTAAACTGGAATCCGCGCAGTACGTCGTTCTCTCCCCAGACATACGCGGTGGGGCCATTCACGTCGCTGTCGAAGTACACCGTGCCACCATGGATGTGACCGGTACCGACGCCATAGACAGCCTGAAACTCCTGGCGCACGTTGTCGCTGGAGGCGTTGAATCCCCCCATCGCGCTTGTGTCCGTCAAATAGAGCACACCCCTCTTGCCGCCGCCCAGCACATAATGGGTGTTCGGTATGAGCATCAGGCCGGATGAACCTAAATCCAGGTCGCCTGCATTCATCACGGCGCTGTTGTACGGGGTGAAGTAGTCGAGCAACTGCAGAGTGGGGGATAACTTGATAAAGCTGTTGCCGGTTTGCACCAGGTTATTCGGCGTTGGACCAAAGCTTCCATTACCGGTGGAAATGTAGAGATTGCCGGCCGCATCGATCGCCGGCGCCTGGCCGGCATTCCAAATTCCGCCCTGGGAGCCGTTCGTCGTATCCGAGTAAACGGCCGTCTGGGCCAGGGTGGATGTGCTGTAAGCCATGACCCAGCCGTCGTAGGGTGGCACGTCGTCGTGGCCACCAAACGCGATGTAGACGTTCCCGTTGGCCAGAGCAACTCCGGGACGGGAATTCTGCTTCCTGGCATTGAACACCAGCGGAGTCGTGAGATCGGGAGTGGAGTAGGTGGCGGCGATCGTCACCGGGCTTCCGCTTACAGGCAGTCCCGTTGCAATCTCAATCGCGTTCAGATGGTAGGAGTATTGCAAGGCGCCGCTGGCCGGTTGGGAAGCGGAGACAAAATACATGATGTTGGTGCCGGGATCGATGACCGGTGTTCCCAAAATGCCGAGCCTGGTCGCCCAGGAAATATTCTGATCGACCTCCACATCTTCCGGAATGATGGGCGAGCCGAAGTTTTGCGTCCATAGCTGGGCGCCCGTGTCCGCATCGAGCGCGTAGACGGTGTTCAACATGCTCGCTACAAAAACAACGTTGTGCGTGCCCCCGGCAATCGCCAGGTTCGATACGTAGAGGGGCTGAGCATAAATCTCGCCGTCGGTATGAAAGGTCCAAAGTTTTCCGAAGTTGGTTGCGTTTACATTGGCCGGATTGAGAATCGTCTCCTGCAAATTCGCCCCGGTCCGTGAAGTGTCGTAGCTCCTGGTATAGACATTCACCTGGGCCCTTGCGGTAACGCTGAAGCACACGAGTAGCCAGAGGCAGAGACAAGCGAGAACAAAAAAGTGCGTCCCGCGAACGCGGAAAGAACGGCTATGGCTGGTGGGGAGGGTATTCAATGGATTGAATAGTACCTAATTGGTATGCCAACAGGGTCCCATAGAGCCAGTGAACCGCCAAGACACCCAAGCAACATTACAGGGATGTGCCGAACATCCTTGGAGAGGAATCTAAGCGTTGCAGTGGTCCTACTCGCAATATTGGCATAAAAGGCCTCGGACCGCGAAGAGGTTTTGCTACGCACGTCTCATCATAATCCTGTTGTAGAAGTGGATCCCAAAATTCTGCCGGCGGTCAAGCACAGGACGCACTCCTCCCAATGAAGGTCAAGACGGCCTCGCTGGCACTCGGGAAACTCCGTCCGCCCCCGAGGAGGGCCCAGTGCCCCTTCAATGCTTGACTGTGATGAAGGCCGTCGCGAGCGAGATGGATAATCGAATCAGGGTAGTATGGTGGTTTCCTTCGGGAATTCGGTTGCGGAAGCCAGTATGTCCCGTTGCACCAAACCAACCCAGTGTGCGGTGCACGCTGACCTTGCGCACGCGCGCTAAGGCAGACTACGCAACGAACAGCGCGAATGACGCCCGGCAGTGTTGTCACTGCCGTTGAGTTGCTTCCGGTGGTTCTCCAAACGGGCGCACCTCGACCGGCGCCCGACAGGCGACGACAGCCTTGCGCCCCCACGCAAGTGCATCATCCAAACTAGCGGCTTCCAGCACCCAAAAACCGCCTATGTGCTCATTGGTCTCCAGGTACGGCCCGTCGGTGATGAGCACCTTACCACCAGGCTGCGCCCGCAGGGACATCGCGCCGCTGGCCGGGGTGAGGCCGCCAACGAAGATCCTGACACCGGCAGCCACCATCTCATCGTTGAGCGCGTCGATATCGCGGGCCATCACTTCGTCCTCCGTGGACGGGTCGTAGTCGTCGGGGTGGTGAATAGCCACCAGATATTGGGTCATGATGTCTCCTTTTATCCTGTAACGGTCTTGGGGCGGGCAGGTTTGCCCTGCCTTCACGATATAGTCGAACGGCCGGACTGGAATTGGACAAATCGTCCAAGATTGTTTTTTGCTTCTTTGCGCTTTAGCTGTGGCGGCCCGATGGATTATTCAATTGCCATTTATTCGTTCGCATTAGCGGAAATGAAACTCTCAGTCGATGGCTGGCTAACGCCTCCTACTGTTCTGGGGCGACCGCTATGTAGAGCGTTATGGAATGCGTAATAGACCCTGCTACGCCGGTGATCGTCACCGGCAGAGGTGTCGAGGTATCCGGAGCATTGGGGGCCGCAGCGAACTGAACGGGTTGCTGTCCTGTCGCCGTAAAGGTGACTGAATTTGGTGTTGCGCTGACTCCAACTGGCAGACTCCCCCAGGAGACATGAATTTCTCCCGGGTTCCGCTCAATGAATCCGATAGCGAGTGTCACTGTGGCACTTTTACCGGGCGGAATTTGGATGGAGGACTGCTGGCCCAAACCAAATTGCAAGCCGAAATCTGAATAAGGATGTCCACCGCCGCATCCACCGACGATAAGCGGAAAAATGATCATCAAAATAGCCCAACGAATCGTATTCGCGCCCGGTATGCTATTGCGTACTTCACTTCGATGCACCTTCCGCTTGGCGATCCTATCGCCGGCTATACCCGAAATTCTTAGAGGCCACAGTCATGCCCCCGCAGATTCTACCTTCGTCATTCGCAAAAGATATATTTTTTGAGTAATCGCCTGATTACCACCTGGTAAACACGGCAGCTTAAGTTTTTATTGGCTTCCAAAGGCAAACCGCGGCGGTCATCACGCGCTTTTCAAAGTCAGAGCGGAGGTTCTGACATGAAATTGGTACGACGCCTCTTGATTAAGCCTGTACGAATTTCGTGACCAGGCGGAGTGCCGATCAACGCCTGCGGGAACAGATTGCTGCACACCTTGCATTTCGAACAGAGGGGGGCCTGCGCACCGGTATGCCTGCGACCGAGGCGCGGCAGCAGGCCACCTCAGAAAGATCTTCGTATCTCTTCACTCCGAGATTGAGCCGCCGTCGCAGCAGGAGTCGCAACGTTCCACCGTCCGTGCAGTCCCCGGGTGCGTATATTGCCTGCCTCGCATGACGCCGCCAGTTACTACGTGGCGCCCAGTTGGAAGTGGATGTGGTTTTGATGCCCTTCGCGTTTGGGGTCGGGATGATCAGGGTGCATGATGTACGACGGTTGGCCGATGGTCGTTGGCATTCCAGCCATGTCGCGGCACTGCTCCTGCGCGAACTTATAAATCGCTTCGAAAAACTCCGTAGCCGCGTCGTTTGCGGGAGGCCCTGACAAATGCCGCAGACGATAATAAAACGTCTTGCCGGTATACCCCAGCCAAGTCCTACCTACCTTTTTATCCGGGCGTATGAAGTTGCGCATGCCCCAGTCGTTGTACACACGAAAGTTGCCGCGGTTAGTATCGGCGCCGAAGAAATCAACGCAACGGCCCTGGTTGTGACAATCAGCAGGAGTCGCATCCGCGCCAATACCGATGCCACCGGTGTAGATGGTCCGAACGCCCCAGTCCTTCTTTAGCATCGTGGCCATGCGCCACAGAACCACCGCAAACGGAAGACTAATCGGCTTGAGGCCGAAATCCTTTCCGTTATCCAGGCGAAACGGAATTCCCGCGATGATGTTGGGATCGATGGTAACCCGCGTTGCATCCGCCGCCTTGGGAGTAACTAACTTAAAGTCGTCGGAGATCTTCAGCTCCTTGATGGTGAATTCCGACTGTACGGCCAAAGCCACGACGACGTCGCGCGCCTGGTCGGCGCTCATGTCTCGAGCGCGCACAGCTTCGATACCTGAGGGCATCGCGCCGAACTCAAACTTGATTCTCTGGTCGCGAGGGAGGTATTGTGGCGGCACTGTTGCCATGTACGCGAGCACCTCGCAATTGGCGGTAAATGCAGAATCTGAATCTTGCAGAACTCTACCCGGCCGGTCAGTCTTTCCTAAGTCCCGCGTAGCAGGGGCTTATCAAGCGAACTTCGACCGCCCAATTGGCACTGGAAAATCTCCGATGGCATTAGCTTCTTTCTGGAGCTTCTGAAATAGAGGTTCGCCAATCGCCGCACTCTCCGCGTTACTGCGGCCAAACCCGTTACCCGAACCGGGGAAGACAATGGTAATCACTCCCGAAGTAATTCCGGCATTGATAAGGCGGCCGCCTGAGGCGGTTTCGCGGCCAACAATCGTTTCGTGGCCCAGTTCCCGGTGCAGCGCAATCGAACCTTCTCCAATTCGGTCTGACTTCCCTACGTCGCCGAAGCAGGCGTAGACCTTCCGGATTCCAAATATTACAACCCCGATATCCCCTTTGGAAATACCAAAACGCTGATAGAAATTTCCCGGCATGACGAAGTAATTGATCAGGTCAGCATCGAGGGAACTGTTGTCCGCCCATCTGGTCGCGGTCACCCCCTGGCCCGTACCATCCTGAGAGTGATAAAACGATCCGTCCGTATCCAGGTCAAGCTTGGAATCGAAAAATAACTGTCCACTGGGAAACTTGCACATAAACTTCTTGCCGATAAGCTGATCCTGGATAACCTTGGTTTTCGGATTATGAAACAGCTTTGGGATGTCTTCCAGAGTGAGCACTGCCAAACCCTCGGGCTTGTAGGTTATGGCCATAATTCTCCTTAATTAGCCGGATAGTGACTCTTGCATTTCGATCGTTTCAAAGATCGCGCTTGAGCTTCACCCTGACTCTTTTCCGGGCACTCACCCCTTATCTCCCAATGTGCTGTCTCATAAATTGTTATGTATCTCGTAGTCAAGTGTCCTTGAGGGATGAATGATGCATTGCTCGAGCATGCTGGGTGTCTGCGAGTTTCAGCGGGGGGTGTGTGTTCTCTCATGGCACTTTGAGAGCTACTCGCTGGTTCCAGGGTGCCACACTTTCCTCATACTCCATGGGATCGCCGAAACCTTCGGTTTGGACGCCGAGTTGGCGTAGAGCGTCCAAGGCCATCAATCGCCGATGCGCATTAAATGTCATGATATGGGCGAAGACGCCGCCGTAGGTGAAGCTCTCCGCCGGTTCACATAGTGCGTCGACGAAAGTATCATCCCAGCTGGAGCGGTTTCGGATGTCTCCGAGAATATGATGCAGTTCAGCATCCGTCTTTTCGAGCCTTTGCAGCATCGCTTGCGGGGAGCGCTGCGATTTGGGAGGGCCGTTCATATCCATCTCCGCTCCGGACAGCGCGGCGGTCCAGACTTCCTTGGTGAAGATAATGTTTTCTAACAGCTGCCTTAGAGTCTTATTCGACTCTCGCCAGGGCAGCAGCTCTACGACGGTGGGCAGCGGCCGATCCAATTGTTCCTCTGTCAAAGCACCCGCGTATTCCAGCAAACGCCGCGTGTGCCAGGAGTCGTTGCCTGCAAAACGATCGAATAAATCCATGTCTTTCCCTCCTTTTGTTGGCGAACCAGGGGCAAAAAAGTGAATTCTGTTGGGCGCCGGCAAATGAAAGTGCGGATCACGCACGCGCCGGTAGATGCTGGGAGAAGTCCGAAAAGCCTTTCGGAAAGCGCGGGTGAACGCCTCCAACGAACCGTAGTTGGCGTCCAGGGCAATGTCTGTGACCGACGTTCCGGTATGCCCCAGTTGATATGCTGCTCTTTCCAACAATAGCCGTCGTCGCATGGCCGCCGGAGTTTCGTCGATCACGGTTCGGAACAACCTGTGGAACTGCGTGCGGCTTTGATACGCTCGGCGCGCCAGATCTTGCGTTTTCGCCTCACTGTCCAGGGAGTTCGCGACAATTGCAGAGAGGCGATTTGCTGTGTCCCGACCATCCGCTTTATTCATGCGCCCGGTTCCCATGTTGAACGAATCATAGACAAACGATGACGACTCCCGCCTGATCGTACGTACCAATCTTCTACCCCAGGAGCCCCGCCTTGCGTCAGCGGCGCGTTAGGATGTCGAGCGGGGATTTCTGAATTGTGGGCTTATAGCACCTGCGCAGCGACCTTGCATGTAACGGGGCATGAGGAATCGGTACCCTTCCGCGTTCTCCACGAAAAGATTCGTGTAACGGCCGAGATCTTTCCGACACTATTCTTGAAAGTACCCTTTTTCAAGACGAGTTAAGGGACGCTCATGCCCGAAGGGTCATCTTTGACCCTATCATCCATCTCCGCCTAGCCTTGGGGAATCCCAGGTTGCCGGCGTCCAGGGGGTGTTCTATGAGTTCCACCCATGCTTTCAGTCGAGAACCGTTTCAGGGACCCGAGGCGGTTCCGTTGCCGCCGCCCAAACCCGTTGCCGGCGAGTCCTTCAAGCAATCCGAAACCACCCGTTTACTCTGCGCCGCCGCTTACCTCGAGCGCACGTTCCGGGACCTGGTCATCAAATTCTGTCTCGATGGCAGGCACCGTGCACTTGGTGCGTGCTTCGGCCTGGACATGCCGACCGTGGTTCGGCATTGCCGCCGCGCGAAGCGGATTCTTGGCAGGCGTGCGCTTTTCCTGTCACCCCTGGCGATTGTTGCGCTCATCGCGCTCGTGGGCTCCTCGTCGGACCTGGAGGTTGCCTCCCCGAACTTAAGCGGACTCATTGGGCTACTTGTCCTTGTCTATCTGATATCTTTCGCCATTTGTCTCTATTTCGAATCCCGCGCCCGCGCGATTGTGACGCAAAATTTCCTGCGTGGCAATTACAAGCCCGACGCGCTCCTAAAGGGTGACAGCACTCCGGTCAGCTATCTCCAGGAGGCGGAAACGGGCAACACCGTCATCTACAGCGGCTTTACGCCTTTCGTTGGTTCGGGGGAGAACGTGGGAGCATGGTCCTTTGCTCTGGACTTGCGCAAGCGCGCGGGCGATGGAGCGGTCAGCATGCAGAGCGGAACCAATCGACCGGTGAACCTCTCGGCCAGCGAGCTGGATCTGGTTACCCTCGAAGCTCTGTACGCCCGCGTGGCGGGGGATATTGCGGAGTTGAATCTGGATCGCGTTACGGTCCAGGACAAGCTCTACGTCAACGGCAGGGACATACGAGACGATAATCGCCTGCTAAGCGATCCACTCGGCCGCCCGCGGTATCAAGTCACGGAACAAGTCATGACGAGCGCCATGTTGGAGCAGGCGGAAAAGCAGCTTCGCCACTACCGCTGCATCCGCGTCGTTGATTGGAGCGGCGAACTGGTGCTTTCGATTTTCCTGCGTTTCTCCAAGCTTAGCCATAACCTCTTCGTCGAGGCCAGCTACTTCCTACTTACCCCCGTTGCGGAACGCTTTCGAGCAGTAGACTCAATGAGCCCGCACTTCAAGCTCGGGCGCTTTATCAATTTGCTCCTTGTCACGGCCATCAAGACGCCGTTTCTTACCCTCTGGGCGCCCTTCGAGCTTCTCGGTCGCATCTCCGCAAGGATTCGCCGCTGGTCTGCGCGTCGCGAAGAGGATGAGCTCATCCGCGAGAATCCGACGTTTGACTACGGCGCAGCCTTCTCCTTCCGGCAGTGGGCGAGCTCCAATGAGTACCGCCGGTATTTCCAGCGCTTGGATAAGGAGATGTACCTCAAGGTACTCGAGAAGAACATCCTGGATTCCATCCTCACCTTTCTCGAAGAGAACGACGTGGATGTGTCTGAGTTGAAACAGCGGCAGACGACGATTCTCAACCACGGGGTCATCCTCTCCGGCGGAAATATGACGACGCAGAACCTCTCGGTCGGGGTGGGCGCTAAGGTCGAGAACGTCGCCCAGAAGTTCGCGGCAAAGGCAGCCGTTCCCACAAACCAGCCGGTCTCAACATAGGACTAGGAGGAAACAAATGGCTTACACACGGAACCAGGGAGTTGTGGTCAGTGGAGGCAACTTCACGGCGACCAACGCCGCCGTCGGCACGAACGCGCAGGTTAACCAGATGCAGACTAGTGGATCCGATAGCATGAAGGAGGTCCAGAAGCAGCTGGACCTCCTTCTGCAATCGCTGGAAAAGCACGGAAATCAGATCCCAAATCGAGGAGAAGTGACCGAGGCAGCCCAAAGTGTGAAAGAAGAGCTTACTAAGGAGAAGCCCAACCGTCTCACGCTCAAGTCGTTGTTGGGCGGCATAGCCGACTCGGTCAAGTCTGTGAGCGGGGTCGCCCTAGCTGTCGAAGGACTCAAGGCGGCGGTAACAGCCCTCCTTGGTTAGCCACTACTGCATCGACCCTACTCTTCAGGAATTCCCGGTCCCGACGTTGGTATGTGGGTAAGTAATGGACCGAGGCGGAACCAGACGGAATGGCCCAGGCAAGAGCCTTGTAGTAGAGCGGGTTGGTGCTTGCTCACTAGGGCCTGTCTCCGCCAGTTTCCGGCCAGACGGATCGCTAAGGGTATGTTTCGTCTGCGTGCCCCTGGCTTTGCCTTGACACCCGGGTGAGACCTCTTGTACAAGTGTGCCTTCCTTACAGGAGGAAAACCGTATGCGCATGTTGCTAAGGGCATCGATTCCCGTGGAAGCTGGCAATGCCGCCGTTAAGGCTGGGACCCTGGGCTCGACGATTG
>Ga0302324_100018446_pt1 | contig 13747 bp, 10 predicted proteins | sample Palsa_T0_1_FD_201949 | JGI IMG/M metagenome (GOLD analysis project Ga0302324, IMG submission 201949) | Peat permafrost microbial communities from Stordalen Mire near Abisko, Sweden - Palsa_T0_1 | ecosystem: Environmental > Terrestrial > Soil > Palsa > Peat permafrost | place: Sweden: Abisko... | reverse complement strand
TTTGTTGATCTGTGACACAGTCCCGTCCAGATGCACGAGCATCCGGTTCGCCGGTTCATTCGTCACCGTAAAACCTTTGGATCGGGCGAACTTCACCACGGCCTGGTAATCGCGCTTTGTAGGGGCGAATCGCTCCGCGAACTGGGCTACAGTCAGAAAATGCCGATAGTCGGGACTGCTTCGGTCATACAGCCGTTTCAACAAACTTGTCAGCTCGTCTTGATTGCGCAGAGGAAGCATAATCGCCAGCCTCAGGCGCTGGTTGTTGGGCATAGGACCCACACGCGCTGCTCGGCCGTTTGCGACCGCAGGGCGGACATGATTATGCAACACCTGAGCCGCTTTCTTGGCCTGAGCAGGGATTGAAAGGAAACATAGCGCCAACAAACAAACGAGGGCGGAGGCCTCCGCCCGAAAATGTCTACTCGCTCTCATGTTTTTGTGATCCTCTCAAAAGTGCAAAGTCGACGAGTGGCACACTCAACAGATCGCGGCTGGGGCTAAAGATGACGGTATCTTAGCTCACGGGAATCGAGTTTCCAACTTGTCGTCAGGTTTCAACTTGGTGTGTGAAGGAAGGAGCCGAGGGACGGAAATTGTATGTTAAATCGCGGAGACTAGCGGGGCGTCGTGGCGTTCGATCTCCGAGTGCCTTGCGCCAAGCGGAAGAAGCGCGAGTCTCCGGTTCTTACGTACGATAATCCGGTCATTAATACAATCGTTCTCGGACTAATTGACCGGACACCTCTGAAAAAAGGCCAAGTCCATTCCGGCCTTTAAGCAGAGCTCGACAGCGGCTGCGGAACGACGGGTACTTCAACGGCGATCTCTCGGCCGTCAACGGAACCTTGGGCTGCTCCTCCTTGATTTCCCCCTTCACTTCGTGGATTTTGTTCTCGGTCTGCTCTTGCGTGCCTGGTGTCATCATGTTTTGGTCTAGCTCCCTTGATAGGTGTCGTTGTGTCTTCCCGTCTGTTGCTTGGTCGTAATGACACCCGTTATTAGGCGACCTCTTTCCTTTCGACAGCCACTGGTACGTGCACCAGCTCCTCAAATAAACCGCGGTAGTGAATCATTGCCGTTCTCAGTTCTTCGGTAGATGCCTGCTCTTTTCCCACCCGCAACGCAATCTCATGCGCCGAGCGGTAGTTCTCCATCACTCGGGGATGATCGACAGAAATGTCGTCGGCTCGTTGATCGAAATCGGATAACGGATAGCCTCGAGCTTTCATCACAGAGGATACCAAGTCATCCGCTTCTGCAACTGCCCCCTTAGGGGAGTCGACAAAGCGAGACTGCACAGCTTCCCACCGTTTGGAAAAGCTCTCGCGCTCCGTCGAATCCAGATCGCGAATGTTGAGCTTTTCAACCCGTTTCTCGCGATCCGCTAGTTTCGCTTCCGCTTTTCGTTCTGAGCCATGCGTCAGTACCGCCCGCTCATACTCGGGCCCAAACTTCTGCCGCAGGTTTGCAGTCGTACTTTTGCGTTTTCGCGCGTACAGCCAGACAACCACCGCGATTATCAGAACCAAGGCGCCGACGAGCACAATCAGTTTCGGATCCAGCAGACTTAAGTTCATTGAAACCTTCACAAAACCAGGGTTGGTCACGAGATTCCCTTCGTGGGGCAGAACCTTGTGCATGGTCAGTATCAAACTTTGGTTTTCGGAAAGCTGGTCAGAATTGATCATTTTATCGTCTTTAATGAATTGGACCTCATGACGAGAGTGGGACGGAGGCTCCCCGAATGCTGGTAAGACGTGCTTCCTCACAAAGTGAGCGATTCTGCACAGCGCTGGCGAAGGAAGTGAGCGAGTCCAGAGGCTGGCTCCAAGGCATTTAGGAGTGGCTCATCCTCCTAATTCTGGCCTGGCGCCGATCAAAGGACAAACATGAAAACGAATAGATTGCTCGTTACCTTGACGCTGCTCGTCCTTGGGACGATGTTGGGCTGCAGGGCCTTCTTCAAGGTCGCCGGATGTTTCTGACAGTATCCGTAAAGCGCTCGATCAGGCAGGCCTCAAAGATGTCTCCGCCGGTCAGGATAGGGACAAGGGCATCGTTACACTCGGCGGACAAGTAGCGGCTGAAAGCGACAAGTCACAAGCTGAATCTCTGGCAAAGTCCCTGGCCGGCGCACAGGTGGTCGCGGACCAGATTGCTGTGGTTTCCGTGGGCGGGGAAAAAGCAGCTAAGGCTGTGAACTCCGATCTCGACCAAGGCATCGGGAACAATCTGGACGCTTGGCTGATCGAGAACAAGATGCACGGCGACGTGAAATACGAAGTGAAGAGCGGCGTCGTCACGCTGACCGGAGAAGTAAACTCGGAAGACAAGCGCACGCGCGCCGAGAAAGTGGCGATCGCGGTGCCGAATGTTCTGCAAGTGGTAAACGATCTGCAGGTCAAGAATCAAAAAGCCAGCTCACTACGGTAGGAACTGCGCAGTGGTCGATGCCTGGCGTGGATGGCGGCCCACCGCGTTGCTCGAAGGCGTTGCGGGGCCGGGTCAGCTGTCGAGCTGCACTTAAAGGTGCATCAAATAGTTTCTTCCAGAATTGGCCGACGGTCCTATAAGCACGTTCTTAAGATCAAATAGAAAATGTGGCGGTCATGGTTAGAGGGCCGCCTGCTCGACTTTTTGAAGCAGCCTGCTTCCTACATCCCACACGTCAAAATCGAGATCTGTAATGGATTTCAAAATGGGAATCTGGATACGTCGGAACGGATAATCGTCCACACCCTGGTTGATTAACATCCAGATTTTGGACGATAATTTTTCCTATGGACAGAGAGGAGAGGGTCTTGAATCGACGATTTGGAAACACAGCAGTGGCAGCGGTAGTGGCTGCGGCGCTTTTGTTATTTGTAGCAGCACCACGGGTGCATGCCGATGACAGAGGGAAGTGCCAACATGCGATCGAAAAGGCGGAAGCAAGACTGGACAAAGCAATCCACGACAAGGGCGAGCACAGCCGCGACGCCGAGGACCGTCGACGGGATTTGAATGCCGAACGGGAACGTTGTTGGAATCAGTATCACCAGTGGTGGAACGGGAAAGACCATCGATGGGAAGCTGAGCACAATTGGGAGCAAAGGTAACCATCATTACCCAAGTCGGGCCGTAAAGCCTCGGCGTTTCAGGCCGGGGATATAAGCCGGGGATTTAAAGGGATATAAAGGCCCCCCTTGTTTTTCCCCTCCCGTTCGTTCTTGAATCGTTGCCGTCCGCAAGACCTATGGCCGGGCAGGGCCAAAAGCGTGAAGCCTCTTCGGAGTCCTCCGCTGAAGTAGGGCGGTTGTGGGAGGAACCCACCGAGAGACCTCGCCAAAACGAGGCTCCGTAGAAATCCTCGCCGCTTGCGGCGCGGAGGATGTCAATGAGTGAAGTTGGCAGCCGCCGATACAGCGCCCCATGACTCTGACTGGAGTCTGGGGCGCTTTCGCTGGCTGCAAAATGGCTTTTGCCGAGAAAATCTCGGATGGCGATCCTCAATCGCAGTCCCGGCGCGCGGAGTTACTGCGGGTTCGCAGCAGAGATGAGATTGCTCCACTGGTCGTTCGCAACAGTATCCCCGTAGTCGAACCAGACAAGGGCCGAGGGCGCTCTGCTGGCACCCGCCGCGTCGGTCAGCATTGTCTGCAACTGGCTGACAGTGGGGTAGACGCAGATAGACTTGGAGGCGCAGGCGCCCGGAGCAAAGTCTGCCCAGCTGAAAGCCTGGAGATTCATGAAAGCGGACCTCTTGTAGTTGCCCGCAATCGTATCGAGCCAACTGGCAGCCGAGGTCTCGGTGCCGGCGGCCTCGCCGGTGCCTACAGGATAGTAGTCGGCTCCCATCACGTTGAGCTCGGCTTCGATCGGATCGAGAAAGCCTGCGAGCTGGCTCTCGTTCGCGGTATTGACGCTATCCCATGTTTCGGCGCCATAGATCGGGTGCTTCGGGTCGGCTGCGTGCACGGTGCTATACAGGGTTGCGATATCGCTTTCGATGGCGTGCTCGGAGATAGTTTTGCCTTTGTAATTCTGAATCTCGCCCTGCGACGCCATATTCACATACTCATCGTCAATGTAGTAGCCGGCGGTGGCCGGAAACGTCGCGAACCACTTCACGAGAGCAGTGGTAAAGGCGGCGTTCGTGCAACCGCTGCAGAAGCTTGAGGCGAGTTCTGTGTCGTTGCTGATAAGGGAGTAGTTGCCGGTGCTCGTACCTTGGTACAGGGCAAAATCCAAGGGAATGTACCAAATGATCTTGAGGCTGGAGGAGTTTGCCTGATCGGCCCAGGATGCGATTTCGGACTCGGTTCCCCACAAGTTGGAGTCGTTGAAGACGTACCGGAATTTAGCGGCGGCGATGGTTTGCAGCTCGACCTCAGAGGTCAAACCAGAGGTGCCATCGCAATTGCCGGCGCTGTTGTCTGGATTGCAATCAACCCAAATTCCCTGCGGGATGGTAACGACGACCGCAGCCGGGGACGGTTTCGAGGAATTCGTCGTCCGGGTGGTTACGTATAAGAGCGCGTGGCCATCGATTACTCTCTCGCCAAAACGCGGGGAAGAGGCTCCCAGTTCAACAAAATATTCGCCGTTCTCGCGCACCTGGATTGGAAGAGTTTCAATCCAGAGCGCCTCGCCGCAGTGGTCTCGGCTGTCGTGAACGTAAAACGTCACGATCTGGAGTCCGCGCAACGGCTCTCCCTCGTCGCTGAGCAGCCTGGCATGAAAACTGATATGCGGATAGGTGGCGGCCAAGGCTGGAAGCGCCAGCGAGCAACCTAGGAGCAAGAGCGCGGGAGCATACCTGAAATGTTTCATCGATTTCCCCACCATGCCTGATTACAACTCTGCGACGTTGACTCCGCTGACGGAGCATTTTAACCGGGATTTGCTTTTTGGCTCGAAAACGTAGTACGCCCATTTCACTGGCCCTGCGCACTACCGCAGTATTTCGTTGCGCTTCTGTTCTAGAGTGTGATACGCCCTCTTATGGAAGGAACTTGGCGCGCGCCAGGAACCCTGCTTACAATGGGTGTATAGGTGTTAGAGCACCTACGCTAGCTTCGAGTCTCCTGGTGCTTACCATTTCTTTTGACTACTTCCCGACTTGATCATGCCCAACTCAGTCATTCCGCAATCCCAAATCAACGCCGAAACCGCCCGCGAAGCGGGCGAATCCTTCGGCGATCTTCTTTCTCAGTACGAAAAGAGCCATTTGCGCAAAAGCGAAGATGGCGGCCGACAACTCCTGGGCACGGTAATCGTTGTCTCCGGGGACTCCGTCTTCCTCGACATCGGCTTCAAGAGCGAAGGCATTCTGCCGCTGGCGGCCTTCGAGGGTGCTGGTGAGATTGTGACACCGGGCGACAAGGTGCCGGTGTCGGTCAAAGGCCGCGATCCGGAGGGCTACTATCAGCTTACGCGCGCCAAGGTCGAGCGGCCAAAAGACTGGTCGGCACTCGAAAAGGCCTTCGCCGACAAGGCAACCATTGTGGGCACGGTGACGGGGGTGATCAAAGGCGGGTTCAGCGTGGACGTGGGAGTGCGAGCGTTCATGCCGGCCTCGCGCAGCGGAGCACGGGACGCCGCCGAAATGGAGAAGTTGGTGGAGCAGGAAATCCTCTGCCGTATCATCAAGCTCGACGTGACGGAGGAAGACGTGGTGGTGGACCGCCGCGTTGTCGCCGAAGAGGAAGAACGCTCGGTGAAGGAACGCCGCTATTCGGAGATGAGGGAAGGTGACACCGTGAGCGGTACGGTCCGCAGCCTCACTGATTACGGTGCCTTCGTGGACATTGGTGGCGTGGACGCTTTGCTGCACGTAAGTGACATCGCCTGGAGCCGTGTGAGCAAGCCGTCGGATGTGCTCTCGGTGGGGCAGCCGATCGAAGCCAAGGTGCTCAAGATAACGAATGATTCCGGAAAGGGGCGCATTTCGGTGGGCATGAAGCAACTGCAGCCCCATCCCTGGGATGCGGTGGCCGGAAAGTACAAGGCCGGCGAGCGTGTGCGGGGCACGGTTACACGCGTGGTCGAGTTCGGAGCGTTCGTGGAACTGGAGCCCGGGATTGAGGGGCTGATCCACGTTTCGGAGATGTCGTGGGGGAAAAAGTTGCGGAGCGCCAACACGCTGGTCAAGCCGGGCGAGACCGTCGACGCGATGATTCTGGCGGTGAACGCGACTGAGCGCCGCATTTCTCTTGGTCTGAAGCAGGCATTGGGAGATCCGTGGGCCGAGGTGTCGCAGCGGTTTGCCGTGGGCTCGGTGATCGAGGGGCCAGTACTTGGCATCACCAAGTTCGGCGCATTCGTGCAGCTTACCGAGGGCGTTGAAGGCATGATTCACATCAGCGACCTGAGCGCCGAGAAACGCATCAACCATCCCCAAGAAGTGGTGAAGGTTGGACAACTGGTCAAGGCTCAGGTGCTCGCGATCGATACCGAGAAACGGCAATTGCGGCTGGGCGTGAAGCAACTGGTTCCGAGCGGCTTGGATGAATACATCGCCGAACATAAGGAAGGCGATGTGGTTACGGGCCGCATGATTGAGGTTTCAGATGGACACGCACACGTGGAACTTGGCGAAGGCATCCAGGGCAAGTGCCGCATGGAGGCTGCGAGTCCAGCGGTCGAGAAAGCGCAGCCGGATTTGTTAGCCTCGGAACTGAACTCCCCGCCCAACTCGAAGCTTGATTTGTCTGCGCTCGGTTCCATGCTGCAAGCGCGCTGGAAGGGCAAGGCACCTGCGGGCAGCGCCAAGCCGGAAGCCGCCCGCACTGGAGAGATCCGCAAATTCCGGATCACAAAGCTGGATACGGCTGCGAAGAGGATTGAACTGGAGTTAACGTAGCCAGCAGCGCAGGCCCCATCTAATCCACCTCCCGCGATCCTCTGTCGCCCGCTGCAACCGCAGACTCGGCGATTAACGCTCGCGTTCTGTGTCGCGGATGTAACCGTGCGCGACAACACCGTCAATGGTTCTCGGCACAGGCTATGCAGATACGAAGCACAATATCGATTGCAATCCCGATCACCTCTATCATGCTGCACCGACCGTAACGAAACGCCAAATTGCGGAGCACCTCGAGCCGTTCAGCCCGAAGCGCAAGCAAAAACACCCGCCGAACACCTGCGCGAATCGTGCAGCCTGGCTGTTCGTTCGTCGCGTCGCGAAACTAGGTCAGACTCGAATGACTCTTATCCCAATCCGTGTAAAACCCGCCACCATTTCGTCGGAGGCACCGGCATCGGTGACGAGCACATCCACGTCTTCGATGGGGCAGATCAAAGAGGGTGTGACGATGCCCAGTTTGCTGGAATCGGCCACGACTATCACCTGTTTGGTTTGCTTGACCATGGCGCGAAAGGTTAGCGCTTCGTCAGATTCGCGGGTCGTGGTTCCGCGGTCGGCGTCGATGCCGGAGACGCTGAGAAAAAGTTTGTCGAGGAAACTGTCGCCGAGAAAATTGATTGCCGCGGCTCCAACCAGAGAAAACGACCAGGGCCAACGGACATAGCCTCCCGTCAAATGGACCTTGAGATCCGGCATATTGCAAAGTTCCATGCCGATGTTGACCGCGTTGGTGATGATCGTGATGTTGCTGCGATGGCGCAAGCTCCGTGCTACCCAAGTTGTGGTAGTGCCAGCCGTCAGACCGATGGTTTCGTTCTCTTCGATCAGTTCGGCCGCGGCCACAGCGATGTGCCGCTTCTCCTTCACAAAGCGATGTTCGCGGGTCTGGAACGCCGTGTCGTAGCGAAAGGGCTCATAGAGCAATTCCTGCACCAGAGCCGCGCCGCCGTGGGTGCGCCGGATCAAGCCTCGGGCCTTCAGGCGTGTCAGATCCCGGCGGATGCTCGGAGCCGACGCTCCCAAAGAAGCGATCAACTCCTCCACCGTGACGGAACCTTTTTGCAGCAGCAACTTCAGAATCTGATCGTTGCGGTGTTGTTGGCGAACCGACATTGTTTTGCGCGCCTGGCGGGGTACAAAGAGAATGGTGTCCGAGTTTCCAAAATGAGCGTCAACCGGCAAAGAGGATGTTATCGTAAGCCGGCCGGAGGCGACCCCGTTCATCCATTCCCAACCGGGTCCAACCCTACCCGAAAATCGGAGGCCTCCCCGACAGTATGATCCAATCGTCACCAAAAGATCAACAAAAGTGATCGTTTTATGCCTATATCGATCACTTTCTGCTTGACAAAGGCCAAGCCGCAGACGTTAGATTCTGTGCAGAAAAAGAAGCACGTGTCTGTTACTGCCGACCACCGGTCCGTCTCAGGCAGGTCGACGAGGAGATGACAAGATGAATTCGAGAATTCCAGTTCGACCCTTTACGTCTGTCCTTTCTTTCTTCTTGTGGCTTACGGTGGCTTTTGCAGTTCTGATGCCGGTTCCGCTTCGAGCCCAGAATTCGCAGGGAACCATTCTCGGGCATGTGAAGGACTCAACCGGCGCGGCCGTCGCCGGGGCGAAAGTGACTGTCACGAATGCCAACACCAACGTGGCCCAGCATTTCACCACCAGCGGTGTGGGCGACTACGTGTTTGTGGACGTGATTCCCGGAACCTACCAGGTGCAGGTGGAAGCCAGCGGCTTCAAGACCGAGATAAGCTCGGGCCTCATCTTGGAGGTAGACCAGACCCTACGCCAAGACTTCAGACTTGAGGTTGGAAAGATCAAAGAAGTGATGACCATCACGGCCGATGCCCAGATGGTGCAGACCGATAATACAACGACGGGTACCGTGCTCGATCAGAAGACGATCGAGGAACTGCCTTCGAGCGGGCGGGACTTTAATAATCTGCTGAACCTGTCAGCGGGCGCGGCCAATTTCAGCGGCGGTGCGCAGGCCGATGGCTGGGTCAATCACGGACTGAACACCTCATTTACCGAGGTAAGCCTCAACGGCGCGCGGCCCGATTCGCTGAGTTTTATGGTGGACGGTGTGGCCGACACGGACAACATCTTCGCCAGCGCCTCGGGCATTCCCTCCGAGTTCGCGATTCAGGAAGTTAAGGTGCAAACTGGTCTCTACTCCGCCGAATACGGGCAAGGCTCAGGCCAGATTAACTTGGCGATCAAGTCGGGAACCAACCAGTGGCACGGGCAGGCTTACGACTACCTTCAAAACGACATGTTTAATCCCAAGAGCCCGCTGGCTGAGGAACAACACCTGTTTGAAGGCGGCGCTGTTCCAAAGGTTCTCCCGTGGAAGCAAAACCAGTTCGGTGGAACGCTGGGTGGTCCGGTCAGAATACCCTGGCTTTACAACGGACGGGACAAGAGCTTTTGGTTCTTCGCCTACGATGGTGGGAGGCGCCATTTTGTGCCCGCCAACGAGAGCGCCATACAGGTTCCCACGGCTGCTGAACGCACCGGCAACTTCTCTGACTGGATCAATCCGGCCACGGGAACCCCCTTCCCGCTCTATGATCCGAGCACGACCGTCTGCACTCCCGCCTGCAATGCGGCCACGCGCACGGCGTTCCCGAACAACCAGATTCCATCCACGGAAATCAACGCGATGGGGCAGAAACTCGTCAATCTCTACCCCTTACCGAACATCAACTGCACGATGCCATGCAACAACTACCTAGTGCCGATTCACGATTCCATCACGACCAACAACGAGACCATGCGGGTGGACCAGAATTTTGGCGACAAAGACCGTCTCTACTTCACCGGGAACTTGAGAAGCGACGACGAGCCCCGCCCCAGCATGCTGCCCTACTCCGGATCGATAAACTCTACGACGGCGCAGCTTTTCGCCTTGAATTGGGAGCACACCGTCAACGCCAACGCTATCAACACCCTGCGCATCGGCTATAACCACTTGTTCTACCAGACTGTTCAAGAAACCGCGTACGGACCAAATCTGCAGGCGGGCCTCGGCTTTGCCAATGCTCCCGATGTCCCTGCCCTTTATGCGCTTCCGAATATCGGCCCAGGGGACGGCTACAGCGGCATCGGCAACGGCCAGTACGAAACCTCCACCAAGAGCGGAACCTACCAACTGGTAGACAATTTAAAACTGATTCGGGGCAAACACGCCATCACTGTCGGCATCGACCTCCGCCGTTTGCGGGAGTTCGAGCAAGACAACTATCTGGGCAATGGCACCATTAGCGCGAATGGGGAATACACAGCGAACTGCAATGCGGGCCAGACTGCTCCTCCATGCCCGGTGGGATCCCCGGGCCTAGGGCTCGGCAATGCGGTCGCCGACCTGCTGCTGAGCGATCCCAGCAACCTTTCCGGTCCCTACCCGCTGGGGGTGGATTATTTCCACACGTTCGGGACGAACTTGAATCTCTTCGCGCAGGATGATTTAAGGGTGACCCCCAGGCTCACTCTCAACCTGGGGTTGCGCTATGAGTTGCCGCCGGCTTTTCACAGCATCGACAACAGCGGCTGGGGCTTCGATCCGGCCAATGGCGGCAGTCTCGACTGGGTAAGCAAGAGCTTTGTGCAGGGTATCGATCAGCTTGCTAGTTCCTCGGGCGTCACGGTGACTCCCTCCTTCCTCAACTGCTGTATCCAGAACTCCCTCGTCCCGCAGGACAAGAAGGACTTTGCCCCGCGCATTGGCATTTCGTGGAGACCGTTTCCCACCGACCGTTTCGTGGTGCGGGCGGGCTACGGTCTGTTCTACGACACTTACATGCGTTATTACGATCAGGTTCAAAACTTCGACGAGAATTACCTCCAGACAGTTTTGCCGGCGAGTTACCCAACGGCTCCGGGCAACGGAACAGCGTACCCCGGGCCCAGCCTCAATCAACTATGGTCTCCACCCGTTCAAGGCCTAGGCGGTGTAGGCGGTGGTACCGGGTTTGGAGCATTTACGTTGCCCAAGTGGGACAGCAACGACTTCCTCGGCACCAGCTATATTCTGAACCAGGTGCCTTGGCCCCACAATCACAACCCATACAATCAGCAATGGACCCTCGATTTTCAGTACGCCTTGCAATCGACGCTGCTGTTGGATGTGGGATACGTGGGGTCTCACGGTATTCGCATGCCGACCTATCTGCTATTCAACGCTGCTCCCCCGCCGCCGAATCCAAATGATCCTTGTAACGGTGGCGGCGCCGCTCCCCTGGGACCTTACCTTGACATCTCGCAGGTTCCCGCTGGGTCCCCGTGCCTGACCGATCCCAACTTCTACATAATCGATCAACACGTGCCGTACCCCAACGTTCCCTCGGAAATGTATGCTAACGCGAATGTCCTCACTTCCAGCTACAACTCTCTGCAAGTGCAGTTGAGGCAGCGTTTCAATCACGGCCTGACCTACAATATTGCCTACACCTGGGCGAAATCTCTTGACGAGATTTCCGCTATTAACCTGGTCAATGGGAACAATAACTTCATCCAGAATCCTCAAGACATCAAGGCCGACTACGGCCCCTCCAGCTTCAACCAGCCCAATCGCCTGACGGCGAACGGATCCTGGGAGTTGCCGGTGGGCAAAGGCAAACGGTGGTCGCTGGGACCGGCCAACTGGGTTCTGGGCGGGTGGAAGGCGAGCGGCATCTACACCATCACTTCCGGCCGTTCGTTCACGGCGTACGGGTATAACGGCGCGAACCTCGATGAGATGGGCATTTACAGCGGCAGCAGCTACGATTCCCGCTACCGGCCGGATCAGTCCGGGAGCGCGGAAAGCGGCTTCACTCGAAGCTACACCGAATGGTTCAATGGGAGCGTCTTCTCCCTGGCCGCGCCAGGCACCTATGGGAACGAGGGAAAGGGCGAGCTGCGGGGGCCTTACTATGAAGATCTCGACCTGAGTTTCGCCAAAGTGATCCCCATCACAGAAAGACAGCGCCTGCAGGTGCGCTTTGAAATGTTCAATGCCGGCTCGACTTGGCACCATGGCGCCTGGATCCCCTGCGCCAGCGTTCCGAGCTGTGGCAACACGCCTTTGGGATCGCTGGTTCCACCTCAGAGCTCCGCTGACCTGGTGTCGCCTTCGGCGTGGGCCCGCGATAATCTTTGGCAGGGCCATACCATTCAGTTGAGCGCGGTATATTCTTTTTAGAGAATTCGGCGGGCCGCCACACGGAACCGTATGGCGGCCACGCTGATCAGCCGATCTGACGCACCATGCGGAACTGAACCGAGGGTGGATGCGTCGTCCTGTAGCGCTCTGGTTCTGCGGACTCTCTGTTCATGCCGAATCGTTTGGTGCTCGAAATCTGTGTGGAATCGGTGGACCACGCCGTCGCGGCGGAGCGCGGCGGTGCGCACCGCATTGAACTCTGCAGCGACTTGACGTCCGGGGGAATCACTCCCAGCGCCGGATTGATGCAAACTGCCCGCCGCCACGTATGCTTTCCCATCCACGTTCTGATTCGCCCCCGGGCTGGCGATTTTTGTTACTCCGATCATGAACTTGAGATTATGCGGGAAGACATCCAGGCGGCGAAGGAGTTTGGCATGGATGGCGTAGTACTGGGGATCTTGCACGAGGACACTCGTGTCGACATCGAGCACACGAAGGCCTTGGTGGAATTGGCTTATCCCTTACCGGTTACTTTTCATCGGGCATTCGATGCCTCGGGGGACCTGGAAACTTCGCTCGAGGAGGTCATCCAGACCGGCGCATCTCGCATCCTCACCTCCGGCGGCGAAGTGGGCGCCATGGGAGGGCTTTCGACGCTGGCGCGGCTGGTGCAAGCAGCAAGGGGACGGATTCTCCTGATGCCTGGTGGCGGCATCGATTCCGGGAATATTGTGCGGATTATACGCACCACGGGGGCGCCTGAATTCCATACCTCGGTAGGAGCGTCTCGTTCCAGTGCAACGGGGGACAATGGCACGGACCGAGGCGCCGGTCGAGCCTCCCATCCGCAATCCTCTGTTGTATTCGCAGAACAGGTTGCGAAACTAGCGAGTCTGTTGCTCGGTGCTTCTGACATCGCTACTTCTGACGATGAACGGGTACGCTAGACATCCTCTTATCGCCGGGCGTATGACAATGACCAAGACGAGGGAATGCAGGGTTCAAAAGACTGCTCTCGTGTGCTCGGCGATCCTGCTGTGCGCAACGGTATCCCTGGCGCAGAACTTCGCCGACGTGAAGCCCAGTCCACAACAAGTTGCCTGGCAGGATTTGGAAATGGGCGCGATCATTCACTTTGGTCCGAATACGTTTATGGACAGAGAGTGGGGAGACGGCACAGCGGATCCGTCGGTGTTCAATCCTGCACATTCTGATCCTGAGCAGTGGATGCGGGCTGCTAAGTCGGCTGGTATTAAGTATGTCGTCTTCGTGGCCAAACATCATGATGGTTTTTGCTTATGGCCGAGTGCGAAGACCGACTACAGCGTCCAGTCGAGCCCCTGGAAGGGAGGAAAGGGAGATCTGGTTCGGGAGGCTGCAGTCGCGGCTCGCAAATATGGATTGCAGTTCGGCGTCTATCTTTCGCCCTGGGATCGCCACGAACCTACATATAAAAATAGCGCAGCCTATGACGATTATTATCTCGCCCAATGGACTGAGCTGGCCACGAGTTATGGCGAACTGATTGAGTTCTGGCTCGATGGTGCCGGCAGCGAAGGTCACGTGTATAACTTCGATCGCTACGTTGATAACGTGCGCGTGTATCAACCGAATACCATGATCTTTGCCGATGCCGCCTTGCTGAAGTACGGCGACATACGCTGGGTTGGAAACGAAGAGGGCAATGCCTCGGAAGAGAACTGGAACGTGCTCGACTTGCGCGGCTACCTCCGCTACCG
>Ga0302324_100018445_pt1 | contig 13748 bp, 14 predicted proteins | sample Palsa_T0_1_FD_201949 | JGI IMG/M metagenome (GOLD analysis project Ga0302324, IMG submission 201949) | Peat permafrost microbial communities from Stordalen Mire near Abisko, Sweden - Palsa_T0_1 | ecosystem: Environmental > Terrestrial > Soil > Palsa > Peat permafrost | place: Sweden: Abisko... | reverse complement strand
GTTGGGTGAGCACGACCAACAACGTCGGATTTTTCTGCATTAACCCGAGCATGGAATACATGAGCGGCGGCCCGACCAAACCGGAGTTTCTTGGCCATCGTGACACCAACGCCGTGGCCGCGCCGTGCGTGTTGAACTACTGGCGATCCAGCCATTACGGCGGGGCGGATGTGAGCGTTGCCGCCGGCGAACATTGGATCAAAACCGTCGGCCCGTTCATGCTTTGGGCCACCAGCGGCAAAAACCCGGCGGACATTTACGCCAGCGCCGTCGCCCAGGCCGCCAAGCAGCAGAAGATGTGGCCATTCGATTGGGTGAACGGCGTGGATTATCCGCACAAGGATCAGCGCTCGACCGTTTCTGGGCATTTGATTTTGACCGATTCGCAAGCACCCAAGGCGAAGTTGCCGCATCTGGAAGTCGGGCTGACCGCGGCGGCGTATGCGGTGCCATACGTGCCTCCGGCGCCGACGGCGGGCGGAATCAACGGACGTCGCGGCAGAGGCGCGACGCGCCCCGCCAATCTCGATGCGCCGCCTGCCGCGCGTCCCGCCTTTGTCATGGGAAACAGACAAATCGACTGGCAGACCGATGCCAAGCACTACGAATTCTGGACCGCCGGCGATGAGGACGGAAAATTCTCCATCCCCAACGTCCGCCCGGGAACGTACACGTTGCATGCGTTTGCCGACGGCGTGCTCGGTGAATATGCCCAGGCCAACGTAACTGTCGAGGAAGGCAAATCGCTGGATTTGGGCAAAATCGTCTGGACGCCCGAGCGCGATGGCAAGCAAATTTGGGATGTCGGTATCCCCAACCGCAACGGCTCGGAATTTCTGGGCGGCGATAAATATTGGGATTTGAACGCGCCGCTGACATACACGACATTGTTTCCCAACGATGTTCATTACGTGATCGGCAGCAGCGATTACCACAAGGATTGGTATTTCGAGCAGGTGCCGCACAACATCGATCCCGATGCCAAAGCCGTGCCGTTTGTTGGCATTCGCAGCGGCGCGGTTCCCGGCCAATTTTTCAGCGGGCAAGCGACGATTGGAAATCCCACGCCGTTCTCGATCAGTTTTGATATGCCCGATGCTCCCCATGGATTGGCGACATTGCGTCTGGCCATCTGCGGCGGCGGACCGCGCGAATTGGATGTGACCGTGAATGGCCAACCTGCCGGCACAGTCACCCGACTCGTCGGCGACGGCGTGATCACCCGCCATCAGATCGCCGGCATCTGGTACGAACGCAAGGTGCAGTTCGACGCGTCCCTGATGAAACAGGGCGCCAACGATCTGACCATCACCGTTCCCAAAGGCCCGGTGGATAACGGCGTGATCTACGATTACCTCCGCCTGGAGCTGGACGAAAACGGCACGGCCAAGGCTTCGACGAACTGAAGATCAAATGCAACCGCCGAGGCGCCGAGAGCGCCGAGGCAGACGCAGAGAAATACATAATTGCCACAGATAAAAAATCAGATGGACACAGATAAAGCAAATTTTAGTCTCCGCATTTATCTGTGTTCATCTGATTTCCATCTGTGGCAATATCGAACTTGCATTTTCTCGGCGTCTGTCTCGGCGTTCTCTGCGCCTCGGCGGTTGCGTTGGTTTTATTCTTAATCTCAAGGATCTACACCTATGAGAAAAGCCATCGTTCTTGCGGCGCTTCTGCTTCTAATCTCCGCGCCGGCGCATGCCATGACCGATCAGGATCGGCAGGCATATTTGGACAATCTGCTCAAGACGCTGCCCAAGGTGCCGTCGTTTCAGGCGTGGCTGGACAAGACGCATGAGCTGCCGCCGGATTTTGATGCGCTGCCGCGGCGTAATGAGAATCCCGATCCGTTGCAGTTTGTGGATGGGCACATGGTGAGCTCGGCCGATGGGTGGGGAGCGCGGCGGGATGAGATCATCACGCTGGAGCAGAAATATGATCTGGGCACTTTTCCGCCGAAGGCCACGATAGACAAAGTGGTGCAAACCGGCGACGACCAAAAAGGAAATGGTTATGTCGTCCGCACCCTGCAATTGATTTTTGGCCCGGATGACAAGGGAAGCCTGCGCGTTCGGCTCACGATTCCGGATGGACCTGGGCCATTTCCGGTGCTGATTACACCGGGATTCGTGGGATTCGGCGGAGGCGGGTGGGCATCGAATTTGATCCGGCGTGGATACATCGCGGCGGATTATGCGGGTAACGACAGTGCGGATGATATGCTGAATGTCGCGCCGCTTTACACGGGCTACGATTTTGCGACGTTACCGCATCGCGCCTGGGCCGCCCAGTTGGTGGTGGATTATCTTCTGACGCTTCCTCAAACGGATGCCAAGCACATCGCCATGACCGGCTATTCTCGCGACGGGAAGATGGCGATTATCGCCGCCGCGCTGGACACGCGCATATCCGCAGTGATCGCCGGCAGTACTGGCGTGGGCGGAATCTATTCCTGGCGTGACGGCGGGGAACGCGATTTCTCCGAGAGCATCGAAACGACCACCCGCAATTTTCCCACCTGGTTCGTTCCGCGCCTCCGGTTCTTCGTGGGCCGGGAAGATCGCCTGCCCATCGACGGAAATCTACTGGTCGCACTCGTCGCTCCCCGCGCTTGCCTCATTGAATACGGCAACAACGACGAAGTCTCGCAATCCTGGGGCATGGAGCATTCGTATTATTCGGCCAAGAAAGTCTACGATCTGCTGGGAGTTCCCGATTCCGTCGGCGTGATGCACCTGCCTGGCTCACATGGGGCGGACGATCACGAGCGCGATCTGGATTGGCTGGACATTCAGTTCGGCCGGTCATCAGCAAAGTGGGTGAATGAACTGGAATATCCCTGGGATTATAACGCCTGGAAAACAGCCAGCGGGGAAAGCGTTGATCTCACCAAGTATCCCGACAATGCGGATGCGCTGGCCAACGTAACGACCAAAGAGGATTGGGAAAGCAAGGCGGATGGAATTCGCAAATCGGTGCAGTGGATGCTCGGCGATGAGCCGCCCATGATGCCGCCGGCGGCGCGAGGAGGATTCGGATTCGGCGGGCGCGGGGGCCGTGGAGGCACTACCACCGGCCCCGCCGGGCGCGGATTTGCGGCGCGCGGAGGCGGTGCATTTGGCGGAGGAATCACACTTTCCTACACGCCGCCGATTGTCGCCTGGGTCACGCAGCGAACGGATGCGAATGCCTTCGGCTGGCTCGCGCCGGAGAAAGACGAGGTCACATCACGCTCGATCCAATTCGGATACGGCGTCACCGGCGATTTGTATTATCCGACCAACACGCCGACCGGCACGAAATTGCCGACGGTGATCTGGCTGCACGGTTACAGCGCGTCGCTGGGGTACATGTGGGTGTATCACTTCGATCTGCATCCGATCCTCGCATTAGTCCATGCGGGGTATGCGGTGCTGGCGTTCGATCAATCCGGATTCGGCACGCGCATCGCCGAAGCCGGGCCGTTTTACCAACGGTATCCTCACTGGTCGCGCATGGGCCGAATGGTGGAGGATGTGAAATCGGCCGTCGATGCGCTGCAGAAGGATTCGCTGGTAGATGGCTCGAAGATTTATGTCTTCGGATATTCGATGGGCGCGATGGTCGGCCTGCACGCGGCGGCGCTGGACCCGCGCATTGGGGGCGTGGTAAGCATTTGCGGATTCACGCCGATGCGCACCGATTCAGCCGACAAAGGTGATGGCGGATTGGATCGGTATGTCAACGAGCATCCGCTGATGCCGCGATTGGGATTTTTCATTGGAAATGAAGCCAAGGTACCGTATGACTACGACGAACTGATCGCGACGATCGCCCCACGCCCGGTGTATGTGATGGCCCCGCAACTCGATCGGGACGCCAACTCCGCGGATGTGCAGTCGGCCGTCGATCAAGCGAGGAAGGTTTACACGCTCTACAACGCCTCGGATGATTTGCAGTTGGATTCGCCATGGGATTACAACCGTTTGACGGCCGACGAGCAGAATCGAATCATCGCGTGGATGGGGAAGAAGATGAAGTGAAAATCCCTCGGAGCCGCAGATGTTTGACACAATCCGCAAGCTCTCTTTTCCCCTCCCCTGGTACTCCGGGGGAGGGCCAGGGTGGGGGTCACGCAGGCCGATACGCGTTCGACCCCCACCCCAACCCTCCCCCGGAGTACCAGGAGAGGGGGAGATTCGTTGACGCCGCGATCACTTCTCGGATGTCGAAGGAGTTTTCGTCGTCTTGGTTGATTTGGGTTTCGTTGAAGCAGTTTCGGTGGATTTGGTTTCAGCCGCCTTGGCGTCCGTTGCTGCCTTTGTTTCGACGGGCTTGCCATCAGCCGGTTTGCTTTCGGTCGAGGGGGCGCTGTCGGACTTGGCATCTTTTTTGTATGCGTCGCTGCGATAATCTGTTTCGTAAAATCCGCCGCCTTTGAAGATCAATCCAGCTCCGGCGCTGATGAGCCGGCGGACTTTGAGCTTGCCGCATTTGGGGCATTTGCGGGCCGGACCCGACGAGATCGATTGGAATTTTTCAAATTCGTGCCCGCACGCGTCGCACTTATATTCGTAGGTCGGCATGTTGTGCGATTACTCCGATTTGCTGACGGCGACCTGTGCCGGCCGAAGCGTGCGGCCATGCAGGGAATAGCCCTTCTGCAGCAGTTGCGTGACGCTGCCGGGCGGGAATTCATCGCTGTCCTGATGCATGATCGCTTCCATCGTGGATGGATCGAACGCGTCGCCGGGCTTGGGCGCGATGTCTTCCACGAATTGGCTTTTCAGCACCGACAGCCACTGGTCGTGGACGATCTGCATTCCCTTGAGAATCGTGGCCGGATCGGCCTTGGCGGAGTCGGCGGCGAGAGCGCGCTCGAAATTGTCGATCACCGGCAGCAGGCTGCGGATGAGCGAAGCGTTGGCGAATGCGACAGCCTGTTCTTTATCGGCTTCGAGCCGGCGGCGGGCGTTTTGAAAATCCGCCGTCGCGCGGGCCAGACGGTCGAACAAACTGGCGCGTTCGTTCTTGAGCGCGTGGATATCATCCTGATCCTGAATTTCATCATTGGTTGGTGTGGGTTCTGAGTTCATGATTTATCGCTCCCGGCGTTATTTCTGTTCTTCGCCAGTAATCAAACCTTTCAGTTTATTCAGAAAACTCTTTCTTTCCTGCGTCAGGCGGACGTCGGCGCTGTCGGAAAATTCTCGCAGCAACGTCTTCTGCCGCTCGGTCAATTTCTTGGGCACCTCGATGATGATCTGCACGAGTTGGTCGCCAACCCGATAGGATCGCACATCCGGCAATCCTTTTCCCTTGAGCTTGAAGACCTCGCCGTGCTGGGTGCCGGAGGGGACGGCCATGGTTTCGGTCCCGCGAAGCGTCGGCACTTCGATCTCCGCGCCCAGCGCGGCCTCGGCGAAGGAAATCGGCACCTGGCAGACCAGATCGTTGTTGTGCCGAGAGAAAATCGGATGTTCCTTGACGCCAATGTAAACGTGCAGGTCGCCGGCGGGAGCGCCATTTTCGCCCGCTTCGCCTTCGCCGGTGACGCGAACGGCCTGCCCATCATGCACGCCGGCGGGGATTTTGACGACGACAGTTTTCTTGCGGAGTTGCCGACCGGTGCCGCCGCAGGCTGTGCAATGTTCGCGAACGACCGTCCCTCGGCCACGGCAATTGGGGCAGGTGACGACCATGCGAAACATGCCGCCGAATCCCTGCTGGGCGACCCGGCCCTGCCCGCCGCATTGCACGCAGACGACCGGGCTGCTGCCGGGCTTGGCGCCGGAGCCGTTGCATTGCTCGCACCGGTCCTGACGTTCAAATTCAATCGTTTTTTCGCAGCCCTGGGTGACATCCAGAAGCGTGAGCTCGACGCGGGTTTCCAGATCGAATCCGCGCGCCTGTTGTCGTCCGCGCCCACCACGGGCACCTCCGCCCAGCGCGCCGCCGAAGATATCGTCGAACATTGAGAAGATGTCCGTGACATCCATGTGGGAGAAATCGTGCTGGCCGGTGACGCCCTGGTGGCCGAATTGATCGTAACGCCGGCGCTTTGCGGTGTCGGAGAGGACTTCGTATGCTTCGGAGCATTCCTTGAATTTGGCTTCCGCGTCGCCCTTGTCGCCGTTGTTGCGATCGGGATGGAATTTCATGGCGAGCCTGCGATAGGCGCGCTTGATCTCCTCCGCGTCCGCCGACCGGGCAACGCCGAGGACTTCGTAATAATCTCGTTTGGCGGAGGCCAATATTATCCCTTCATGAAATCACTTTTCATCGCGAGGCGTTCTGAAAAACTTGAACGGTGATGTTCGCGGATCGGATCAAACCTCTGAGCGTTCCCCGCGCCACCTCACGATGGTTGGGGATGGATAAAGTCACAATCTCGCCGGGTTTTACCATAATAATATGACTTCCCGTTTGGCGGGCGACTTGCCAGCCCAGCTTCTGAAAGGCGCGAGTAACTTGCCGACCATTTAAGACCGGAAGCTGGGAAGACATTAAACGGTTACCTCAACCTGGCTCGTCTCGACCGTTAGCGGAAGTCCCCGCTCAGCCCGCACGGCAAGGCAAAGCTTGATTGCCTTGTGGATATTCTTCATCGCTTCGGCTTTGGTGCGGCCCTGGCTGATGCAGCCTGGTATCGAAGGGCACTCCACAATCCATGCGCCGTCTTCATCACGGTCAATGGTCACATTGAATCGCATATACGCGTCTCCGTTTGCGGTTGGCACGACAAATCATTTGCCGCTCATCTGATCTTATCGGCGTTTTAGCCCGGTGGAAACGAACGCGGCCGCTGCGAAGCGACCGCGCGGGAAATCCCGTTCCGTTTTTCGATCCATCAAACCACTGTCTAAACCACCGCACCGGCGACGGGCGTGAGTTCTTCGCCCTTCTTTTCCTTCAATTCGGTGATCAGCACTTCGGTCGTCAGCGCCAGGCCGCTGACGCTGGCGGCGTTGAGCAGGGCGGTGCGGGCGACCTTGGTCGGGTCGATGATTCCGGCCTTGAACATGTCCACATATTCGGCGCTAGCGGCGTTGTAGCCCCAAGCGGGATTTTTGTTGCTGAGAATCTCATCGACCACCACGTCGCCGTCCTCACCGGCGTTCTGGGCGATCTGATGGGCGGGGGATCGCAGGGCCTGGGCGACGATTTCAAATCCGAGTTTTTCGTCGCCGCGCGCTTTGCTCTTGGCGGATTCGACGGCTTCGATGGCGCGCAGGAATGCGACTCCGCCGCCGGGGACGATGCCTTCTTCGGCCGCCGCGCGGGTGGCATGGAGGGCGTCGTCGATGAGGTCCTTGCGTTCCTTCATTTCCGTCTCGGTGGCCGCGCCGGCCTTGATGACCGCCACGCCGCCGGTGAGTTTGGCCAGTCTTTCCTGGAGTTTTTCGCGGTCGTAATCGCTGGTGGTGGATTCGACCTGTTTGCGAATCTGCTCGGCACGCGCGTCGATTTCCTTGCGCTTGCCGGCCCCTTCGACGATGAGCGTGTTGTCCTTGTCGACCACAATGCGTTTGGCGGAGCCGAGGTCGGACAGTTCAATATTTTCGAGTTTCAGGCCCAAATCCTCGCTGATGAATTTTCCACCGGTGACGACGGCCAGATCGCCCATGATCGCCTTGCGGCGATCGCCAAAGCCGGGGGCTTTGACTGCGCACACGTTCAGGACGCCGCGGAGTTTGTTCACGACCAGCGCGGCCAGGGCTTCGGATTCGACATCCTCGGCGATGATCAGCAACGGTCGGCCGCCAGCGACGACTTTGTTCAGCAGGGGCAACAGCTCGGCGAGGTTGGAGACTTTCTTTTCGTGCAGAAGAATCAGTGCGTTTTCCAAAATGGCCTGAAGCGTTTGTGTGTTGGTAAGGAAGTAGGGGGAGAGATATCCCTTGTCGAACTGCATTCCCTCGGTGTATTCCAAAACCGATTCGGTGCTCTTGCCTTCGTCGACGGTGATGACGCCTTCCTTGCCGACCCGTTCCATCGCGTCGGCCATCAGGTCGCCGATCTTTTCGTCGCCGTTGGCGCTGATGGTGGCGACACGCTTGTAATCCTCGCGGCCCTTGACCTTTTTGGATTGAGCGGTGATCGCGTCGGCGGCGATCTCGGCGGCCTTGACGATGCCGCGCTGGATCGTGACGGGGTTCACGCCCGTCGTGACCATGCGCAGGCCTTCGCTATAGATTGCCTCGGCGAGAACAGTTGCGGTGGTTGTACCGTCGCCGGCGACGTCGCTGGTTTTGCTGGCGACCATGTTCACCAGCTTGGCGCCCATGTTCTCGAATGGTTGGGGGAGTTCGATTTCCTTGGAGACAGTGACGCCGTCCTTGGTGATGCGTGGGCTGCCGTAGGATTTTTGCAACACGACGTTGCGTCCGCTGGGGCCGAGCGTCGCCTTGACGGCCCTGGCCAACTGTGCCAGCCCGTTGGCGATTTCGGTTCGGGCGTCGGAATCGAATTTCATTTGTTTCGCTGCCATGATTCATTGCTCCAATTCATTGAAATATATTTGCGATCAATCGACACGAAGATGTCCAGCCGCGAGGATAGGGCCTGCGGCGACCAATTGTTTTCCCTCGGGATCGACGCGCACGTTCAGGCCTTCCATCGAGCGCGCGCCGAGCAACGGCAAATCGCCGTCTTCGGCAAATACCACCTCGTCCACTGTCTTGATATCAGCCGATACCTCGACGATGGCATATCCAACCGTCCTGGTGATTCGCTGACCGTTGGCCATTACAAACGTCCGATCCTTCTTTTCCGGGGTGATGCCGAGTTGTTCGAGTATTCGTCGCGGAACCCAAGTTGCCTCGCTGCCGGTGTCAACGAGCATCTTGTCGACCACCGCAGATTTGCTGCGATCGGCGATCTGTCGAATGGTGACGTTGATGTAAAAGCATCCCATGACGGGGTCCAAAAATTCCGATTATTCCAACACGCCCAGGATGTCCGACTCGCGGAGGATGACGAATTTCTCGCCATCGACTTCGACATCGGTTCCGCTGTACTTGCCGTAAAATACGGTGTCGCCGGCGCGGACGGCCAGTTCCATGTGCTTGCCCTTCTCATCGAATTTGCCCGGTCCGACGGAAATAACCTTGCCCTTGGTCGGCTTTTCCTTGGCCGAATCCGGCAGCACAATCCCGCTGGCGGTTTTGGTTTCCGCTTCCGATTGCTTGACAATGACGCGATCCTGCAGGGGTCGAAGTTTCATGGTTCAATGCACCTCATGTAAATGTATAGCCTTATCGATCTCGTAATTCGTTCCCTATGCTGACTTTTTCCGTCTGGAGGCGGCCGCCAGACTCTTTATAATTCCGCGCAAAACAGTATTGACCGACTCCGAAGTGCTAAAAACCCTCGCCACATCCGAATCGAGTCTGACGGTCACTTCCTGCGCGGCGGCATGGCGCTCCAGTGCGTCCACTCCGATTCCGATGAGCCGCATTTTGCTAAAATCAAGATTCGCGGGCAAATCGTAAGCATCGTGCGAGGAGCGGGTTTTATTTGCTTTGATCTTTCGCCTGGGCATATCGTTCTCGCTCTTCTTTCGTCACTCTCCGGGCACTGATGATTCGATATAATCCGGCGCTGGGCCGGGTAAACGAAACCGTCAATAGGCGGCTCTTTGTCGAGAAGCCGATTGCGACATATCGTGCTTCCGTCTGCGAGTGGTCAAAGTCCTCAAAGATCGTGGGCGCCACAAATACCTCTTCTGCCTCGGCGAACGATATTTTGTGTTTTCGAAGGTTCGCAGCCGCCTTCGGCTCGTCCCACTCGAATTTCATCGTTCACCTCGAGGCCGCTTACATCATGTCGTCCATCCCACCCATGCCGCCCATTCCGCCCATGCCTTCGGGGCCGTGACCGTGGCCGGCGTGGTCGTCCTTTTTCTTCGGGGCTTCGACGACGATGCAATCTGTTGTTAAAAGGAGAATCGCTACTTCAGCTGCGTTTTGCAGGGCGGTGCGCTCGACTTTCGTCGGGGTGATGATACCGGCTTTGATGACATCGACGTATTCGCCGGTCAAGGCGTTGAAGCCGTCGTTGTCCTTGCTCTCCATCACCCGGCGAACGACGACCGATCCGGGCGTTCCGGCGTTTTCGGCGATCTGTTTCAGCGGAGCGGCCAATGCCTGGCGGACGATCTTCACACCCGTGGCTTCATCGCCTTCGAGTTTCAGATTTCCGCCGCCGTTGAGGGCTTTCATCGCGCGGATCATCGCCACGCCGCCGCCGGCGACGACGCCTTCTTCCACCGCGGCGCGGGTGGCGTGCAGGGCGTCTTCGATGCGGGCTTTCTTTTCCTTGAGTTCCGCTTCGGTGGCGGCACCGACGTTGATCTGGGCGACTCCACCTGCGAGTTTCGCCAGGCGCTCCTGGAGTTTTTCGCGATCATAATCGCTGGTGGTGATTTCGATTTCGCGGCGGATTTGTTCGATACGGCCCTGGATTGCTTTGCTCTCGCCGGCGCCTTCGATGATCGTGGTATTGTCACTGTCCACGCGGATCAGTTTCGCCTGACCGAGCTGTTCGATTTCTACTTTGTCCAATTCGATGCCCAGATCCTTCATGATGGCCTGGCCGCCGGTGAGAATTGCGATGTCTTCTAGCATGGCCTTGCGGCGATCGCCATAACCGGGGGCTTTCACGGCGGCGACGTTAAGAATCCCACGCAGCTTGTTGACCACCAGGGTTGCCAATGCCTCGCCCTCGATGTCCTCTGCGATGATGAACAGCGGACGTTTGGCTTTTTGAATTTTCTCCAGCAACGGAATCAACTTCGTGGCGGCGGAGATTTTATCTTCGTAAACCAGGACAAACGCCTTTTCAAACTCCACGGTCATTTCATCCTGATTGGTGATGAAATTGGGCGAGAGATACCCGCGGTCGAATTGCATTCCCTCGACGACATCGACGAAGGTCTCCAGGCTCTTGCCTTCTTCGACGGTGATAACGCCGTCTTTGCCGACGCGCTCGAACGCATCGGCCATGATGTCGCCGATGGCGCGATCGTTGTTGGCGGAGATGCTGGCGACGGATGCGATGTCCTGCTTGCCGTTAATGGGCTTGGATTGTTTTTTGAGATTCTCGACGACGGCCTCGACGGCAGCGCGAATCCCGCGCGCCATGGCCATCGCATCAGTGCCGGCGGCGAGATTGCGGTAGCCTTCCTTGAAGATTGCCTCCGCTAAGACCGTGGCGGTGGTGGTTCCATCACCAGCGACATCGGATGTTTTGGTCGCCGCCTCTTTGACGAGTTTGGCGCCGATATTTTCGTATTTGTCCTTGAGTTCGATTTCCTCAGCGACGGTGACGCCGTCCTTGGTAATGGTGGGAGCGCCCCAGCCTTTGTCGATGACGGCGTTTCGTCCGCGCGGGCCGAGGGTGGCTTTCACCGCCCGGGCGAGTTTGGTGACGCCTTCCAAAAGAGATTTGCGTGCTTCCGCGTCGAAGGTCAACATCTTGGCTGCCATGCCGGTTCTCCTGTTTGATTTGTGCGATGCTCAAATGCGTCGGGGGACTCCTCGCCGAGAGGGACCGTCCACCGCCGCCGATGGGATTGCATTATCAAAGGGAATGCCGCGAAATCGAGATCGTGATTTAGGATGTTAATTCTGAATTTGCAAGCAGTTACGGTTATGGCTCTGGATGGATTGTTAATGCTGCAACTGTCAGCGTGGCAGAGATTGGGTTGATCGGGGAACTGCCTTGCCAATTTGGCATCCATGAAAAACCGAACCGGGCGCGAGGGAGGGACTATCGCGCCCGGTTCGGCAATGCAAAAGTTAATCGAGGCTTCGCGGTCGCATTAGGCCACCGAATGGCTGGCGGCCTGGCGATTCAAGATCTGATCCGCCAGCTTCGTCAGCTTTTTGTCGGTGTCGGCTTCCTCGTTCAGTGTCTGCTGAAGAAGCTGCTCGCCATCGGTGTCATTCAACAGCTTGGCGTAGCTGCGTACGCAGCCGTAACCGGCGATTTCGTAATGTTCCACGCGCTGGGCGCATGCGACCAGGCCGGCATCGCGAATCTCATCCTCACCGTCCATATCGATCATCTCTTTCCCCTCGGCGATCAGCCCCTCCATGGCCTTACACTTTTCCCCTTTCGGCTTCATTCCGAGCCGATCAAAAATTTGCTCGATGCGTTCTGCATGGCCTCGCGTCTGTTCGAGGTGCGATTCAAATGCTGTTCGCAAAGCCGGGTTTGAAGCGGCCTTGGCCATCTTGGGCAGCGCATTGATGAGCTGGTTTTCCGCATTGTAAAGGTCGCGGAGTTGCTCGACGTATAAGTCCTGAAGCGATTGCAGTTCCATGGCAGTCTCCTCTATTGAAAAACTTTGCCTTCTCGAAGATTCGACACTGAAATAATCCTTCGCAAGAAACGTGCCGAATGCGTTAACCAGCGGTCCAACATCATGCAATCTGCGACACCCAAACATTTTGTCGCTGCTGGCGTGCAGAATATACTTAGCAGGGTCATGAGCGGACGAAGTGTCTTTTTGAGGACTCTGAAAATCATCGTCATCCTCACCGGCGCGTATGGCGGCTGGGTGCTGGCTTCATCGCTCACCAACCATCGTCTGCCGACCCGGCGGCTCGCGCCGGCAACCCAGTCCGCCGATCATGAATTGCTGCGAGATGTCCAACCATGAAAATCGTCCGCTGGGGAATCATCGGCTGCGGGGATGTCACCGAGGTCAAGAGCGGGCCGGGTTTTCAGAAAGCGGAGGGGAGCCAATTGGTCGCGGTCATGCGACGGGATGGACGCAAGGCAGCGGATTATGCGAAACGACATGGGGTACCCAAGTGGCATGACGATGCGGAGGCACTGATCGCCGATCGGGAAGTGGACGCAGTTTACGTTGCGACGCCGCCGGGGACGCATGAGCATTTTGCGCTGAAAGTGTGTGCGGCGGGAAAACCGTGTTACGTCGAAAAGCCGATGTCACGGAATTCTGCCGAGGCGCGGCGGATGGTGCAGGCATTTGGCGCCGCGCGGTGGCCGCTCTTCGTGGCGTATTACCGCCGGGCACAGCCGAGATTTCTGAAGGTGAAGGAAATTCTCGATTCGGGAAGTTTGGGCAGGATTCATTCCGTCTCGTATCGCCTCACAAATAGCCAGATGAGCCGACGCGAAGAACCGGTTCCCTGGCGGCTGCAAGCAGAACATTCCGGCGGGGGGCTTTTTCTGGATGTCGGTTCACATGCATTGGACCTGCTCGATTTTTTTCTCGGCCCATTGAATGTTGTTGAAGCATCCGCCAGCAGCGGGGCGGGGCAATATGATGTAGAGGATCGAGTCGATATGCGATTCAGTATCAAGGGATTCGAGGGGACTGCGAACTGGAATTTCGCCTCCAGCGAAAACTGCGACGAATACCATTTCATCGGCGAACGTGGCGAGATGCGATTCGCCTGCTTCGCATCGGAGCCGATCGTCGTCTCAGTTGGCGGCAAGGAAGATCGGTTCGACATTCCAAATCCCGCACACGTTCAGCAGCCGTTGATCCAATGTATCGTCGATGAACTTCGCGGCCTGCGGCCGGCGGACCAATCCCTGAGCACCGGCGTCACTGCACTCCGCACTCAGGAGGTCATGGACGCCGCTTTGTCCGAATTCTACGGAGGCCGCGAGGACGGTTTCTGGCAAAGAAGCGCTCCACTCGCCCGCCGAAACGGCCGATAAATCCGACATGCTTGAGGTGCGCCCGAAACTTGCACCACGCCCCGCGCCTGCCTATTTCCCCT
>Ga0302324_100018444_pt1 | contig 13749 bp, 10 predicted proteins | sample Palsa_T0_1_FD_201949 | JGI IMG/M metagenome (GOLD analysis project Ga0302324, IMG submission 201949) | Peat permafrost microbial communities from Stordalen Mire near Abisko, Sweden - Palsa_T0_1 | ecosystem: Environmental > Terrestrial > Soil > Palsa > Peat permafrost | place: Sweden: Abisko... | reverse complement strand
ATCTTCATCGTCACCCACAACATTGAAGAAGCGGTTATGCTGGCCGACCGGGTGATGGTACTGGGAAGAAATCCGGCGCGCATGCGTTCGGATTTCAATATTCGGCTGCGGCATCCGCGCGACCGCAAGTCGGCGCGTTTTGTCGAACTGGTGGACTACATTTACAAGGTCATGACCGAGCCTGATGTCGAGCACGCGCTGCCCGACGCCGAGGCCACGGCGGAAATCCTTGTGCCGAAAGGCGGGCTCACCAAGGACGCGCTCAAGAAGCAAGACGCCCCGCTTCGCACAGCCAAGTATCAGATGCTGCCGCATGCGCGCGTAGGCGGGATTGCGGGCCTGATCGAACTCCTGCATGACCGCGGCGGGCGCGAGGATCTGTTCCGCCTGGCGGAAGAACTGGTCATGGATGTCGAGGACTTGCTGCCGATCCTTGAGGCCTGCGTGTTGCTCGGCTTTGCCCGGCTGACTGAGGGGGATGTGCAAATCAGTCCGCAAGGCGTAATTTTTGCCGACGCTGATATTCAGCAGCGCAAGGTCCTTTTCAGGGATGCGGCGCTGGAGCACGTAACCATCCTGAAGCAGATTGACAGCATCCTCAAAAGGAAGTCGGATCACTCGATCGCGGACGAATTCTTCCACGATATTCTTGACGAGCACTTTGCCGAGGACGAAGTGCAGCGCCAGTTCGAGACCGCGGTCAACTGGGGCCGCTATGCCGAGATTTTCGACTACGATCGCGAGAAAGGCCGGCTGGTGCAGACCGATCCGTCATCCCTCGCCGACCCCGCTGTCGAGAATCGCGGCTCTGGTTCGGCTCCAAAATCCTAAATCGCGACGCGAACCTTTCGATGAAAAAGTCAGTCAACCTGCGGGGATTTTCGGCTTACCGCATCTGGGCGCTGCTGCCCGGCCTCGAGATCTCGTACCTGCCCGACCTGCTTATGTTTGGCGCGGGCATCGCCTTGTTCTACGGCGTGATCATGGTGGGCCGCACCTGGCTGGGTCCGTTCACTCCGCAGATCGAAATCTCCCGCAGCCTGTGGGCGTTGCCAGCCTATGCCGGCTACTCGCTGCTGCGCATTGCGATCGCCTATGGCTTGAGCCTGACCTTCGCGCTGGTCTACGGATACGTGGCGGCCTACAACCCGCGTGCCGAGCGCTTCATGATTCCGCTGCTCGATGTACTGCAGTCGATTCCAGTGTTGAGCTTTCTTCCTCCGGTCATGCTGGCGATGGTGGCGTTGTTTCCGGGCCGGCAGTTGGGGGTAGAGGCGGGCGCGATCCTGCTCATCTTTACCGGCCAGGTCTGGAATATAGCATTCAGTTTTTATGCCTCGCTGAAGAGCGTTCCGAACGAGATGCGCGAGGCGGCGAAGATTTACGGATTCAGCTGGTGGCAGCGCTTCATCGAGATGGAGCTGCCGTTTTCGGCGATCGGCCTGGTGTGGAATTCGATGATGTCGGTGGCCGGCGGCTGGTTTTTTCTGATGGCGTGCGAAATGTTCGTGCTCGGCTCGCGCGACTTCCGCCTGCCCGGACTGGGATCGTACTTACAGACGGCGGCGAGCGTGGGAGATACGCGGTCGATTGTTTGGGGCGTGATCACCATGATCGCTGTGATTGTGCTGCTCGACCAGTTCGTATGGCGTCCGGTAATCGCGTGGGCGGAGAAATTTAAAGTGGAGCAGGTCGAGGGCAGCGACGCTCCGCGATCGTGGGTACTCAACCTGATCCATCGTTCGCACGGCCTGGCGCAGATTCGAACGCGCACGATCACGCCGCTGAGTGAACGCTTGATGTTGTACTTTTCGCGCGTGCAGGCCACGGATGAAGGCGAGCGGCGCAGCCTGTGGAAGTTGTGGGTCACGCGTGTCGTGGCTATCGTCCTGATATCAGCAATGGCATACGGAGTGGTTCGCGTGGTGTTGATTCTCACCGGCCTGCAGAAGGTGGAGTTGCAGGAGGCCGGCATCGGCCTGGCCGCAACCTTCCTTCGCGTGAACCTAACGTTGCTGCTCGGCGCGCTGTGGACAATTCCTGCGGGCGTCGCTATAGGTTTCAATCCTAAGCTGGCGCGCATTGCGCAACCGCTGGCGCAGATTGCAGCGTCGGTTCCAGCGACAGCGCTATTTCCAGTTGTACTGTTGTTGCTGATTCGTGTGGGTGGCGGGCTGGGAGTGGGGTCCATCATTCTTCTGCTGCTCGGAACGCAGTGGTACATCCTGTTCAACGTGATTGCGGGTGCGATCGCGATTCCCACGGATCTGAAGGAATGCTGCTCGGTCTTCCGCATCGCAGGCATCGAGCGCTGGAAAAAATTGATCCTGCCGGGGATTTTTCCTTACCTCGTCACGGGCATGATTACGGCGTCTGGCGGCGCATGGAACGCAAGCATCGTCGCCGAATACTTTCATTTCAAGGGTCACATTTACACCACGACCGGGCTGGGAGCTACCATTTCGCAGGCCACCGATGCGGGCAATTTCGATTTGCTGCTGGCCGCCACCATGATGATGGCTGCAACCGTCGTGACCACGAATCGCCTGCTCTGGCGCAGGCTGTATGCCCTGGCCGCAACCCGATACCGCCTGGACACTTAGTTCACCATCTTCACTTCTGCGCGTTTTCTTTGGTTACCTCTGGTTACTTTCTCGCTTCCCTCGGACCAGGTTTCATCAACCCTTAACCTGCGATTCATGCGGGTGCAAAGTGATTTTGCTATTCCTATCAAATGCCCATAGACCATTTGCACGCGGACGAGACGCCGGCAGAGGTGTTGGCCGGGATGGCTGACTTCCCCGGTATCGCGGGGAAGTTTGCCCCCGTCGGAAAAGTGCGCGACCTTTATCGCCGCGTGCAGCAGTCGACGGAAGGATTCGGGCTGGAGCGGCTGCTCGCCGAGATGAAAGTCGGCTTGCGAGTGGAGGCCGCCGATCAGGCGCGTATTCCCGCGACCGGTCCGGTCGTAGTTGTGGCCAACCATCCTTATGGCATGCTGGATGGCGCGATTCTGACGGTGCTGCTGACGCGCGTGCGGCCTGATGTGAAGGTATTGACTAATTTCTTGTTGGGCGATGTGCCGGAGTTGCAGCAGCATTGCATTTTTGTCGATCCTTTTCAGACGGACCAGTCTATCGAGTCGAATCGTCGCCCCCTGCGACAGGCGCTGGCCTGGCTGCAGCAGGGCGGGATGCTAGCGCTGTTTCCTTCGGGCGAAGTCTCACATTGGCAAATGCCCGCCGCGCAGGTCTCCGACCCGGAGTGGAATGACACGGCGGCGCGCCTGATTCGTCGGACCGGAGCGTCGGCTCTGCCCGTTTATTTCTGCGGCCACAACGGTGTGGGGTTTCAGTTATTAAGCATGCTTCATCCCCGGCTGCGAACCGCGTTTCTCTTGCAGGAGTTCCTGCAGCAGGAAGGCAAGACTCTCGAAGTTCGCGTCGGTAGTGGGATTTCGAACGACGCGATAGCGGCAATTCCGGACGATCGCGCGGCCATGGAATACCTGCGCTCGCGCACTTACCTGTTATCGCGGCGTAGCCGGTCGGAGGCTGTGTGGTCCGCCGCTCTGCGATCGCGGCTCACCATCAGGATTCAGGAGCCGGTGGCGGGGGCTGTATCGCGCGACGCCCTGGCGAAAGAGTTGGCGCGTCTGCCCAGTAACTGTTTGTTAGCAGAGAGCGGCGATCTTGCAGTCTACCTGGGCGCCGCGAAAGAAATGCCGCAGATGTTGCGCGAAGTCGGGCGGCTGCGCGAACTGACATTTCGCCAGGCTGGCGAAGGGACAGGGAAGAGCGTCGACCTCGATCGCTTCGACAGCTATTACTCGCACGTGCTGCTCTGGAATAACGCAAAACGCGAACTGGTGGGCGCTTACCGAGCCGGGAACACAGCGGAGATCATTGCGCAACGCGGTATCGGCGGCCTTTACACCAGCACTCTCTTCCGCTACGACGAAAAACTCTTTCAGAAGCTGGGTCCCGCGCTCGAACTGGGACGTTCATTCATCCGCCCGGAGTATCAGCGGCAATACGCGCCGTTGCTGCTGTTGTGGAAGGGCATTGCGCGATTGGTCGCGATGCGGCCAGAGATTCCCGTGCTGTTTGGCGCGGTCAGCATCAGCAACGATTACAACAAAGCCTCGCGCGAAATGATTTACCAGTTCTTTGACGCGCGCATGCAAGATGATGAGCTGGCGCAGTGGATCGAACCGCGGCGGCCGTTTCGTCCCGCCTGGTTGCGGCGATGGGATTGCCGCATCATGTGCCGCGGCCTGCGTGATCTCGACGAACTCTCGCAACCGATTGCTGACGTCGAATCCGATGGGAAGGGCCTACCCATCCTGCTGCGGCAGTACGCCAAAATCGGCGGCAAACTCGTAGGCTTCAACGTAGACCGCAAATTTTCCAACGTGCTCGACGGACTTGTTATCGTCGATCTGCGAGAGACCGAAGGCGCGGTCTTAGACCGGTACATGGGCCGGGAAGCTGCGGCGAAATTCCGCCAGTGTCACGGCGCAGATCATTCTGTAGCAAAGGCGTAGGGGAGCGTCGCGTAGCAGATCATTCAGCCAAACTATTTAGTGGCGCGCAAGCTCGTTGCATCCGTGGGCACAGCGCAAACCTGCGTCGCATCTTTGAGCACTTCGTCGAGCTGTTTCCCCGCCAGCGCCATTTCTTCCTCACTCAATAATGCCTGCAGGCGCTCGAAGAGCTGGCGCTCCTCTTGGCGGATGTGCTTTGAAAGCCGCTGGGCAAAGACGCTCAAGTCCGTGCTGGACAACTTGCCAACCTCCGCCCGGGTGAACATTTCGCGCAGGACGACATGGTCGACAATTAATTCCTCGACCAGTCCGCTCAGGTCCGCGAACCCGCGCGCCAGAGGAAACAACACCTGCTCTTCCGCGGCGAAGTGGACCGCGATCTCACTCTGGAAGAGTTGCGCCATCTCCTGTTGCCATGTCGCAAGGTCGGAGTCAGGAATCGGGGACGCGCGATCAATCCGCACACACAGGGCGAGCGCATGCTGATGCTGGCGCGAGAGAGGAACGAGATTCTGGTCGCGCAGCATGATAAGTAAACCTCAGTCGCCACTGGCAAGAACGATTCGAGTTGGACCAGGCTCGTCCGTCGGATCGACCGCAGGACGCAGCGTGAGCCAGTCGGTGCGCACGCGCTCCCATTCCTGGATCAGCATGCCGTTGGCCTCGAAGAAGCTGCGAATGCGATAACGCTCCCAGCCCGCAACCTCCTCGAGAATCGGCGCCAGCACGGCCAGCGCGCTGGTGCTGAGCACGGTGCGCTTTGCGATCTGCGCAATGTTCGGCGATTCCGAGACCGCAATCGTCAGCCCGTCGCGCGCATTGATGTGTAGCATGACGTGAATATCCGAACTCCCATCCCCGGTGTAGATGACATGGTCCGGCCCAGCGATCTGCTGCTCCAGCAAATGGTCTAGGACGGCGACTTTACCGTAGCCAGCCGTGGCCCGAACGATGGTGTCAATTTCGCCAGAACTCGTGTAACGAAACTCCGTGCCGAAAATATTCTCCGGCGGAACGATGCCCTCGAGGGCGGAGCGGATCACTTCCACCGGCGCGGCCGACAACACATAGAAGTCAAACTCGTGCCCATCGATCCCGTTCTTCAGAATTTGATAGAGGAGCGGAATCTCGCCCTTAAGTCGAATGCGTTTGCCGACTTCGTGAAGATGTTCCTTGCGAACCTTCGCCTTGAATTCAGGATCGTGCAACAGAAGGTAAGCCAGCTCCGCCCCTTGCTGCACCAGGTTGATCTTGGCCATACCCTTGGCGCGGCGCTCGAACTCCTCCGTAGGGATGCCGACCAGCTCCGACAATACGTAGCCGGAGTCGTTAAAGGTGAGCGTCTGGTCAAAGTCGCTGGCGAAAATATAACGTCGTAAAGGCTTGTCTGCCATATAACTATTCGATTCGCGCGGGGCCGCCACGCCCCATAAAAAGATTTGATCCGGATTATAGGTTACTCCTGCGGGCTCGTCGTACACAAAGAAACGGGTTATGTTCGCGTTAGATTTTGAATTTCTCTGCGCTCTTCGCGGTTTTTCCTTGCGTCCTTTGCGTTCCAAGGCTTTTCTCTGGCGGGAAGATCAAAAGATCTTAATCGCGAAGTGCGCAAAGAAAAACCGCAAAGAGCGCAAAGAAATTCAAAATCTCCTCTCGCCACTGACCACGGTTCCTTTACTAAATTCGTAGTCGCGTCCAGAATAGGATGTTGGGCGTTGTTCGGCGAATTCGTCTGGTCGATGGAACCGGAACTGAAATGCACAACTAAGAGAAATGCACAACTAAGAAAAGAGGAGCCTCATGGCAGTAGCGACTGGTGAACTGATTCGAGCGATGAACTACGTGGACGACATCACGACGACCTTGCGCCGGATGTGTCTCTACATTCCCAGCATGAACGCGGAAGAGCGCAAGCGGCTGGCGGAATATTTGCGTGCTGCCGGAGGCGCCGTCAACGCGGCGATTGCCGATCTGGAAAAGGTGGAGAAATAGTGCCATCTGGCAAAGTCATCGAGGTGAATCCGGCTGAGGAGAATGCGATCGAGGTGAAAACGATCGCGGTGATCGGCGCCGGGACCATGGGTCGGGGCATCGCCCATGCGGCGGCCCTGGGCGGGTATCGCACGATTCTTGAAGATCTGCTGCCCGGGGCTCTGCGTAAGGCAGAAACCGAGATTCGCGCCAATCTCGATAAGGCCGTCGAGCTGGGTAAAGTCGGCGCTCCTGACGCGGATTCTGCGTTTCGGCGATTGGAGTATGCGGGCTCCGTCGAGGAAGCCGCCCGCGAGGCCGATCTGGTCATTGAAGCGGTTCCGGAAGAGTTGGAATCGAAGATCGAGATCTTCACGCTGCTCGACAAAATCTGCCGGCCAACGACTATGCTGGCGTCGAATACGTCCTCGCTCAGCGTCACAGAAATTGCAAGCGTAACCTATCGCGCGAAAAAATGCGTAGGCATGCACTTCTTTAACCCCGTGCACAAAATGAAATTGCTCGAGGTCGTGCGCGCTCTGGAGACTGACGATGCGACGCTGGCCACCGCCGTCGAAGTGGGCAGTCGTATGGGCAAGGAAGTCGTGGTCATCAAGGAGTCTCCCGGCTTCATCACCAGCCGCATCAATGCCATGATCGGCAATGAAGCGTTTCTCATGTTGCAGGAGGGAATCGCCTCAGCCTCAGACATTGACAAGGCGCTCAAACTCGGCCTCAACCATCCGATGGGCCCGTTCGAACTCGTCGATCTGGTCGGACTTGATACGAGGTTAAGCATCCTCGAATATCTGCACAAATCCCTGGGAGAAAAATATCGTCCAGCTCCGCTGCTGGTGCAGTACGTGAAGGCAGGCAGGCTCGGGCGAAAATCAGGTCGCGGGGTGTATGAATATCCTGAAACCGCCTCAAAGACCTAACGACAGGGGACACAGAGGAAACGCTCAGGTTCGACTCTGCGTCGCCTGTGGTTAAAGGCCTTCGCTCACACTCGCGTTATCGGGCTCCGAAGCTCAGCCCTGCAAGCCTTGCTACCTTCTCCTTTTCGATCGCCTGGCTCGCGACCAGTACCTGAAAGCACTCGCCCATACCTGCGGGCGTCACTAAATGCTTCAATTGGAGCGCGACTTTGGCACGCTCCTGCGGCAAGCGGCAATCCTCGAAGGCGTCGGCAAACTCATTGGCCTCGCCGATGCCCAGCAGAAATTGCGATTGCGTGATCAGCTTTTGAATCTGCATGCCGCGTCGTTCCGCGGCCGCCGCCAGAGCGGTGAAATTCACGTCGGCGGTGACGTCCTGTTCGCCCGGGGCTTCGTACGGATCGGCGCTCACCGAATGCTGGCGAACAGCTTTCAAGGTTCCGCGATGGCGTCCGGCGAGTTGCTCTTCGCGCGTATAGCCGTAATCGATGGCGATGAAAAATCCGGGCGGCAGGTCATCCAGAATTCGATCGGCGAAATATTGCGCCGCGAGCGGGACCTCGACGCGTTCCCCTTCTTCGGGATGGACCGAATAGCGGTCGAGGAATTCCAGTTCCTGGAGCGAGGCGGCTGCCCAGGCTTCTACGAATCGCCCATCCCGTGCGTCGATGCGCAGCGAGCCCTGCGTGCTCAGAATTTCAACCGGCAGCGCGTCGAAGAATTCGTTGGCGAAGATGATGGTCGGGGCTTTATGCGCCTTTCCCCCGAGCAACGGCGCGCTCTGCCGCCCTTCCGGGGCTTGTTCAGCGGCCGCGTGTAACCCAAGGTTGACGTCCCCTCGGCTGGCTCGGGGCAGGCGATGGCCTGCATTCTTCCACCGCTCCTCGGCTTGTAGCGAATGCTCTTCCGGGCTGACATCAGAAAAAGCGGAAGAGATCAGCTCTGCCTTTCCCGCATCCAGAGGACGGCTCAGCGTACTTTCGATGCGTTGGCGCAGAGCGGGTGAGCGCTCGACTAGAACGTAATGCACGGAATGAAAGAATTCCGGAAACTTCTTCTCCGACCAATCCAGAACGTCCTGAGCGAAGAGTCCGCGCCCAGGGCCGAGTTCTACCAGCGTGATCGTTTCAGGCGAACCCGCAACCCGCCACATTTCGTCAAACTGGCGAGCCAGCAGGCGACCGAAGACGGCGTGCACATCGCTTGATGTGTAGAAGTCGCCCGCCTTGCCGAACTGCTCCGCATTGCGCGAGTAATATCCGAATTCGTCATCGTACAGGCACAGGTCCATGTAGCGCGAGAAGGGAATCGGACCATGCTCGCGGATTTCTTGTTCGATCTTTTGGCGCAGGGGCAAGGGGTTGGGCATGGAGCCGTCATATTTTAGCCGGGAAGGCTGCGGCCCGATACTTCAGGGCCTCCAGACAGCCGGGGGCGGCTGTCTCTTCTTGGCCATTGCTCACAAACCCTTCTGGCGGCGGTCGGTGCGGTCCTGCGGAGTGCGGATGAACATTTCGCAGAAATAATCGTGCAGGGCGTCGAAGAGCTGACGCTGGAAACTCCATTCGAACTGCGAATCGTCCAGGTCGCGAGGGTGCAGGTCGAAATAATAGGTGTGAACAGGAATCGATTCATCCTTGAACTGAATGATGACCTCGACTCCCTCGTTTTTGGCACGCGCGGAGAAGTTCAGCAGGGGATGTTCATAGAGGCGAAGCTGCTCCAAAACGCGATCCAAACGTGGATGGTCAGCAGGCACGGATGCATTGTACAAACTGGCGGTGCCCAGTGCTCAGCGCAAACGAGGCTCAGCAGCGAATCACCAGACCCGGCAAGCATTCTGCGGCATCATCGGCTGGCCCGCTTTACAACCGAATGCCCGGCCGAACTCGGGCATGTTTCGCACGACACCGTTGACACGGAATTCGCGCGGAGAATGCGGATCGGTCTGCACCTGCAGCCTTACTTGCTCAGGTCGCGTATTTCCACACCAGCCCTGACCGTGCCCCAGGAAGAACTGCTGAAGGGGCGTGAAGCCATTCTGCTTCTGATGGAGATCGATGTTTTTTCTTTTGGCGTCTTCCAGGAAGGCAATGTAGGCGAGGATCAACCCGCCGTTGTCGGCAGTATTTTCGCCGAGTGTAAGCTTACCGTTCACGTGTACGTCGTCGACGGCAACGAAACTATCGTACTCCTTCACCGTGCAGTCAGCCTTTTCCTCAAATTTCTTGGCATCGTCGGCGGTCCACCAGTCGGAGAGATTGCCATGCCCGTCGAACTGGCGGCCTTGATCGTCGAAGCCGTGGGTCAGTTCGTGACCGACGACGCCTCCGATGTCGCCGTAATTCGACGCGTCGCTAGCCTTCGGATCGTAGAACGGAGACTGCAGAATGCCGGCGGGGAAGTTGATGTCGTTCATGCTGGCACTGTAGTAAGCGTTGATGGTCGGAGGGGTCATGCCCCACTCGTTACGGTCCACCGGCTTGCCGATCTTGGCGATCTGCCGCAGGTTCTCGAAAGCGGCGGCGCGACGAGCATTGCCATAGGCGTCGTCGTGCTGCACGGTCAACTTGCTGTAGTCCCGCCAGTGATCAGGATAGCCGACCTTATCGGCTACGGCGTGAAGCTTGGCCTTGGCCCGGATTTTGGTTTCAGCACTCATCCAGTCCAACGTGTCGAGGTCCTGATCCATGGCGCTCTCAATATCGCGTACCAGTTGAACCGTGGCCGCCTTGCTCGACGGGGGAAATTCCTGGGCGACATAGACCTGGCCCAGGGCCTCGCCCAAGGCGCCGTCGGTCGCCGCCACGCACCGTTTCCAGCGGGCGCGCTGCTCGGGCTGTCCGCTAAGTTTGTGTCCATTGAAGTCGAAGGCTTCTTCGTCAAAAGCCTTGGGCAGGGTGGTCGGGTCGGCTGAGGCCAAGAGCTGCCATCGCAGATAGGTTTTGATTGTGGACAGGTCGGTGCTTTCGAGCAGGGGATTGAGCCCTGCGAAAAAGTCAGGATTGATCACGTTAATCTCGGTAACGGCGGGAAAACTAGCATCTGCGAGGAGCTTCGTCCAGTCCAGGGCTGGCGTAAGCTTTTGCAAATCCGAGACCGTCATCAGGTGATAAATATTCTTGGGGTTGCGCCGTGAAGTGATGTCCATCGAGATTTTGGCAAGCGCAGTCTCCAGTTGGAAAACGCGTTTGGCGTCCTCCTCCGCGTCGTGCTCTGACTCGCCCATCAACTTCAGCGTGTTAGCGATATGCTGAACGTACTGAGTGCGGGTTTTTTCGGCGGCATCGCCCCTGCGGAAGTAATAGTCTCGCTCGGGAAGTCCCAGCCCGCCCTGGTCGACCGCGGCAATCTGTCTAGTCGCATCCTTGAAGTCCTGTTGCTCTCCCAAGCCAAGAAACGTGTTTACGTTAATTAGCTGGTGATGAGCCAGCAAAGCGGTCAACTCACTCTTGTCCTTAAGAGCCGCGATGCGGTCGAGTTCTGCCTGGAACGGTCGAAGGCCCTTCTGGTCGATAGCGGCGGTATCTATGCAAGCGGCGTAATAGTCGCCGATTTTCTGCTGGTTGGCCGTACGTTCGGAACCTCCGGCACCCGCCTTCTCCAGAATAGTATGCAGGATGTACTCATTGTGCTCGCGCATAATCATGGCTGGGCTGTATGAAGTGCGGTCGTTCGGGATGGGGTAAACTTTGGAAAAGTTTCCGCAGGCATACTGAAAGAAGTTCACGCAGGGATCCGCGCTGGTATCGAGAAAGCGCTCGTCGAGACCTGGAGGAAGATCCCGCGGCGTGGCCTGCGACGGCTTAGTGGAGCTGGTCTGCGCCAACACGACAGCCCCGAAAAGAGCGCTGATCACGATGAGCTTTGCTGACTGGGAAACGTGAGTTTTCATGATTATGTCCGATGAGAAAACTATGCTAACTGGCCCAATTGCGCAAGTTGGTCATAGTGCATAGCTCAATAATTGACTCGACAAAAATAATGCCCCCACGCCTCCGGGGAGGAGCGCGGGGGCACCCGGGTAACGTTCAGGCGAGGGGTCTCAATCCCGCCTAACCATCTGATCAGAGATACGCAGCCGGGTCCGGTAAAGTTCCCCGCTGGCATGTCTACTTAGACCGCAACGACAGGAAAAAGGTTAGCTGGGAAGCGCGTTTTCCGTTGCGCGATTTTGGCGCGCCACGCTGGAAGCGAAGGGAATTAGTTGCTGGGCTTTTCCTTTGGGCGCTCGTAGGCCTTCTGTAAATATTTTCTGGCTTCTTCCAGCGCGCCGAAGGTGTTGTCGTTGGTCTGTGTAGCCTGGCGGTATTGGCCGATCGCCCGTTCGCGCTGGCCCGTGATGTCAAAAATCTTGCCCAGCTGAATATGGCTCCAGACCTCAGTCCAGCGGGGTTCGCCGTCGCCATCGATGGCGGCGCGGTAAGCATTGGCTGACGACTGGTAGTTTCTTTGCAGAAAAAAGATCTCCGCGATGCGGTAGTGCGCCAGAGAACTGTTTTTGTTGAGATCGAGCGCCTTGTTGAATTCGGTAAGCGCAGCGGTCAGGTCTCCTTGTTGCTGCAGCGCTTGCCCACGCAGGATCGCGGCCCGCTGTTTTATGTCGCTGGTATTGGTCAGCACGTGATGATCGGGATCGATCGAAATGCGCCGCGGACGCCCGAAGGTTTCGATGGTGAAAGGCGAAGTCGTGCCCACTACCTCAATCCGCTTATTTTCAGTCTTGCCGTCGGTATCGATTTTTATGTCCACCGGCATGCGGAACAGATCGAGATCCTGTGAAATCTCTCCAGTAACGCGGAATCCCGGAGCTTTTTCATCTTTGGCCGATTGTTCCTTCGTAGCCGCCGCGCCGCCCAGCCGGTATGTCGTGTACTTCAGTTTGAACTCCGGCGCCCCGGTGGAATCGAGCCACTGGGAGAAGAACCAGGTGAGCTGGTCGCCGTAGTTTTTCTCCGCGATCGCCTTGAAGTCGTCCATGCTCGCCGATTTCCCGGCGAATTTGCTGGCGAACTCGCGCATCGTCTTGTTGTACTTGTCCTCGCCCAGCACCCAGCGCAGCATGTGCAGGATCATCGCGCCCTTATCGGTGGCCAGCGATTGAAACTCGGTAGAAAAAATATCCAGCTTGCCGGCGCTCGACAACGGCACCGTGTCATAGGCGAGCGCACCCACCGACATATCCTTCACTACTTCTTCGAGACCCGCGGAACCAGCGGCATTCTCCACGTACATCGCCTCAGAGTAACGGGAGAATCCGTCGCTTAGCCACCAGTCTTCCTTGCTCGCCGGACTCACGGAAACACCCCACCACTGGTGCGCAATGGCGTTAGCCAGCAGCCGGTAATTCGTTTTTTCGGTGATCGATGGTCCCGCCAGTCCGGCGATTTCCGGTGCCCAGGCGTAGGGCAGCGTGTCGGCGGGCAGTTCCACCACGTTCAGCCTTTGCGAAGGCGGCAGCCCATACAGTGTGAGGAAGTACGTGAATTCCTGAACCGCAGTTGTGGTGTAAGCCGGCGCCAGGCTCTGATGCGAAGGCTTGAAAAACACATGCAGATCCATGCCAGCGTCGTCGCTCTTATACTCCTGAAAAATTCCCGCGATGATGGTGCCGGGGAAGCTAGGCTTGGCAGAAACGAAGGTGTAAGTCTTGGTGGGCAATACGCTGGCGTTCGGTTTGTTCGAGGCAGCGTGGTCGGCGGTCGTCACTTTGCCGCTTCCGACCACCAGCAGATGTGCGGGCAGAGTGATGCTTATGGTCGACGTGAACCGGTTGATGCCAAAGCCGCTGACCGGAAACCAGCGTCCCGAATAAAACAGATAGCTGGTGTCATCGCCAATGTAAGCCAGCTTGAGCCCCGGAACCGGGCTATTATCGGCCGATTCGAGTGTTCCTTCGTATTCGAAAGTCAGAGTGGTCGAGGCATTCTTGAGTAACCCGGCGGTCAGCGGAACGCGCACGGTCGAGTCCTGCGTGACCCGCTCGGCGGAAAGTGGCTGATTCTTATCGTCGACCACCTTGCTGACCCGCAGATCATTATGTAACTCGAAGACCGCGACGCTCAGATCCTGCAGGGCCGTAAATTTAACTTTGGCCCGGGCTGTGATCTGATGAAGATGCGGATCCAGCGTGGCCTCGATCTGATAGTCGTCCACCCGCAGGCGGGCTTTTTCCGCGGCCCACGACGGCGTCGCCAGCAAAACGGCCAACCCCAGAGTCAGGGAACTCGTAAGGACGCCCAGAACGCGCCGCGGGTGAATCAACATTAAGGAGAGTCTCCAGGAAATGATAAC
>Ga0302324_100018443_pt1 | contig 13749 bp, 8 predicted proteins | sample Palsa_T0_1_FD_201949 | JGI IMG/M metagenome (GOLD analysis project Ga0302324, IMG submission 201949) | Peat permafrost microbial communities from Stordalen Mire near Abisko, Sweden - Palsa_T0_1 | ecosystem: Environmental > Terrestrial > Soil > Palsa > Peat permafrost | place: Sweden: Abisko... | reverse complement strand
AAGATACGGGCGAATTGCAGATTGATGCCTTCGCGCCCCGCTGCCGTGCAGACCAACACGCGTGGGCCGTCCTTCTGGCGGAAGCGACGCTCCGCCGCCACCTTTGCACCGTGGTCGCCACCTCGCAGGACCACCACGCCCTGACCGGGGAACATCTGCCCAACCTCACGGGCGATTAAATCTACCGTGCCGAGGTAGGTGGCGAACACCACAATCTTCTCGCGCGGGTTCTGCCGCCACAAAATGCCGAGGCCGTCGAGCAGCTTCTGCGCCTTGGTCTCACGCTGCTGTGGGAAAATCTTGAGTAGATCGCCAATGCGAAGTCGTTCTTCTGGAAGGTGAAGCTCCACGACAGCCGAGGCGGCCTCTTCAGCATGGGCCGCTCCGTACTCGCTGCCGTATGGGTCGGAGGCGAGCTCTAACGCTTCCTCGTCTAGCTTCTTCACTAGCCGATACTTGAGATCCGCAAGCACGCGATCCACCTCGCTTCGACCAATAGCGTCGCGCGGAAGCCCGAACTCCTCATGGATTATTTCCCTGGCTTCTTCAATCAGGTGTTCTCTGCCCTCGATGTCGAGGTCTCTATCGCGCAGCAATGCCTCGTGTAGGGTTAACATGAGCAGGCGGCGCTTCAGCGTTCGCCGCACCGCGGCGAAGCTCGAAGCTGCAATCTTCTGGAAAATAGCCATTAGGAAACCGAGCGCTTGACCTTTGCCACCTTGGCGGCGAGCCAGATTGAATCCATCTTCAAGGTAGTCACGCAGCCTCTCGTAAAACAGGCGCTCATCTTCGTTCATTAGGAAGGATTCGGTGTGCACCCACCGCCGCGCAAACAACGGCGAGCCATCGGGCTGACATGCATCGGCCTTCGTGCGACGGAACATCACGGTGTTCAGGCGATGCCTGTTCTCCAACATTTCTTCGGGGCTACCGAACAATGTCGGGTTCAGCAACTGCACCAGCATCCAGAACTGAAAGTGGTTGCCCTGGTGCGGCGTGGCGGACAGCAACAGAAGGTCTCGTGAATGGTCCTTCAGCGCCTCGGCGAGCTTATAATTCTCGGTCTTCCTGACCTTTCCGCCTGTCTGGTAGGCGGTCAGATGGTGTGCTTCGTCAAACACAACCAGATCCCAACGCGGCGCGTCCAGTAGTCGCTTGATGCGCGCCGGGCGCTTCAGTGTGTCGATGCTGGCGATCAGTCGGTCGTGTTTAGCGAATGCATTTGTCTTGCGGTCCGTGATGTCGCCTTCAGAGCCGAAAACCTCGAATTCGAGATTGAAAACTTCGTTCAATTCACGATGCCAGTTGTTCACGAGGCCTGCCGGCACCACCATCAGCGCGCGACTCAGCTCGCCGCGGCTAGAGAGCTCACGCAGGATCAGCGCGGTTTCGATGGTCTTACCCAAGCCCACCTCATCGGCGATCAGGTATCGCCTTGGAGACGCTGTTGCGATGCGGTGCGTCAGCACTACCTGATGCGGCAATAGATCGATCTTGGCGGAGGTCAGCGCTGATGCGCTCTCCAACACCGGTAGCGCGTGCGCCTCATAGGACAGCCAAGCTGCTCGTCCGCGCAACAAGCCACTGTCCACAGCACGCAGAATGCGCTCGGTTCGCGTGAGTGCGCGCCGCAGTGATGCCACCGGCACCCGGCGTTCGCCGACGCCGAAGAAGGCGCGCAGGTAGCCGTCACTCGCGGGGTCTAGAACGACGCCCTGGCCATACTCGTGGTGGGTTATACGCTCGCCCGGTTGGAACTGAATCTCTGCCGACACACGCTGACCTTACGTAATCCGCAGATGGAACAAACCCGCAGGCTTACTCCCATCGCGAAGCAAGATTTCCTGAGGGTACTCGTTGGCCTCGCCCCACAGAATGCGGCCAAAGTCCAGCTGATGCGCGTAGGGCGCGTGGCACAGCCAGCCCACAGCGTCGGTGGATGCCTGCACCTTGATGCGGTTGTTGCCACCGGGTAACCAGAAAACCAGCGCCGCGTCCCCAGCGTAGCCATCCTGAAACGACAGCACGGCTGGCTTCACGACATCGCCCAGCCAGGCTTCAGCATCTGTTGCCGTCAGTAGGTCAAGGCTGCCATCCAGCCCGGCAACTACCAGTGTTTGGTCGTGGTTACTCGGTAGGTTTACCGGCCAACTTCCCGGCCGCTGCGCTGCGAGCAGAAACTGACGCAAGCTCCAGACCTCGCTGGCGGCACAAATCTGGTTACGAGCTTCCTCGTCCCACACCCAACTGGTGCCGCGCCGCTGCCACACCGTGTCCAGCAGTTGCCTCATCGTTCATATTCCCCATCGTCATCGAACAAGGAACCCTGCGCGGGCTGCGGTGTCTGGCTGGCGTGCCATGTGTTATAGATTGACACCGCACGCGTGGCCGCATTGCGGGTACCCTGATCAGGGCCGTTGCGACCGAGCCATTCGAGCAGCGGCTTCAGGGCGACGTGCGGCTTAAAGTTCTCGTTCTTCAGCGTATCCGAGGCATTGACACCACTGCCGTCAACGCAGGCGCCGATTAGCACTAGCGCTTGGTCCAAATCAGAAATCAGACGGCGGCGGTGCTTGCCGGACCAATCTCGCGCGAAGACAAGCGAATCGGTTCTAGTGAAAACTTTATTTTTTTCCGCGCACCAGCCACGCTGCACGAATTCGTCTGGCGTGGTGATGGAGCCCTTGAGATATTTCTGCACTTGGTCACGTTTCAATTCACTGGCGGTGCCGAAAGTGCGTAGAAACTGGCGGGTCATAGGCTCGGCGTTAACCGGCGGGGGCTCCTTGCCCATGTTCGCGTCCTCGTCGATGAGTTGGTTAATGCCGATCAGTGCATCCTTCACGGAGATCGCTCGCCCTTCATCCACATAGACCTTACCGTAGTGGCGCGAGAAGTATTCCAGCGCCTTTCCGCGCCGAATAACCTGAATGTCTGCGGCGGGCAAACCTTCCTTCGCATGGTTCTCAAGCATGGTCTGCAAATGGCGTACGTCGGCCATCACTTCGCGGCGCATTCGGCCCCAGCTCACCGGCTTGGGTTCTTCAGTACGCTTGCGGCAGACGTGGATGATATCGTATTCAATCTGCTGAGAGCCGAAGGTCCCGGGCTTACTGCCTTCGCCCTTCGTTTCATCGCTGCGAATCGGATATGCAGCTTCGAGATAGAAGCCCGCGTCAAACAGGCTCTCAAGCACGGACACCCATGGTTCATCTTCGCTGTGATGGAAGGTGAACGCCAAAATTCCACCGGGCTTCAAAATTCGAGCGCACTCACCCCAAATGGCAGTGAGCAACTTCTTGTAATAAAGTTGAGGGGATTCAGGATTACGAACGGGGTTATCGACCGCTTCCAGTGACTTGGGAGTGTGATGCGCGCCGAAGTAGATGGGATACCTATCCTTGAGCGCGATGCGCAGCCACGCGTAAAAGAAATCCGCAAGCTCTGCGTACTGAACGTTGTTTCCGAAGGGGGGATCAGTAATTATAAGGTCGAAAGTGGCGTCTGTTAACTGAGTCAACTCTGTGGACGTGCCGCAAAAAATTGCCGATTCAGTCAATTGATCGCCGGGAAATACTTTTACACTTCTTGCGCCAATGCTACTGGCAAGAGTTATATCTTTCCGCTTCAGGCCGTCAACGCTAACGATCTCCCAAGGATTCAACTTCCAGTTCAGTGCATCCAGCAGCCCTCCGATGGCTGATTTCCAGCTTCCATCGCCGATGTGATTGAATACGCTTGGTTCAAGGTTGGTAGATCTTGGGTGAAAGTTATTGTTGCTTAGAGCTGCAGAGATCTGGTTGTTTTTGAGGTGCCAGATGCTAAAAGCGTTGTTACATCTCAGATATTGTTGAAATGCTCCAAGCACGAACTCCCTTGTTTTCCAGTCGTAACTTCCGACATTTATAATGGACTTCAGCAGTTGGGTCAGTACGAGCAACTGCCTCGGATTGAACATCTCTGAGAACAACTTGTAGCCGTGCTCCGGAATCTTTTGATAGGTTGTTTTGAACCCTTCCGGTAACGGCGTCCTAGGCCAATACGCGCTTAGGTCGTCATTCTTCCGAGACTCCCATTCAATAGCTGCTGCATCGAATTGGCGCGAACTAGTTGCAGCAGCAAAGAACCTCCCGCCGTAGCCGGCTCCGCTGGCTTTCAACTTCGGCGAAAAGCCTTGCACTGCGTAGGCTGCTATTGGTGCTTTGCAGTCATGTTTTGTCATAGACGCCAAGACATCTTGGACCGTTCCGCATGATGCACAGGCAAAGGCGGACTTCTTAGCGACGGTCCCCCCGCCGCTCTTGATCGTGATCTTGCTTTCTGGGCAGATCACTTCTTCCTGTAGTGTGCCGCGTACCTCCAGTAGGCGAGCCTTCGCAGCGCGCGCGCCATTCCATCGAACAGTGGAATCCGCAGAATCTTGTGCTGCACCGCCATACGGCTGTCCATTCGGGTCTTGGTTCGGCTCCCCCGCCAACCATTGCGGATGCACCAGCAGGCTAAGTTCTACCTTCTTGTTCTTGCCCTTACCAAGATTTACAAGCGCCGTGTGGCCGCAATGCGGGCAGATCACGCCTCTGGTGCGGTGGAGGACGGAATACGGCGTTTCCGTGGGCGCAACGTAAAGCGGCGAATCCGGCGCCATGCGCGCCGCCTCTTCTTCAACATGGAAGCCGGTGCGACATTTACCGCAGGTGTGTTCCCAATACTTGACGCTGAGCGTCCTCGCCGCCACTACCGAACTGCTCATGATGGGCGTGCGGTGGCCGCAGCCCGTTACCTGGCAAGGTCCGTGCTTAGCCCAGAACGTATAAATGATTTCCGGGCCTTCGTAGCAATAGTCCTCGCGCTGGTCGCGCGGGATGCTCAGCGGGTCAAAATCGGTCGGCATCGTCTTGTTGCTGGGTAGATGTGTCCACTCGCCTTTTTCAGCGTTCGGGCCGTCGCAATAGTAAAACGGCATGATTTGCGGCTTGACCGCCGCCTCAATGTCGGCAAGCAGCCTCTTCACTTCCTCTGAATCGACATTGCCCAGCTCCTGTTTGACGATGAACCAGGCGACAGGGTTGAGGTCATTGCCGACCATCTGCATCCCAAGGCGGGAGCCTTCCACCAACGTAGTGCCTCCCCCCATGAAAATGTCCGCTACCTTGAGATGGTTGAACGTCTCCTTCTTTTGATGGTTGGCGTAGTAATTTTCCCAAACCAATTTGGCCGCGTGCGAAGGATCGTCCGGCGCCTTAGTCGCTGCCGCGATCAACAGGGCGCGAAAGACGCTGGATTGACGTCGTGCCCACCACTTTGACATTTGGTAGATAGGCTTCTTCAGCGCTCCAGTTGAGGCTTCAAGGCTTGCAGTCTCATTGATCGGCACCAACGGAAAATCGACCTCGAGACAGGTCTTTGGACGGTATGGGTCGTTAAAATCGACGGTTTCCAGGACAACGGTTTTACCGGCGCCTACGGCCTTGGCGACTTCTTTTGCGAGCAATTCTTTCTTGATGGCCATCAGCATCAAGTCATTATTTGGTTAGCTCGACGAATGGCGACAGCACTTCCAGCAGCGACAGACCGCCATGTGTGAGCGTCGGGTAGCCGCCTTGGCTGCGCCATTTCCTGCGGCCCAATGCCAACAGGTGCGCACCATGCGGACCGTCGATCCGCAGTGCCACGGGGGGCACGAAGGGGCCGGTGTAGCCCGAGCCTGCTTTGCTGCGCCCGCTGGAAAACGTCTGCTTGAGAAACTGGCCAACCTCCCCATCCGCATCGGGGAAGTAGCCGGTGGCCGCGTAACCGTGGTCGGAAGTGATGACCAGTCGCCGGCCACCGGCCAGCCGTTCGACAAAAGCCCAGAAGTCGACACTGGACAATTGCTCGGCCACATCCTTCGTCAGCGGTTCCAACCCTTGGCCTGCACCGGAACCGTCGTGCAGCTTGCCGTCGGGCCAGTGGTGCCAGAAGATTTGATTGGGATTGCTGCCGACCAGGGCTTCACAGTCCTTCCACGGCAGATCGACGCATTCCGTCTGCGCTGGTTGCAGCTTGTGGGCCAAGCCGCCTCCATTGTTCTGTAGCCTGCTGCGGCTGGCAAATCCCAGTGCGCGGGCGAACTCGTCCGTTTCGCCGGGCAGTTCTGACGCGTTGGCACTGACCTCGTGCAAGGTGAAACCGCGCTCCTTCGCGCCCTGCAATAGCCACGGTAGTTCTCGCAAAGACAGACCATCGAGGATGAGCACCGCCTTGGCGCTGAAGGGTTCGGCCCACCACCGCACCAAGCGATCCGAAGTGCGCTCAACGCTGGCGCCGAAGGCTTGCCACAAGTCCCAACCGCTGGAGGACAGGAACAAATCCAGCTCGCCGATTTCGCGGTCGCGCTTTACTACCTCACTGGGCGCATTGCCCGCGGCCAAGGGCTTCGAGGCGATCTCGACCGCGTGCTTGACGATGACGCGCCAGGCGTCGACGTCCGCGCCTTGCGTCATAGTGTGCAAAGCGTCGGAGGTCAGTGCCATCAGTCGCCTTCCTTCTCAAGGTTCAGCTCGAAGGTCATTCCTTCGGGCAGCTTCTTGAGCAGCTCCTTGAGCTGCGCGCCTGTGGCCGTGGACACCCTGATCGACACCTCGGCAACGCGCGTGGCCGGGCCGATGCCCCAACCTTCGATCTTGCCGATCAGGTTGAGCGGCGATGTGGCTGGGTTGGACAGCGGGACACGCGGCTTGGTGACCGTGGTCGCGCCGCCGAAGATACCGCCCGGCGCGGCGGCTGGCGCAGGAGGGCCACTTGGGATTGCTTCGGCGGTGCCCGGCGTGGGTGCTACGCCACCGCCAAGCAGATCGCCGCCGGCTGGTGACGGCGCCGGCGGCGTGGAACCACCTGTGGCGGGAACCGCCGAGGGCAGCATCACGAACACATCGTCGAGGTGGCGGCCCGTGAGGGAGAGTTTGGGCCGCAGTCGCCGCCAAGCGGCTTGCTCATCCTCGCCCGGACTGGTTTGCAGGTACTCCATGCCGCGCAAATTGATCGCAACTTTTCCTTTTGCGCACAGACGCAGCAGACGTTCTTTCATCGCCGTTTCGCCCAGCCACGGGATGCAGTCCTGTCCCGCAGGGCGCGGCTCTTGCAGTTCACGCAGCAGCTTGCCGACCGATTCGTTATTGTTGGCGAATTCGAGCACCAGCTCCTCGAAATCCTCCGGCACGAACAGGTTACTGGTCAGCGCCTCTTCGATGGCCTCCGGAATCTGCGAACCCTGCCTTTCGAGGCGTTCGACGCTGAATTTACACTGCGCGGGGTCGGTAAAATTCCAGCGTTGCAGCACTGCGTAGCGGTCGAACCGCTTCTTGAGGTTGTCGCGCAGGGTGCTCTCGAATTCCTTGTGCAGCTTCTTGTATTCGGGGTTCTGGCTGCTCCATTCCTGCGCCTTCATTTCAGCCCGGGCAAGGATGAGCAGGTCACGATCCAGAAACGCGTTGATGCTGCCCGCACGCGGGAGCAGGAAACGGACGGTGTTGCGGCGCTTCTGCAACTGGTCTTTGAGCCATCGACCCAGCGTTGCATCGAGCTTGTCTGGCTCTTCGGGCAGCACGAGGATGGGCAGACGATCGTCCCACCGTTCGGGCTGTTCGGCCTCGTCGAGCGCTGCCCACGGGTCGTTGGACCAAGACTTTGGCAAGGCGATCACGCGAAAGGTCTTGGCAACTTCGTCGGTGCCGCCGATGACGTAGCGCACTTGCCTGGCAAGCTGTGCCTGATCGGAACCATCGACGAACAGCTTGTCGTTGCGCGCGTAAGCCATAAGCTTGGCGCGCGGGTTCTCCTCTTCGCGGAACAGCAGCTTCGTGCCTTCCTGATGGATGTTGAAGCTATTCTCGATGACGGTTGCTAGCTCTACCTGAAAGGCGTTGTAGTCCACCGCCTTGTGGCGGGTGATGTCTAGTTGCAGCGTGGCCGCGTCGGCTCCCGCGAGGTTGCCGACAGCAATCGAGCGAAGCCACAGCGCACCGACAATTTCTTGCAGATGTGGCGCGATGCTGGCGTAGTCGTGCCGCGCCTCTTGCACCGAGATGATATTCTGCTGCGCCCTTTCGCGCAGAGTGCGGTGATGCTGGTTAGCCACGGCTTCCAGCAACGCACCGATGCCCGAGGTATCGTCGTCCAGCCGGAAATCGGCGGCAGTAAGCACCGGCACGACCTCGCCTCGGCTCTTGTAAAGGTTGGCAAGGATGCGGATGAGGTCGCGCGTTTCTTGCGCATCAGTAGCAATCAGCACTTGCTCTTCGAGCAGACGCAGCAAGTGCGGCGCGTATGGCCACGACTCAGTAAATTCGCGGTGCTTTCTATCTTGTTCCGCGGGCGGCACATCGAGCAGACGGAACGACTCAACGACGTGCTGCGCGATCAGTGCCTCGATCGTCCCGTTCGCAATCTGCAATCGGTTGTCGAAAAGGCGGTGCAACAACATTCGTCGCCGATCCTGCTGGATGCGCTCGGCACTGCCGCCTGCCTTGAAATCGATCGACACCGGGTTGACGCGATGCACCTGCTGGTAAGCATCGCTGCCACCGTTGCGCACCGAGATCACGAGCACGAGCAGATCGGGGCGTTCCTTAGCGATCTCAGAAAGAATCTGAATGAAATTGAACGCCCAGTTCTTCCACGGGTACTGCTTGGTGTTGGTTAGGCCGTCATACCACGTCTGGAACTCGTCCAGCAGTAGCATCGTCGGTTTATTTTCCAGTAGCTCAATAATGAGTTTGTCGGACGGGATTTCGGTCTTCGATGCGCCTTGCCCTTCCCATTTGCCCTTGATGAAGGCGCCACGCGGATGGTTTTCGAACAGCACATCCCACAAGAACTTGTAGCGATGGCGGTGTAGGCTTTCGCCGATCACGTGCATCCCGTCACGCAGAGTAATCTTGCCGATTCTCGGCGCGGCCAGCGCGGTCGCCCACGCATTGAGCCATGCGCCAGTCGACGCCGGATCAGTCACGGCGTGGTAAAGCGCGGCCATTAAGTGCGACTTACCAAGGCCGCGTTCACCAATCACGACCACAGGCCGACCCTGATTTGGACCGACGGCCTCGATACCTTTTAGAAGATCGTGTGTCGGATAGGTGATCTCCAGAAATTGCTTCGCCGCAATCTGGGTTGCGCCGGTGCGCTGATCATTGGACAGCTCGATAGCTGTGCCCTTGAGGCGCTTGCCCCGGAATTCCTCTCGCAGAGTCAGCCCAAGCATTATTTTCGCTCTCCCGTATGCGATGCCCCCCGCTTGGCGCGCTTCGCCTTGCCGCTCGATTGCTGCTTGATCCAGCTATCGATGTCGACGCGAGAGAACCGCCACGTCCCCCCAACCTTGAAGGCCGGAATCTTCTTGGCGGCGGCGAGCCGATAGATCGTCCGCTCCGTGACCTTCAAGAAGCCTGCGACCTCCCGGAGGGTGAGGATCTCGCCGTCGCTGCTATTCGTGGGCATGGTCATGGCCAATCGTGGGCAAACAACGACAGGATAGTACATAATTTTCAAGGCGATGGCGACAAGCGATTGTTCTACTTAGATTTTTCAGGGCTGGCGGCTCACTAGGAAAGATGGCGAGCGGCCAAATAGAAGCGGCCGGTGGGAGCACGCAGGTCGGCGAAATCATGACCTAGTCAGGGTGCTGACCGTGTCCGTACTGCGGGCGCGCAGGCCAATCTTGGCCAGCTGGAGGAACGACTGGGTGGAGCTGCTTGAGGATCGCGGTCAGCGCCCCGTAGCTGTCTTAAGAGCCCTTTCCGTTCAAAGACTTAGGGAAGGTCAGGACGCGTTTTGTATCACTTTTTAGACTAACGGAGCATATTAGTCTATATTGCGATACATGCCAGCTAAACAGCCCCCCTTCTACCCGGCTCAAAAGCGCATCCTCACGGCGCTCGGAGAGCGGCTGAGACTCGCGCGCCTGCGCCGAAAACTCACCATCGACATCGCCTGTCAGCGCGCTGGCATCTCACGGATGACGCTTTTTCGAGCGGAAGTCGGAAGCCCCGCCATCGCACTCGGGACACTCCTGCGGATTCTCTCCGTGCTGGGACTCGAGAGCGATCTCGACGCTCTCGCGCGCGACGATAAAGCTGGGAGGCTCCTGCAAGACCAGACGCTCCCCGAACGAAGGCGTCGCAGCGCGCGCGCGCGCCCGAAGACTTCAGTACAGAAGGAGCGCGCGCCGTGACCGATGAGGTGGAAGTGTGGCTCGATGCCGACTTCCTTGAGCGCACGCGTGTCGGCACGCTCTCCCACGATCGCGGAACGCTCCGCTTTGCGTACAACCCGGCGTGGCTCAAGAACCCACAGGCATTCGCCCTCGACCCTGACCTCTCTCTCGGCGAGGGAGCCTACTTCCCGAACGCGGAAGCGGGCAACTTTCGCGTCTTCGACGACTCGGCGCCCGATCGCTGGGGGCAGACTCTCATGAAGCGCCGCGAAGTCCTGGCCGCCAAAGATGAAGGCCGCAAGCCCCGTACACTCTACGCGTGGGACTTTCTGTTAGGAGTCGAAGACGTAAGCCGCCAAGGCGCGCTCCGCTACCGCCGCCCTGACAAGGAGGTCTTTCTCGCGCATGAGACCCTGACCGTGCCTCCGGTCGCGAGTCTCAAGGACCTCGAGGTCGTAGCTCGTGAGATCACTGCGAAGCGCATCGACGACCTCGCGGCGCTTCGTCGGTGGCTGAAGGTCCTCGTCGCACCGGGCGCCTCATTAGGTGGGGCTCGCCCCAAGGCCAGCTTCACCGAAACCAACGGCAGCTTATGGATCGCCAAGTTTCCCGCCCGCGATGACACCCGCGACGTCGGTGCCTGGGAGGCTCTCGCTCAGCAACTGGCGGCCCGAGCAGGCATCGAGGTGCCGACCTCCGAGCTGCGCCGCTTCAGCGGCGAGTACCACACCTTCTGCGTGCAGCGCTTCGATCGTTCAGGTGTCCAACGGCGTTTCTATGCCTCCGCAATGGCACTTCTGCGAAAGGATCAGAGCGAGGGGACGAGTTACCTTGAGCTCGCGGAGTTTCTACACGCGCGCGGAGCTAAGAATCACATTGCTTCCGACCTCGAGCAGCTCTTCCGGCGAGTGGCCTTCAACGTTGCGATCGGCAACCGCGACGATCACTTAAGAAACCACGGGTTTCTTCTCACCCCGACAGGCTGGCGCCTCGCGCCTGCCTTCGATCTGAATCCGAACACAGACAGAGCCGACCACGTCCTAAACATTGATGAATCTGACAATCGCCCGAGCCTTGCGACTGTCATCGAGACTGCGGACTGGTATGTCGAGTCGAAGGACAGCGGTCGGGCAATTGTTGCGGCAGTGCTGCATGAGACGCGGCGATGGCGGCAGGCAGCGCAGGCGCTCAAGATCGCCCGTGCCGACATTGAGCTGACTGCGACGGCGTTTGCGGAGTCGGACGCCGCTCATGATTAACCCGTCAGCGGCAAAAACACGTTGACGATTCCAAGAACTGAGGCATAGGAAGCGATGCAGGCGGACTCTTGAAGCAGCAGGACCTTATTAACCGGCTCCGCGACGAGCTCACACATATCGTCGCGCAGACCGAAGGCAACTCGGCGATGGGGCTGACAGATCACAACAAAATCGCCGAAAACCTGCTCTGCGGCCTGATGCGCGAAATTCTCGGCTTACGCGGCCTTCGGAACTTGAACGCCACCGAGCGCGCAAACCACCCGGCGATTGACCTTGCAGACTTTGGCGCAAGGATCGCCGTGCAAGTTACGGCAACCGTAACCCTAGCAAAGATAAAAGGCACAATCGGCAAGTTCCTCAAGCACGGTCTACGCGAATCGTTCGATCGTCTCATAGTGTATGTCCTAGCGCGCAAGCAGGACTCGTACAGCCAAGAGGCGATCGACAAGGCCGCGAGTCCGCGGCTGTTGTTCGACGGAAAACGCGATATCCTCGATTTCAGGGATCTACTTGAGAGAGCGGTTCATCTCGAGCCGGTGCGCCTTGCTGCCGCGCTTCGCGTCATTGAAGCCTACAACCGCGGCGTACCGACCGGCCTTGCCGAAGAGGACTTCGACCCGCCTCAGGACAGGTCCGACGAAGCAACGCTTAATCTTGTACAATTCTTTTTTCCGCGAATCCTGTATGTCGCCGACATTCCCCCGGAGTTCTTGAAGCGCCCGACGGGGTTGCGACTGAAGACCGACCGCGATGTAGTCCGTCACCACGGACGCGAGCGAGGCAGAATTCTTCCGTCGGACTTTTGTGTGCATACCAATCAGCTTCTGACGTTCCATGACTTAAGCGACGAACGCAATCCATTTTCCTGGGCAGTGGATGCCGGAACAATCGTCGAGATTGGACCACATGAGTTCTACGGTGCTGACGAGGCGCAGGAGCGGGTTTTCAAGACTCTTCTTCGCTACGCATTGCAGGTCAAGCTTTACCGCGAACGCGTTCTGTGGCGACACGAGGAGAAGCTGTTCGCTTTCATGCCGTTGAAGGATGACGACCTGCACCGCGTGATCGCATGGCAGGACCTAAAGCAGAGCGAGCGACACGTCTACGAGCGAAAGCTCAGTAAGAAAGACGCAGATAAGGTGTTTTCGCAAAAGCACTTTGCCTTCGGGGTCGATTTTTACCGCCTCGATGAAAAGTGGTTCGTATCGCTGACGCCAGACTGGTTCTTTAGCTACGGGTCGGACTTCAAGTCCTCTCGCTATGCGTCAGGCAGTATCTCTTGGCTCAAGCGGCGGGAGAACAACGCCACAATTGAACAGCATTTCCGTTTCCTGGTCTCATGGCTAAGACAGCTCGACGCGGAAGATATGTTCTCGCAGGACGGCAACAGGCCGAATGTGAGCATCGGCGATCCAGTTTCACTGCCGGGCCTACCTAGCCTGCCTGACGATGAATGGCTCCCTGTACAGGCGGCTGAATTGGGCAGCGAAACGGGCGACCTGTTCGCGGATCGCGAAGAAGACGCATGAAGGCCGAGATCCTCAATGAGCCGCGCCTTCAGTTCGCAACGGGTGAGCATGTATGTCCTCGGCGGGGCATCGCCGCTTATGGCGTTTACGACGGAGGCCGGAAGACACGACGCGGTACGGTCAACGTCGGTGCCATCGGCACCAACGAATGCCTTGAAGGCTTGTGCAAGTGGCTCAGCTATTGTACTGCCGGTATCGAAGCGCCGGCGGATGCCCGGCATCCGAATTTGACGCTCGCATTTCCTGGCATCAGAAAGGACCGTGCCTTTGCTACGGATCTTGTCTATGGAGAGGAACTCAGTCGCGCGATCAAGGACAGCGACATCAAAGATATTCTGAGGATTGAAGAGCAGCATGCGCGTGTCAAGGCGGCGCTGGCCCTCTACTACGAAGAGGTAAAGTTCCTCGCGCAGAATCGCCAGGTAGACGTGATCGTCTGCGTCATTCCGACAAAGCTCTATAACAAAATCGCAGTTCAGGAGTCAGTAGGCGAGGACGAGAAGCTGGAGGACGTCGTTGACGCTGCAGGCGAGCTCAACTTCCGGCGCGCTTTGAAGGCAAGAACGATGCATCTTGGCAAGCCCTTGCAGCTTATACTTGAAACCTCACTCAAGGTGAACCGGAGGGACCAGCAGGCTGATTGCGTCAAAGCCTGGAACCTGTGCACGGCGCTTTACTACAAGTCTGGTCCAGTGGTGCCGTGGAGGCTCAAGTCGCAGACCTCGCGCTTTACCACCTGCGCGGTCGGCATCGCCTTCTACAGGAGTCGCGA
>Ga0302324_100018442_pt1 | contig 13749 bp, 14 predicted proteins | sample Palsa_T0_1_FD_201949 | JGI IMG/M metagenome (GOLD analysis project Ga0302324, IMG submission 201949) | Peat permafrost microbial communities from Stordalen Mire near Abisko, Sweden - Palsa_T0_1 | ecosystem: Environmental > Terrestrial > Soil > Palsa > Peat permafrost | place: Sweden: Abisko... | reverse complement strand
TGTCGTAATCTGATAGGTTCATGTCTGGATTGCTTACGGGAAAGACGGCGGTCATTGCGGGCATCGCCAACAAGTGGAGTCTTGCTTACGGGATCGCGGAATCGTTCGCGCGCGAGGGGGCTTCACTCATCCTCACTTATCTGAATGAGAAGCAGCGCGACACCATTGCATCTATTGCCGGTGGGATGACGGTCGAGAAGTTCCTGCCCTGCGATGTCACGAAGGATGAAGAGATCGACGCGCTGGGACAGTCTTTGCTTGCGTTAGGGAAGCCTGTCGACGCGCTGGTGCACAGCCTGGCTTTCGCCAATCGCGAAGATCTGTCGCGGCCCTTTGTGGAAACGCAGCGCGACGGGTTTCTGCTGGCGCAGAACGTCAGCGCGTATTCGTTCGTGGCGATGGCGCGAGCCGTAGCTCCGGCAATGACGAATGGCGGTTCCATGATGACGCTGACCTACCTTGGTTCCACGCGTGTGCGCCCTAACTACAACGTGATGGGCGTGGCCAAGGCGTCTCTGGAAGCAGCCACGCGATATCTGGCCAACGACCTGGGTCCTGCGAAGATCCGCGTAAACGCGATCTCTGCGGGAGCAGTGAAAACGGCATCGGCGCGGGCTGTGAAAGATCTGTCGACCATGCTCGATGCGACGAAGGAGCACTCGCCGCTGCGTCACATCACCGAAGCGGGAGAAGTAGGGGACACTGCCGCCTTCCTGGCAAGCGACCTGAGCCGGGGAGTCACCGGCAACATATTATTCGTGGACTCCGGTATGCAACTCCTGTAACTCTGAAAGGTCGGACAATCGGCTCCGCCGTTACAGTACCGCATACTTTTGTCCCAGGCTTCCGTGGGGCAGGTTGCTACCTGCATTTCTGCCACTGAATCACCGCAAACCGCGTTGATCGGAGAGCCGACGAGCGCCGGTTGACAACCGGCGCGCAGCTTGCCAAGCTGCCCCACGAGGTCCAATCGAAAAAAGTATGCAGTATTGGAGACCGTTCCGCCTGTCCGGGCGACCGAAGGTCATCAGCCCAGGCGTACAATACCTCAGAATGAAATTCACCATTGCCGCCCTCGTGGCTGCCGCAATCGCCAGTACTTCCGTATTCGCTCAGCCCGCGGCCTCCGGCCTCACGCATTTGCTCGAAGGCGAACTCAGCCGCTTCCCGGCCAAAGCCGGTGTGTGCCTCACCCAACTGAAGACCGGCGAAGAAGCCTGCGTGCATCCCGACGAACTCTTCAACAGCGCGAGCGTCATCAAAATCCCGGTCCTGGTGATGGCGTTCCAGATGGCGGATCAGAAGAAGCTGAACCTCAGCGACCGCATCGAGATGGGTCCTGGCGATTACCGGGGTGGGTCCGGCGTTCTTAAACTCAACGACATCGGCCAGAAGCCGGCCATCCACGACCTGCTCACCCAGATGGTCGTCACGAGCGACAATTCAGCCACAGACCTGATGATCGCTAAGGTGGGTGGCGTGGCGCGCGTCAACCAGTGGCTCGACGAGAACGGCTACAGGAATCTGCGTCTTAATCACACGGCGTACGAACTCTTCCGCCGCCGATACGAACTGATCGATCCGAAGTACAAAAGCCTCACACCGGAACAGTTGTTCACTGTGGGCACTTCAGACCCCAGGTTCCATGCCAAATTCCAGACTCTGGCCGACGAGATCAGAGCGAATCCGAAGTTCGCAAATTCGAACGCCGAATTCTTTGAACGCATGAAAATGGATCAGGACTTCTGGCTGGGTTCGATGAGTCCGCGCGACACGATGCGACTGATCGCGAGCATGGAGCAAGGCAGGGCAGCGTCGAAAGAATCGTGTGCGGATATGATGCGGATATTGCTCGGGCAACAATCCGGAGCGCGGCGTCTGCCGCATTTCCTGAATGTGCCGGTGGGACATAAGACCGGCGATTATCCGCCCGCTGTGGCCAACGACGTGGGAGTGATTTATGCAAGGTCCGGACCTATCGCGATCGCTTTTTTCACGCGCGACAATTCAGGGGTATACGCCGAAACGGAAGACCGTATTGGTGAAGTGGCGCGATTAGTCGTGGAATATTTCGACGGAGCGGGGAAGTAGTCTTGCGTGGCTCCATCCGCCAGCTCGTCCTCTTCGATGTAGCCGACGAAATAAACCTGGAAACTCTTCGCACCGCCCTCGCCATCCAGCCGCCAGACCGCGTCCCCGCCTTCCCCAAACCCGCCCCTGACTACGTACGTTTCGAACAGCCCCCCATAATTGAGCCCTGCAGGTGGACCGTTTAGAAGCCCACGCAAAGTATTATCACTACGGAGTCGTCAGCATCGAACTGGACGAGCAGTTCTCCGTGGATTGGCCTGAGCTTGTGGAAGCCGCGGCCAGCCGCCTTTCCGATCCCTCGCTCGAGCACCGAGCCATGGAACTGTTGAAAAAACGTCTCACCAAAGCACCGGCTGCACTCTTGAATCCTTACCGCAACTGGCTCAGCGAAGATTACACCATCATCGCGGTATTACCCGAACCGGGCATCACCGCGCCGGACCTTATCGCGAAATACGGCCGTCAAATCGCGCAAATTGTACGCGGCGAAACCCGCGCGCTTTCCGAAGGTGAATACCAGGCCACTCTGTCGTATTACCCGAACGATCTGCTGGTGGTCGGCTTGTCGGCCGCATTCGTATATGACAACCCCACGGCGGCCGAACCTACCGTCCAGCTTCTCGAATACGCCAACACGCAACTCCTGGAATTCAGGCGTTATGACGACCTTCTCACAACGTTGCTCGCGGGGGTGTACCGCACGCTCGAGCGCGGCACGGGAGTCTGGCGGCGCTGGGTCTCGCCAAGGAAGCCGAACGCCTTAACACCATCCGGCTGGATGTCACGATATCGCCGAACGCACCGAAACATTCATCAAATTCCTCAGCGACATGTTCTACGCCCGCATGTACCGAGTGGCCGCGGCGCGCGTCGGCGTGCCCGACTATCGCCGTTTGGTAGATCACAAACTGCAAACCGCAGGCGAACTTTATGACCTGATGGTGGACCACTTCGACCGCGGGCGAGGGTTCTTCCTCGAAGTGGTCGTCGTCATCATTCTGCTGATCGAAATCATCTTCCTCTTCCGCGGCAAGGGCTGAGCGTTACTGCGTCTTCTGCGCCACCTTGTGCGCCGCCTTATTCGTGCCGTGCTTAACAGCCTTGCCAGTCTTCTTCGCGCCTTTCGCGACGCCCTTGCCCGTATCTTTCGCCGCCTGTTTCGTGTCGGAACCCGCATTCTTCATGTCCTGCGTCGCGGTTTGGGCAGAGGCCGACAACGCGAGCGCCACAGCGAATACCGAAATTGTAATAATGTTTTTCATCGAATTCCCTCTCGCCACAATGAGAGCAACGCGATAGCCACCTTAAACCGGCTTCATCAACGGCAAACCGAACCGTCGCCCCGCACGTATCGGATAATGCGGATACCTGATGCCAGCACACCTGAAACTCGCCTTCGGAAAGCACGGCGCCGTAATCGAGCTCCCCGCCGGCTTCGAATACATCGTGCTCGACGCCAAGTCCGTGGCTGCGCTCCCGGATCGGACCGCCGCCATCGAACAGGCGCTCGATCGCCCCATCTCATCGCCCTCGCTCATCGATCTCGCGCGCGACAAGACGTCCGCCGCCATCTCCGTCTGCGACATCACGCGCCCCACGCCCAACCGCGTCGTTCTGCCGCCGGTTCTGCGCCGTCTCGAAGCCGCCGGCATCGAACGGTCGCGCATCGTGATCCTGATCGCCACGGGACTTCATCGTCCCGCGACCCCCGCTGAAATCCGCGAAATCGTAGGGGAGGAAGTCGCCGCCGGCTATCGCGTGGAAAATCACAACGCGCGCGACCTTGCGAGCCACCGCTACCTCGGCGTCACGCGCTCCGGCACTCCCGCCTGGATCGACGAGCGCTTCGTCAGCGCGGACCTCCGCCTCACTCTCGGCTTTATCGAGCCGCATCTGATGGCGGGTTACTCGGGTGGCCGCAAGCTCGTCGTTCCCGGCCTCGCCGCGCAGGAAACGATCAAGGTAATCCACAGCCCTCGCTTCATGCGCGAAAAGCTGGCGGTCGAAGGTTCCATCGAAGACAATCCGCTGCACCGCGAACTCACGGAAATTGCAGGTATGGCCGGACACCGCTTCATGGTGGACGTTGCGCTCTCACGGGATCGCGGAATCGCCGCCGTGTTCGCAGGCAATCCCGTGCAGGCCCACCGCAAGGGCGTCGAATTCGTCTCGCGCACCCTCCTGCAGAACCTTGAGAAGCCCGTGGGCGCCGTCATCACAACCGGCGGCGGATATCCCCTCGACCTCACGTATTACCAGTGCATCAAGGGCATCACCGCCGCTTCTCATATCGTGCGCGACGGCGGCCGGATTCTGGTGGTGGGCGCCTGCGCCGAAGGCTCCGGTGGACCCGAGTTTTCGCACCTGCTGGGGGAACATCCCGATCCTGCCGCCTTCCTGGCCGCCATCGAGGGCACAGAGGTTACGGTGGACCAGTGGCAGCTGGAGAAGCTGGCGCTGGTGGCCACGCGCGCCCAGGTGTTTTACTGTGTCCCCGGTCTCGGGCCGGAAGTTCGCGGCAAGCTGTGGGGACCGGCCTTCGACGATGTGAACGCAGCCGTGCGAGCGTTGCTGCATGGGCTGCCCGACGGAGCGAGAGTGGCGGTAATCCCGGAAGGCCCCTACGTGCTGGCTAAATTACTGAAGGAGGCTGCTTGAATGCTGGGCCGTTTGTTGACATTGACAATATCCGTCTTGATTGCGGGAACGGCCCTGGGGCAGGGAACGCCGATCGTCTGGAGCGATCGCGAAAAGCCGATCTATGACCAGATCCGCACCCTGCGAAGCGTCCCGGATAACAAGCGGGGATCCGTTACAAAGCAACTGGCGCTCGATATCCGGCAGCTACCCCTCACGAATAATAAGGTGACCCTTGCGGGTAGCCTGGCCGACCTCTCGACCGAAGGCGATTTCGGCCACGACACGCTGCAGGAGGTCGCCACGACTCTCTCGGACACTTTGCGCGAAGAAGCCACGGTTTCCACCCAGGGGATGCCGGAAGAACCTTACGTCACGCTGGCCCAGTTGGTACGCTATGAGCATGTGCAGGTACCATCCAGCCCCTTGCTCGCCGCGGCAACCACGCGACTCCAGATGGAAGAGCAAAAGCGCCAGAAAGCCGATTTCACGCTGAAAGATCTGCAGGGCAAGGAGTGGACCCTGAGTCAGCTGCGCGGTAAAGTGGTGCTGGTCAATTTCTGGGCCACCTGGTGCGCTCCGTGCCGGAAGGAAATGCCGGACTTAAACGCCTTGCACGCAGAATTTAAAGATAAAGGTATAGTAATTCTGGCAATTTCCGATGAAGACCCCGCCAAGGTGCAGCCGTTTATCGCCGAGCACAAATATTCCTATCCGATCCTGCTCGACCCCGGCGATAAGGTCACCAGGCTGATGGTTGTGGAAGGGATTCCCAGGAGCTTTGTCTACGACCGTGAAGGCAAGCTGGCAGCACAGGCCATCGATATGCGCACCAGAGGGCAACTGCTGGAAATGTTGTCGCAGGCGGGTCTTAAGTAGGGTCGGGAACCTATTTCCCGGGCGAGCCGTCGCCTGAGGTGCCGGCGAATGCGCTGCGGCCGTCGGAGAACGTAACCGTTCCGGCCGACGCCAGATTGGAATGGTCTTTGGCGCGGTAGCCGATCACATGCAGCGTATCGCCTGGCTTCAAGGCATTGCGGTTTATGCCGCGACGCGCCAGCGCGTTCGGGCTTCCGCTTTCGAAATCCCACACGGTAACCTTCCCGCCGGCGTCTTTGACCGCGAGCGAGAAGTGCGCGTGAGGGTTCATCCACTCAACCTTGGTGATGGTGCCGGTCAGATCGACCTTATCGTTCTGATCGAACTCGGCCGCAAACGAGTGGTGAGCCCATGCGGGTGCGGAAACTAACAAAACCACAGCAGCCAGAACGGCGAGTGTTTTAGCTCTCATACTTTTTCTTAACTCCTCCGATTAGTAAAACCCGATCGCGCGCCCGGCCGCTCCCACCCCAAACCACAGAAACAGCGACAAACAAGCTGCTGCCGTCGCCCGAAAGCGGCTCAGCGAAACGGCAGGTTTGTTCGTTGTGGACCGCACCACCGTGTACTGGAAAACGATAGCGAAAAACAGCATGATCATCTTGGCCCAGAAGGGCGGATTCTCGTAGCACTTGATCGCCTCCGAACTGAACAGCATAAACCCCGTCACAATCATTGTTACAAGAGCCCCGTTACGCAGACCCGAAAGCGTGCCGTAAACCTCCGACGCCGAGCTTCGCGTCAGGCCCACACCCAGCAGCCGGAGACTCACCACGATGACGGTTCCCAACAGCACCGCCAGCGCCAGGATGTGAATGCTCTCGATAATCGGAAACAGGAACCGCGAATCCCGAATCGCGACCGCCAGAGCCGTGTCATCGCACCACTGAAAAAAGGAATGGAACGGCATATCGGTCAGAAGTTATAGGCCCATTCAGAAGTTGTAAGCCATGGTTCGGCCCGCGCAGATCACGCCCGCCCAGAGGATCAGCCCCGTGATCCCCGCCATTCGCGCCCGCAGGGGTGGCACCGGATCGTTGTCCCACGCTGCCGATTTACGCCGCAGCGTCAATTCGAAGATCAGGGCATTGATGCCGGCGAGCAGCAAGAGCGTGATCTTGATTTTGAAATAGATGCTGCCATACGCTTTGACCGCCTGACACCAGAACAGGAGGATCCCGGTCACGAACATAATCGTAAACCCCACCAGACTGATCGGCATCACGGCTTTCGTGACCTGCGAGAAAGCCTCGCGCTTGAACAGCACACCCGCCAGCCGAAGGTCCATCACCAGCAGCGTTCCGACCGAAGCGGCAATCCCGAGCAGATGCGTTCCTTCCAGAATAGGAAACACCCACGTGGATTCACGGATCGACGTACCGATCGAGGTGTCCTGCAGCCACTGACACATTTCGACAATTGACATCACTTCGATTAGACCTTATCGGGTTGATTTCATGCTGAGGCGCGGCTGACGGACGGCCGCCGCGTTTCTGCGTTCGAGGCGCTGCTGCCGCGAGGCGAGGGCATCCGAATCTTCCGCAGCACGTGCCGCGCGCACGCATTCGAGCGCCATAGCGTAATTCTTTTCGCGATGCTCGTAGTGCTTGGCCAGTTCTTCGTAGGCTTTCACCTGAAAGGGATTCGGCGAAAGCGTCAGATCGGTGTAAGTGGCGAGGGCGGCGTGCTCCAGTCCGAGTTTCTTTTCGACCGCGCCCGCATCGAAGAGCGTGCGGAACAAATGCCGGTCCGGCAAGCCCATATCGATGGCGCGCCGCATCAGCCGCAGCGCCTCTTCCATGCGATCCGATAACAGCAGCCATCGGGCGAGCCCCAGCAGATCCATGCCGTGCCGTGCGCGCACGTTTTCCGGCTCCCGGAAAGCTTCGGGAATCACGCCGGTCAGACACGCGAGCGAAACGATATCGAGCACGTTGTGGTGGAAAATCGAGATCAGCCGGTAAGCGCGCTGAGTCCGGAGATACTCGAAATAACAGTAGGGAATCAGCTCGCCGGGGATGTCTCCTTCGCGCTCCACGCCGAGAATCTGATTTTCCAGGTTCACCAGACGGCAGTTTTCGAGGCGAAGTTTGAACAGCCGCCGCGCGCCGTATAAAAGATCGAGGTGCTCCATGCGGGCGAACGGATGGCGCGAGCGGCACATCGTGTAACGGGTTTCAAGCAGCGGCTGATCGTAGGTTTTCCCGTTGTACGTGATCAGTACATCGAACGGTTTCAGGTATTCCGCGAGCGAGTGCAGGACCGACGCTTCCTCCGCGTAATCGCGCATGAAGAACTGGCGCACGCGGAAGCCTTCTTCGTCGATGCTGCCCACGCCGATCAGAAACGCGTAGGTGCCGGACCCGCCGGCGAGGCCGGTGGTTTCCGTGTCGAGAAAGGCCCAGCGCTTCGGATGGGAATCCGGAATAGCGCCATCGGAGAGCGCGGCGAGAAAGTCCGGGCGAAGTTCGAGGAGATCGGCGATATCGTAGCTGCCGTAGCGGCGGTGGCGGGCGTAGAGTTTCCCGGTCTCGAAATGTTTGCCGCAAGCTGTTTCGACGACCTCGCCCGAGAGCAGATCTTCGACGAAACCGCGGTCTTTGGGAGAATCTTCATCGAACGCAGGTTGAACGGCAGGGGGTTGCGGCGTGCCATACTTGCGGTCGGCACGTGCGGCGGTCTGGCCGATGGTCTGACCGATTATCTGACGAAGATACGCGAGTTGCTCCTGAATATCCATGTTCGCCGTTTTTTCGCCTGCCGCTCAGTCCAATATAACAACGAACACCCGGCGGCTCCTGTTCTTTGCGGTACTGTTTGCCATTCTGCTGGTGGCGCATCTTCGTCATGCGGGAGTGCTTTGGGCGGAAGAGGATCTGCCGCTCGCCGTCGCGCTGCAGATGAAGCATGGGGCGGTGATTTATCGCGATGCCTGGTTCGACAAGCCGCCGCTCGTGCCGGCCGTCTACCTTTTGTGGGGCGTGGCGACCGGCCCGGCGCTGCGCATGGCGGGGGCGGTTTACTGCTTGATCGGGTGCCTGCTGGTTTACGGGACTGCGGCGCGGCTGTGGTCGAGGCGCGAAGGTTATCTGGCGGCGGGGCTGCTCGGGTTTTATCTGACTTTCGACACGCACTCCGCCGTGTTGCCGCTGGCGGCCGATCTGCTGCTCCTGGTTCCGCATCTGGCGGCCGTGTTCTTTGCGGTGCGGAAGCAGGCGTTTTTTGCAGGCGTGGCGGCGGGTGTCGGATTTCTGTGCAACGCCAAAGCCGTGATCGTGCTGGCGGCGTGTGCGCTCTTTGTGTGGCCGGGCGCGATTTCGCTGCTAGCGGGGTTCCTGGTTCCGAATCTGATCGCGCTGGGTTGGCTGGCGGCGGCCGGCGCGCTTCCGTCTTATATCGATCAGGTTTGGCGCTGGCCGGCGCAATATGCCGGAAGCCCGGTAGTGAGCGATCCAGTGAGGAACGGGTTGATCCGCACGCTGAACTGGATGGGATTTCATGCCGCGCTCGTCATCGGCGCGGTGGCGTTCTGGATACAGGAACGGCAGTGGAAATTCCTTGTCTGGGCGGCGATCTGTTATGCGGGCGTGGTGCTGGGCTGGCGATTTTTCCCCCGGTACTTCTTTCTGCTGCTGCCTGTCATGACGATTTGCGCGGCGCGCGGAATGGCGGTATGGGACCGGAGGTGGCGCGCCGTCGTGCTGCTGTTGTCGATCGTCCCGCTGATTCGTTTCGCGCCTCGTTATGTTTCGCTCAGCAACTGGAGCGATCTGGCGCTTGACGAAGACAGCCGCGCGGCTTCGAGTATTATTCTTTCGCAGGCACACCCCGGTTCGACGCTTTATGTGTGGGGATACCGTCCCGAGATTTATGTCTACACGAAACTGAAACCGGCGACGAAGTATCTGGAGTGCCAGGCGATGACGGGTGTACCGGCAGACCGGCATCTCACACAATCGACCGTGGTCCTGACGTCGGGCACGCACGAAGCGCGCGAAGAACTGGCGCGATCGAAGCCGGACATTGTGGTAGACGGCTTGAGCCTTTACAATCCCGCGCTCTCGGTACAGATCTATCCCGAACTGAAGTCCTGGATCTTACGGTATCGTGAAGTCGCGAGAACGCACGGCACGATCGTCTACGTGCGGACTACAATGCGATAGGTGGCTTCCCAAAAAACACGCATTCTCGTTACCGGCGGCGCGGGCTATATCGGCTCTAATACAACGCTGCAACTCCTCGACGCCGGATATGACGTTGTCGTTGTCGACAATCTGTCGCGCGGGCATCGGAAGGCGGTCGACCCGGCGCGGCTGCGCGTGGTCGATCTGCTCGATACAGACGGTCTGGTCCGGGTGATGGAAGAGCAGCCTGTTGAGGCTGTGATTCACTTTGCCGCTTATATCGCGGTGGGCGAATCGATGAAGGTTCCGGAGATTTATTTCCGGAATAACACGGCGGGGTCGCTTTCGCTGCTGACCGCGATGGTGAAGACGGGGATCCGGCGGATCGTGTTTTCTTCGACAGCGGCGGTTTATGGGATGGCGAAGAAGATTCCGATTCCCGAGACCGAACCTTACGCTCCCGTGAATGCTTATGGCGAGACCAAGGTGATGGTGGAGACGATGCTGCACTGGTTCGATCAGCTGCACGGGATCAAGAGCGTTTGTTTGCGGTATTTCAATGCGTCGGGCGCGGATCCGCAGGGGCGCGCGGGCGAAGAGCATGAACCGGAAACGCACCTGATTCCGCTGTTGTTCCGGGCCGTGAAGACGGGTGAGCCAGTGACGTTATTCGGGGATGACTATGCGACGCCGGACGGGACCTGCATCCGGGATTACATTCATGTGACGGATCTGGCGCAGGCGCATATTGCCGCGGTGGAGTCGCTGACGCGCGGCGGAGTGTCGGCAAAGTATAACGTGGGGACCGGGCATGGGTACTCGGTGAGGGAAGTGGTTCGGGCGGTGGAGGATGTTACGGGGCAGAAGGTTCCGTATCGGTTTGGGCCGCGGCGGGAGGGGGATCCGCCGAGTCTGGTGGCGGATTCGACTTGTTTGCAGAGGGAGTTGGGGTGGAGTCCGCGCGATTCGGATTTGCATAGGATTGTGAGTACAGCCTGGGCCTGGGAGAATCGATAGGGAAGGCCAGGACAGGCGAAACCGCCCAATACCGCATACTCGATGAATCACCGCGAAATTCCTCGCAAAACCGCGTCGGCCGGAAGGCCGACGGCGGGGCGGAAGCCCATGAACGGTTAAGATAATGCCGGAGTGGCGCAAATCGTTAGTGCGGAACCACGCAGACTGGACGTCGCGTTGTCGTCGCCGCTGGAGGTCCGCGGTAGACAACGACATCGAAGGAGAGATTGGCGGCAAACGCAGCGCGAATCAATGTGGCCGCTGTGAGTGGCCAACAAGGGCCACCCGCGCATGGGGCTAACTAACGCAGTTCCACAGGCGCGTTCAGCGCAGCTATGTGGTTCTGAACCATCTCGCGCACGACTTCGCGCACAGTATACGATCCTCGTGGCAGTGCAAACGACGATACCGCGTGAATTCCTGTGGTCTGCATGCTCGCCAGGGTGGTCGGCTTGACGCGCAGATCCATGGTGGCCTGCTTGCCAGTCACGAACTTCCCCTCCGCATCTTCGATTGCCGTGACAAAGGTGAGTTGCTGAAGATGCAGTCCGGCCTGCGCGGCGAATTTGATCCGTTTGGCGTCGACATCGACGACAACCTTGAGTGTATAACCGTTGTTGCGCACTGTGGGCAGGACGCGCACGGTCGCCGGAACGTCGCGTACTACGGTATTCGACAGAACCGCCCCGTCGATGCGCTGCTGAACTGTGAGCGAATCCTGGCTCGGCAGACCCGCAAAATAACCTTGCCGCGACTCGATTCTAAAGCCGGTTCGATGAGGCAGAGCAATCCTGAGCGTATGGAATTTACCATCCGGTTCACCCGGCTGAAAGCCGATCAGGTACGAGACCTCCGGGGCAGTTGCAAGCGTATCGAGAGCACCATCCAGGTCGTTAGTGTTCTTAATTACCCGCCCGCCGGTCGCGGCTGCGGCGTCCACCATCGTGTTCGTAACGATCAGTTGACGATAGCCCATCTGCGACTCGACGGCGAGTGAGTTTATCGTGACGTGTGCGCTCGAGGCGGCTTCGAATATCGCGCTTTTTTCGGTTCCCATTCTTCCGTCGTCGATAAAGCCTCCGGAGACCATGACGAGAACGCGGCTGCCGTCCTGTTTGCCGAGATGCGCGACAAGGAGTTTGAGAACGTCTAACACAGTGGTGGAATAGTGCCGTGAGTTCTCCCAGACGGTGTTGGCCGTATCCATCACTGTGCCTTCTGCGGCCAGCCGGCATGCATCGCCGCTCCGGCAGTCGCACGCCATGACCTCGAGCACCGCTCGCTCTTTCTCTCCTTCGTCGATGTGCTCTTTGATGACATAGGCCGAATAAGCCGTTAGGGTCGGGCAAACCGTCATGCCGCGTTCGGCCGGATCCTTGTGAGGTTTGATTCTCGGGAGGGCGTCCAGCAAGGGTGCTGCGTCAGTGGTGAAGTCGACCGTCACCTCGCCCGAGTCGGTGAAGATCCCCATGCGCTCGCCAGGGGGAAGTCCGGCGCGAATGAGCTTCTCCGCGGCTTTCCTGTACAACGGCAAGCCGGCGCTGGTCAGGTGCAGGTCATCGAAGAAGAGCGCGACGTTGCGTGGCTGAGGAGAGTCCGCGGATACCCCCGCGGCAGACGGCGTTTTGCCTGCGGCCGCCGACGCCGCTGGAACCGATCCGCGAAGCTCTGAAAAGATGGTAATCGGCTTAGGCCTCCCGTTGTCCGTAAGCGCAAAATCGGCGGCGGTGAATCCTCCGGCAGCGCGTCCTTGAGCATCGAAGACAGTTACACCCGATTGCACCAGGTTCGATTGCGCGGAAATCTTTGGCGGCGGTGGTATGTAAGGCGCGCTCCGGATGCTGACCTCGGTGGGGCCGGCGGACTGCGCCAGCGGGATGAGAGCGAACGCAAGGCAGACCAACGCGCGCATGCTCCATGATACCGAGCGTTTGGGGAGGCTACCTGCGCAGCTGGATCGAGTCCGACATTGGCTGCTTCCGCTTTATGTCAGCGCTTATGGGTAGAGGGCCGAAACCGCCTGTCCTGCCTTGGCCAGGAAGTCGAGGGCTTTCTGCATGTCCCGGGCGGTGCTTCGGGGATCGAGCGGCGGCGCCTTGGTCTGTTTGCTGAGCTTTTCGCCTTTCTCGTTGGTGACCACGGGCAGATGGAGATAGTTCGGTTGGGGATAGCCGAGCTGCCTTTGCAGCCAGTTTTGTCGGGGCGTGGAATCGAGCAGATCGGCTCCGCGAACGACATCGGTGATGCCCTGCGCCGCGTCGTCTACTACCACGGCTAACTGGTAGGTGAAGTAGCTATCGGCCCGGCGGACTGCGAAATCTTCGACTTCCGGTTCCGAAAGCGTGCGCCACGAAACCGGGCTGCCAGGGTCCAGCGGGCGGCCTTGTCGCGAAGACTGGCAAGGATAGACTCGACCTTCGCGGCGGAGTTTCTCGAGCGCCCCCTGGTAAGCTTCCGTTCTCTGGCTCTGGTACATCACCGGTCCATCCCATTCCAGGCTGAACCTTTCGAGCGTTCGGAGGATATCGTCGGCAGCTCCGGGAACAGTGCGGGGTTCGTCCACATCTTCGATTCGCACGAGCCATTTGCCGCCGTGCGCGCGGGCGTCAAGATAACTCGCGAGCGCCGTTACCAGCGAGCCGAAATGCAGCGGCCCGGTGGGCGATGGCGCGAAGCGTCCTTTATAGGCTTTCTCTGTAAAATCAGTGGTCCCCAATCGCTACGAGTTCCTTCAGGCTGCGGTGGTACAGCCGGCCATCGCTGTAACTGGGGGTGTTCAGGCTCCAGGTTTCGCCGGAAGGCCCAAGGTCGTTGATGGCGAGGACGGCGTTTTCGTCCAGAACTTTGGCGTTGGCATCCACAACGTAGGTGATTCCCAGCATCGTCGTGAAGTAGACCTTGTTGCCGAGCGCGACGGGACTGCCCCAGAACGCCGGAATCTCCCAGCCATCGGTGCGCGAGCGCTCTTCATCGGCCACATCGTTGCCCTGGGCGTCGAGGG
>Ga0302324_100018440_pt1 | contig 13750 bp, 9 predicted proteins | sample Palsa_T0_1_FD_201949 | JGI IMG/M metagenome (GOLD analysis project Ga0302324, IMG submission 201949) | Peat permafrost microbial communities from Stordalen Mire near Abisko, Sweden - Palsa_T0_1 | ecosystem: Environmental > Terrestrial > Soil > Palsa > Peat permafrost | place: Sweden: Abisko... | reverse complement strand
AAACTGTGTTCCATCGCGCGACGCTCGGTGATGTCGACCAGCGTTCCCTGGTGCCGGCGAACGCGCCCTGCGGCGTCGCGAATCAAAGCCGCGGTGTGCAGGCAACAAACCGTCGAGCCGTCGCGGCGGCGGAGGGCCACCTCCTGGCCGTGGATCGCGCCGGAGATCGCCAGCGTGCGCTGCTCGGCTTCCCATTGCTCGGGTTTGAGCAAAAAGTCCGAGAGAGGATGATCAAGAATGTCTTCGCGCCGCTCGTAGCCGAGCATCCGCGCGAAGGCCGGGTTCACATTTTCAAAATGTCCATCGGCCGTCGCGAGGTAGACGCCCTCCTGGAGTGTCTCGAAAAGTTCGGTAAAGCGAGCTTCATTTTCCCGTTCCCGGGTCACGTCGTGCGCCAGAATGCAGATTCCCTGATCCCGGCCTTCTCGAACGAGCGCATGCAAGTTGCACTGCAAAAACCGCGTGGAGGCGTCGCGCTTCAGTTGCACGCGCAAAACCCCGGACCAGTGACGCCGTTCCAGAAAGCGCGGCAGTGCTTTCTCGGCCGCGGCGCGGCCTCCGTCCTTCAAGTCAAAGAATTCATCGATGGGACGGCCAACAAGATCCGAAAACGGGTGACCGACCAGATCGGCGAAGCTGCGATTGGCGGCTAAAATCCGCCCGTCCAAGGAGATAGAAAAGAGCAGATCGTCAAAGGTGTCGATCAGGTCGCGATAGCCGCGTTGCGACTTCGCGACCAACTCGAATAGTTTTTCGAGCTGCCCAACATCGGGTGGAGCGGCGGCTCTCTGCTCGAGTCCCCGCACCAACCCGCGCAAGGTGGCCATTTCCCTGCTCTTCGACCACACATAGGCCGCGAACAAGCCGACCAGCAGGATCAAGGAGCTCGGCAACACTTTGAGCACAAAGGAATGGTCGCCCAATATGGGCCAGGACACCGCAGCCAGGCCCACGGCCTGGGCCACTATGACGATCAGGGCCAGCAGCCAAAGGCGGTGTTCTCGAACGGCCATCCGGTTCAGCGGCGCCGTCGGCGAATTGGGCCCTTGCGCTTCGTGCTCGGGCTGGGCGTGCGAATCGCGGTCACTCGTTCCAATCGACATAACGTTTAGTGTTATCTCTTCCCGGTGGAGCGACGGACTGGGAGACACCCGACGCGCAAGTCTAGGTTCGCATCGGTCCGTCAAGCAACTCAAACAAATCTGAACTTTACGTATCAATTAACCGCGCGGCGAAATCGGGGAGAAAGCCCCGAAGACGAAGCCGGGAAACAGCCCTAAAAACGGCTGCGGCGTTCCGGACCACCTGGCCGGAACGCCGCAGTGAATACTCGGGACGGCTGAAGCGCGCTAGCTCTCCGCGATGGCGTCGGCATCCTTGCGCAGGAAGTCCAGCGCCGCGGCCTCCTCGGGAGTGAGCTCCGGAGGAATCGCTTCGGGTTCGGGTTGCTGCGGCGGAGGCACCTCCACCAGCAGATCGATGTTGCGGTAGCGCTCGAGTCCGGTGCCGGCCGGAATCAGGCGGCCCATGATGACGTTTTCCTTGAGGCCGCGAAGATAGTCGACTTTGCCGGCAACGGCCGCCTCGGTGAGCACCCGAGTGGTCTCCTGGAAGCTCGCCGCGGAGATGAAGGAGTCCGTGGAGAGCGAAGCCTTGGTGATCCCGAGCAGCAGCGGCCGGCCGGTTGCCGGGCGCCCGCCGTCGGAGATCACGCGATCGTTCTCCTCGCGGAAGCGGAACTTGTCCACTTGCTCGTCGAGAAGGAACTTGGTGTCGCCCACGTCTTCCACTTTGACCCAGCGCATCATCTGGCGAACGATCGTTTCGATGTGCTTGTCATTGATGTTGACGCCCTGCAGGCGGTAGACCTCCTGAATGGCGTTGACCAGGTAAGCCTGGGTGTACTTCTCGCCCAGGACCGCAAGCAAGTCGTGCGGGTTGAGCGGTCCGTCAATGAGCGGCTCGCCGGCTTTGACATCCTCGCCTTCTTGCACGTTGATGTGGACGCCGCGGGCGATGGCGTATTCCTTCTGCGTTTTGCCGTCCTCGCTCTCAACGTAGATCTTGCGAAGGCCCTTGCTGATTTCGCCGTACTTGACCAAGCCGTCGATTTCGCTGATGACCGCGGGGTCCCGGGGCTTGCGCGTTTCGAACAGCTCGACGACGCGCGGCAGACCACCGGTGATGTCCTTGGTCTTGGTGGTTTCCCGCGGGATCTTGGCCAGCACGTCGCCGGGCTGAACCTCATCGCCGTCGGAAACCATTAAGTGAGCGCGCGAGGGCATCAGGTACTTCTTTCGGGCGCGGCCGGCCGGATCGCGGATCAGGATGGTCGGCTGATGCTTTTCGTCGCCCGGCGGCAGCGTGACCACCAACTGCGCGAGTCCGGTGACCTCGTCGACCTGTTCCTCGATCGTGATGCCGGGCTGCAAGTCCTTGAACTGGATGTTGCCGCCCACTTCCGTAAGGATCGAGAAGGTGAACGGATCCCATTCGGCAAGCGTCTGGCCGACGGTAACGGGTTGGTTTTCGTCCACGCGCAGGCGCGCGCCGTAAACGACGTGGTAGCGCTCTTTTTCGCGGCCTTTCTCGTCCACGATGGCCACGAGTCCCGAACGGTTCATGGCGATCAGCACGTTATTGCGGCCACGCACGGCCTTGAGGTCGATGAATCGCACGAAACCGTTGCTGCGGGACTCGACCTTCGACTGCTCCGCGATTCGCGTCGCGGTACCGCCGATGTGGAACGTGCGCATCGTGAGCTGCGTGCCGGGCTCGCCGATCGACTGCGCGGCGATGACGCCGACCGCCTCGCCTAGTTCGACCATGCGGCCGCTGGCCAGGTTGCGGCCGTAGCAGCGCGCACAGACTCCGCGGCGAGACTCGCAGGTCAGCACGGAGCGAATCTTGACGCGCTCGATGCCGGCGGCCTGGATGGCGTTTGCAAGCTCTTCGGTGATCTCCTGATTGATTTCCAGGATGATGTTGCCTTCGTAATCTTTAATTTTTTCGAGCGAGACGCGGCCCACCACGCGGTCGCGCAAAGGCTCGACTTCGACGCCGGCCTCCAGGATCGGCTCTACGTAAATGCCGTCGCCGGTGCCGCAATCGAGCTCGTTGATGATCACGTCCTGGGCCACGTCCACCAGACGCCGCGTGAGGTAGCCGGAATCGGCGGTCTTAAGCGCCGTGTCGGCCAGCCCCTTGCGGGCGCCGTGCGTGGAGATGAAGTATTGCAGCACGGTGAGACCCTCGCGGAAGTTCGAGGTTATGGGGGTCTCAATGACCTCGCCGCTCGGCTTGGCCATCAGGCCGCGCATGCCGGAGAGCTGGCGGATCTGCTGTTTCGAACCGCGAGCGCCCGAATCGGCCATGACGTAGACCGGGTTGATCACGCCTTCCTTGTCCTGCTGCTCGAGCGCCTTGAACATCTGCTCGGCGACCTTTTCGGTGACGTCGCTCCAGATGGCGATGACCTTGTTGTAGCGCTCGCCGTTGGTGATGGCGCCGTCCAGGTACTGCTGCTGTACCTTCACGATTTCCTTTTCCGTGGCCTCGACCAGCGGAGCCTTCCCGTCCGGAATCAGCATGTCCTCGATGCCGATGGAGATGCCGGACTTGGTGGCGTATTGGAAGCCGAGCTCCTTGAGCTGATCGAGCGCGCGAACGGTGCGTTCGAGGCCAAAGCGCAGGTAGCAGTAGTACACCAGCTGCTGGACGCCCTTCTTTTTGAGCAAGCCGTTGATGTAGGGCATCTCGTCCGGGAGGTTGTCGTTGAAAATCACGCGACCTACCGTCGTGCTGATGAACTGACGATTGAGCTGGACGGTCGCGGTGTGCGTGACGTCCTGATCGTCGTACGCCGTGGTCAGGTCCATCATCTCGCCGGTGTAGCGAAGCCGGATCGGGGTGAGCAACTCCACCTCGCCAGCCTCGAGGGCCAGAATCACTTCTTCCACCGAGCCCAGTGTGCGGCCCTCGCCTTTGGCGCCGGGCTTGGCCTTGGTCAGGTAGTAGATGCCCAGGACCATGTCCTGCGTGGGCACAGCCAGCGGCAAGCCGTTAGCGGGAGAAAGAATGTTGCGCGAAGAAAGCATCAACACCGCCGCCTCGATCTGCGCCTCGGGAGACAGTGGAATGTGCACGGCCATCTGGTCGCCGTCAAAGTCTGCGTTGAAAGCGGTGCAGACCAGTGGATGGATGCGGATGGCCTTTCCTTCGACCAGTGTCGGCTCGAAGGCCTGGATGCCCAAGCGGTGCAGCGTCGGCGCGCGGTTGAGCAGCACAGGATGCTCGCGAATCACGTCCTCGAGGATGTCCCAGACAATGGATTCCTGCTGCTCGACCATCTCCTTGGCCTGTTTGATCGTGGTACAGTGCCCGGCGGCTTCGAGCTTGTGGTAGATGAACGGCTTGAACAGCTCGAGCGCCATCTTCTTCGGCAAGCCGCACTGGTTCAGGCGCAGTTCCGGGCCGACGACGATAACCGAGCGGCCCGAGTAGTCCACGCGCTTACCCAGCAAATTCTGCCGGAAGCGACCTTGCTTGCCCTTGAGCGTATCGGAGAGAGACTTGAGCGGCCGGTTGTTGGTGCCGCGCAGCACGCGCCCTCGGCGGCCGTTATCGAACAGCGCGTCCACCGCCTCCTGCAGCATGCGCTTCTCATTGCGCACGATGACGTCGGGAGCGTGCAGCTCCATGAGCTTCTTCAGGCGGTTGTTGCGGTTGATCACGCGCCGGTAAAGGTCGTTGAGATCGGAAGTAGCGAACCTGCCGCCGTCGAGAGGCACCAAGGGGCGTAGCTCGGGCGGAAGCACCGGAATCACGTCCAGAATCATCCACTCCGGCTTGTTACCGCTCTTGCGGAAGGCGTCCACGATGCGCAGGCGCTTGGCGTACTTAATGCGCTTCTGCAAACTGGGGTCGGCGCGCATCTTGTCGCGCAGTTCGTCGCCCAGCTTGTCGATGTCCACGCGCCGCAGCAGCTCCTTGATCGCCTCTGCGCCCATCACGGCGCGGAACTGTCCCGCGAATTCGGTCTGCAGCTCGCGGTATTTTTCCTCGGGCAGAACTTCGCGTTCCTTGATCCCCGGCACCTCGCCGGGATCCACGACCACGAAAGCCTCGAAGTAGAGAATGCGCTCGAGGTCGCGCATGGAAATGTCCAGCAGGTAGCCAATGCGCGAGGGCAGGCCCTTGAAGAACCAGACATGCGAGCAGGGCGACGCGAGCTCGATGTGTCCCAGGCGTTCACGGCGCACCTTGCTGAGCGTGACCTCGACGCCGCACTTGTCGCAGATCACTCCGCGGTGCTTCATGCGCTTGTACTTGCCGCACAAGCACTCCCAGTCGGTGACCGGACCGAAAATCTTGGCGCAGAACAAGCCGTCGCGTTCCGGCTTGAACGTGCGGTAGTTGATCGTCTCCGGCTTGGTTACTTCTCCGTGCGACCACGAGCGGATTTTCTCGGGGCTCGCCAAGCTAATGCGTATGGAATCGAAATCGGCGATGAGACTGGCACGATCATAAGGGCTGCTACGATACAAGGTCGGTTCCTCTCTGCCACAGCTCTCGCCGCGGCGCTCCCGGCTGCCCAGGAGGCAAAACGTTTCAAATTCCGTGCGGGCCGGCGGCCTAACTTAGTCGGCCGCCTGCTCGGTCTGGGGCTTCTGCCGCTTCATCAATTCCACGTCCAGGCACAAGGACTGCAACTCGCGCACCAGGACGTTGAACGATTCGGGCACGCCCGGCTCGATGCCCGGCTCGCCCTTGACGATGGCTTCGTAGATCTTCGCGCGGCCATACACGTCATCCGACTTGGCCGTCAGCAGCTCTTGCAGAATGTGCGCCGCGCCATAGGCCTCGAGCGCCCACACTTCCATTTCGCCGAATCGCTGACCGCCGAATTGCGCCTTGCCGCCCAACGGTTGCTGGGTAATGAGCGAATATGGACCGATCGACCGCGCGTGAATCTTGTCGTCGACCAGGTGGGAGAGCTTGAGCATGTAGATGTAGCCCACGGTAACTTCCTGCGCGAAGATGTCTCCGGTCATCCCGTCGAAGAGCGTGATCTTGCCCGACGAGGGCAGGCCGGCGACTTCGAGCAAGTGGCGAATTTCCTCTTCGCGAGCGCCGTCAAAAACCGGCGTAGCCATCGGAACGCCGTCGCGAAGGCTGTCGGTGAGCTCCAGCAGTTCGGTGTCTTCGAGCGAAGACAGCGACCGCCAGATGGCGGTGTCGCCAAAGACTTCCCGGAACCAGCGGCGAGCCGCTTCGGCCTTCGTGCCCTGGTGGAAGAGGCGCGACAGACTGCGGCCCAGCTCCTTCGATGCCCACCCAAGGTGCGTCTCGAGGATTTGTCCCACGTTCATGCGCGAAGGCACGCCGAGGGGATTGAGCACAATCTCCACGGGGGTGCCGTCGGGCAAGTAGGGCATGTCTTCCTCAGGCACGATCCGCGCGATGACACCCTTGTTGCCGTGACGGCCGGCCATTTTGTCGCCGACCGAAAGCTTGCGCTTCATCGCCAGATACACCTTCACTAGTTTGATGACGCCGGGCGGCAGTTCGTCGCCCTTCTTGAGCTTTTCCTTACGCTCGTCGGTGATCTTTCGCAGCACGTCGATCTGTCGCGAAGTCATCTCCTCGATCTCGTCGATCTTCTCGATGAGTAGCGGATCCTTGTCGGCCAGCCGCAAGCGCTTGAGGTTGCGCGTCGAAATCTTTTCGATGATGTCGCGCGTCAGCGTCACGCCCTTGGTGAGCAGCCGCTTGTTGGTCTTCTCGTCGTGCAAATCGGCGACGAGCTTTTGCTCCGCAAGCAGCGCGGTCAGCCGCTTGAGCCGTTCGTCGGTGAGGATGCGGATCTCATCCGCGAGGTTCCTCTCCAAACGGAACACCTGGGAGGCTTCAATGGCTTTGTGCCGCTCGTCCTTTTCGGCGCCCTTGCGGCAGAAGATCTTCACGTCCACGACCGTGCCCTCAATGCCCGGCGGGCAGTAGAGCGAGGCGTCGCGAACGTCGCCGGCCTTCTCGCCGAAAATAGCGCGCAGCAGTTTTTCTTCCGGCGTGAGCGTCGTTTCTCCCTTGGGCGTCACCTTGCCGACCAGAATGTCTCCGGGCCGGATGGTGGCGCCGATGCGGATCACGCCGCTCTCGTCCAGGTTGCGCAGGAATGTCTCGCTGATGTTCGGAATGTCGCGAGTGATTTCCTCGGGACCGAGTTTGGTGTCCCGCGCCTCGATTTCGAACTCCTCGATGTGAATCGAGGTGTAGTAGTCCTCCTTGACCAGCTTTTCGCTGACCAGGATGGCGTCTTCAAAGTTGTAACCGCGCCAGGGCACGAAGGCCACCAGCACGTTGCGCCCCAGCGCCAGTTCGCCGCGGTCGGTGCAAGGACCATCGGCTAGAACCTGGCTCTGCGCGACGCGATCGCCCACCCGCACCAGAGGCTTCTGGTTGATGCAGGTGTTCTGGTTCGAACGCTTGAACTTGGTGAGCGTGTAAATGTCCGCGCCAACTTCGCGGCTGAGCACGCCGGAGTGGTCGGACTCGACACGAACGATGATGCGTTCCGAGTCCACCTGGTCGACGATGCCTTCGCGTTTGCAGATGACCACCGCGCCCGAATCTCGTGCGGTGACGCGTTCCATGCCGGTTCCGACCAGCGGCGATTCGCCGCGAATCAGCGGCACAGCTTGGCGCTGCATGTTCGAGCCCATCAATGCGCGGTTCGCGTCGTCATTCTCGAGGAACGGAATCAAGCTGGCCGCGACCGAGACGAGCTGCTTCGGCGAAACGTCGATGTAGTCCACCTCGTCGCGCGACTTGAGCACGAAGTTGCCGGCCTGCCGGCAGTTGACCAGCTCGGTGGTAATTTTGCCGCGCTCATCGAGCGGCACGTTGGCCTGCGCGACGACGTAGCGGTCCTCTTCCCACGCGGAAAGATAGAAGCAATAGGGGTCCACGGTGACACGGCGCTTCTTCAACTCTTCGTTCACCGCGTCGACCTTGTCGCGCTCGACAATTTCGCCAGCCTTGAATTCGCTGTCGCCGGCATTAACGATCTGCACGTAGTCGATCACGCGCCCGCCCTTGACCTTCCGGTAGGGCGACTCGATGAAGCCGAATTCGTTGATGCGCGCGTAGCAGGACAGCGAGCTGATCAAGCCGATGTTCGGGCCTTCCGGCGTTTCGATCGGGCAGATGCGGCCGTAGTGCGTGGGGTGAACGTCGCGCACCTCGAACCCGGCTCGTTCGCGTGACAACCCACCCGGCCCCAAGGCCGAAAGCCGCCGCTTGTGTGTGATTTCGCTGAGCGGATTGGTCTGGTCCATGAACTGCGACAGTTGCGAGCTGCCGAAAAACTCGCGGATGGCCGCCATCACCGGCTTGGCATTGACCAAGTCGTGCGGCATGGCCGTGGACATCTCCTGGTACACCGACATCTTTTCCTTGATCGCGCGCTCCATGCGGACCAAGCCGATGCGGAACTGGTTCTCGAGCAATTCGCCGACGGCGCGCACGCGGCGATTGCCGAGGTGATCGATGTCGTCCACCGTGCCGATGTTCTTGCGCAGCTTGAGCAGGTAACGAATCGCCGCGACGAAGTCGCTCTGATCGAGCGTGCGCGTCTGCAGCGGCGTTTCGAGGCCCAGCTTGATGTTGAACTTCAGCCGTCCAACCTTGCTGAAATCGTATTTCCGGGGATCGAAAAACATCCCGTTGAAAAGTGCAGTCGCCGTTTCCAGCGTCGGCGGGTCGCCGGGACGCAGCTTGCGATAGATCTCAATCAGCGCCTCGCGCGAGGAACGAATCGAGTCCTTGTCGAGCGTGCGCGAAACCACCACGCCGGTGTCGTCGCGGTCCGGAAAGAAAACATCGACGCCGGTGATGCCCGCTTCGGGCAGCGCCGCCCAAATTTCGGCGGTCAGCGGCCGGTTGGCTTCGAGCAGCACTTCGCCCGTCTGCCGATTGACCAGGTCGGCCACAGAGAAGGCCCCCTCGAGGTCGGCCAGCGAAACGTGCACCTGCGCCACCTTGGCTTTGACCAGTTCCTTGTACAGTGGCTCGGTGATGCGCCGGTGCGCGGCGACCAGCACGTCGTCTCCCCGAGTACCCTTGATCTCGTGCGAAATCTTGCGGTCCACCAAGCCCGTCGATAGGTTCCAGTACAGCTCGTTGTCGCGCAGCGTAATGCGTTCGGCTTGGTAGAAAGTGCGCAGGACCTCTTCGTTCGACTTCATGCCCAACGCGCGTAGGAAAATCGAGCCGAGAAACTTACGCTTGCGGTCGATGCGAACGTAGAGAATGTTCTTGGTGTCGTACTCGAACTCAACCCACGAGCCACGATACGGAATGATCTTCCCCAGGAAGTAGCTGCGGCTGTTGGCCGTTTCGTAGAATACGCCGGGCGAGCGGTGCAACTGGCTGACGATCACGCGCTCGGTCCCATTGATGACAAAGGTCCCGTTGTCGGTCATCAGCGGAATGTCGCCGAAGAAGACTTCCTGTTCCTTGATGTCGCGAATGCTCTTGGCCCCGGTATCGGGGTCCTTGTCGTAGATGGTCAGGCGGATGGTGACTTTAAGCGGCGCAGCGTAAGTCATGCCGCGCTCTTGGCACTCGTTCACGTCGTACTTGAGCTGCATGCCCACCGGATCGCCGCACTTATTGCAAAACGTCGGCGTGTTCTTATTGAACGTGCCGCACTTGGCGCAGATCACATCCCCGGTCTGATAGGGGTTGGTGACCACCGAAGCGCCGCACTGCCGGCAAGTCGCCCGCAGGTGGTGCAGGCCCTTGAGGTTGCCGCACTTGCATTCCCAGTTTCCGATTGCGTAATCCACAAAATCGAGTTGCGACAGCCCGCGGAAATCCTGAATCGGAAAGACCGAGCTGAATACCGACTGCAACCCGGTGTCTTCCCGCTCCGAGGGCAGCAAATCCATCTGCAAAAAGCGCTGATAAGACATGCGCTGGACTTCGATCAGGTTCGGAATCTGGATCGAACTCTGGATCTTCGAAAAGTCCAGACGCTTGCGCTCGCGAACTGCATGGTTTCCATTCTGCATTCTATTTACCTCATGACTTCCTGAAGATTGGGCCTGGACCTGCCGCGGCACGGCGCACACCAGTGCCTGGGGTCCAGGTTGGACTCGGTCGAGGGTTGCGGTTCCCGACGTTCAGCTAGCGTACGAATTCCTTATGGCGCGGCCACCATAGGCCGCGCGCACCGCGCAATTACTTGACTTGGACTTTGGCGCCGGCGTCTTCGAACTTCTTCTTGATGGTCGCCGCTTCGTCCTTGCTCACGCCTTCCTTGATCGGTTTGGGCGCGCCGTCCACGAGGTCCTTGGCTTCCTTCAGACCGAGGCTGGTCACTTCTCGAACCGCCTTGATCACGTTGATCTTGTTGGCGCCCACTTCGGTGAGCACCACGGCAAATTCCGTCTGCTCCTCGGCTGCAGCCGCGCCCGCCCCTGCGGCGCCGCCCGCCATGGCCACCGGAGCCGCCGCTGCCGCTGAGACGCCGAACGTCTCTTCCATCTTCTTGACCAGATCGGCGGCCTCTAGCAGCGTCAGGCCCTTAATTTCCTCGAGTATCGCTTCCACCTTGTTTGCCATTGCCGTGTCCTTTCCTCCTTCGCTTATTGTGAGAACTTTTCTGCCTTGACCGCCTCTTGCAGAGTAGCGGCCAGATTTCGCATGATCGCTGCCGCCGCGGAAGCCACACGCCGCGCGGGCGCCTGCAGAAGGAACAAGACCTTGCTGATCAGCTCTTCCTTCGCCGGCAGTTGCGCCAGTTGCTGAATCTCAGCGATCGATAGCACTCGCCCTTCGACGACGCCTGCCTTGAACTTAAATGCCGGAACGTCCTTGGCCACTTTCGTAAGCGCCTTGGCTAGCGCGACCGGATCGGTCTCGGTGTAAGCGATCGAGTTCGTTCCAACCAGGCCCTTGAGCACCGACTCAGCCGGCGTGCCTGCTCCCGCGCGCTCGGCCAGCGTGTTTTTGACCACCTTGTACTGCCCGCCAGCAGCCTGCACGGAGCGGCGAAGCTGCGTGTCCTGCGCCACGGTAATGCCCTGGAACGTGGTCAGGATCACAGTGGAAACCTTTGCCAAGTCACTGCCGAGCGTTTCGGCGTCCTGCTTCTTTTCGCTACGCTTCTTCATTGGTTCGTCTCCGCGCCCTTAGGCTGCCGCCGCCATGGCAGCTTCTGCCTCGGCCAGATCAATGTCGATCCCGGGTCCCATCGTCGACGTCAGCGTGACCCTCTTGACGTACTTGCCCTTGGCCGCCGCGGGCTTGGCCTTGAGCACGGCCGAGAGCAGTGCGCGCGCATTCTCTGCCAGCTTGGTGCCGTCGAAGTTAATTTTCCCGATGGGAGAGTGCACGATTCCCGTCTTGTCCACACGGAACTCCACCTTGCCGGCCTTAATTTCCCTTACCGCATTGGCCACTTCGAAGGTGACCGTCCCGGTCTTCGGATTGGGCATCAGGCCGCGCGGGCCCAGCACCTTCCCGAGCCGCCCGGCAGCGCGCATCATGTCCGGCGTGGCGATGACGGCATCGTAGTCCGTCCAGCCTTCCTGAATTTTCTGCACCATGTCGTCGCCGCCGACGAAATCGGCCCCTGCCTCTTGCGCCTCGCGAATCTTTTCGCCCGTGGCGATCACCAGCACGCGCTTTGATTTGCCGAGGCCGTGCGGCAGCACCACCGTGCCGCGCACCATCTGATCGGAGTGCTTGGGGTCCACGCCGAGGTTGAGCACCAACTCCACCGTCTCATCGAACTTCGCGAAGTGGGCCTTCTTCAGCGTTTCCGCGGCGTCTTGAAGATTGTACGGGCGCGCCTCCACCAGCTTGCGCGCGTTGACGATATTCTTTCCAGCTTTCTGAGGCATAGCCGTCTCCCTGATCAGCCTTCGATCTCGATGCCCATGTTGCGCGCCGTCCCGGAAACGGTGCGCACGGCGGCTTCGAGGTTGGTGGTATTCAGATCCACGAGCTTGACGCGCGCGATATCTTCCACCTGTTTCCGCGTCAGCTTGGCCACCTTGGTTCGGTTGGGCTCGGCTGAACCCTTCACGATCCCCGCAGCGCGCTTCAGCAGTTCGGATGCCGGAGGCGTTTTCGTAACGAAGGTAAAGCTGCGATCGTTGTAGATCGTCACCAGCACCGGGATAATCATGCCCTCGGGCTCTTTGGCCGTTTTGGCGTTGAATTGCTTGACGAAATCCATGATGCTCACGCCTTGCGGACCCAGCGCGGTGCCCACCGGCGGTGCCGGCGTAGCCTTCGCCGCTGGCAACTGCAGTTTAACGACTGCTTGAACTTTTTTAGCCATGGCTGCCTAATCCTGTCTCGCGCCTGGGTCGTTCCCTAGGCGATCTTTTCCACTTGCACGAAATCCAGCTCCACCGGCGTCGAGCGCCCAAAAATCGTCACCGAAATCTTCAGCGTGCTGCGATCCGCATTGACCTCTTCGACCACGCCGGTAAAGTTCGCAAAGGGGCCGTCGACAATGCGCACCTGCTCGTTGCGTTCAAAAACCAGCTTCGGCTTGGGCTTGTCCGCCGAAGTCGTTACGCGATGCAGAATGTTCTCGACTTCCTCTTCCGACAGCGGCGAGGGCGTTTGCCCGGAGCCGACAAATCCAGTCACGCGCGGCGTCGAGCGCACCACGTGCCAGGTGTCGTCGTCCATTTCCATCTCGACCAGCACGTAGCCGGGATAGAACATCCGAGCCGAGATGACCTTTTTCCCGCCGCGCACTTCGACCACGTCTTCGGTCGGGATCATCACGCGGCCGATGCGCTCGCCCAATCCAAACGCCGCCACGCGCCCTTCCAGGCTCTCCTTCACCTTCTTTTCAAAGCCCGAATAGGTGTGAATGATGTACCACTGCTTGGCCATAGTTGTCGCCACGCGGTGTCCTCAGTGCTTAAAATAATTGAACACGCGCTGCAGCACGTATCCCACGGTGCTGTCTACACAGAAAAAAAACACTCCGAAAAACGCCACGGCGACAATCACCACGAACGTCGTGGTGATCACGTCGTGCCGGGTGGGCCAGGTGACCTGGCGCATCTCGACGCGAACTTCGTGCAGGAAGCCGCCCCAGCGGTCCGGGTATTCCTTCACCCGGTCCCAAAAAGCGCCCGCGCGCGATTCCGACGCGCCGCCCGCCATCTCCTGGTTTTTCAATCGCTCCGCCTGGAAAGCCATTGCCCCCCGGTGTTGCTCTTCCGTTCCATTTGGCAGGGGAGGAGGGATTCGAACCCCCACATCCGGTTTTGGAGACCGGCGGTCTACCGTTGAACCTACTCCCCTGCGGTTCAGTGCCGGCCTAGGCGACCTGTCCTACTTCACCTCCCGATGCCCGGTGTGCTTGCGGCATCGGTTGCAGAACTTTTTGGTCTCCATCCGGTCAGAGTGCTTTTTCTTGTTCTTCGTCGTCGTGTAGTTCCGGTTTTTGCAATCGTTGCATTGCAGCGTGATGATTTCGCGCATCGCTCAGCCCCCCGCCCCTACTCGACAATCTCGGTGACCGCGCCGGCCCCGACCGTGTGCCCGCCTTCGCGAATCGCGAAGCGCAGCCCGCGCTCGAGCGCCACCGGCGTAATCAACGAAATCTCCGCCGAAACGTTATCTCCCGGCATGACCATCTCCACCCCCGCCGGCAGCTTCACATCTCCGGTCACATCCGTGGTCCGAAAATAAAATTGCGGCCGGTACCCGGTGA
>Ga0302324_100018439_pt1 | contig 13750 bp, 9 predicted proteins | sample Palsa_T0_1_FD_201949 | JGI IMG/M metagenome (GOLD analysis project Ga0302324, IMG submission 201949) | Peat permafrost microbial communities from Stordalen Mire near Abisko, Sweden - Palsa_T0_1 | ecosystem: Environmental > Terrestrial > Soil > Palsa > Peat permafrost | place: Sweden: Abisko... | reverse complement strand
TATTGGCCATGTGGGTCGTCGCCTCGCATGTTACGCCTCAGCACTTCGGCCCAAGCAAAGCCTAGGCCGCGCCAAGGCGCGTAATCGTCTAAATCCTCATCGGCCACACACTTGGGCGGCCCGCCCTCACGTCATGCTGCCGTAGCGCATCCTATCGGTCTGGCGCATCAAAAGAAACCCGAATGGTAACCACCTTTTAATCATCGTTAACGATTTGGTTACCATGATTGAATTGCCCTTTCGCATCAGCCGGAAAGGTCATTTTCCGGCCAACAATAAGGCCCCGTCTGGGGGCGCCCGGCGGAGGCCGTGCCGATGCCGCCATAGGCGCAGGCTGTCGCGCCCACACAGACGCGCCTGGTCGAGGGGTCGTTTCGCCAAAGGGAGTAAGAAGTTACTCACCATCGCAGCGAACCGAGGCGTCTCGATCGCGGTCCCGGCAGCCCGGATTTACCCGGCTTTCGGAACTACAAGAGGAAGATACCGCCACCCACGAAAAAACCAAAGCAGGCGGGAGAGGATGTCATGACAAAGCACGGGAGGGCGGCTGACGACGTCCTTGATGAGTGCCACCTGAGACGGATGACGCTAGGCGATCAAAGCCTTGAACGAGAGGTTTTGCAGGTTTTCGCCCGCCAAATCACGCTGATGCTAAAGCGAATCGCGTGCGCCGAGGCCACTCACGCGGCCGCGGCGGCGCACACGCTCAAAGGCTCCGCGCGAGGGCTGGGCGCCTGGCGCGTAGCCGAGGCGGCCGAACAATTGGAGCAGGCCGCTACTGGTCTTGGTAATTTGAGCGAGGCCATCGCCGAGCTTGAGATCGCTTCCAATGAAGTGCGCAGCGCCATCGAAGCGCGTCTAAAGGGCGGGGCTACCGAAACCCTCGCGCTCTACGGTCACGCCAGCTTCTATCCCGCCGCGTAAAGGGTTGCAGCTGGCGCGGCGCTGCGGGAGCAGATAGAAGATCCGGGCGGGTCCCTATCGTCGCTTCTTCGCAGTCTTGGCCGGCATCCTCTGCAACCTTATGGTCAAAATCACTTTTATCGACGCGACAGGCGTTGCTCGAACGGCCGATGGCGAGGTTGGGTCGACCGTCATGGAGACCGCGATCAACCACGCGATCCCGGGAATCGAGGCCGAATGCGGCGGCGCATGCGCGTGTTCGACCTGCCACGTTTATATTGATCCCGCTTGGCAGGAAAAGGTTGGGGAACCGTCGCCGATGGAAACGGATATGCTCGATTTCGCTTACGGCGTTCAGCCTAATTCGCGGCTGTCGTGCCAGATCAAGGTGAGCGAAGAGCTCGATGGCCTCGTGGTGCGCACCCCAGAACGGCAGGCTTAGCCGGTAAGAATCCGAAACCGCCGAATACAACCCGGCCATTGATGTTCGGAACAATCGGGGTTTGTTGGCACTTCCCCCGGACCGCCGAGCGGGCTAGACACACGCCAACTGTGCGGACTTTGTCCGCCGGCTTAAATCTCCACCACATAACGAGCGATCGCGGATTTCAAATGAGTGAGACTATCAAAACGGACGTAGTGATCATCGGTGCGGGTCCGATCGGACTATTTGCGGTGTTCGAGCTCGGACTGCTCGACATGAAAACGCATTTGATCGACATTCTCGACAAGATCGGCGGACAGTGCGCCGAACTCTATCCGGAAAAGCCGATTTACGACATTCCCGGCATTCCCTTTACCAGCGCGCAAGGGCTTGTTGATGCGCTGCTGCAGCAAATCAAACCGTTCAACGCGCAATTTCATTTGAACGAGATGGTCGAGAAGGTCGAAAAGATCGGCGATCCGCTGTTTCGCATTACGACCGACCAGGGCAAGACGTTCGAAAGCAAGGTCGTGGTGATCGCCGCCGGCGGCGGCTCGTTCCAGCCGAAGCGGCCGCCGATTCCCGGCGTGGAACCGTACGAAGGCACATCGATTTTCTATTCAGTGCGCAAAATGGAGGCGTTTCGCGGCAAGCGCCTGCTCATTGTCGGCGGCGGTGACAGCGCGCTCGACTGGACGCTCAATCTTGCGCCGATCGCCGAGCACTTGACGCTGTTGCACCGGCGCACCGAGTTTCGCGCCGCCCCCGACAGCGTCAACAAGATGATGTCGCTGGTCGGCGAGGGCAAAATCGATTTCTTGCTTGGCCAGGTGACAGCGTTGCACGGGGACAACGGTCAACTCAACAAGGCGACGATCAAGACCAACGACGGGTCCGTCATGGAGCTAGCCTGCGAGGCGCTGTTGCCATTCTTCGGCTTGACCATGAAGCTGGGTCCGGTCGCCAATTGGGGTTTCGAACTCAGGAATAACGAACTCATTCCGGTTGAGACGGCGGCCTTTGAGACATCGACGCCGGGTATTTTCGCGATTGGCGATATCAACTGGTATCCCGGCAAGCTCAAACTGATTCTATCCGGGTTCCACGAGGCCGCACTGATGGCGCAGAAAGCGCATCATTATTGCCATCCGGACAAGCGGTTGGTGTTTCAGTACACCACATCGTCCACGAGCTTGCAGAAGAAGCTTGGCGTTGCGCCAGAGCCGAAGGCGAAGCAACCCGCCTAGGCCTCAGACGTTATCCCGCCGGGATGCGAGGACAGCCTAGAGGCGGTAATGCGCGACGCGTCGATTGCGACCACATGCTGCGTTACCGGCGGCGGGCCGGCTGGAATGATGCTGGGCTTTCTTCTCGCCCGCGCCGGCGTTGACGTCGTGGTTTTAGAGAAGCACGCCAATTTTTTCCGCGATTTTCGCGGCGACACCATACATCCCTCGACGCTCGAGTTGATGTATGAGCTCGGTTTGCTCGACGGGTTCCTCAAAGTACCGCATCAGAAACTCGAGCGGCTCGCCATTCAGGTCGGTGACACGCGCCTGCAGATGCTCGATCTGACCCATCTGCCGACGCACTGCAAATATATCGCGCTGATGCCGCAATGGGATTTTTTGAATTTCCTCGCCGAATGCGGCAAACGCTACAAAACTTTCCATGTGCGAATGGAGACCGAGGCGACCGATCTCATCGAGGAAAACGGTCGCGTGGTCGGTGTTCGCGCCAGCGACGCCGGTGGCGAATTGGCAATCCGCGCCGACCTGGTCGTCGCCGCCGACGGGCGGCACTCGACGCTTCGCGCGCGCGCCGGGCTGCGAGGTGACGATTATGGCTCGCCTATGGATGTTCTTTGGTTCCGGCTCACCCGCCGGCAAACCGACGAGCCGGAAATGTTCGGCCATATTGAGATGGGCGCGATGCTGGTCATGATCGACCGCCGCGATTACTGGCAGTGCGCGTTTGTCATTCCCAAAGGCGGAATGGATCGGGTCAAAGCAGGGGGACTGGACGCATTTCGTGGGCGCGTCGTGAAAATGTCGCCGTATCTTGCGGACCGCATAAACGAGCTGAAGAGCTGGGACGACATCAAGCTTCTCAGCGTTGCCGTCGATCGGCTGCGACAGTGGTGGCGGCCGGGCCTTCTCTGCATCGGTGATGCTGCGCACGCCATGTCGCCGATCGGCGGCGTTGGCGTCAATCTTGCCGTCCAGGACGCCGTCGCTGCGGCAAACCGGCTTGCGGCGCCGCTGAAAACCCGGACGCTGCGCGACAACGACCTGCAGGCGGTTCAAGACCGACGCACGCTGCCGGTGCGTCTTACCCAAAAGCTGCAGCTCATCATGCAAAACCGGATTATCGGTCCGGCGCTGTCGGGCGCGCACCCGAAGCCGCCGCTCTTGTTTAAGCTGTTTGACGCGATCCCGGTTTTGCGCCGGATTCCCGCCCGCGTTCTCGGCCTCGGCTTCAGGCCAGAGCACATCCACACGCCGGACGTACTGTCGGCGCCCTAAACAACGGCAAGGCTGCGCCACGCCGGGCATTCGTCCGGGCCTTGAATGGCTGGGGCCGTCACTCCATTTGCGAACGAACAATTTCGAAAACCGGAATTGCACCGGGGACAGACGCTATGACCACGATCGAGGAGCAGAAACCGCAGAGCCGCCCGTTTGAGGCCGATGTCGCCAAGCTTTTGCAGCTGATGGTTCACTCGGTCTATTCCGAGAAATCGGTCTTTCTTCGCGAACTGATTGCCAATGCCGCCGACGCTTGCGAGCGGTTGCGTTATGAGGCGATCGCCGCACCGGCGCTTCTCGGCGACGATCCGAAGCCGCGCGTCACCATCTCGCTCGACGCCGACAAGCGGCAGTTGACGGTCGAGGACAACGGCATCGGCATGGGCGGCGAAGAGATGGCGGAGGCGCTGGGCACGATCGCCCGTTCCGGCACCAAGGCTTTTCTGGACCGCATCGAGACGGCGCAGAGCGAGGAGGACACGGCGCTCATCGGCCGTTTCGGCGTCGGCTTTTACTCGGCCTTCATGGTGGCGGAACGCGTCGAGGTGATCTCTCGCCGGGCCGGCACCGATTTGGCCCATCTTTGGTCCTCGGACGGCAAAGGAAGTTTCTCCGTAGTCGCCGCCGATCCGACCGCAATCGAAGCGCCGCAACGCGGCACGCGCGTGGTGCTGCATCTCCTGGAAGAGGCCAAGGAGTATACCGAGCGAGGGACGATCGAGCGGCTTGTTCACGCGCAGTCGGGCCACGTGCCGGTGCCGATTATGATTGTCGAAAAGCCGGGCGCGGCGCCGGCGGAAATCACCGACGGAGCGGCACTTTGGGCGAAGCCTAAAGCTTCGATCACCGCCGCCGATTACACCGATTTTTATCGCAGCATCTCCGGTCAATTCGACGAGCCGGCGCTGACCATTCATTTCCACGCCGAAGGGCGGCACGATTACACCTCGTTGTTCTTTGTTCCGGGTTCGCGGCCGTTTGACTTGTTCGATCCCGACCGCAAGGGGCGAGTGAAGCTTTACGTCAAGCGCGTATTCATTACCGACGAAGCCGATATCTTGCCGCGCTACCTGCGTTTCGTTCGCGGCTTGGTGGACAGCGCGGACCTGCCGCTCAATGTGTCGCGTGAAAAAATTCAGGAAAGTCCGCTGCTCGCCGCGATCAGAAAAGGCGCAACCAGCCGCGTGCTCAGCGAATTGGAGCGGGTTGCGGAGAAGGAGCCGGAAAACTTCACTAAGATCTGGGACACGTTCGGCGCGGTGCTAAAGGAAGGACTCTACGAAGATTTCGAGCGCCGCGACACGCTGTTGGCGCTGGCACGGTTCAAGACGACCGGCGCAGATGGGTGGCGCAGCCTCAAGGATTATGTCGGCGCGCTCAAATCCAACCAAACGGCAATCTACTACGTCGCCGGCGACGACATCGAGCGGCTGAAGTCTTCGCCGCATTTGGAAGGTTTCCGCTCGCGCGGCATCGAGGTGCTGCTGTTGCCCGATCCGGTCGATACGTTCTGGGTGATGTCGCCGTCCGGGTATGACGGCAAGCCGTTCAAATCGGTGACCCAGGGCGCGGCGGATTTGGCGCTCATTCCGCTCGTCGACGCCAAGAAGCAGGCGGCGACGGAATTGCAGGATGCGGTCAAAACGTTTTTGGTGTTCGTGAAAAATACGCTCGGCGATGCGGTGGACGAGGTGCGCGCCTCGGAGCGGCTTACCGACAGCGCGGTTTGCCTGGTTGCGTCGGACAAGGGTCCCGATCGGGCGCTGGAAAAGCTGCTCGCCGGCGCGGGGCGGCTCGATGCCGCGTCCAGGCCGATCTTGGAAGTCAATCCGCGGCATGATCTGGTTATGGCGCTCGCGGCGCTCGGCGAAGACCGGCGAACCTTGAAAGAGGACGCGGCGCACCTTTTGCTCGACGAGGCGCGCGTGCTCGAAGGCGACCGGCCGGCGGACCCGAAACTGTTTTCCGAGCGGCTGGCGCGCGTGCTCGCGGGTTCTGCGGGGAAGCGCGACTAGAGCGCGATGACTTCTCTTCGAATCGTCATCCCGCTCTAGCTTGTTGATGGAGCATGATCTTTTCCGAAAACCGGTGTCCACTTTTCGAGATCATGCTCTAATGAAAATCGCGGCTTTTGAGGAGCTTCGTATCCAGCGGATGCGCGCTCGGCAGCGGGCTCGGAAATAGTTTTCCGTTGTCCGGGGGCGCGTCCCGCGGCAGCGGGCCTCCGGAAAATTTCGGCGAGAACAGATCGGCGCCTTCGTGTAGCCGATCTTCCCGTAACATTGGCAGCTCGGCGGAAAGGTCGATGAACCTTTCGGCGACGATGTGGATGACAAGGCCGGCGCGTTGCAGGCGGCCGCGCACGGCGAGAAAACGCGCCGTCATCACGGTACGGCGATTCTTTGCGAAGGCTTTCGGCCAGACGATGATATTGGCGATGTCGGTCTCGTCCTCGAGCGTCATGAAGATGACGCCTTTTGCCGTGCCCGGGCGCTGCCGCACCAGAACAAGGCCGGCGACAGTCACCAGGGACTCCTGGCGCAAATCCTCGCCGCGCAGCTTGGCATTTTCGATGACGCCTAGCTTGGCAAGCCGCTCGCGGAAGAAGCGCACCGGATGCTCCTTCAGCGACAGGCCGGTCGCCACATAATCCTCCACGACGTGCTCGGAAAGCGGCATTGGCGGGAGCGCGACTTGAGGTTCCGGGAAAAGTTCGTCGCTCATGTGCGGCGTCAAAAGCGGGACTTGTTCAATCGGAGTGGAGTCCGGCCGGCGCGGCGGACGCGTGCCGATCATGTCAAGCCGCCGCGCCGCCCATAGCGCCGCGCGGCGATCGAAGTTGAGCGAACGGAACGCATCGGCTTCTGCGAGCCGCTCGACGGTGGAGCGGGAAATGCCGGCGACCGCGGCCAGCCGCTCGATTGAGGAATAACCGTTGCCGCGGGCGGCAACGAGTTTTTTCACCTCCTCTTCGCCGAGTCCTTGGATTAGGCGAAAGCCGAGGCGGACGGCATGGCGCTCATCCGCGCTCGGCTCCAGCGTGCAATCCCAATCGCTGAAGTTCACGTCGACGGCGCGGATTTCCACATCGTGCTGACGCGCATCGCGCACGAGCTGCGCCGGCTGATAAAAACCCATCGGTTGGCTGTTGAGGATGGCCGCGCAGAACACGTCAGGATAGCGGCATTTGATCCATGCCGAAGCGTAGACGAGCAATGCAAAACTCGCGGCGTGGCTTTCGGGAAAGCCGTATTCGCCGAACCCCTCGATCTGGCTGAAACAGTTTTCCGCGAAATCAGGATCGTAGCCGCGACTGACCATGCCGTTGATGAATTTATCGCGGAACAGATGGACTGTGCCGTTGTGCCGAAAAGTCGCCATGGCGCGGCGCAGTCCGTCGGCCTCATCGGGCGTGAATTTGGCCGCGGTGATAGCGATCTGCATCGCCTGTTCCTGAAACAGCGGCACGCCGAGCGTGCGCTTGAGCACGTCCTTTAATTCGTCCTTGTCGCCCTGGCCCGGATGCGGCGACGGATAAGCGGGCTCCTTACCGATTTTCAGTTCGTCGCGCCGGCGCAGATAAGGATGCACCATGTCGCCCTGGATCGGCCCGGGCCGCACAATCGCTACTTCGATGACGAGGTCGTAAAAACATTGCGGCTTTAATCGCGGCAGCATCGACATCTGCGCGCGGCTCTCGACCTGGAACACGCCGACTGAATCGGCGCGCGACAGCATTTTGTAGACCGCGGCATCGTCCTGCGGCAGCGTGGCGAGCGAATAATCCTTGCCGTAATACTGTTTCAACAGATCGAACCCACGCCGCACGCAGCTCAGCATGCCGAGCGCGAGCACATCGACCTTCATCAGGCCGAGCGTGTCGATGTCGTCCTTGTCCCACTCGATGAAGGTGCGATCGTCCATGGCGGCATTGCCGATCGGCACTGTTTCGTCGAGCGGCGCCCGGGTAAGCACGAAACCGCCGACATGCTGCGAGAGGTGGCGCGGAAAGCCGATCAGATCGTCGGCAAGCTGCACGGCCTGACGGAGCACCGGGTTGAAGGGATCGAGCCCGGCCTGGCGGATGTGCTCGTCGGGCAGGCCCTCGCCATAACCCCAAACGGTCTTCGCCAATGCCGCGGTCACGTCTTCGGTCAATCCCATTACCTTGCCGACTTCGCGAATGGCGCGGCGCGAGCGGTAGTGCACGACGGTTGCGCAAATTGCCGCGCGGTCGCGCCCGTAGCGGCGGTAGATGTATTGGATGACTTCTTCACGCCGTTCGTGCTCGAAATCGACGTCGATGTCGGGCGGTTCACTGCGGTTCTCGGAAATAAAACGCGCGAACAGAAGAGTGCTTTTGTCAGGGTTCACCGAGGTGATGCCGAGGCAGTAGCACACGGCGCTGTTCGCCGCCGAGCCGCGGCCCTGGCAGAGGATTTCCTTTTCCTGCCGGCGGGCGAAAGCGACGACATCGTGGACGGTGAGGAAGTAACGCGCGTAGTCGAGCTTGGCGATGAGCGCGAGCTCATCGCGCAGGCGCTTTTCGACGTCTTGCGGAATGCCGTCGGGGTATTTGTCTTTGGGATAGCGTTCCCGCGCGCCGGCGAAGGTCAGATCTTCGAGATGGCCTTGCGCAGTTTTTCCTTCCGGCACCGGCTCGTCGGGATATTCGTATTTCAGTTGCTTGAGCGAAAAGTTGCAGGCTTTGGCGATGGCGACGGTGCGGGTGATCGCGTCGGGGAAATTTTTGAACAGCCGCGCCATTTCCGCCGGTGTTTTGAGATGACGTTCGGCATTGACGGCAAGACGCAAGCCCGCCTCGGCCAGCGTGCATTTCTCCCGCACGCAGGTGAGTACGTCGAGCAGCGGCCGGCGCTCCGAAGCGTGATAGGAGACGTCGTTGACGGCGACGAGCGGGGCGCCGAGGCGCTCGCCGAGTTCGGCCAGCAAACCGAGACGGCGCGGTTCGTCGCCGCGATGATGGTGGATGCCGGCGAGGAATGTCCGCCCCGGCGCCGCGCCGGCGAGGGCGGCGAGGCGGGCTTCAAAGCTTCCGTCGTCCTTCGAGGCTCGCCATAGCGCGTCAAAGACGCGCGTAAACGCGCTAATGGCTCGCGCCTTAGGATGACGGTGAACATCGTGCGGCGGGATCGCGATCAAAATCTGGCCTTCGCTGGCGTTGAGAATCTGCTCGAAGGTCAGATGACATTCGCCTTTTTCGGCTTTGAGATTTCCCGCCGTGAGGAGCTTACAAAGCCGGCCATAAGCGGGACGGTCGGTCGGGTAGGCGACCACCTCAAACCCATCGATGGTCACGAGCCGCGTTCCGACCAAAAACTTTATTTTTCGATTTCGCGCCTCATCGAAAGCGCGCACCACGCCGGCAAATGAATTGCGGTCGGCGATGCCAATGGCAAAGCAGCCGAGTTCATCGGCGGCGGCAACCATTTCCTGGGGATGCGAAGCACCGCGCAGAAAAGAAAAGTTAGTTGTTACAATGAGTTCGGCATAGGCGATCATCTGCGGTCTCACGCGAAAAAACTCACGCAAATAGTCCCTGCACGAACCAGCGCGCCGCGGCCGTTTCGCGCTCGTAGAGACCTTCTCGGTAAAGCCAGAAGCGGTGACCGCCGGTGTCCTCGACGAGGTAATAATCGCGCGTCGGTTCAACCGACCGGTGCCCGTTGTGATTGCGCCACCATTCACTGGCGATGCGTTCCGGACCTTGGGCGCCCGCAATCTCATAAGTCACGCCGCGCCAACGAAAACGCCGCGGTGGCCCGTTGGGAATGAGCGCCACAACTTCAGTCGACTCGGCCCGCGGCAACAAGAGAAGCGGGCGTATGTTTCCCTCGGCCGGTTCTGCAACTGCCGTCTCTTTGAAATTTATGGCGTTTGAAGCTGCGACCGGCAGCAACATTTCGGCGCGCTCGGGAATGTGGCTGGCGACCGGTGTAAACCAACGCACGCTGTGCGCTCCGAGCCGCTGGCGCAGCGTATCGATCAAGGCGGCACACCGCTCCATGCTGTGCTCATTAGGGACTTCAAGGTGATTTTGAATATCAAACTCAGCCTGCTGCGCCGGCATGGCCTCGGCGCGGATGACGGCAAGCCCGATGGCTTCAAAGCCGAAGCCGGCATCGTGCGTGGCGGATTGGGCCTCGAGCTTGAGATCGAGAAGGCGCGTCACGTGGGAGACATTGCGTGTCGGCAGCGTCAGTCCGACGTCGATCGTTTCCACCGCCCCGTCGACCCGATAGAGCGAAAGCCGTAACGCCCGCGCGCCGACGTCGTCCCGCGTCAGCACATGCGTCAGTGTTTGCATCAGCCGGCGCGCCAGCGCGACGACGGCTTGCTGGGTGATGATCGGCTCGATGAGATAACGTAGAGAGTGATAGACCGGCGGCGCAACAATAGGGACGAGAGGTTCCTCGAGGCGGCCGAGCGCCTGATCGATGCGGCAAAGAAGCTCGGCCGGAAATCGCGCGGCAAAAGGTGCACGCGGCTTATCGAGCAACGCGCCGACGGTTTTGAAACCGAGGCGGCGCAGCGTCGCGCATGTCTCCGGCGAAAGCCGCAAAGCTTCGATCGGCAGCGGCATCAACGCTTCGGCTTCGCGTCCGCAGGGAAGGATACAATTGCGCGCGGCGTGAAAGCGCGACAGCGCCCAAGCGGTGCCGGGCGTGTCGGCGACGGCGATCCGCGCCGGCAGGCCGAAATTTTTTTCCAGCCGGGCCGACAGATCGGCGAGCAGCGCTTCCTCGCCACCAAACAAATGTGCGGCCCCCTCGATATCGAGGAAAAAGCCGTCGGCGCCGTTCGCCGCGCTCCAAGGTGAAGCGGTCGGCGTATAACGCGTCGCCCACAACGCCAGGCGGCGCAGCGCGGTGTCGTCCGTGGCGCTTTCGATGGCGTGCGCCTGCAGGTCGCCCGCTTTCGCGCGCGCATCGGCCAACGGCTCGCCGGGGACGAGTCCCGCGGCCTCCGCCGCCTCGTTCAAAGCGGCGATGCGCGGGCCTTTGCCGCCGCTGTCAATCAGAACGAACGGCCGATCTGGATCAACCGGCTTGACTGAAGGAGTTTTCGTTTGCGTCGCGAGGAAGCGCAGAATCGGCCAGCGCGGCAGCCAGACTGAAACAATGCGCGACATGATCGTACTCCACCATCCATTCGCCTGCGCGTCCGTTGCGGCAGCGTTCCAACATCAGCCGCCAGCGGGCGCGCGCGACCAGGCCGAAGCGATCGCGCGCGGCGGGCAGCGTGTCGACGCGCCAGCGCGTCGCTGCGGCGCTCGATTGCAAAATTTCCGCGGGCCGCAGCAGGAAAAGCGGTAGGCCGGCGTCGGTGGCGGCGAGCTGCAATCTTTGACTTAAGCGCAAGTCGAGCTTGTCGATTAAGCCGACGACGGCGGCGGGCGCGCGCGAATGCAACGCTTCCTCGATGGCCCACAGGGTGTCCTGGCGGCGCGCCGTTTCCACCAGGATGAGACGGTTTGGATCAAGCCCAAGCGCGCAAACGCCGTGGCCGGACAGGCGGCCGTAACGGCGAAGCCCATAAGCCGGGACGACGAAGAAGAGCGTGTGAACGCGCGCAAGACGAGCCAGCAGCGCCACCACAAAACCAAAGGCGGCCGACAGAGCGTCGTCTTGTTCGGGGACGATCTCATGCAACGCGCCGCCGGCAAGGCCGCCTTGGGGCAAATAGCGATCGATGGCGGCAAGGCCGAAGGGAATTGGCGCTGCCTTCCTAACCCCTTCCATTTTAGGCAATAAGCGGCGTAGTTCCTCCGCCACGGCCGTGCGGCTACGCAATACGGAAAAACCAGGCCCAAGCGTCACATCGCGCTCCCAAGGGGAGTGCGATACTAGAACAAAACAGGAACATTGCCAAGAGGACTCTTTTCGCTCATTGCGTTTAGCGGCCGGGAGTTTGGCTTGCCGTCGCGCTGCGATGTCCTTTTGACGACGGCAACCGGCGCCTTGCTGCCGCAACAACGATGCCTCATAGGTTCCCCACCGCGCAGCGCTACCAGACTACCCGCACAATGAGGAGCCGATGCCGGAAGTCGACAAAGAGGGCGAACGCTATGCGGCTCACCAGCCGCAGAAGACGCCAGGCTTTTATCTCAAGGGTTCCCACCAGCTCGATTGGGGAATGAAAAACCGCTTGGCGCGCGTATTTTCTCCCGCCAGCGGCCGCACCGTGATGCTCGCGATCGATCACGGCTACTTTCAGGGTCCGACCACCGGACTTGAGCGCATCGATCTTTCGATTGTGCCGTTATTGCCGTTCTGCGACGCCCTGTTTTGCACCCGCGGCATCTTGCGGTCGCTGATCCCGGCGGACTCAACAAAGCCCATGGTGCTGCGCGCAAGCGGCGGCCCAAGCATTTTGCGCGAGGAGCTTTCCGACGAACAGATTGCGATGGATATGGACGACGCGGTGCGCTTGAACGCCGCTGGTGTCGGCATTCAAGTCTTCATCGGCGGTGAATTCGAAACGCGTTCCATTCACAACATGACCAAGCTGGTCGATGCCGGGCTACGTGCCGGCATGCCGGTCATGGGCGTCACCGCTGTCGGCAAAAATATGGTGCGCGACGCCAAATATTTTCGGCTCGCCTGCCGCATCATCGCCGAGCTCGGCGCCCAATATGTGAAGACCTATTATGTCGATGAAGGTTTCGACACCGTCACTGCATCGTGCCCGGTACCGATCGTCATGGCGGGCGGCAAAAAGCTACCCGAACTCGACGCGCTCACCATGGCATACAACGCCGTGCAACAAGGCGCGGCCGGCGTCGACATGGGACGTAATATTTTTCAGTCGGAAGCGCCGAAAGCGATGCTCGCCGCCATCAACGCGGTCGTGCATCAAAAAGCAAAGCCGAAGGAGGCCTACGCGCTGTTCAGTTCGCTAAAGACCGGTGGCTAGGTAGCAAGCACACCTAATAATTAGACCAGAAAGCCTTCCCGATGACGTCTCTTTCGTGCAGCCCATCTCGGCGGCTGTAATTTTGGAAATGGGGATGTTGCTGCACGATCAGCCGGATATCGCGCATGTTGCATCAGCGGGATCAGCTTTCGCGGTGGCCGAACCAGGTCGCGACGCGCTGTAACAATCCATCGCGCTTCGGCCCGTTGTCATTCGGCCGCGGGTTCCATCGCCGAGCGGCAGGGTTATCTTGACTGGGTTTGCTGGCGAGGCGGTCAAAGTTGCCTGGGCCAAACAATATCGGGTCCAATAATTTGTCTGGTACGACGTCTGTCTGGTTACGCATGACACTCTCCGCGTACACCCACGCTATCTTCCTGCAACCAGAAGGCGAGGGCAAGGACTGATTCTAGCCACAAAGTGCCTATCTTCACGCCAATGCGTAAAAAGCGAGTTGCTTGATACTAAAGGCGTCGGTGCTGAATGTCGGGAGGGTGTATGCCCCGGACGAAAAGGGCGGGCTCAAGACGGCCAGCGTGAAATGCCAATCCGGCCTTGAGATCAGAAACCGGCTGCTGCCGCAGGACAGCTTAATGTAGGGGCTGCAGGCGCCGGAGGCTCTAAAACGAAAAGGGGCTGCCAACTGAGGCGGCCCGATCTCAAAAAAAGTCCCCACGGCCTCAGAGAAAGCCTTCGAGACTAGTCTGTCACAGTGGCATGCCCACGCCGCTCAATCAAAACCAGATCGTGACTGATGTGATTGGCAACTTTCACTCGTCGCAGTGGTGGATCCTTCGAAAGGAACGAGGCGCCAATTTCGGAAGGGGCCAGCAGACACTAGGCATAGGTGTGTTTGCTGGAGAATGCGGGCGGTTAAACTTCTTATCCGTAAGTCCGCTGCGGCGCGGCGCCGATCAAAAACCAGGCGATCGATCCGGCGGCGACCGCGCCGGCCAAA
>Ga0302324_100018435_pt1 | contig 13753 bp, 14 predicted proteins | sample Palsa_T0_1_FD_201949 | JGI IMG/M metagenome (GOLD analysis project Ga0302324, IMG submission 201949) | Peat permafrost microbial communities from Stordalen Mire near Abisko, Sweden - Palsa_T0_1 | ecosystem: Environmental > Terrestrial > Soil > Palsa > Peat permafrost | place: Sweden: Abisko... | reverse complement strand
CCACCCCGCGAAGGAAGACCCCATGGTGACCATTGGCTACAGTGCTCTCGGCGTCTCGCTACCCCTCTTCGTTGCCCACCAAACGGGCCTCTTCGCGGATCAGGGCCTCCGCGTGCAGATGAAGGGCTACCCGACCGCCCACCCGCTCGTCGAGGACATCATGGACGAGGGCCTGGCCTGCGGGGGCTTCGTCGCGTTCCCGATCTCGCTCCACCGGCACGTGCGCTCCCGCCCTCTCTACTATGCCTGCGCGGTCGCCGAAGACCTGGATAACCCAATCTCTTTCCTCCTCGTGCGGAAGGGCAGCGGCATCCGTACCATCGAGGATCTCGCGGGCCGACGCATCGGCGTCCTGCCCACCAAGGCTTACCGCGAGTGGCTGAAGGTCCTCTTCGGTCGGTCCGGGCTCGGCTACCACCAGGTGAAGCTCGACAGGACCTGCAAATGCATGACGACCTGCGCGACGGGCAACGTCCCGATCGAGCGCATGGTTTCTGTCCACGACGTTCTGCCGCACGAAACCGCCGCGGCGCTTCGTTCGGGCCGCATCGACGCGATCTTCACCAACGATCCCGGCGTCACCGACGCCGTGCGGAGCGGCGTGGCCGACATCTTCGGCGATCGGCCCATCCTCCCGTCGCTGCTCGGCAGCCCGTTCCTCTTCGGCAGCTTCGTCTTCGACAGCAACTTCGTGGCGGACCGGCCCGATGAGGCGCGCAGGATCGTCGCCGCCCTCGACGAGGGCGTTCGCTTCTGCCAGCAAGATCCCGCCGAGGCGCGTCGTCTCGCCGCCCCATACCTTCCCCGCTCCTGCGCGGACCTGCGAGACGGGCTGGGGCGCCCCACCTTCCTCACGTCGCGAGAGGTGGACGTCGCACGCCTCCAATCGACGATGGACCTGCTCGCCGACGGAGGGATGATCGGTGGTGGCAGGCTCGAGATCGCCCCCTGGGTGATGGGCACGGACACCGTGTTGCCGCAACGCTCGGCGCCTCCACCCGCGCGTCGCCCTCGTCCCGATCACGCCGAGCTTGTCACGAGCTGCGGCTAGGATGCGGCCACACGCTCCGCGACCACATCTGTTCATCGTTGCGGCGGCCCTCACGCCGCTCCTCGTCGCGTCTCTTGCGCGCGCAGAGACTTGGCCCACGAGCACCGACAAGCTGCTCTCGGAGATCCAGACGCATTTCCACGCCACCCGGAAGTGGTTCGGGATGGTGTCGGACCTCCAGCTCGACCGCGCCGCCGACGGCACGGTCACCCCGCGCTTCGAGACGCTCCATTCGACGTTCGTCCTGAGCCGCGACGCCGCGGGTCAGACGCTCCACGCGCACCTCCCCCCGCTGGCGAGTGCCGCGCACGTCGTCGAGTTCGACGGCGTCGACGGCTTCTCGGTGCGCACCGTGGAGATCGGCATGAAGCCCGTGCCCGCCGAGATCCACCAGGGCGTCGTGGTCTATCGCGGGGCGGTCGCGGGTGGAGACCTCCTCTACAAGCTGACCCCGACCCACGTGGACGAGTACGTCTACCTGCGCGAGCCGCCGGCGCACCTCCGGAGGGAGTTCGAGTTCGACACGGGCTCGGCGGTCTGGACTCTGCGCGAAGCGGACACGATGATCGAGGCGCTGGGCAAGGACGGCGTCGCGCGCCTTCGCCTGAGCGCCCCGCTGGCGCGGGCCGCGGACGGCAAGCGCCGCCGAGGCACGGCGCACATCGTGGGGCGCTCGATCGTCCTCGACATCGATCTGGCGGGGCTGAAGGCGCCGATCCTCGTCGATCCGGACTGGTCCACGACGGGAGCGATGACCACATCGCACTGGGGCGACGCTGCGTGGCGGCGTCCCGATGGCCGCGTGATGACGGTCGGAGGGTGCGCGCTAACGGGCTGCCCGTCGAGCTTCGTCCAGACTTCGTGCGGGCAAGTCCTGGCCAACACCGACGTGTGGAATCCCGATTCGGGCACGTGGAACTCGGGGGCGGCGATGCTGACCGCGCGGACGACGTTCGCCGGAGTGCCTCTGCCCTCGGGCGACCTGGTCGTCGCGGGGGGGTGCACGGAGACCAATTGCACCCAGATGACCGACGCCGGATTCTGCGAGTCGCAGTTGTGCACGCAGACCACGAATCTCTCCGAGCGCTACTCCATCGCCCAAGGCTCGTGGATCGCTGCAGGCAACACCCTATCGAGCCCGAGGTTTGCTTCCATGGGGGTCCCGATCGGGAACGGCGACGCCCTCGTGGCGGGCGGCTGCGACGTCGGCGGCTGCACGGCCTCCGTGGAGAGGTGGAGCGCCGCAACCAACACCTGGAGCGAGCAGGCTCCGCTCCCGGTCCCGCGCGGCTTCGGCACCGCGACCGCGCTCGCCGACGGACGCGTGCTGGTCGCCGGGGGCTGCGCGGACCCCGCGTGCGCGACGGTGCTGGGCGACGCTACCCTCTACGATCCGGTCGCCAACGCCTGGACCGCCGCGGGTTCCATGAGCTCGCCGCGCGCTGGGCATAGCGCGACGCAGCTGAACGATGGCACCGTTCTCGTGGCCGGGGGATGTGCCGACGCGCAGTGCATGACGGTGCTGCCGTCGGCCGACATCTGGACCGAATCGGACGCCGGCAGCCAGTTCTCGGCGGCCCCGTCGATGGCGGGCGCGAGGCACCACCACACGGCGACCCTCCTCAACAACGGCGAGGTGTTGATGGCAGGCGGAGCCAGCTCCACCGGCGCCAGCCTCCCCACCTCGGAGGTCTACCTGCCGCTCGCGCACGAGTGGATCGGGACGAGCGCCATGTTCATGGCCCGGGCGTTCCACGTCGGCGTGGAGCTGAGCGACGGGCGCGTGCTCGTGGCCGGGGGCTGCAACCCGCAGACCTGCATCCCGTTCGCCGAGCTCTTCTCGCCTGCGAGCCTGCCTGGCGACTCCGACGCCGGCGTCGATGCCGGCGTGGAGATGGTCGGCAGCAGCCCCGACGCCGCGGCGGTCGGACCCGCGCCACTCCCCACCTCGCCTCACCCGGCGGTTTACCGCACGGGGGTGGTCACCTGCGCCACGGACACGGCCCAGGACCTCACGTGCCCGCAGGCGAACTGGCAGCTCCAGGACGGCGACTTCCAGCCCAACGCCCAGGCGCTGGTGAAAACGGCGAGCGACGAGATCACCGACAAGACGACGGGCCTCGTGTGGCAGCCCGCCGACGACGGCAACACCTACACCTACGCGGCAGCGGTCGACCACTGCGCGAGCTTCTCGAGCGCCGAAGCGGCCATCGGGTGGAGGTTGCCCTCGGTGATCGAGCTCATGACCCTGATCAACAACGGCGTCGACCTGCCGTCGATCGATCCCAGCTTCAGCGGCGCGCAGAGCACCAACTACTGGACGTCCACGCCCACGGCCTCCACGAACATGCTGGCCTGGACGGTGAAGTTCGACTTCGGCGAGGTGATCCCGCTGCTCATGGATTCGGCACTCCCGGTCCGCTGCGTTCGAGGCCAGAGCAACATCCTCAACGTCGGCGAAGTGGGACTGCGCAAGGCGGGCCTGCTCACGGCGTTGCCCGAGACGGTCCAGGACACCACCACGAAGCTGGAGTGGCAGCGCGTGGACGACGGCACGAAGCGAAGCCAGAAGGACTCCCTTGACTACTGCGCGCACCTGTCGCTCGGGGGCCTCTCGGGCTGGCATCTTCCCAACATCAGCGAGCTCGAAAGCCTCGTGCAGTACGACGCCCTCAACAACGGCGTGGCGATCGACCCGGCGTTCACGGGCGCCCAGGGCGATCTTTACTGGACCTCGACCCAGAACGAAGGAGCGCCGACGCTCTCCTGGGCCATCACGTTCAACCTCGGGGTCGTCGACGGCATCTCGGTGACGGGCCTCGGCTACGCCCGCTGCGTGCGCCATATCGAACCGCCGCCAACGAACGTCGACGGCGGACAGTGCATGACGGGCGCTTGCGGGCCGTCGACCGGATCGTCGTGCGGATGCGAGGTGGGGCCCGGGGCCGGGGCCAAGGGTTGGGCCCGAGCAGCTCTCTTTGCTTCGGTGCTGGCAGTACTTCCGTTCCTCCATCGACGTCGCCGCACTCGCCAGCGCAAGGCCCGTGCTTGACCGATGTCGGGTCCACCCTCTCCGACAGCTCCGCACGCCGATTCGTCAACTTCGGCGCAATCTACTTCGCCGAGGGGCTCCCCATGGGCTTCGCAGTCTTCGCCGTGCCAGCGTGGCTCGCCGAGGCCCGGATGCCCACGGCCGACATCGGGATGCTCAGCGCGGCCACCATGCTGCCCTGGGCGCTCAAGGTGGTGTGGGCGCCGCTCGTCGACAGGTTCAAGTACCGCGCCATGGGGCGCTTCCGGGGATGGATCCTAGGGGCACAGCTCGGGCTCGTGGCGAGCACGGTCGCGCTCCTCTCGCTCCCCTCTCCCCTGGCCCACGTGCGCGCCCTGGCCGGGGTCCTGTCTGCGCAGGCGCTCTTCGCGGCGATGTCGGACGTCGCGGGCGACGGCCTGGCCGTCGAGGTCCTCCCCAACGGCGAACGGGGCCTGGCCAACGCAGTGATGTCCGGGGCGCAGGCAACCGGGAACGTCATCGGCGGCGCCGGCCTCTCGGCGGTCCTGGCGGCAGCGGGGTTTCGCGCGGCGGCCGGGCTTGAGCTCCTGCTCCTTTTGGCGGCGTGCGCACCGACGGTCCTGCTGCGCGAGAGGCCGGGCGAGCGGCTCTTGCCCTGGACGCGGGGGGCGCCGGCGTTCGTCGCCGCCGATCGCGCGCCGCTCGCGCTCGCGGGTAGCGCCCGACTCTTGACTCGCGCGCTCCTCGCTCGCCCGAGCGCGCGGGCCCTCGGGACGTACCTGGCGGTGTATTTTCTCTCCGGCTGCCTCGGGATCATGATGACCGCCGCCGCCGTGAGGGATTACGGCTTCCGGCCAGCGGAGTACGCCTCCCTGGGCGCGCTGGCGCTCGCCCCCAACCTGATCGGAGCGTTTGCCGGAGGGCGGCTCGCCGACCGGCGGGGACGCGCGCCCGTCCTCGCGGGGGCGCTGGTCCTCGGCGCGGTCTCGTGGGCGGGGTTCGGGCTCCTTTCCACCCACTGGTCGATCAAGGGAGTGTGGATCGTCCAGGCGCTCGCCTCGGGGGCCGCCAGCGGCGCTGTCCTCACGGTTCTGACGGCCCTTTTCATGGATCTCACCGAGGCTCGCGTCGCCGCCACGCAGTTCGCCATCTGCAATGCGCTGGGCAACGTCGGCTCGGTGCTCGGGCGAGCCTCGGCCGGAGCGCTGGAGGCGCGCTTTCCGCTGGCGAGGCTTGCGCTGGCCGCCGGGGTCGCCCTCGCCGTGCTCGCCTTCTGGACGGCGAAGGCACCCACCATTTCGGCCCTACCCCGGAAGGTGTAAAGGGCGGCATGGCCTCCGGCATACGTTGCGGCCGGCGCGCGGCGATGGCGGGGTTGCTTTCCCTCGCCGCGTGCTCCAGGAGAGGCTCCTCGGGAGGAGGTATTCGCATGGTGATCGGGGTGTCGACTCTGCGGATCAGCCTGCCCGTCTTCGTCGCGGAGCAGCACGGCCTGTTCGTCAAGCACGGCATCGACGCCGAGGTGCGTCGCTACGAGACGGCCCAGCCGCTGGCGGACGAGCTCGGCGCGGCTCGGATCGACGCCGGGGGCTATGTCGCCTACCCCATCCTGTTCGGGCCAGGGGCTCCTCCACCCAGGGTGCGAGTCGTCACCGCGGTCGTCGAGGACGCCGCGCATCCACTCTCGTACCTGCTCGTCAAGAAGGGGAGCGGACTGCGCGGCGTGGCCGCGCTCCGGGGGCGCCGCATCGGGATCCTGCCGACCGCGGCTTACCGCCGCTGGCTGGAGGCGATCCTGCGCCATGACGGCCTCCGACCGGAGGACGTGAGTATCGTCCCCCTCGCCCCATCCCTGGAAGTGGACGCGTTGATGGGCGGCGGCGTGGATGCGTTGTTCACCGGCGATCCCATGGCCACCGCGGCGCTCGCCCGGGGCCTCGCCGAGCCGGCGACCGACACCCCGGACGTGCCCCGCGTCCTGGGGGAGCCCTTTCTCTTCGGTACCTTCGCGGTCACGGAGGAATTCGCGCAGAAGCATCCCGCACAGGCGCGGGCGCTGGCCGACGCCCTCGACGAGGCCATCTCCATGATCTCCGCCGATCCGACGGTGGGGACGGCCGCGATGAAACCGTACGTCCGCGATGTCGAGCGTCCCTTCGTCGATCGCTACCCGGCGGCGCGGTACCTGCGTTCCGGGGAGATCAGCGCCGCGCAGCTCGACCGGGCCCTCGAGCTCGCGGGCACCAACGCGCGGGCGGCGACCGTCTCCCTGCCGTGAGCGGCCGCACGCGCGAAGAGAGCGGACATAGCGGCCCCCGCAACGGGACCATCGTTGCGGCGCTCGATCGGGTCAGCGTGCTTGGCGGCGATCACCCGATGCTGCGCGAGGCAAGCCTCAGCCTGCGCGCGGGGGAGCGCGTGGCCTTGGTGGGGCCCAACGGTGCCGGCAAGAGCACGCTCGTGCGCGTGCTGCTCGGGCTCACGGCCCCGGCCGCGGGCACCGTCCAGCGCGCTGTCGGAGGCGTCGGGTACCTCCCCCAGGGCTACGCGGAGAGCCTCTTTCCCTGGTTCTCGGTGCTCCGCAACGTGGCAATGCCCCGCCTGGTGGCGCGCCGCGAGGACGCCTACGACGCGGCGCGCACGCTCGCGGACCGGATCCTCCCTGGGGTCGATTCCCGCCGCCGCGCCGGGCGCCTCTCCGGAGGCGAGAAGCAAGCGACCGCGCTGGCCCGCGCGCTCGCATCGCCCGGGGATCTGGTGATCGCCGACGAGCCCTTCTCGGCCATCGCGGCGTCGAGCCGGGAGCGATTGCGCCGCGCCCTGCGCGACCAGCTCGGCGGCCGGGCCTTGCTCCTGGTGACCCACGATGCGGGCGACGTGACGGATCTCTGCGACCGCACCGTGCGCCTCATCGACGGCCGCACCGTCGAGGCGTCGGCATGAGCGCGCGCCGACCCGCACCCTCCCGCGGCGCATCCCTCCTGACGCTCGCCGGCGCGATCGGCGCCTGGTGGACCGTCGCGCAGATTCACGTGGCAGGGCGCTCGCTCGTCGCCACGCCCGCTGCCACGCTGGGCGCGCTTTCGCGCGAGGCCCCCACCCTGGGCCGCGATCTGGCTGCGACCGCGGCGCGCGCTGGCATGGGGCTCTCGGTGGGCGTCGCCGCTGGTCTGGGGATCGGAGCGCTGGCGGCCGTCCTGGTGCGCCGGGCTCCGGTGATCGACGGCCTGCTCGACTTCGCCCGCAGCGTCCCTCCGGTGGTCATCCTGCCCGTCTGCCTCCTCGCGTTCGGATACAACGAGCTCGCGCGGGCGGTGACGGTCGCTTTCGGCTGCGTGTGGACGGTCTCCCTCGCCGTCATCACGGCCGCATCCTCCCCCCGGTCGGCGCGCCGCGAGATGCTCGACGTGGCCGGCGCGACGCCCCTGCGAGCGCTCGCGTGGACACAGCCCTGGGAGTCGCTGGGCGTCCTCGTGGTGGGCCTGCGCACCAGCGCCTCCACCGCGGTGGTCGTGGCCGTGGTGACCGAGATGATCGCCGGCACCGAGCGTGGCCTGGGCGGGCGGGTCATCGCCGCGCAGATCGCCGGCGACACGGAGGGGCTCACGCTCGACGTGCTCGCCGCCGGCGCCCTGGGGTACCTGGTCAACCTAGGTCTACGGGGGCTGGAGCAGTGGGTGCGACGGCTCGAGACGTGATGCGCGGCGCCCGTCAGTCGCCGAAGGCTCGCCGTGTCGCCGGCCGCGCGAATAGGCGGTCCACGTAGCCCGAGAGCACGTCGCGCCCGTCGAGCAGGCCGACGCGCCGCGCCCAGTTCAGGTTCGAGCCGACGATGACGTCGACCGTGGAGAACCGGTCTCCGAGCATGTACTCCCCCGTGGCGAGCACGCGGGTGAGAACCTCCGCGGCCTCGGCGAAGCGCGTGCGAGCCTTCTCGCGGTCGGCCTCCGCGACGTCGCCACCGTGCTGCGCCCAGCGCGCGATGGCGGGTTCGATCCTCGACGGGCAGAAGAGGAGCCACTGGTAGTACGGGCCGCGGAGCGGCGAGGACACCGGCGGCGCGAGACCCCGCTCCGAGAACCTGTCGGCGAGGTACATGCAGATGGCGATCGACTCGAGGACGGTGACGTCGCCGTCGACGAGCGCGGGCACCTCACCGAGCGGGTGGACGCGGAGGTAGGCGGGCTCCCGGTTTTCCTTGGCGGTAAGATCGACGGGGACGATCTCGTAAGGGACGTCTAGCTCCTCGAGCATCCAGCGGGGGCGGGTCGCGCGCGTTCGGGGGGCGAAGTAGAGTTTCATCGTCTTCCTTGTAAACCATGGCCCTCCGCGCAAGCGCAAACGCGGACTAGCCCTGGGCTAGATCATGTCCGGATCTTGTAGCCCCTCGCGAGCAGCGCGACGGCCACGATCGAGGTGACGAGCAGCGCGGCGAGCGCCAGCGCGAGGCTCCGGCCTGGCGGCACGGCCGAACCTCCGAAGAAGCCGCGGCGGAAGCCGTCGACCAGGTAAAAGCAGGGGTTTATCAGCGAGATCGTGCGCCACGGCTCGGGCAGTGCGTCCACCCGGTAGAAGACGCCGCTCAGGAACGAGAGCGGTACGACGACGAAGTTCTGGAAGCCCGCGAGCTCTTCGAAGCGGGTCGCCCAGAGCGCCGCGATCAGGCCGAGCGCGCCGAGGAGCGCTCCGCCCAGGACGGCGAAGGCGACGACGACGACGACGGCGGGATCGTGCAAGGGGAGGTGCACGAAGAGCGCCGCGCCGGCGACGATGCCGCCGCCGATGACGAGCCCGCGCACTGCCGCGGCGGCCGTGAACCCGGCGAAGATCTCGAAGGGCGAGAGAGGGCTCAGGAGCACGAAGACGAGGTTCCCGTTGAGCTTGGACTGCATCAGGCTGGACGAGCTGTTGCTGAACGCGTTCTGGAGAAGGCTCATCATGGCGAGACCCGGGACCAGGAACGCGAGGTTGTCGACGCCAGGCTGGATTTGTGCGCCGCGCGAGAGCATCTGCGCGAAGACGATCAAGTAGAGCAGAGCGGTGATCACCGGTGCCACGACGGTCTGCAGCGCGACCGCCTTGAAGCGCAGCACCTCCTTGCGGAAGAGCGTGTACGGTCCGCGCCAGCTCACGGCCCCACCGCGCGGACGAGGTCCATCACCGCGGCCTCGAGGCCGCCCTTGCCAGAGGCCAGCCGCTGCTTCGTGTCGAGCGCGGCGATGCGGCCCTTCACGAGCACGGCGACACGGTGGCAGAGCGCCTCGGCCTCCTCGAAGTGATGCGTGACGAGCACGATGGTGCGGCCTTCCGCGAGGAGCCTCCCGCAGAGGCGGTAGATGGCGCCGCGCATCTCCACGTCGACGCCGGACGTCGGCTCGTCGAGCACGACGACGTCGGGGCGGTGCACGAGCGCCTGCGCGACGAGCACGCGGCGCTTCATGCCCCCGGAGAGCGTTCGCATCGGCGCGCCCGCCTTGTCGGCGAGGCCGAGCGCTGCGAGGAGCTCGTCGACCCACGCGTCCTGCTCGCGCCCCAGGCCGAAGTAGCCGGCCTGGAGCCGCAGCACCTCGCGGACCTCGAAGAACGGATCGAACACGAGCTCCTGGGGAACCACACCGAGCGCCCGGCGCGCGGCGCGGTAGCCGCGGACCACGTCGTGGCCGCACACCGAAACCTCCCCCGCATCCGCGCGCGAGAGCCCGGCGACGACGTTGATCAGCGTCGACTTCCCTGCGCCGTTCGGGCCGAGCAGGGCGATTGCCTCGCCGCGCCCGACGGACAGGTCGATGCCGGCGAGCGCGCGCACGGCGCCGAAGGACTTCTCGACGCCGCGAATCTCGATGGCGGCCCGCATCGATGCCTGCTCAGTGACCGCGAACGCAGCGCGCCGTGCGCGGGCCAAAGGCGCTGTGCTCGTTCATGTTGGCTCGACCTCGAGTGGTGTCAGGGAGCGCGGAGGCTGAGCGGACCCACATAGTCCTTCTTGCCGATGTCGAGGCCGTTGTGGCGGAGGATCGCGTAGGCGTGCGTGAGATGAAAGGAGAAGTTTGGCATGGCGTACTCGAGGAGATAGTCCTCGCCCATCAAGCCTTTGCCTTCCCAGCGCGGGAGCGTGACAACGCGCGTCTCTGCGCCCTCGAAGTCGGCGGCGTTGAAGCCATCGAGCCACGTCCTCACGGAGCGAATGCGGGCGTGCAAACTCTCGATTGTTTGCTCGTCGTCCGCGTGTTTGGGGGCTTCCTTGCCGACCAAGCGCGCCGGGGCGAACTTTGCGTGGTCGCAGCTCAACTGCACCTGGCGGACGAACGGGTACTGGTCGGGGGCGAGACGAAACACCAGGAGCGTGTTCGCGTCGAAAGGCTTCTTCTGCGCGTACTCGGTCGTCTTGACGAGCCAGCTATCGAGCTGACCGAGCATCTTGTTCATTTGACGAATGGACTGGTAGATCATGGCACTTCCTATAGGGTTTTTCTCTGCGAGACACGAGAACCTTCGACGAGCTCCCCGCAGGTGGCGAACGTCTGTCGTCGGGGCGCTCACGCCGGCCCTCACACGCGTACGACGTCGATGTGAACACCGGCTGCCGCCGCGAGCATCGCGAGGTCATTCGGGTCGGACGTGAGCAGCGAGTCCCCGTCCGCCGCCAGCAACACGAGCGCTGCGCCGACGACATCCGGGGTTCGCGTCTTGGCGAGGAGCGAGCCCGCTCGACGACCGAGCGCGGCGTCGAGCGGAGCGATGTCGAGCCCAGGCAACAGCCGTGCGAGGCTCGCCTGGCGGCCCGCGCCTCCCCGCCAAACCTGGCCGATGACGCCCCCGTGCGTCAGGGGCGTCCGACCGGCCGAAAGCTCGCCCTTGATGAGCGCGATGGTGCCGCGATCCCCCCGCTCCACCGCGACGAGGGCCCCGGAATCGAGGACCAGCGTCACGACCGTCGCCGGGTCGCACGCCGCCTCCGCTTGGCCAGCATGGGACGGACGGTGACCGCCCGTCCCCGTGCGCGCCTTGCGGCATCTCGGATCTCCTCGGGCGTGATCTCGCCGTGCTCCACCTCGTATGCCGCCACGAACGCGCCGAGCGCCTGGAGTCTTCGGTCCTGTTCGAGCTTGAGACGCAGAGCGTCGTTGACCCACGCGCTGACGCTGTCGAAGCGGCCCCCGGCGACTGCGGCCTCGGCGGCTTCGATGAGGTCGGCGTCGACGGAGGCCGAGAGCCGCTGCTTGGGGATCACACGGACATGGTAGCCGACTACCACGTTCATGCCAACGAGAGGCATCCGACCTTTGGCCAGAGCCGGAGGCGGGCGGTCCTGCCGCGGATGTAGCGATGATGCTCCGGCTGGACACGAAGCCGTCCCACCGACGGACCAGACATCCTCGACGCGTTGAGCGATCCAGTTCCGGAGTCCAATGCAGAGCCGCACCAGAGCGGTTCGCGCCTGAAGGCCAACTACTATCCGGGGTCCGATGGCTCCAAACAGTTCGTCAGCTGGCACGACGTTCGGCTCAACGTCGACTGCTACATTACGACCGCCAGCGACGGACCGAGCACGTTGGCGCACAGGCGCGCGCGGCGCTCAGCGCGCGCCCGCGTGGCGCGGCGTGAAACCGTGGGCGCGCGGTCCCTGCGCGTCGATGTCGAGCCAGCGGAGCATGATCGAGCGCGCGATGTGTACGCCGCCCGGCCGCCGCATCACGCGCCGCACCGCCTCGGCTGACGCTGCGTCCCCGCCCGCGTCGAGCCCGACCACGACGAGGTAGAGATCCTCGAGGTCGTCGTCCTTCTCCGGGTCGACGCTCTTGGCGGCGGCGCGGGCGGCGTCGCGCTTGCCGTCCAGCGCCGCGAAGTAGGCGTCGAGCACCGCGACCGAGTCGGGGTAGCCACCGCGCGCGCGGTACTCGTCGAGCGCCGCTTGCGCGTAGCGGACGAGCGCCTCCTTCACCGAGCCCGCGCGTGACTCGGCAAGCATGCGCGTGAGGTAGGCGCGGTGCCAGCGGTCCTTCTGGAACGCGAGCGCCTCGCGACGATCGGGCTCCCACGTCCCGCGCGCCGCGCAGAGCGTGGCCTGGTCGTTCTCGGCCAGCGCCGCGGCGGGGTCCCCTTGCGCCTCGCGGACCATCATCATCGCGTTGTGCGACCAGAACTCGTCGGGCGACTCGGGGTGCCTGGCGAGCTGGGGGATGACGGCGACGAACGCTCCGGCGGCGCGCTCGAAGTCGCCGGCGTACGCGTAGCGCGCTGCGCGGTCGTAGGCGGCGAGGAAGGCGAGGTGTGGGTCGCCGCCAGCGATGGTGGCCGCGGCGTCGATCGCGCGGTCGGCGGCGAGGAAGTCGCGGGAGGTGATCGCGCTTTCCGCGCGGTCGAGGGCTTGAGTGAAGGCGACGGGGGGCTGCGCGGGGGGCGGGGGCGATGCGGCGGGGGACGCAGACGGGGACGCGGACGGCGACGCGGACGGCGACGCGGACGGCGACGGGGCGGCGGGAGGAGGGGAAGGAGCTGCCGATGGGCAGGGGCGGACCGCGGGGAAGGCGGGCGGCGGGGGGGAGGGCGCGCACGCGGCGACGGAGAGGGTAAGGGCCGCGAGCGCTCGGAGCGCCTCGGATCGCATGGCCGAGGAGAGTACTCGAGCGCTTTGCATTCAGTCGAGCGCGGCGCCGGAGACCGCAACGAGCGTCCCACTCGAGTGTCTTTGCCATCGGAGGCAGCAGATAGGTAGGCGATCGTCGCGGCCCGTGTCGCTCTGGGGAGCTCCTTCTTGTCAGGCATCGCGGACCGCTTCGGTCTGTGGCCAGCGCGCTATGAGGGATATGGCAATTTCGCCGGGTTTGTTCGCTACACAGCCCAGGTGAACGCCTTCATGCCCTCCTGGACCATCGCCTACCTGGGATGGGCTGCGACCGTAGGGGCGTTTACGCTGGGCGTGGCTCTTCTCGTGGGCTGTTGGCTGCGGTGGGTGTCGATCGCGAGCGCCGTCCTTCTCGTCCTCTTCGGAACCGCCATGGCGTTGTCGTTCGGACTCAAATCCTCCCTGCACTACTCGGTCTTCTCCGCGGCCGCGGCTGCAATCGTGCTCGCGGTGTTCGCTGGGCACCGCCGGCGGCCGTCCGACCTCGTTGAGCGGGGCCAGGAAGATTGAGGGGACGACGGGCGAGCCATTTGAGGGACGCACTGCCTCGACGCTGGTCTTGTCAGAAGGCCCCACCGTCGCCGGACCAGGCCGCCCCCGAGCTGGCTGCAGTTGCCGCCGCGTCCGCGGCGGCGGCAACTCGGCGGAGGGCAAAGGGAAAACAGCCACTTTCCCTAGTGATTCCGCGGGGGGTGACCGACGGGGATTGAACCCGCGACACCTGGAGCCACAATCCAGTGCTCTACCAAACTGAGCTACGGCCACCGCGTGACGGGGCGCAACATACCCGTGCCGGCCCCGCTTTCAAGACAAACCCGAGCATCCTCGCCGGCGCTTCTTCCGGCCCCGCCGTCTCACTTCGTTCATCCTCCTCACCCCACGGTGGCCCAGGCCTGCCGTGCTGCCTTCACGGCGCGCCCGACGCCCTCGTCATCGGGTGCCCGCACGGGCTCCACGGCGCGGCCGGTCACCATTCCCTCCACCGCGCAGCGCATTCCGCCCTCGAGCGCCACGAGGTCGTACCCGCCCTCCAGGACGAGCGCCATCCGGCCACGGGAGGAGG
>Ga0302324_100018434_pt1 | contig 13754 bp, 10 predicted proteins | sample Palsa_T0_1_FD_201949 | JGI IMG/M metagenome (GOLD analysis project Ga0302324, IMG submission 201949) | Peat permafrost microbial communities from Stordalen Mire near Abisko, Sweden - Palsa_T0_1 | ecosystem: Environmental > Terrestrial > Soil > Palsa > Peat permafrost | place: Sweden: Abisko... | reverse complement strand
CGGACCTGGGACGGGACATGGGGAGGAGCAGAAGTGGCCATGTCTTATCTTACGGCTAGTATGCCCGTAAGATAGGGCAAAAAATCAAGGCTTCCGAAAAGAATCGCATTCTGCTGGTGTGCACCCATGAAGGCTTTACTTCTAGACTTCAACGGAAATTAGCTGTATGATCGAAAAACAGAAGAAAGGGTTTCGGTCATTCATGAGCGAAAGTGCATACGTGCCCGGTTTCACCTACGATATTTTCATCAGCTATGCATTCGCGACCAACGCGCTTGATTGGGTAAGCCAGTTGAGGGAGGACGTTGAAGGGCGCCTCACGGAATCGCGCTCACCCGCTCCAAAGGTTTGGCTAAGCGAAAGTTCGCGTAAGTCCGGGTCGTTTAAAGATGATATTGACTCGGCTGTGAAGGACTCGGCGGTTCTTCTAACGGTAAACTGCGATCCGTACAGGGCCTCAACATATTGCATCGAAGAAAAGAGATTGTTCGAAGAGCAGTGGAAACCGGATCCAAAAACTAAACGAGGGGACCGAAGAATTGTGGAGATCATCCATAGCCTTCTACCGACTAAAACGCCCTATCTCAACTACTGGGATGCCCAACCTACATGGTTCTGTGGGAATCCCAAAAAACGTGAACCCGAGCCCACATTCCGTCGGGGGGATGCGGAATATTTGACCTCCGTGGAAGCCCTGTGCGGCCGGCTCAGGGACACTCTGGATGGGATGAGGGACGAGAATATCGCGGTTTTCCTGGACCCTCCATTAATGGAGGCGAACCAGGACGATTTCTGCGGTAGAACTTATCAAAAGCTTCGGATCGCCCTTTCGCAGAAATATCGGCTACTAGGACACGGGACTGACGATGACGCGATGGCGTCAGCACCGATGTCCATTCACCTGCTTGGTGGAAAAGCGGCGGATCGGCCGACACAGAGGCGGATAGACTTTTTGAAGGCCGGTGATCATCCGTGTATTGTTCTAACCGATCCATATCTGAGCAGTGAGGAGGCAGCTAGGCATCCAGTCTCGGTCTATAAACGCGAGTTGGAGCGGCAGCAAGGCACGACCTACAAGAACTTGGCCGTGTATCCGGTGGTTCCAGGTAAATGGGCTGATCTTCTGGAGTACATTCAAAGTCGGCTTAGCTCCAACGTTCGAGGAAGGGCAGACGAGACTCAAGTCTACGTTATATGCAATCCGCAGCCTGACGATCCTGAATTCGAGGAATTTATGAAATTGATCCAGGACCGCGGACGTAATAAATTACTGTTGCTGGATGACCCGCTGCCAAGTAAACACGAAGAAAATCTTGCCGCTTGCGACGGAGCTCTGCTGGTTTGGGCAAAAGAGGATCAAGACTGGTTTGATCTATACTACAGCGACTTGCGCTTTGCGACTGCCCATCGCGAAGGAAAAGAGCTAGTCGCCAAAGGTGTATGCCTCATGAAACCCGACATCGACAAAAAAGAGGCGCTGCGACGAACGGTGCCCGGCTTGATCGATCTTCTGAAGGACATAGATCCCTCCCACCTTTTAGATAAGCTTGAGGGCTTCCTTAAGCCGCTGAGGGAGCTGAAAACCGTACAACAAGCCGAATAATTTATATATTCAATGTCCATCGCATTTTCCGGCGTGGAGCAGCCCGCAAGCATGGGCACTCCTATTGTCAATCCCTTCCCGGGACTTAGGCCCTTCGATGAAAGGTTTACGTCGCTTTTCTTTGGCCGTACTAAACAGTACGAGGCGTTGCTCAAGGGCCTAAACGCTAATCGGTTCCTTGCCATTTTAGGGGTGTCGGGAAGCGGGAAGTCCTCGCTTGTGCTTGCCGGTCTGATTCCTCAAATTCGAAAAGGAATTCTATCTGGTCCCCGATCAAACTGGCGCATTGCTGTTTTTCGACCCGGCGATAAACCGGTCGATTCGTTAGCTCTAGAGCTATCTAAGAAGACGGCTTTGGGCAACGAGAATCTTGCCGAGCGCCTTAGAGACGGGAGCCTTGGTCTCCGAAAGGTCCTGCAAGACCTTGATAAAGATAGTAATCTTCTCCTCGTCATTGATCAGTTTGAAGAGCTATTCCGGTACAAGGATCTGGATGAAACGGACGAGAATCGAGGGAAGGGCGTGGACGACGCATCCGAGTTCGTCCGCATGATACTCGATGCCCGCACCGAAAACTACCTGTACGTAGTGCTGACGATGCGCTCAGATTATATCGGGGACTGCGCCCAATTTCGCGACTTACCTGAATGCATCAATGCCGGACAGTACCTTATTCCCCGTCTAACGATCGAAGAGCAGAAGCAGATCATTCAACGCCCTGTATGGGCGCTCCAGGCGAAGATCTCGACGGTTCTCGTGGACAAATTGATCAGAGACGTAGGTTCTGAGCCGCAGCATCTTCCGGTCCTGCAACACGCCTTGATGCGGATCTGGGAGGACTGGGCTAAGACCCCTGCTAAAGAACTTGACGACACAAACTACCAGGCCATCGGAGGACTTCAAGAGGCGCTGAACCGCCACGCGGACGAAGTTTACGCTGGGCTCCCGTCTGACGAGCATCGTTGGATTGCAAAGCGCATTTTTCAGAGAATCACGCTGAAGGACCGTACGAAGCGTGTCACCCGGCGTCCCGCGAAGTTGGAAGCAATCTACTCCATCACCTATGCGGCCAAATTAGAGCGCCAGCGCATGGTGCAGGACGTAATCGCGCGCTATCGGGAGGAAGGTTGCAACTTCCTTGCTCCATCAGACCAAGGCGATTTGATCGATATCAGCCACGAAAGCTTATGCGAACTATGGCAGCGCCTCAAGAAGTGGGTCTCTGACGAATCGGATTCCGCCTTGCATTATAGTCTCATCTCGGAGTCGGCAGAACTTTACGAAAAGAAATCGAAGGGCCTAGCCGATGAGGTTGAACTCAAGTATATTACTCAGAACTACCATCCAGGCGATACATCGTTCCGGGACGGGTGGACTAGGGAGTGGTGCGACCGATACAACAAACGATACGACGTTGTCATCGATTACCTGAAAAAAAGTCAGGATGAGGTAGATCGGCGCTTGGCGCAAGAGCGCGCCGACGCAGATAAAAGGGAAGATCTTCTAAAGAAACAAGCGGCGGACGCCGCTCAATTGGCAGAGGAACGAACCAAAAGAGCCGAGAACGAAGCTGAACTCGCGAAGAACGCTGCGTTGCTGGCCGACGAGCAAGCAAAGAACGCTCAGAAAGAATCCGCACTCGCGAAGAATGCCGCGGTGTTGGCCGAACAGAAGGCTGACCTCGCGAACAAGGCCGCGCAGCTGGCGAAGGCCAACAGCGCACGATTCAGAAATTGGTTTCTTCTTGCGGCGTGTCTTCTACTTCTGGTTACTCTTCTCATGGTTTTATGGCCCTTGTTAAGGCTACATCGGCATGCCAACGCTGATGAAGTCGCCCAGCAATTCAAGGGACTGAAGCTGCAGCAAGGTTCGAATTCGCTGGAAAAATCTGCGTTATTTGCAATAGCGTCACGGAGAACCTTGCCCGTAAACGACAACGGCGATGTCTCCGATTGGGAGGAGTTCGACCGCATCAAGAAGCCGGCCGTCGGCTCTACCACCTCCCTGCCGAAGATTTACGGCCTCTCTTTCGTGTCTGGCGGACAGTTTCTGATTGCGACGGGAGAGAATTCGATACCTCTCGTTTTGAACCGGACAAGCCTAAATTCGCCAACACAGACTGGTTTGCTTCCAGCCTGTAGTGTTGCGGTAACTACAAGAGGCAAGTACGCGGTCTCGCGGTGTGCTCCTCAATCTGGCCAGGACAATACGTATGTCTATACGCTCTATCACATCGGATTGGATGGTTCGGGTAACCGCGGGCAAGTCGTTTCGATTTCGAGCCACGATCCAATCATCTGGATCGAGGAAAGTGAGAACAAAGACCGAATTGTTGGGCTAGAGCTGCCTTCCAGGCCATCCGCTGACCCTGGGCACCTGTTCGTGCTCGATGAGGCAGGGAAAAATCTTAAGACTTGGCCGCTGAAAGCAAGTCCGTTGAGCGCCACTCTCAGCCGGGAAGGCGATTTCCTTGCCATTTATGAGCCGAACGATTCAATCGATTTATTCGACCTGTCGACAGGGAAGACCGTGCATAACTTTCCAAAAGTTTCTGGAGCAATGGCTTTTGATACAGCGGGGCATTTGTTTTTGGGAGGAACCGATGGACTCCTCCACAAATGGGACCTTCGCACCGAGAACGAAGAAGTCTTTGGGAGCCTTGGTAGCATAGGCAAGATTACGAAGCTAGCCTATAGCGACGGTCCTCCTGGCTTGAAATCAGGTTTGCTGGCGATAGCGAGTGGAGATGGCCCGGTCCTCATTGAAGTATGCGCGGCGGACGGGTCCGAACTTCTTTGGACCACTCGTTTTGACAGTGGTGTCGATCAGATGAAGTTCAGCTCACATGGTAGTCTGCTTGCGCTTTCTCTTGGCGACAATACGGCCCGGATACGCGAAGCGCTCGATGGGTCTGAAATAATTCGGGCCAGCCATCCGCGGTCAGACTCTTCCCAAGGCAGTGACGGTCATCGAAAGGACGAATCGAACATTTCTGCGATGACATTCAGTCCCGACGATCAACAGTTATTCTTCGGTGCGCGTGACGGTGTTGTAGGAAAGATAACTATTGGAGATCTGACGCGCCGCAAGGACAAGTTGCTCCCATGCATTGTAAGTGCCGCCGCAGTCGCATCGAACAACGTGATTGCGCAGTGCGCGAAGTCCGACACGCCACAGGCGAAGTCCGACACGCCACAGGCAAGGAAGCTTTTTTCCTTCTCTCCGCCCCCTCCTGCAGTTCCAGGCCGAGACTCCCACGTATGCGTCTTCGATTTTCAGGAGACCAAAATCTGTGACCGGTACTTAGGAACTGTCGAAGACTGCACTCTGACAATCGCATCCGACACGAAGCCGCAAAATCCCTCGGCGGCGTACTTTTGTGGGACTACTACCAAGATCCATGTCTTCCTGGACGGCAGGTTCTGGCCCATGGATTTTCACCAATTCCTACCAGACCTCAAAAACAACCAGAACCTAAGCCGTTCTGATCCTAACCTAAGGCCTCCTCCGCCAACTGCGACTTCCTTGTCGTTCAGCGGCGACGGAAAAGAGTTGGCGGTTGGAATTTCAACGGGACGCGTCATGGTTTTTAGGATTGACGGAGCGGCGGACGTCGGCAAAGCACCGATGTTAGAATGCCAGGTTAAATCCCAAGACGTTAACGCCTATGCTCCTGCGCCTTGCCTCCTGGAGCCGGGCGGGGGCGAAGAGTATCCTCCGTCGATATCGGCGTTATCAATGGGCCCGAACGCGGAGAAGCTTGCCATCGGCAGTTCCACAGGTGATCTTTGGGTGGTTTCTCCTTCCAACGCGAAACAGCCGTCCCATAAAGCCATGAAGTTGAATAGCCGTGGCTACAGAGTGAACGCCTTAGCGCTTAGTCCTGACAACAACAAAATAGGTTACGGCATCGGGAATACGGCGGGATTGGTGATGGTGGACGGAAGGAACGTCTACTCGGTGCGGAATCTGTCAGCAGTGCAGGCGCTCGCTTTTTCGAAGGATGGTAAGAAGTTTGCCTCGCTTGGAGGAACGGTTCAGGTTTTTGCGGCCGACAGGCCTTTAACGGAGCAGTTCGATGCTATTGTGGATGCAAGCAGGCGCGTGCCCGACGCCGAAGCCAGCATCACTTGGGGAGATGAAGGACAAACTCCGACGCGAGTTTATGACCTTCGTTTCATCAATCAGTCGCTTCAGTTAGCCGCGCAGGAAAAGAGAGTAGACTCGATTCCGGACCCCAGGTCCCGCTCCTTACTTCTGACAACACACGATCTTGACATCAATGAGGCACGGTACCAGAGAATCTGCGAACAGTTGAGTGCCGATCAATTCGGCTCTGACCGATCCGGTGACAGGACCCTTTTGGATCTCTTCAAAAGCTCTTGCCATAATGTAGAAGAAACGAAGCGAGACAAGCGTTAGCGGTGCGCTTGTTTGTTGCTGCTTTACTCTGCTCGACTCAGATCGTCTGCTTCTTTTGCTTTTTAGTAATCAACGGAGTTGCTTCGCGCCTGAAGCAAGATAGCGGAGTGTACGCTCTCCAAACCGCACGCAGCTACGCCGACACCTGGCGGCGCGGGTTGGACCGAGAAATCCCCAACCGTCCCTCCAAATCCGCCAACACCACATCGATCGGCATCTGAATGCTCGTCCGGCAATACATTGTCTCCGTTGACGCGAACGAGCTGTTTTCATAATACTTGTTGGATGGCGCGCCGCCTCCGCACAGGCTGAAGTACTGGCAGGAGCGCGCGCAGTCCTTTACGCCGGCATAGATATCCTGGGCAATGCGGTTGAATTTTTGGCTGTTTCTGAGGCCAAGTAGGTCGATGTCGTGAATGTTTCCAAACGTGAAGTCGCCGTAGTGGATACTCTTTAAGCCGAGCAACTCCGGCGAGAAAGAGGTCAAGTTCCCTTTCCAATCAACCGACACGATGCCGAACGGCGCCACTTGGGAATTCGTTCGCATGGCTGACTCGGCGGTCGTTAAAGGCGTCCCTTCCACGATGATCTTGTACGCTCGCACGAATTCGCGAACCTGGATCGCATCACCGCTCTGCACTTGCCTTTCATATAGGCGGGTCCAGAATTTTCGGATCCGTGTTTCCGCGCGTCGATTGATCAGGGAGGAACCCAGGTGCTCTCCCTCCAACTCTTCCACATTGAAACCGAGCCGCTGAACTCCGAGTTCCAGAAAGAAATCGAAGATTTCATCGGCGCAGTCCAGAGCGTCGGAAGTGATGACGGCAATCACATGAAAGTCGATCCCACGCGCTTTGAGAAGTTCGATTCCCTTCACTACCCGCCCGTGCGTTCCCCGTCCCTGGCGGTCTTTGCGATGCCGGTCGTGCAAGTGGGCTGGCCCGTCGATGCTCACCCCGAGATTGATGTTCTCCTGGCGGATGAAATCGCACCAGGTGTCCGTCAACAAGATGCCGTTGGTCTGAATGGACTGGCGAAAGCGGGATCTAGGGAGCCCAAGTTGATCGATAACCTGGAGCAGATCGGTGTAGTACGCAACTGGCAAAACGAGAGGCTCCCCCGCGTGCCAAATCAAGCTGAGCTGTCCGCCCACCAGCCCGCTTGCAAAGACCTTCTCAAGGAGGGTTTGGAAGGTAGCGCGGCTTAAACGGGACCTGAGATCGCGATCCGGCAGGTAGCAGTAATCGCACTGAATGTTGCAAAAGGGGGTGGGTTGAACGACTAGTAGTTGAACGAAATCCGAGATCGGTCCCTCATAATTCGAGGCGTCATACTGAGGAAGAGACAGAATCTCCTGCAAGCACCTCAAGTGTTAAACCAATTGGCCCAGTTTGCCCAATTTGCCCAATTCGACCAGTTTAACCAATTCACCCACTGAGCCACGTCCTGCGGCGACTTGTCACTGCTGAGATGCGTAGACAAACCCGGCAAGGATGGAGTCTTGAGCATTTCCGCGCGCACAGCGGCCACTCGAATCGCGATCGGGGCATCTTTAGAACGGGCGCCACCAAAAGAACGTGCGCCACCAAACAGTGAAATCGCGCCCAGCAGCAGAGATGCGAAGGCTCGGTTCCAAGATCTTGCGTGCGAAACCATCTTGTCGGTCGTTCGGCGCATCGATTAAGAGGATTAACGTAGACAGTATACACCAACTTAAGATCTAGTCAAGAGAGTTTCCGGTGGGATTTTAAGGAATCCGCAGCCTTATTTCCTGGCTGGCTATCCAGAATCTACGACTGCACCATCCTCATCACTGTATTCTCATCCAACCGCACGATTTCTATAGCGGGTACGTACATTGATGCTCCCATAAAATCTTCGGCACCCACTTGGCACAGTTTTTCCAGGATTACTTCCGTAATTCTGGCTGGTTGTAACTGGTTGGAGGATTGGACTAAAGTAACCTTGTGGGATGACGGATACGACCCCATCAAATAACTCCTCAATTCTTCCAAGGAGCCGGCGGACCGCCAGTCACGGTAGTGTGCTCGGAAAGAACCGAACGTGCCCAGCTGCAGCAGGATCGCGGCCGCAGCCACGTTAAGGCGGACGCGACTCGCAACCAACCATGAGGCCTCATAGATCTGGATGCCCGGCGCCATGTCCACGCCCAAATCGCAGAGCAATGTGTCGATTGAGGAGATGCCTGCGACAATTTCAATCCTCGTGCCGGATCTCTGCGCTTGCCGAATCAGATTTTGGGCGACGCTATCATACGCTAAAGGATTTCCATATGTGACATAACCCACAGTTTGGGTCTCGGTTAGCGCTTTAAAGATGGCACTCGCCACGCGATCGTAGTTCTCGGTTCTGACCGCTCCTTCCGCGTACATGCCGAGAACATTGACCACCGGCACCTCTGACGTCCTACCCGGCGGCAGCCACAACTGCGGTGATTCCTGCACAATCGAATAAATGCGAGTGCATTTGGACATGATTCGCAACGCTTCGACCGTAGTGTGATCGGGAATTTTGATCCCGAGACCGATCACGTACAAACGGGTATCTTGGGTTTTCTGTTCCACCAGGAGATCATGACATATTCCGCCGTCGAATCCTGCCCCGTTCGTGCCCATGGCTCGCTCGCCTCGTCGGACACCTCCTACCCGCTGGTATACTTGACCGAGCGGAGAAGCTTCAAACTTATGCGATCTTCGTGGCTGCTGTCGTTGGCTGGTCGCCTCTTGCTTTCGGCCCTGGTCGTTCAGGTCGGTTCCGCACAAAAAAACGGCACGAAGGCCAAAGTTGCGATGCAGACGCGGTCCAACGTCCCTCCCGGCGATTGGCCTCTCTACAGCCGTGACCTTACCAGCGCGCGCTATTCGCCACTGACACAGATCGACACCACCAACGCCACCCTACTCCAGCGAGCGTGGACTTTTGATCCGAAATCTCTTCCGCCGCCTGCTGACGGCGCCCCTGCGGCTGCCGAAGTCACGCCGATTGTTGTCAATGGGTTGATGTACCTGCCAAGCGGAAATCGAATCTTCGCGCTGGAAGCGGACACTGGCAAGGAGATTTGGACCTACACTGCCCCCGGTGCGGTAGAGAACCGCGCGCTAGGCTATTGGCCAGGCGATGGACACGAGCCGCCGCGCCTAATATTCACCACGGGAAGCAAGATGATGGCACTCAACGCTAAAACCGGCATGGTCGATCCGCGATTCGGAAAGGACGGTGCGGTTGAGATCGGCGTGAACTGGGGTGGCGCGCCCTACATCTACAAAAACCTGATCGTGCTGGGCATCAACAACGGCGAGAGCAATATCGGGCCTCCCGGCGACACGCGCACCTATGATGCGCGCACGGGCGCCAAGCGTTGGGTGTTCGAATCCATCGCGCAGCCGGGCGATCCAGGACACGCCACGTGGCTCAATGACGGCTGGAAGCATCGCACCGGTGTGAACGTCTGGGGCTGGTACTTCAGCGTGGACGAGGAACGCAACCTGATCTACATGCCCTTCGGTGGTCCCGCCGGCAACTACTGGGGTGGCGACCGTCCTGGCGCGAATCTTTACGCAAATTCCGTCGTGGCCGTGGACGCCGCCACCGGAAAATACAAGTGGCACTTCCAGGTCGTCCATCATGACTTATGGGACACCGACCTTCCCGCAGCGCCTAGCCTATTTGACGTTACCAAGAACGGCGTCAGAATTCCGGCGATGGCGATTATCAGCAAGAATGCGCTGATGTTCATCCTCAATCGTGAGACTGGTGAACCGATCCACGGCGTCGAGGAGCGCCAGGTCCCCAAGGGCGACGCGCCGGGCGAATGGTATTCGCCCACGCAACCCTTTCCCTTGAAGCCTCCGCCGCTGGCGCGAAATAGTTTCGATAAGAACAAGGACATTGTCACGGCCTCAGACACCACGCCTGAGCACGCCCAAGCCTGCCAGGAAATGTGGGACAAAGCGGGTGGGTTCTACAATGCTGGTCCGTTCACTCCGTTCCTGTTCCACGAAGCCGGGGCGCCACCGAGGAGTACCGTGCAGTTTCCCGGCAATGGAGGTCCCAACTGGGGCGGAACCTCGGCCGATCCCACCACCGGCTACGTCTACATCGCCACGCGGGATACGGGCCTCATGGGCTGGATTGAAAAGAAAGTCGAGGGCGGCAATTACGGCAAGGAAACCCAGGGCTCGACGCAGCCATATGACCGCGGTAGCGTCGCCGGCCCCGGTCCTTACAGCGAATTCTCGGCAGAGGGATTCCCCTGCCAGAAACCGCCATGGGGGCAATTGTTCGCCATTAACGCCAATACCGGCGATATCGCATGGAAGGTGGTCCTGGGTCTCAATGAGCGGCTGCCGGAAGGCAAGCGACTTTCCGGTAACGTTGGGAGTGCGGGACCGATCACTACGGCGGGCGGACTGCTGTTCATCGCTTCCAGCGACAGCCGCTTCCATGCATTTGACTCGAAGACTGGCAAGGAACTGTGGCAGATCAAGTTGAATCGCAACATCAGCGCTAATCCAATGACCTATCTAGGCAGGAACGGGAAGCAGTACGTGGCCGCCGTGGCCGCCGATATCGTCGTCGCTTTCGCGTTGCCATAACAGCCACAAACATGGCACACTTAACCCTGACCCGGCGCATCTCGGAATGTAAGCAGGCCAGCGCCCTAAATACCCCAGAATTCTAGCGGGCGAGTGCTCCACAACATGGCCGTCGTTGATCGTCAGCTTCTTATCTGCGTGATCGATCAACGGCGTCGCAGGGAATCCTTAGCTGATTGCTCGCGAAGGACGGCTGATCGCGATAGTTTCGTGGCATGTGGTTGCCGATCCTACGGTAAACGACAGATCTAGGCGAACGCCTCTTGAATTTCCCGAAGTCGTGCATACTGCTGGCTCACCCTTGCTTCCGCTGGCGCGATGACATGAGCGTCTAATGCCTTAAGCAGATGGTGGTTGCGCTACTTGGAGAATGCTCCGCCGCTCTTCTCATCGCAAATCACTGCCGTACCGACGGCCTGGTTCGTCGGAACTGCCGCATTCCGGCGCATGGCAGCGCCAATGCCGGTCGCGGTTCGCGTTGTCGAGCCGGCTAAAGCCCGAGTCGATCACCTGTTTGTATCCGGGAACAGACCAGACTCACCGGGAGAAGTGAATCTTGGGATGCGCGGACCGCGCAACGCCTCAGCGCTATGAAGACTCAAGCTTATTGCCCGCCAAAAGGCAGGGAGCGTTAGGCTGCGCCCGAAGAACGGCGATATCGGAATGTGGAATCAAGAGTCGCTTTCGACCACAGTAGGGTGAACTCAGTCCTGAGGCAGCATACGATTGGAAATCGCGTTAAGAGACGCCGACATTGCGCCCTCGGCCACCCTGCTGATTGGCACTTTACTTTACTCCTAACCTCCCGAAGTTTCGTCGTGCCTTTGTCGCCGACGCAACCGGTATGTTACGCGCCAAGAAGTTAATCGTCTGGATGTTTCACTAGGCCGATTGAAGCTCGCGTCACTAGACGAACGTCTCGGACCCCTAGGTTAACAAGAGCACCACTACGAAACAAGGAGTCTGGGTTCATTTGTCCGATCCTGGTTTTCCCGGATTGATGAGCCGCAGCGGTTCGTCTGGATCGTAGTGGAAACCGTCCGGCGCAGGCTCCGCGACCGGTTTGCGAGCCTTCTTCTCGGCGATTTTCTGTCGGATCTCGTCGTCATTCCATCTCTGCGCGGAATGCTGAGGCAGTAGTTTGGAAGTGGCTGGGGTCGAGCCCGATACCCTGCGGGATTGCTTGCGGGCGGTGTTTCTCCGCCTTCTCGCTCGCGCCAGCAGAAACCTACTGACCGCACTCTTTGATGTTACGAATTCGCACTTTTCAACAAGTAGCGCGGCGATATCCCTACACGTCAAACCCTGGTCTCGTAAGGTGTCCACAAGTTCGCCGTAGGGCTCCAAGGGCGAGCGCCCCTGTTTCGCGCCTACGCTGCTCAGGACGTCGTGAAACTTGTTTTCCATCGGCGCTCCAAGGCGTAAACTGCGCCCGCACTAAAGTGGGACAAAACCGGGACAAAAGTGGGACAAATGTGGGACGGAACCGGGACAAACAACCCGCCACGCGGGCCGCCCGAACCTAAGCCGCCAGGCTTAGGGATGGTGTCTTTCGCGAAACAACGCTCTCGACAGAGAGCGAAACATTGGCCCGCTCAAAATGCCACTCAGAAACCAATACTGCCGACATTGGCCTCATAACTCACTCTCGACCCTTCGAACCACGATTTCACTGATGAACCGCCCCGCCTGGGCGGAGAAACGTTCGGCGCGAACACTCTCGCGCAGCGATGCGACCCGGTGGGCGGCGATTGCGGAGAGTAGTGGATCGAGCCCGGCGCCGCTGATGACCACATCATGGCTGGCGAAGGCGATCCGCACTTGTTCGCTGTCGCCCTCAGCGTAGACAAATTGATGCCAGGAGAGCACAACGGTCTGCTTCTGAAGCGCGATCTCCAGCGTTCCGGCAGAATCGCCAGCACTGATGACCCACGGGGCGTTACCGGCCGAGACCACGTTCACGTCGTCGCTCCTTTCGTGGTGGCCGCAAAAGCTCTTGCTGAACAGTCTGCTTGAAAGAGTCGGTGAGCAAGGCTGCCGCTCTCCGAACCATTTCGCGTGCCATTTCGATGCCTCGCGGAGCGCCGCGGCGAATGCAGTTATTCGAGTGACGCAAAAGTTCCGTGGCTGAAGTCCGTGCCATGGACCGGCCAACCGTTTGCTGCAGGCGTTCCTTGTCGCTCGTGATCACCGTTACGCAATGCCGGCCACGGGACGCCGCGACGTAAAACAGCTCTTTCTGCATGCCGTCGCCGGACAGTATGACGGAATCCACCGTCTTGCCCTGGCTGCGATGCGCTGTAACGGCATAGCCATGGGTGAAGTTTCGATAGTCGGCGGGTAATCGGCGACCGTCTTCCAGTTGAATGCGGCCGAGGGAGTCGACCGCCGAAACGGTTACTAACTCGCCATTCGTAATTCGTACGTCGGCATCACGACGATTGGAAGCGAGCAGTAGCCGATCGCCCAGCGAGACCTCGATCGCTTTCGCCTCCAAGACATCGAAGCTACCGGCGTGCCTCCTAGAGATGGTGGATTGCTTTCCGTTTGCTGAACGAATCACGATGCCATTCTCCGCAACACCGACAACCTCTACCGCCTCGTTCTTCGAAATGCCTTTGACAGACCTGTGAAACCCCAGCACGTGCCCTGGCCGGTAGTTCTGCAAGTCCGCTTTCTGCGCCTTGGCCCAGTTGAGCGAAACATGGCGGGTAAGCGCTACACCTTCGCCAAGTTCCCCGCTTGCCTTCTTGCGGTCCCGGATTGTTCCCGTTACTCGGTCGATCTCGTCGTGAGTCGCACAGACCACCAGCGTTTGCCCTTTCGAATCTGCGAAGGCGTCCGCGATCGCAGCGGCGCGATCGGCAAAACCAACCTCCCGAACCGCGCCCATCACATCCAACTTGGCGAAGCCTCGCTCTGGATTCCGGCGAAGCTCTTCCATTGCCGCGCGGTACTCCTTGCGGGTCTGCCGCTGCACCTGGGTCAGAGCTACGGTCTTGAGTCGCGATTCCTTCTCCAGGATTCGCAGGGCGTCGCCTGCTTCCACGCTTTGGATCTGTTTGGTATCGCCGCTGAATACGATTCGTACGGAGCGCTCTTCTGCCAATTTG
>Ga0302324_100018431_pt1 | contig 13755 bp, 9 predicted proteins | sample Palsa_T0_1_FD_201949 | JGI IMG/M metagenome (GOLD analysis project Ga0302324, IMG submission 201949) | Peat permafrost microbial communities from Stordalen Mire near Abisko, Sweden - Palsa_T0_1 | ecosystem: Environmental > Terrestrial > Soil > Palsa > Peat permafrost | place: Sweden: Abisko... | reverse complement strand
GTGCTCGTCACCACTCACACGTACGCCGCGTGCCGCAAGACTGTCGATTTCGTAACAGCACGATGGGGGGCCCGCGTGGTGGTGGCTGACCTGCCCTTTCCGTGCCGCAACGAAGACGACATCGTTGCAAGCGTGCTGAAGTGCGTTTCAGGGCATACGCGCCTGGCTCTGTTGGACCACGTCACGAGCCCTACGGCGCTGATCCTGCCGGTGGCGCGCCTGGTCAGTGAACTGCAGGCACGCGGCGTCGATAGCCTGGTGGATGGTGCGCATGCCCCGGGCATGGTAGAGCTCGGGCTGTCGGCGCTTGGCGCGGCCTACTACACCGGCAATGCCCACAAATGGCTGTGCGCACCCAAAGGGGCGGCGTTCCTGCACGTGCGGCGCGATCGGCAGGCGCCGCTGCATCCGAATGTGATCAGCCACGGCTACAGCGCTGGTTTCCATGCCGAGTTCGACTGGACCGGCACTTGCGATCCCACACCATGGTTGTGCATACCTGAATCGGTGCGCTTTATGGGCAGTCTGTTGCCCGGCGGCTGGCCCGAAGTCATGGCGAGCAATCGTGGCCTGACCCTGCGTGCCCGTACCGTGCTGCTTGAGAGCCTGGGAATCGAAGCCCCGTGCCCGGAGGGCATGATTGGCTCAATGGCCTCGATACCCTTACCGCGAGCCGCGCCCGGATCGCGCGCTTATGGTCTCGATTGCGCAGGTCTGCATGACTGGTTTCGCAAGCGCGGCATCGAAACATGGGTGCACCCCAATCCGATACCGGTGCTGCGCATTTCCGCGCAGCTTTACAACACTCTGGATCAGTTCAAACTGCTCGCGCGTCTGCTCCGGGAGGCATTGGGTGCCAGCTGAACCGGTCCAGGGCGGTATTCTGGCGCGCCTGTCGACATTCGATACCGCGATGGTGGTGTTCAGCCTGGTGGTAGGCATCGGCATTTTCCGTACCCCTGCGATCGTCGCCGGCGCAGCGGGCGACACATTCCTGTTCTTCGCGGCCTGGATCCTGGCGGGCTTCGTGAGTCTGATCGGCGCCTTGACTTTCGCCGAGATCGGCTCGCGGCATCCGCGTGCCGGCGGCTATTACCGCGTGGTCGCGGACTGCTACAGCCCGACGCTGGCGTTCATGCTGAATTGGTCGCAGACGCTGATGCAGGGAGCCGGGGCGGCCGGGGTGGCTTTCATCGGCGCCGATTACCTCATGCCCGTGCTGCTGCCGGCGCAGTGGCGCACCCCGCACGCCTCGCTGGCGCTGGCGTGCGGGACGATGCTGGCGCTGCTGACCTTGAACTACCGCGGCGTCAAGCTGGGCGCGCGCACCCAGAATCTGCTTTCAACGCTCAAGATCGCCATGATCGTCGGTCTGGCCATACTGGGCCTGCTGCTGGCGCGGCACGTGAGCACCACGGAGCCGGTGCCGGCGGCGCCCGCGGGATTGCGCCTGGCGTCGGCACTGATCCCGTGTTTCTACGCCTATGGCGGCTATCACCTGATCATGAACCTGGGCGCGGACTTGAAGGACGCACGGCGACGCTTCCCGTTGGCCATCACCGCCGGCATGCTGACGGTGGTCACCCTGTACCTGCTGCTGAATTTCGCCTACCAGCGTGTGCTGGGAATCGGCGGCATTGCCGACTCCAAGCTGGTGGCGGCAGCGCTCTCGCGCGCCATCTTCGGACCCTCCGGTGAAGCAATCATTTCGCTAGCCGTGTTTCTGTCTGCTGCCGGCTTCGTGAATGCAACCATCATTCAGATGCCGCGCAGCTTCTATGCCATGGCGCAGGATGGCGTATTGCCGCGCGCGTTCCTGCGGGTGGATCCCACCACCCAGGTGCAGCAGGTGGGCTTGCTGTTCTTTGGCGCCACCATGCTGCTGCCGGCGTTCGTGCTCGGATCGTTCGAGAAGCTGCTGAATTACGTCATCTTCACCGATACCTTGACCATCGCCGTAGTCGCCTCGACCTTGTTCGTGCTGCGTCGCCGCCGCACGGGCGAAGGAGGATTTATGATGCAGGGCTATCCGGTCCTGCCGGCCCTGTACATCGCCTGTCTGCTCGGCGTCGCGGCGCGTGTATTCAGCCTTGAGCCGCGCCTGGCGCTGACCGGCATCGTCATTCTGCTCACCGGCTGGCCGCTGTTCCGGTTGGGACATAAGCTCTTCGGCGGCCGGCTGCTGACGGAGCTGCCGCACGAATGACCGCGCTCCCCTTTTTCGCGGACCAGAGTAAAGTCGCGCAAAGGGCATGCCGACCCACGATAGACTGGGAAAAGCCCGCTGCTGACAGCCACAAGAGATAAAAGCCATGGCAAATTCGAATACTCCTGCCTCGCAGACTCGCGCGTTCAGCACCGTCTTTCTGATTGAAATGTGGGAGCGCTTCGGCTTCTACGGCATGCAGGTGCTGATGGTTACCTACATGATGAAAAAGCTCGGCTTTGTCGACACGCGAGCCAATCTAGTCTGGGGCGCGGCCGCGGCGCTGATCTATGCGACGCCAGCCATTGGCGGCTGGATCGGCGACAAGCTGATAGGCACTCGCCGCACGATGAGGATCGGTGCGGTGGTGCTGACGCTCGGATACGCGCTGCTGTGGCTGCCCACCAACAGCGAATATTTTCTGTACTTTGCGCTGGGCGTGATCATCGTCGGCAACGGCATGTTCAAACCCAACACCGGCAATCTGGTGCGCAAGATCTACGAGGGTGACGATACCCGCATCGACAGTGCCTTCACCATGTACTACATGGCGGTCAACATCGGCTCGATGATCTCCATGACACTGACGCCGTGGATTCGCAACTACGTCGGCGCCCGGTATGGCGACTCTGCCGGCTGGCACACCGCCTTCGGCGTGTGTTCGCTCGGCCTGATCCTGGGATTGCTCAACTATGCGTTGATGCGCCGTGCCGTGGCCCATATCGGCTCACCGCCCGACGAATTGCCGGTCAATGCGCAGCGCCTCGCTGGCGTGCTCGCCGGTGGTGTCGGCGTGGTACTCATCGCCGCGTTCATTCTGCAGAGCCAGACCGTGGCGCGCGTATGCGTGTATGCCGCCGGGGTGGTCATTCTCGCAATTTTTGTGCACCTGATCCGCACCAGCCATCGCGACGAACGCGCCGGCCTGATCGCGGCCTTGGTGCTGGTGCTGCAGACCATCTTCTTCTTCATCTTCTATCAGCAGATGTCCACCTCACTGAACCTGTTCGCGCAGAAGAACGTGGATCTGTCCTTCAGCCTCTTCGGCTGGCACCTATTCACCTGGATACCCGAGCAGTATCAGAATCTCAATTCGATCTGGATCGTGGTGCTCAGCCCGGTGCTGGTGCTCATCTACAACACGCTCGGCCGGCTCGGCAAGGACCCATCAATCGCGGCTAAGTTCGCCTGGGGCTTCTCCGCGGTGGCGATTGGCTTTTTCATCTACAGTATCGGTGGCAGATGGGCAGTCAACGGCCAGGTGTCCTCCTGGATCATGGTATGGGGCTACGGTCTGTACTCATTGGGTGAGTTGCTGGTCAGCGGCCTGGGGCTGGCGATGATTGCTCGTTACGTGCCGGCGCGCATGGGCGGCTTCATGATGGGAGCTTATTTCGTGGCCGTCGGCATCTCGCAGTACCTGGGCAGTGTGGTGGCAAATTTCGCGCATATCCCCAAAGACATCACCAATCCGCTCGAATCGCTGATCATCTACAGCAGTCTGTTCAATAAGCTCGGCTTCGCCGGGATTGGCTGCACAGTGATCGCCATCGCCATGCTGCCGCTGATGAACAAACTTTCGGCCAGTCACTCCGACCCGGCGAACAACCACAACCCGCTGCCGGCGGTGCGCAGCGAGGAATTCAGCACCGCGTCCTGACTGCCATGTTGCTGCCGCCCACCACGGCGCCTGGCGCCAAAAGCTAGCGGCTCGAATCGATTTGTTCTGAAAGTTCGAGGCTGCGGGGCGCCGCCAAACCGCCGTAGCGGGTGTCGATCTTCTGCAGCAATGTGCCTGCCTCATTGAGTTTGCCGCTGGCCACGACATCGGCCAATTGTTGCAGCTTCAGATTCAATTCCCTGGCGACGCGCTCGCGGCATTGCGCAAGCTTTGGCGAATCCACCGGCGCCCGAGTGCTCAGCGCCGCCAACGCGTGATTCAAACTGGACGGCTCAGCCACATCATGACCCGTCCACGGCATGACTTCGGTGTCCAGATCGAAAACGCACCAGGCCCGCAGCGATTGCCTGCTGCCGGCATCTTTTTCGACATTGATGGCATCGTCCGTACCGGTGAGATATACGAACCGCGTCGAGTCCTGCACCTGCCGGAATAGATCCGCCGGCGGCAGCGGCCCCTGCGCATCGCCTATGGGATCGCTGCCCGCTATCAGCAGCGCGCCGTGAAACACATCCGGATATCCCAGCGCAATGCGCAGCGCCACGCGCGAGCCGCCGGAGAAGCCACCAATGTAGACGCGCTCCGGATCGACCCGATAACGATGCATAATGTTCTGCGCCGCCAGCAGTGCCAAAGGTTCACGCCGGTCGAGCACGTTCTCCTCGTTTCCGGAGTGGGCCGCACTGACGTAGATCATGCCATGGCGATCCAGTACCGCCGGCCAGCCCGGCGGCACCATCGCATCCTGCCACGGTGGTACGAACACCAGCAGCGCATAGCCGCGCGCGGGCGTGTCGGCCGGCACATAGACGGCGAAGCGTTCTTGCGCGAGTTCGACCGGTTGCTCGCGCAGTGCCTGTCCTGAGCGCAGCAATTGCCGGCGTATGCGCGCCGAATTCAACGGACTCAACAGACGTTGCGCCAATTCCATGCTGCTTGAAAGTGGCGAGTACTCGCTGAAGATCACATCGCGTTGCATACCGGTGGTCGTGATCGGCGCGTCGGACGCCAATGACTGCGGCATGGATGTCAACGCGAACATCAGCAGACACAGCGCGCTTGGAACTGGCGCTCGCGAGCCACCGCGCAAATGCCGCCAGCTGCGATCGAAGCTACCGGTGACTGATGCGTCGCCCATGGTGCAATTGGTTTGGGGTCGCCACGACATTCCAAGGCTGGATTGTGGTTTACCGCGACCGGCACGGCAATGGCCCTGACATCGCCAAGCTAACGCCCGTTAAAGTAATCTGGTACTTTGCGCGGTCCGGCGCGTCCCGCTACGAAACCGGCCGGACGGCGTCGGCGAATTCGCCTACCTGCATTGCACAGCCATGACGTAGTCGAGCACGGATTGCTGTAAGTCACCGCCGATCATGGTGTAGCCGTTCAGACATTCCGCGTCAGCCTTATTGTATGCGGACCAGACGGTCTTGCCTTCGACGTAATGTACCTGTCGCCCGCTGGGTTCGCTATCGGACTCTCGGGTGCTCGCGCAACCAACCAGGGCTATCGTCAGCAACAGCATCACAATGGGCCGTTTCATTTCCACTCCTTGGAGTGAATCGAAGCCAGAACGGACCATCCGCCACTGCTCTATGAATTGATATGGACTGCGTCACAACCACGACCGTGTTGGACAGCGCACAGACAAGCAGCTGCAGTTACCGCTAGGAGCTGGTCGCTCTCCAGCGGGCGAGCAACGCTTCGAGGTATTTTCGCGCTCGCGGCGGCTCCCGCGCACCGGTTTGCGTCTGCGAAAAAGCATCTACTTGACTGCATACGGATTCCAGCGCCGCAGCTTTGTGCGTCCAGATCGCCAGTTGCTCGTCCACCGGTGGGTCCAGCTGCAGCAGCGCTGCGAGTGTCGAGGTAACGATCGCCGCAGGCATCTGCACCTCGATCCTCTCGAGCAAAAAATCGGCGACCCCTGGTGGAGTCGGCCGCAGCTTGCCGAGTGAATACGCCGCCTCGGCCCGTACCAGCATTGGATTGGCTTCATCATTCACGCAGTCCATGAGCGCAGCGCCGGCAACGCTCGCACCCGCGGCACTCAATCGTCCCAACTCAATATGCGCTTTGCGCCGCATGTGGCGGAATTGCTCGACCTCAGTGGTTCTCTTGAGCGTCGCAGAAATCGTACGCCGCAACTCGTTGCCCATATGAATGCGCGCATCGCTGATCACGGTACGCACGTCGTCGAAGCTGTCGACGAAGATGCAGAGCAGCCCGTAACGCCGACGCAGTACCAGCGCGCGCGCCTCCTCATCCTCGCGTTGGCCTCGTTTCCAGATGTACACGTGTTCGCCCACGCCGCCGCCGAAGTTGGCCTCGAAACTCTGCAGCAGATCCTCGAAATCGGGGTCGTTGAGGCCAAATCCCACGATCAGCGCGCTGAAGCGCGCCAGCACATGATGCGCAAAGGCGCGATATCCGAGCTGACGAGCCATCACCTCGCGATACGAGGCACGATCCAGCACGATGGTCTTGGGGCGCGATATGCACCCGTGAGCTTTAAGCAGGAAGCGGGATTGAAAATCCCCCGCGAGCACCGCCCGCAGTTTGCGCTCGTCGGAATAGAAGGCGCGATGCATCAGATGCCGGTCACGGCGCCGGGCCCGGTAGGCATTTTCATGACCCAGGTCGTAGTTGAAAGTGATGATCCCGAGCGGCTCGAGGTCCTCGATCAGATCGTGCAGCGGCGACCTCGCATCCTCAGGCGCGGTAGTGAGCTGCACGATCGCGTCGCGATAATTGCTCACCCCGACGGCTTCGCGGATCAGGGTCGCGGCTTCGATCAGATAGTCCGCCCCCCGCGGACGCGCGCTCAACAGCAAATCCACATCAGCCGCCGAGGCTCCCAGTCGCGCGGCGAATCGGGCGCGCAGTTGGCTTAGCACCAGATGCCAGGTCGGTAGCGAGCCCGGTTCGGAGCCTGGCTGGGCAACGCCGACGGAAACGCCGCTGCCGGTCACCACCACGAGGCGTCGATACGCGACCGCATCGCATAACAGGCCGAATCCCGGATTGTCCCGGTGATTGTGCATATCAGCGCAGTCTACTGGATCAGGCTAGAATTGCATGGCCCGTGGTCGGAGCCAACAACAACATGCACGATGCCACCCACAGCGATACCGCATTCTCCGCCATTGCTGCACGCGAGAGCGGACTGCAAAGAACTCTGAGCGCCGGCAAGCTGACGATGATAGCGATCGGCGGCGCAATCGGTACCGGTCTGTTCCTCGGCAGCGGCTTTGCCATAGCTACCGCCGGCCCCGGCGTGCTGGTGAGCTATGCGATTGGAGCACTGATCGCGCTTCTGCTCGTGGGTTGCCTCGCGGAAATGACGGTCGCACACCCGACCACCGGCTCATTCGGCGCCTATGCGGAGCACTATGTGGGTCCTCTGGCCGGCTTCATGGTTCGCTACGCGTACTGGACCTGCATCGTGCTCGCGGTCGGTACCGAAGTCACCGCGGTGGCGCTCTATATGAAGTTCTGGTTTCCGGCAGTGCCCGGCTGGATCTGGATCCTGGCGTTTTCGGCATTGTTGATTACGGTGAATGCCTTCCGCGTAAACACCTTCGGCACCGTCGAGTACTGGTTCTCGCTGGTCAAGATCACCGCCATCGTCGCCTTCATTCTGCTCGCTGGTTATATCGTCGTGCAGAACATCGGCGCGCATCCGAGCGATTCCAACGGCTCGGTCGGCTTCCGCAACTACACCGCCTTTGGCGGCTTCCTGCCGCACGGCATTCGCGGCGTGTGGGTGGCGGTCATCATGGCAGTCTTCAGCTACCTCAGCATCGAGATGATTGCGGTCGCGGCCGGCGAAGCCGCGCAGCCGGAAATCGCAATCATGCGTGCGTTCCGCTCGACGGTCGTGCGACTGATTTTATTCTACATTCTGACGCTGTCACTGATGCTCGCGGTGCTGCCGTGGACGCAGGCGGGGTCTGCAAAGAGCCCATTCGTGATGGTGATCGAGTCCCTGCACTTGCCCGCCGCCGGCGGCGTGATTAATTTCGTAATCCTGATTGCGGCGCTGTCGGCCATGAACAGCCAGCTCTACATCACCACGCGTATGATGTTCAGCCTGTCGCGCGCCGGACAGGCGCCGCGGGGTTTAGGCACACTGAATGCGCGCGGAATTCCGTTCAACGCGCTGTTGCTGTCGACCTCGGGCATTGCGCTGGCAACCGTTCTGAGCGTCGTGGCTCCGGCGAGCGCGTTTCTGATGATGGTGGGCATCGCGGTGTTCGGGGCCATGTTCACGTGGATGATGATTTTCGTGACCCATTATTTCTTCCGCCGCACGCGCCTGCTGGAAGGCAGCACCCGCGCGTCCTTCCGCATGTGGGGCTTCCCTGTTACGACGCTGCTCGGCGCCGCGCTCATGGCGGCGCTGCTGCTGACGACGGCTTTTACGGACGCGTTTAGAATGACGCTGGTGTTCGGCTTGCCGTATCTGGCGCTGCTGGCCGCGATCTATTTCTGGCGTTATCGCGGAGGCCAACCGAGGCATGTCACATGACGCCTCCGCCCTGGACTGCACCAAGCTTCTGCGGCGCGGTGCCGTGACGTGACGTGAGTGAGCCAGTACCAAGACTGAGGAGAAGCTTATGAAGCATTGGCTGTTATCCAGTATCGTTTCTCTGATGGCGGTTACCGCAGCTTCAGCGGCCGATCCAAGCGCGGGCATCGACTCTGCGTCGACTCTGGAAACGCAGATTAAGCAGGGCGTGGACGGCGAGAGTGCCTGCTCGGCTATCACTGTTGCGCAGGACTACGTTCGATGCATCTTCGCAGTCGCAGCCCGACACCAGCAAACGGTGGTGGATTATAAGCCTTTCGATACTGGCCTATTCTTCAAGGCGTGGATCGCGATGGATCTGCTTGGCAACCCCAGCGGCGCTTCCGATGCCGGCTCAACCACACCGGCGGCCGCGGCAGCCCGGCATCAGGCCGCGAGTATGTATACGGTGTATCGTGCCGACCAGAGGAAGGTCGGGGTAAGCGATGAGCAGATGATCGCCATTTCCGGATTGTCGAAGAGCATGCTGGAATCGAGGCTTGCGGTCTGGGCCAGCCAGCCGCCGCCGTAATGCCCACCGCCCGCGGCTGAATGCAAACACAAGAATGCTCCCCCTTTGCAGCTCGAAAGCAGTTTGTTATCAACATCGCTGCAGGGTCAGATTAATCCGTTAGCAGGGCAATCCGTCGGTCAACTCATTGAATTCGTGGTCTTGAGTTCGCGGGCCGCTGTCCGTGCTCACTCAGGAATCGATCCGTCATACCGAGGTAGAACTGGTTACCGATACCATCCTGGTTGAGGTTGAAGGCGTGGTCCCCGTACGGGAAACGGATGCTCTCGATGTCGATGCCTGCAGTCCGTGCTTGTTGGGCGAACCTGTCCGTTGCATCCGGTGGAACCAGGTGATCGTTGGCGCCGAAGATAACGAGAGTCGGAGGAGCAGCGGCACTGATGTGGGTCGCCGAGGCCACGAACTGGTATCGATCGGGGAATTGCTGGGGACTGCCCCCCACGTAGTACGTGTTGAACTGGCGCGCCATGTCCGACACTACAGGTACCTGACCGGCCCACGCGGCAGCGAGATCGACCGGCGGATAGAGCGCGCTTACCGCCGACACGCGCGGCACGGCCCCGCCGCAGGCTGACTCGAGCCGGCCTGCGTTCGCGAGGTATGCGGCATTGATTGCGAGATTGCCGCCGGCCGACGAGCCGAGCAGCGAAATGCGGGCCGGATCGCCACCGAGCCGGGCGGCATTAGCCGCGGTCCAGGCCATCGCGCAAGCGACCTGACCAGTCGCGATATCCCACGTATGTCGATCGACGGATGACAGCGTGTAGTCGATCGACAGTGCAAGCCATCCGTGATCGGTGAACCAGCGAAGGTTCGTTCCGCTCTCGAATCTGTCACCGCGAGTGAATCCTCCGCCATGGATGTATAGCAGGATGGGTGCAGAATACTGCGGGGTGACCGAACTGGGCTTGTAGACGAGAACGTGCAGCGGCTGATCTTGCCAGTTCCCGTACACAAGATCGTCGTCGGGCCGTGAATCGGACAAGACCCTCATTCCGAAGGCGCGAACCAGATTGATCGGTACACCATGTTTTTGAAACTCCGCCACCATTCGGGCGACAGCCACCGACGCCCATCCAGTCGCCGCAACTGCCGCGATCATCAATACAAGGCTGCCGCGCGAATGCGCCGTGCGCCATAGCCAAATTTCCAACGCACCGATCGCGATGGGCACGACGACAAGCCACGGGCCGAATACCGACAAGACAGTCGAGCCTATGGGCGATATAAACGGCAGGCCGTAAGCGTGGGCGCCGATCAGGACCAGCAGACAAATAACCAGGGCAGCGCTCGCCGCCATCTGCCCAATTGTGCGCGCAGTTCTCATGTCATTGTCACTCTACCGACTGGCCTCGATGAAATTGCACTTCGCTGTCTCAAAGGACACCAGAGGCGTCTCCGCCTCGACATCGGCTGCCCCATTTCATTGCGTAATACTCGCTTCCGTCGTCGGTATGTTGCGTTTAAAGCATCGCGGCGGGCCAGCGGAAAGTGTCCGCCACCGATTCAGAATCTCCATGCACTATAGAGACGGTCAGTGCTGGCGAACATTCGGATTGACGGATGATTCGATTCGGTGTCGCCGACGTCTCATTTCTAGACGATCACGCAGTGACTTCTTCCACGCACTCGCCCACTGCGCGCCGAAGTCCGATCATCGCACAAAGAGAAGCGGCAACTATTTGCCTATGTCGAGGTTGAAAGCGAGGAACAACGATCGGCGATCTCGGCAGCCGTCGTGGTGTCCGCGGCGTCGACACGAGGAGCCGAAAAAGCACCGCCTAGAACGAGAAAAGCCGCGATTGCCACCGCGCTGCCAGTGTGACGTTTCGTCATTCGTATCTCCCCATTTTTGAATGTGCGATGAACGCCGTGACTGAATAGCCTAACGCGAGGCCGAATCATCCTGGCCGGCCCGTACTTTCTTTTCACCAATGCATACCAGACTCTGGCAAAGATGATCTTGTATTTGATCGATGCGCCGGACCTGCCAACTACTTCGCCCCTCACATCGAAGCGCTTAGGTAGAAATAGGAAACAGGTTGCGGCGGCTGGTACCCAGGCTGAACGCAGCTGTCAGCGATTTTTGGCGGAGAACTTATCCGCATCTGTGTGACGCCTGCAGCGGAATCCCGGCCGAATTGCGAAGCGCGCGCGCAATGGACGTCGCGGAGAACGAAAGCTTCGATGCTTCGATTGGGGCTGGAGTAAGAGTAAGCCCATCGACGCAGACATAGCGGAATACGGCACTAACCGATGGCGCAATGGGATGGATTCCTATCGCCTGACAGGGTCCGCCATGCACCGCGCAGGCCGGTCAGGGGCCACGATCGAATTCGGCGACGATTTCGCCACTTAATCCTAAGCAGCCTATGGACAACGTACGGACGTTTGACGAGGCGTGGCGGCGGAGGCGCTCAGAACTGATTGATTTACAAAGTAAATTCTATTACATGGTGGGCCGTGTAGGGATCGAACCTACGACCAAGAGATTAAGAGTCTCCTGCTCTACCAGCTGAGCTAACGGCCCCCGTAAAATGGGGTGGCCGACGGGACTCCATCGGCCACGATCTAACTACTGATTCTACAAGGTTTTTTTCAACCAGCGACTCAGCTTCTATAACAGATAGTGTAGCAGAAGCAGCCATATGTTGCGGCGCAATATTCGACTCAGATCGCGCGGATAGTCCGACTGTTAGATCGCCAACAAACAGTCCACGCAACGATTCTCAAAGCCGCCCTGCTCCTGCGTAAACAAGTAGACCCCCAAATCGCGCAGGTCGCTCCAGAAAGTAAAGGAGGCTTGCGCGGTTGGAAGGCGCGCTAAGTGCGCGAGTATATTGACAGTCATATCGGCCAGCATCACCCGGCCCGCAAGTTCGGTGGCTGAATCAGGAGATGGAATGGACGACGACACTCCACATTAGTTGCCTGCGCCGGCTAGATCCCGATGCCCTGCGAGCCGAGATAGTCGTCGTAGCTACCGCGGAAATCGGCGATGCTGCCATCGGCGCGCAGCTCCAGGATCCGAGTAGCCAGTCCGCCCACGAACTCGCGGTCGTGCGAGACGAAGACCAGAGTGCCGACATACTTCTCCATTGCGATCTGCAGAGATTCGATAGTCTCCATGTCCATATGGTTGGTAGGCTCATCCATCAACAACACGTTCGGTTTGGTGAGTATCAGCTTGCCGTAAATCATGCGGCCTTTCTCCCCGCCCGACAGCACTTTGACCGACTTCTTCGTCTCATCGCCGGAGAACAGCAGGCGGCCTAAGGTCGCGCGCACGAGTTGATCGTCGTCCGCCTTGCCCGTGAATCGCGACATCCACGAAAACAGATCCATCTTGATGGAGAATTCTTCCTGCGGATCCTGCGGCATGTAGCCGGGCTGGGCATTTTCCACCCACTTGATATGGCCAGCCGTTGGCGTGAGCTCGCCGGCAAGACAGCGCATGAGCGTGGTCTTGCCGATGCCATTGGCGCCGATGATGGCGATGCGTTCGCCGGCCTCGACATTGAACGTGACGTCACGCAGCACGTCCACGTCCGAGTCCCGGTACCTGAAGCGCAGCTTTTCTACCGAGACGACCGACCGATACAGCTTCTTGCCCTGTTCGAAGCGGATGAATGGATTCTGGCGCGATGACGGTTTGATCTCCTCGAGTTTTATCTTCTCGAGCTCCCTGCGGCGCGACGTCGCCTGTCGTGCCTTCGAAGCATTGGCCGAAAAGCGGCGCACGAATTCCTGCAGATCCGAGATCCGGTCCTGCGCCTTGGCGTTCGTGGCTTCGACCCGCTGGCGCGCCTGCATTGATGCCAGCATGAAGTCGTCGTAGTTGCCGGGATAGACCTTGAGCTGCTGGAAATCCAGGTCCGCGATGTGCGTACAAACCTGATTCAGGAAGTGCCGGTCGTGACTGATGATGATCATGGTGGCGTTGTAGCTATTGAGCACACCTTCAAGCCAGCGAATCGAGTGGATGTCGAGATTGTTGGTGGGCTCATCCAGCAGCAGCACATCGGGTTGTGAAAACAACGCCTGGGCCAGCAGCACGCGCAGTTTCAGGCCAGGTGCAACCTCGCGCATCGTCCCATTGTGCAGTGCCTCGGGAATGCCGGCGTCGGACAGCAGACTGCCGGCGCGTGCCTCGGCGGTATAGCCGCCGCACTCCGCAAATTGACCCTCCAGCTCTGCGGCGCGGATGAAGTCCTCATCGGTGGACTCGGGGTCGGCATAGATGCGGTCGCGCTCGCTCATCGCCTGCCACATTTCCGCGTGACCCTGCATCACCACGTCGAGCACGCGCTGGTCCTCGTAAGCGAACTGGTTCTGATTGAGCTTGCCCAGGCGCATGCCCGTCTGCAGCATGACGTCGCCCGCACTCTGCTCGATTTCGCCGCTGAGTATTTTCATTAGGGTCGACTTGCCAGAACCGATCGCGCCGATGAGCCCATAGCGGTTGCCATCGGAGAATTTGACCGTGACCTGTTCGAAAAGCGGCTTGGCGCCGAACTGAATCGTGACGTTGGAAGTTGAAAGCATTGGTATCCAATGAGGGCGAGCAGCGGCGTCGCGCTCGCGGAATTACAAATACAACAAGGCGGCCCGCAGGCGCTGCGCCAAGGGAGTCAGAAAGTGGGGTGGACGACGGGACTCGAACCCGCGACAGCCGGAATCACAATCCGGGACTCTACCAACTGAGCTACGTCCACCGTCGATCGTTGGCGCGCCCGGCAGGACTCGAACCTGCGACCACCGGCTTA
>Ga0302324_100018430_pt1 | contig 13755 bp, 15 predicted proteins | sample Palsa_T0_1_FD_201949 | JGI IMG/M metagenome (GOLD analysis project Ga0302324, IMG submission 201949) | Peat permafrost microbial communities from Stordalen Mire near Abisko, Sweden - Palsa_T0_1 | ecosystem: Environmental > Terrestrial > Soil > Palsa > Peat permafrost | place: Sweden: Abisko... | reverse complement strand
GTTGTCACGCTGAGCTTGTCGAAGCGCCAACGGGATCTGGCCCTGCTCCGTTGCCCGTTCGACTGCGCGCCTGCGGCGCTCCGCTCACGGTGACAGACGCGGGTGCGTGATAACGCGTTGTCACGCTGAGCTTGTCGAAGCGCCAACGGCTGCGCCCCTCCGCTCAGACAAGATTTTCGTCCGTTTCCATGGGGCCTTCGGGCTGGAACGGTTCTATGGGGACGGCGCCTGTGAGGCCTCCACCGAACGCTTCATGATAGCGAGCGCATTCTGCATGCTTTCGCGCATCAGGTTCGCGAACGTGTTTGGCAATACGTCAATGACCCAAGTCACGCGACACCGATTCTCGCCTTCGGTAAAAACCTGAAGCGCTGCGTTACGTGTGATGAAAGGCTCCGTCGGCTCGGCGTAGACGAGCCGGCGCGTCTTGTCGTCGATATCGACGAGCAGTTCGCGCGCTACTCTGCCATTGGCGAATGTCACGATGCGGGCGTCTCCGTCGAGCTGACAGTCGACAAGAAACCCAGGCACGAGGCGCTGGGCGCCGCCAAAATCCCGAATCATCGCCCACGCGATTTCTGCCGGCGCAGAAATCACGATCTCCTCTGTGATGGAAGCCATAACGTCGTTCCCTTAACAGCCCCTACTGCTCTAAGCTCCAAACACCCTTATGCGCCGGACGTTTGCGCGACATCTGGTCGTCCCCTGCGAGTATCTCGAGGCCTCTTTACTCGCTTGGCGGTAGTGCCGCATTCTCGCGCACTCGGCGGCAGTGCGCGCCATTCGCGGATTTTAGTGTTGTGAATCGCACATCCAACATCGGCCGTGGCGCGTATTAGAGACAACACCCTCCAAATAACGTCTCTTCCAGCGAAGGATTGCCTCAGTGAATAAGGTTCTCATCGCGACCGCCGCCGCCATGGTCATTTCCGCGAGCGCGTCGATTCCCGTTAACGCCAACTCGAGCGTCGCGTATACCAACGATCCGATTAAAGTCGTACGCTACGCCGTACATCCGGCGTTCGCAGCTTACGTACCCGGCTGGGGCACCTCGTATCAAAACGCCGCAGCGACCGGGAACGTCACGGTCTCATTCGTCAACGCCGGGAACGTACCGGTGACGAGCGTGCGATTCCTCATTCGCAACGGAACACAAACCTCGACCGTCACCGATAACGGCACGTTCTCGGCCGGCATCCCGATCACGCACGATTTCGCCGTAGGCCCGGAATTCGAGGGCGCCTCGGCGATCGAAGTCGAAAAGGTCACGCTCGCCGACGGAACGTCCTGGCAGCGCGCGTAACGGCGGCGGCTCCGGCGCCGGCTTCAACGACTCGCTAGCGAACGAATCCCGGTTAGCCTGCCGCCGGCTTTCGTTCGGCGCGCTGCTTCGGCAGGAAGCGGCAATATTCGACGCGTTCGAGGGTGACGGTTCCTTCGCTCACCATTTCCTCGATGGCGGGGATGAGGCGCGCGATCTTCTCCTCCTCGTCGACGACTTCGATCAGGATTGGAAGCTTTGCGCGTGGCGCGAAGAACTTCGCCAAGTGAATCTCGTGGTGGGCTCCGAAGCCCTCCACGCCGCGAAAGACCGATGCGCCGGCGATGCCCTCGCGACGCAGGAGATTGACGAGCGCGGTGTAGAGAGAGGTGCCATGCCAGGTGTCTTGCTCGCCGATGAAGATGCGCAGGAGCTGCCCGACCTTAAACTCCGCCATGGCGATACTCTACCACGAGTCGCGAAGGCGGGCGAGTGAAGATCGCGCATAATGCGACCCTAATGCGCATCTACGTCTCCGAGAGCGCGCGGCACGGGCGCGAGCCGATGTCCGACGCGATCGTCGCGGCGCTCGCCACGGCATCGCTCGCCGGGGTTACCGTCTTCAAGGGCATCGAGGGCTACGGCAGCCACCGGCGCGTTTCGTCCGCTAACCTCATCGACGCTTTCGTCGATCTTCCGGTCCTCCTGGAAGTCGTCGACGAGGACGACAAGGTCCGCGCGTTTCTTCCGGTGCTCGAAGCGATTCTCGACGACGGCCTGGTGACGCTCGAGCGGGTCCAAACGATCGTGTACCGGCCGTAGAGAGAGATGCGCTGACATGCTGAAACGTGTCCGCGCCCTCGCCCGCGACATCGGTCCGGGGATCGTCTCGGGATTTTCCGACAACGATCCGACGACGGTTGCGACGCTTGCGGTGATCGGCGCGTCGACGATGTACGGACTGACGTGGCTCGTGCTCCTCGTGATCCCGATGCTGGCCGTTGTGCAGAGCATCGCGGCGCGGATCGGCGCCGTGAGCCACCACGGCCTCGAACACTGCATCCGCTTCCGCTACGGACGGCTCGTCGCGCTCGTGGCACTGCTCGCGGTGCTCGGCGTCAATTTGATCACCCTCGCTGCGGATCTCGAAGGCGGCGGCGCGGCGCTCGCGCTCCTGACGGGGATCGATTACCGCTGGTGGATCGTCCCCTTCGCCGTTCTTACCGCGCTCCTGCTCGTGTTCGCGCGATACAAGGCGATCTCGAAATTCCTCGAATTGCTCGCGCTGATCTTCGTCGCGTATATCTTCGCGGCGTTTCTTGCGCATCCCAATTGGGCCGATGTCTTGCGCGGATCGCTCGTTCCCCATTTCGAGTACACAGACGACTACATCTCCGGCACGCTCGCGCTGCTCGGCACGACGCTTACCGCGTACGCCTACGTGTGGGAGTCCATTGAGACGAGCGTGATGGGGCGCGGGCTGCACCGGATCGGCCTCCTTCAGGTCGATGCTGCGATCGGGATCGTCCTCGCCGGCATCAGTTTCTGGTTCATCGTCGTGGCGACCGGAGCCACGCTCGGCGTTCACCACCGGCACGTTGAAACGGCGCAGGATGCGGCAAGTGCCCTCGCGCCGATCGCCGGACGCTACGCGTCAATTGTTTTCGGCGTCGGATTGCTCGGCTCGGCGCTCCTTGCCGTTCCGGTGCTGGCCGGCACGAGCGCGTACGTCCTCTCCGAAGCGCTCAACTGGCAGGGCAGTCTCGACGCAGATTTCCGCAACGCACGCCGCTTCTATTCGGCGCTCCTCGCCTCGCTCGTGATTGGCGCGGCGATCGCCTTTGCGGGAGCGTCGCCGATCAAGCTGCTGTTCGCCAGCGGCATCGCCGGCGGAATCGCTACGCCGCTGACGCTCGGGCTGATGATGCTGGTCGCCCGCGACCGCAAGATCATGGGCCGCCACCGCGTCGGCAACGCGTTCGCGTTCACCGGCTGGGCCACGACCGCCGTCGTCCTCGTGGCCAGCGGCGTCTACCTCTACCGCACCATCACGACGTGAGTGCGCGGCATGCGCGGAGAAGTCGTAGACGAAAGGCTTGGGGTCGGAGCAACAATTTGAAATGAAAACGGCACTGACGGAAATGCTCGGCGCGCGTTATCCGGTGCTGAACGCGCCGATGACCCCGCAAGCCGGCGGGGCGCTGGCCCGGGCCGTGGCGCAGAGCGGGGCGATCGGAATGCTGGGATTTGACGAAAGCGAATCCGCCGAAAGCCTGCGCAACGAAATTCGTTTGGTTCGCGAGGGTGGGCCGCCCGCGATCTTCGGGATCGGGCTTGTGCGCTGGGTTATCGACGCTCGGCCGGAACTCGTGGAGCTGGCGTTCGAGGCACGGCCGGCGCTCGTTTCGATCTCGTTCGGCGATCCCGAACCGTTCGTCGCGGGTTTTCACGCCGCGGGCATCTTGGTTGCGTCGCAAGTTCAATCGAAAGCTTGGGCCGAAGTGGCGCTCGCGGCGGGCGTCGATATCCTCGTCGCGCAAGGGACCGAAGCGGGCGGCCACACGGGCGCCGTCGGGACGCTTCCGCTGCTGCAGATCGTGCTCGAAATCGCGGGCGACACGCCGGTCGTCGCAGCGGGCGGGATCGCGACCGGTCGCGGCCTCGCCGCGGTCTTGGCCGCGGGCGCGTGCGGCGCGTGGATCGGAACGCCGTTCCTGGCGGCGAGCGAAGCTCGCACGAATCCAGCCGCGCAAGAACGCCTGGTCAGCGCCAATGAAACCGAAACGATCCTCACGAACGTCTTCGACCGCGTGCAGCACAAGGCGTGGCCGGCGGAGTTTTCAGGGCGGGCACTGCGCAACCGTTTCACCGACGCATGGCACGATCGGGTCGATGAGATGACGCCCGATGCGGAACACCAATTCGGCGAGGCGCGTTCGAACCGCGATTACTCGGTCGCACACCTCTATGCCGGTCAGACCGTCGGCCTCGTTCGCGAGGTTACGAGCGCAGCCCAGATCGTACGAAGCATCGTCGACGAAGCCGAGACCCGTCTACGTTCGGTTGCGTCGCTCGTAAACACCGGCGAATGACGGAGCCGACACCCGAACGCAGGCAGGCCGTCGAGGCGGAGACAAAGCGCATCGGTCGCGGGATGTCGCGCGATTTCATTCGCGACATCTTCATTTCCGGCGTCTTGCCGTGGATTTCGGTCTTCGTCCTGCAACATTACGGCGTCCCAATCGTGCGAGCGCTCGCGATCTCAACGATATTCCCACTCGCGGACGGCGCGTATTCGCTGCTGCGACACCACCGTCTCGACGCGATCGGCGCGATCAACCTTGGATTCTTGCTCGCGAGCATTGGCGCTACATTCCTTACGGGCGACGTTCATTTCTTGCTGCTCAAAGGCGCGTTTCTCACCGGCATCTTCAGCCTGATCTGTCTCGGTTCGCTCCTAGCGCCGAAGCCCCTGATGTTCTACCTCGGGCGGCAGGTCTCGACGCGCGACGATCCGGTGGCCGAAGCGGAGTGGAATGCGCGCTGGGAGCTGCCGCGGTTCCGCAGGATCATGCGCCTGATCACGGCGGTGTGGGGCATCGGTTACATGCTCGAGGTCGTCGCTCGCGTCATCACGGCGTACACCCTGCCGCCGCTCACCGTCATCGGGATCGCTCCGATCATTACCTACGGCATGCTCGCGGCGTTGATGACGTGGACGATCGCGTACAGCAGCGCGATGCGGCGCAAATACGCCGCCTACGATTCCGTTCCCCAGACGACAGCCGAGGCATCCGCGTAGCGGCTATTTCGGGCGCGGGTACTGACTTGCCATCATGCCGTCCCACATCGCGTCGGGGAGGGCGCGGCGCAGCCCGATCAGGAGATCGGCCGACAAGGTGACGGTGTAGCGGGCACGCGGATGACCCGAGCCGATCGCGCGAGCGATCGTGCGCGCCACCGTTTCGGGACCGCCGCCGAGGTGCGCGAGCGGCCCGTTTTCGTAGACTTCCTTTGTTGCCTTAGCTGTCGCCGCATTGAATCGCGCATACGGACCGTCACTCGGCGCGCCATCGGCCGCTGCACCGTCGATCGAGCCGGCGGCCGTTTCGCCGAACTGCGTGCGAATCAATCCCGGCTCGATCAGGATCGCGTCGATGCCGAAGCCTTTGACCTCGAAGCGCAGCGCGTCCGTGATCGCTTCGATCGCGTACTTCGTCGCGTGATAAAATCCGCCACCGGGAAAGGTCAGCTTGCCGCCCATCGATCCGATGTTGACGATCTTGCCCCAGCGTTGCCGCCGCATGCCGGGCAGCACGAGTTGGCACATCCGCACCGTCCCGAAAACGTTGGTCGCGAATTGCCGTTCGACGCGTTCCATCGGGACCGACTCGATCGCACCGCTCTGACTGTAGCCGGCGTTGTTGACGAGCACGCCGACGGCGCCCTCGTTCCGCTCGACTTCGCTCACCGCGCCCGCCATCGACGTCTCGTTCGTAACGTCGAGCTCGAGTAGCGAGCACCCCGCCTTCGAGAGCTCGTCCAAGCCGGCGAGACGCCGCGCCGTCGCGTACACGCGCCAACCGCACCCGGCAAGATGCAGCGCCGTCGCCCTTCCAATTCCCGACGAGCATCCGGTGATGAGGACGGTCTTGGAAACACGCTCATTGGGCATGGATGCGCGGATTCGCAGAGAACGCTCGGGTTCCATCGTCGTTGGATCACCGATTTCGGGCCGCTGCCGTCTTTGACCACGACGCTTTAGGAGCTGCGGGCCAGAATCCAATCCGCCATCCCGTCGACGAGTTTGTCGCCACCCGGATCGTTGAAGAGCTCGTGATAACCGCCGGGGATGACGCTGTACGTAAGGTCCTCGCTCTTCGCTGCTTCGGCGAAACGTCGCGCGCCGATCGGGAAGACGATTGTGTCGGCATCGCCTTGCAAGAGCAACGTCGGCAGCTCGTAATTGGGCGCTTCGGCAACCGCTGCTTCTCCGGCCGCGACGATTTCGATACCCGTGCACAACGGGACGCCGCCGTGGTAGGTCAGCGGATCGACCCGGTACGCCTCGCCGACGGCCGGATCGCGCGAGAGCCGGCTGAACGTTAGGCGCGACAGCGGCAGCGCGGGCGCAACCTTCCGAACACCGCGAAGCACGCGTTGCACCGGGTGCGGGATGTTCTCCGCTGCCGCGAACGCGGGTGAGAGCAGCACGACGCCGCGCAAACCGTCGGGACGACGCTGCGCGCTGCGCGTGGCCACGACGCCGCCCATGGAGGCGCCGAAAAGAATGACCGCCAGCCCCGGATGCTCGGCTGCGGCCCGCTCGCGGATCGCAATCGCGTCGTCGACGAGATCGTCGAAGCGTTCCACGATCGCGCGTTTCCCCGGCGATTGACCGTGACCGCGATGGTCGTAGGCGTAGCTCGCGATGCGGCGCTCCGCAAGCCGCTCCATCGTTTTGAAGTGCCGCCCGGCGTACTCTCCGAAGCCGTGGACGACCACGACCACGGCGACCGGATCGTCTGGGACCAAGCGATACCCGCGCAGATCGCTGCCCGTCGTCCAATCGACGACGCCGGAACGTGTTTCAATTGCCATGCGCGCTCGGTTCCGCGCCGGCGCCGCCGCGTCCCCCGGGAGGTATCTTTCGGTCCACCGTATAGCGCTTCATGTTGAAGTGGGCCGCGTGAACCGGCTGCTGGTGGCCAATCGCGGCGAGATCGCGATCCGCATCGCGCGCGCCGCCGCCGAAGAGCGCGTCACGAGCGTTGCGATCTTCTCGGAAGACGACGCAGCCTCACTGCACGTCCGGCGCTGCGATGAATCCCGCCCGCTCGCCGGAACCGGCGCCGCCGCCTATCTCGACGGCGCGCAGATCTTGCACATCGCGCGCGACACCGAGTGCGACGCGATCCACCCGGGCTACGGTTTCCTGAGCGAAAACGCGGATTTCGCGCGTGCGTGCAAGGCGGCCGGCATCACCTTTGTCGGACCGCCGGCCGACACGCTCAAACTCTTCGGCGACAAAGGCCGTGCCCGGGAACTCGCGATGCAGCACGACGTCCCCATACCGGACGGAACATTCGGCCCGACGAGCCTCGACGAGGTGCGCGACTTCGTTCAAGCCCTCGGCGACGATGCGGCCGTGATGCTCAAAGCCATTGCCGGCGGCGGCGGCCGCGGGATGCGCATCGTGCGCCGGGTCGAGGACCTCGAAGAAGCGTACGCGCGGGCGAGTTCCGAGGCGTCGGCGGCTTTCGGCAACCCAGACCTCTACGTCGAATTGTTGATTCCGAATCCGCGCCACATTGAAGTGCAAATCGTCGGTGACGGTTCGGGTAACATCGCGCACCTCTTCGAACGCGAGTGCTCGCTCCAACGCCGCAATCAAAAACTGATCGAGATTGCGCCGGCTCCGCGTCTCTCCGACGCGCTCCGCCAGCACATGTACGCTGCCGCTACGCGCCTGGCTCACGCAGCCGGATTTCGAAGCCTCGGGACGTTTGAATTTCTTCTGCACGCAAGCGCCAGCGGCGAGCGCACGTTCGTCTTCATCGAAGCGAACCCGCGCCTGCAAGTCGAGCACACGGTAACGGAAGAGGTGACGGGCGTCGATCTCGTGCGCGCGCAACTGCGCATCGCAGGAGGTGCTTCGCTCGGCCAACTAGGCCTCGCCGGCGCGCACGCCAAGAAACCGCGCGGCTTCGCCTTGCAGGCGCGTGTCAACACCGAGACGATGCAACCGGGCGGCGAAGCGTACCCCGCTTCGGGAACGCTGACGGCGTTCGACATTCCGTCGGGGCCGGGCGTGCGCATCGATACCGCTGCGTACACCGGCTGCGCGACCAATCCAAATTTCGATTCGCTACTGGCAAAAGTCGTCGTCACGAGCGACTCGCCGCGATTCGAAGACGTCGTCGCCAAAGCGCGACGGACGCTCGGAGAGTTTCGCATCGAAGGGGTCGCGACCAACCGCGATTTTCTTCTCGCCCTGTTGGCGCATCCCGACGTCGAGGCCGGCCGCTTCACGACACGCTTCGTGGAGGATCACATGTCGGCGTTTACCGCGGAGCCGGAAGAAGCCGCGGCGCCTGCCGCGGCCGAAGTTCCGCCCGACGCGGAAGGGACGCTGACCGTGCGCGCACCGCTCGGCGGGCGCGTGGTCAGCGTCGACGTGTCCGAAGGCGACGCGATCGGTAGCGGCGCGCAAATCGCGGTGATCGATGCGATGAAGATGGAACACGTCGTCGTCGCTGCGGCCGCAGGAATCGTACAAGAAGTTTGCGTCGCGCGCGACGAGATCGTCGCCGCGAATCGTCCGCTCGCCGTCGTCGCGCTCGGCGCAGGCAACGGCGCGGTAAGCGGCGGCGTGCTTGCCGTCGACCCCACGGCCGTGCGTCCCGATCTTGCCGAGGTGATCGAGCGTCACGCGGTCACGCTCGACGAGGCGCGTCCGGCCGCCGTCGCCCGGCGCCGCAAGAAAAGCCAACGGACCGCCCGCGAGAACGTCGCGGCGCTTTGCGATCCCGGCACGTTCGTCGAATACGGCGCGCTCGCGCTCCCCGCGCAGCGCCGGCGCCGCAAGATGCAGGATCTCATCGAAAGCGGCGCCGCCGACGGACTCGTCGCCGGAACAGGCGACGTCAACGGCGCATCGTTTAGCACGGCGCGTTCGCGTTGCTTGGTCATGGCATACGACTACACCGTACTCGCCGGCACCCAGGGCGCCGCCAACCATCGCAAGATGGACCGGCTCCTCGGCCTCGCCGAGCGGCACGGCCTGCCGATCGTGCTGTTCGCCGAAGGCGGCGGCGGGCGCCCGGGCGATGTCGACGTGCTCGGTGTCGCGCATCTCGACGTGATGACGTTCTCCTCGTGGGCGCGACTCAGTGGCCTCGTGCCCCGAATCGGCATCGTCTCCGGGCGATGCTTTGCGGGCAACGCCGCGCTGCTCGGAGCGTCGGATGTCATCATCGCGACGGCGGACGCGTCGATCGGCATGGGCGGTCCGGCGATGATCGAGGGCGGCGGCCTCGGCGTGTTCGCACCCGATGAGGTCGGACCGCTTTCGATTCAAGTACCCAACGGCGTCGTCGACATCGCGGTCGACGACGAACCGCAAGCCGTCGTGGCCGCAAAGAAATACCTCTCGTACTTTCAAGGACCGCTCGCAGACTGGTCGTGCTCCGACCAGGAGCGCTTGCGCGGCGCGATCCCGGAGAATCGGTTGCGCGTCTACGACGTGCGCGACGTTCTGCACACGCTTGCGGACACGGAGTCGGTACTCGAGCTGCGTCCCGAGTTCGGCCGCGGCATGGTGACGGCGCTCGCGCGCGTCGAAGGAGTCCCGCTTGGCGTGATCGCGAGCAACCCGCTGCACCTCGGCGGCGCGATCGATTCCGACGGCGCCGACAAAGCGGCCCGCTTCATGCAGCTGTGCGACGCGTTTTCGCTGCCGCTCCTGTTCCTGTGCGATACGCCGGGGATCATGGTCGGCCCCGACGCGGAGAAGACCGGGCTCGTGCGCCACGCGGCGCGTTTGTTTGTCAACGCCGCGAGCCTCAGCGTTCCATTTTTCACGATCGTCCTGCGCAAGGGCTACGGGCTTGGCGCGCAGACGATGGCGGGCGGAAGTTTTCACGCCGGCTTCTTTACGATCTCGTGGCCGACCGGCGAGTTCGGCGCGATGGGGTTCGAAGGCGCAATTCGTCTGGGCTATCGCAAGGAGTTAGAAGCCGCGCAAGATCCTGCCGAACGGCAAGCGCTCTACGAGCGTATGGTCGCCGCCGCCTACGAGGACGGTAAAGCGCTCAATACCGCGTCGTATCTCGAACTCGACGACGTCATCGATCCGGCCGACTCGCGCCGCTGGATTCGCAACGGACTGCAGATGACCGATCTGAAGTTCGGCGCCGGCCGCCCGAAGCGGCGAAGCGTCGTCGACACGTGGTAAGAGGGGACGAAATAGCTCTCGCTCGCTAAGGTGCACGCCCAAGCTCGGTATGTTTCGCCGGCGCGCGACTGCGGAATTAGGGTGGGCGTACGTGGTAATGCCGGTCCTGTGGGGCCGCGGCCGCGAGAAAGGGATCAGCAGTGATACGACAATTGGAGGGTGCGGCGCTCGCGCTCGGCCTAGCTGCCATCGCGCTGCCGGGTTCGGCGCAGCCGCTCCCCGTTCAGCAATTTCCGTATAAGTCGGGTCCCGTCACGATCACGTCGTGTACGGTAAACGAGAACAAAAGCGACAGTACCGTCAGCCCAAATAGCCTGCGCATCAATTACTACGATAACGAGGACAACTCGACGCTCACGTCGATCACGTTTCGCGTCCGCTACGCGCAAACGTCGGTCACCGTGACCGACACCGGCAACTACGCTTACAAAGCCCCGATCACGCATCAATTCAACCTGCTCGGCGGCGTTGCGTGGGCCGGCCCGAGCCCGGAAGTCTGCCGCGTCGTCACCGCGACGTTTGCCGACGGCCACACCGTCAATCCGGTCTACGACGGTCCCGACGGCTCGAACATGACGCCCGCGAACCCTCTGCCCGCGAACCCTCCACCCGCGAACCCTCCCGCGCCCTCAAGCACCTAGCGGCTAACCTCGGCATTCGCGACCACGCGGCCGTCGCGCACGGCAGCGACAAGCTCCGCGTGGTCGCGTTCGTTTTGGTCGGCATACGCGTTGGCGAACTCCGCGAGCGCTGCGTCGAAAGCGGCGGTCTTGCCGAGATAACCCGCGATCTTGGCCGGCGCTTCGCAAGCCTTCGCGTGCGCGCGGGCCAGAGCCCAGCCGCAGATGACGGCGTAGCGTTCGAGGTCTTGGTCGGTCATGTGGGCGACGTCGGCGCCCGTTTTGAGGTCGCGCAGCTGGCGGAAGTAATAATCGCGACCGTCCTCCGCCCGTGCCCAACCCAAGAAAAGATCGGTTGCCGCTTGCATCAACCGCTGCCCCACAACCACGCGTTCGCCGTGATCCTCGAATCCGCACTTGCCGACGTACCGCTCGTACACGGACGCGCGGGCTTCTTTGCCTTGTAAGAACAAGACGTCGCCGGGCGCCGCCAGCACCAGCACGATCGAGCAGCGCGTCCCGACGCTTCCGACCCCGACGACCTTGTAGGCCGCATCGACGAAGTGGTACCGGCTGACAAGTTGACGGCGATCGAGCGTCAGCGAGCGGCGATAGAGCCCGAAAGTGGATTCGACGCGGGCGACAAAGCCCGGATCGTCTGCCGGATGGAAGACAAGCGGCGGCTTCTCGACGATATGCGGCGCGCCCCCGCTCTCATCGACGAGCTTGGGATAGAGGTGCTCGCAGGTGTGCGACGGTTCGGCGAGTGCAGCAGCCGCTTCCCGCGCCTGCGCCATGCGCACGGCCTCTGCGAGAGCGTTTTCGTCAATGCGCGAGTACCAAATATCGAGTACGTGCATACCCGCATAATCGTTCATGTGCTCGCGATAGCTTCGCACGCAGGCGCGCACGGCGTTCGCGTTCGCGCGCGGCCGCATCTCGAGCGAGCGGCCGGCAACCGCGACGCTGGCCGCCAAGCGCTTCACATCCCACTCCCAGGCTCCGCCTTGCGTCGTCTCGTCGAAATCGTTGACGTCGAACACGAAGCGCCGCTCGGGCGACGCGTAGGCGCCGAAGTTCAGGAGATGCGCGTCACCGCATATCTGCGTTTTTATGCCGGAGTGCGGGGTCGACTGCAAATCGCTTGCCATGATCGAAGCCGCGCCGCGGTAGAACGTAAACGGCGAGCGCAGCATCCGCGCGTAGCGAATCGGCAAGAGTTCGGGCAGCCGGCCCTCGTCGTCGCGCCGCAAGAGATCGATCGGATCGGGACGGTCGGCCGGGGGCGCCCAGACGGCATGCGAGGAACGCGGCGCATGCTCGCGCGCGGCCTTCCCTTCGGCGCGCTGCTCGAGACTCACATCACTCCTTGTCGTGAAACGTGCCGCGCAGCGCGGCGGCGTCGAGCTCGAGGTCGTCCAGGAGATAATAGACGATTTTCCGATCGTCGAAGCCGACCTTCGCGAGCTGCTTCCCGCCGATCGTCACGACCTCGTGAATGTGCCCGACGACGCCCGAGTATCGATAATTAATCTCGGAATAGTCGCCGCGCCCGGCCGGTGGCCGCGGGGTCGCTTTGGTTCCCCGCAAAGGGGTCTGGTGCCGGTGCTCGCTCACGAGGGTCCTTTGAGGGTGCTGCGAAGTGCCAAGGTCCACACCCTTCGACCGGGGGCCCGCATGTTCATCGAATACAACGGTAAGACACCAAAGGTTCATCCGACCGCTTTCGTGGCCCCCACTGCCGTGCTCATCGGCGACGTCGAGGTCGGCGCCGAAGCGAGCATTTGGTTCGGCACCGTCATTCGCGGCGATAACGGCCCGATTCGGATCGGGGCGCGCGCGAACGTTCAGGACAACGCCGTGATCCACGTCAGCGAGAACAACCGCACGATCATCGGTGAGGACGTGACGATCGGGCACTGCGCGACGATGGAGGATTGCGTGATCGAAGACGGCGCGCTAATCGGAACCAACTCCGTCGTGCTCAACGGCGCGACGGTCGGGCGCCGGTCGCTGATCGCGGCCGGCGCCGTGGTCCCGACCGGTGCGAAGATCCCGCCCGAGTCGGTGGCCGCGGGCCAGCCGGCCGTCGTTAAAAAGAAGCTCGAAGGGGCCGCGATCGGTTGGGTCGAGCACGCCGGCCCCGAATACGTGCATCTGTCGCGGCGCTACCTGCAGCACGGGATCGGCGACCCGGACATCCACGAGGTCGCCGCCACCGCCACGAACGTTAGCTAGCCGACCGGCTCCGCGACCCCGTCGTAGGCGCGCCGCAAGCCCTCGATATCGAGCTTGACCATGTCGAACATCGCTCGCATGACGCGTTGGGTTTTCTCTTCGTCACCGTCGCTGAGCAGCTCGCCCATGATCGACGGAACGATCTGCCACGACATGCCGAATTTGTCTTTTAGCCAGCCGCATTGTACTTCTTCTCCACCATCGGTGAGCTTGGCCCACAATTCGTCAACTTCGGCTTGCGTTTCGCAGCTCACCGAGAACGAGATCGCCTCGGTAAACGTGTATTCCGGACCGCCGTTGAGGGCGATGAACTCCATCCCGTCGAGCGAGAACGACACCGTCATCGCGGTCCCCGGCGCTCCCGGGCCGGCGTCGCCGTAGCGAGTGACGTTTTCGATCTTCGAGTTCTTGAAAATGCTGGTGTAGAACTTCGCCGCTTCCTCGGCTTGCCCGTCGTACCACAAGAACGGCGTGATCTTCTGGGTCTGGATCGTCTGCATCGGTTACTCTCCTAGCGCGTAGTTGACCATCCATTTGATTCCGAACTTGTCGCTGCACATTCCGAACTTCTTGGCCCAGAACGTCCGCTCGAGCGGCATCGTTACCTCGCCGCCGGCGGAAAGCTTCGCGAAGATCTCCTCCGCTTGGGCTTCATTTTGGGTCTCAAGGCTGAGCCCAAA
>Ga0302324_100018428_pt1 | contig 13757 bp, 14 predicted proteins | sample Palsa_T0_1_FD_201949 | JGI IMG/M metagenome (GOLD analysis project Ga0302324, IMG submission 201949) | Peat permafrost microbial communities from Stordalen Mire near Abisko, Sweden - Palsa_T0_1 | ecosystem: Environmental > Terrestrial > Soil > Palsa > Peat permafrost | place: Sweden: Abisko... | reverse complement strand
CTCGACCACCGCTTGTTTTTGCGTCGAGCGAAGCGTGCACGTTTTCCGGCAACAGCAACGTGACGCTGCCACCAGAGGATGTCAGGAACACGCCACGATTCGTGCGCACTTCGGCGTGTACGCTGCCTCCCGAGGTTTCAGCCTTGACCCGTCCTTCGATACTCTTCAGGTCAATGCTGCCGCCCGAAGTGCGCGCGTCGAGATCGCCGCTGGAATCCACGATGTCGATACTACCGCCCGACGTCCGCAACTCGGCGGGTCCATTGACCCGTTCGGCACGGATGCCACCACCGGAGGTGTGAACGTTGATTGATCCGGCCACATCTCGAATCGTGATGCCGCCGCCGGAGGTTTTCCCGTCCACGGCAGCCGTCAAGTGGCCCACATCAATGCTGCCGCCCGATGTTCGGATCTGTACCGGATAGTCGTGCGGCACATCGATCGTGAATCGCACGTGCATTGACCTGAAATCCAACCAGCTAAGCCAATTGGACGGGGTGACGCGTCCGGTCACTGTAACACCCGAGGAATCTTGCTCGGCACTAATGTCCAGGTGGTCAGGGTCGCTCACATCTGCGTGAATCACGACTTCGTGCGTGTCGTGACCGACGATAACCACCGATCCCACGTCGGTGTCCAGTGTCAGATGTCCGCCTGGCGGCGCGTTGAAGCGCTTGTCGAACGATGCTTGCGCAGCGAGTGCTGCGGACGCAGGGAGCCAGACCGCGAGGATCACCACCAGCCTGCAGGTCCTAGTAACCATTATCGTTTCCTTTTTCAAATTGCAACTGCGCTCCAGCACAGAACACCGATCGCCCCGGAAAGTTGCGGAACCGTCTGCGGAGACGCCATGTGCTGGCCGGTTCGGCCTGACCGTCTTCAAACAAAACAGAGGGTTAAGGGGCGGTGCGACGGACGTACAGCGTATCGTAATAGGTGCCAACGCCGTCTTGCGCCGCAACGGGGACTTTGCGGGAAAGCTTGAACCCATATTGCCCCAGGAAATCCGTGACCTCGTCAAGCTGGCAGCAGCCGGCATACGAATCGAAATCGGCTACTTCCGTCTTGACGAACCGGAATCTGTCGAGAATCGAACTTGCACCCTTGAGCACCAGCAATTCGGAGCCCTGTGTATCAAGGACCAGCGCCCCATAAAGGGCGAGATCGATCTGCTCACTCTCGATCAGGCGGGCTAGCGTAGTCGACTGTAGCTGAATGTCGTGTGTGTAGTGGACGTCCGGCCAGATTTCGCCGTGCTTGGAAAAATCCAGGATCGATGATGACGCGCCGCCGTTATTCGCGACATGAAGGGTATATTCGGCGCCGTGCTCGGCCGAGAGCAAACAGCGGCAAGCACGCTGATTGGCAAAGGCAGCGATGTTCGATCGCAGCTCTTCAAAGACTTTGGGTATCGGTTCGACCCAAAGAACGTTCAATCCGAGTGCGGCGTAATACTCACGCTCCTGTCCGGTGTTCGCACCGACATGAATCACGCCGGGAACTTGTTTCAGGAATGAATCAAAATTAAAAAGAAGCCGCCGGAGCTTTCGGACCGTCGGATTCATGATGTAGAAGGTCCGGAGGTTCATCGGTAATTTGCCTAATCTGCCGCTTGACGACGCCAGCCTGCCCAGGCCAGATAAAGCGCCCCCGCGGCCGAGACCCACATGCCGGCACCGACATTGATCCGCTTGGCCACGAGCGTGCCGGCGCGCCGAACCATCATATTGCCCAGGTTGAGCAGTGCATTGGTCACCTGATTGCCCGTGACCACCGCGGCAAAGGTGTCGCGCGAAGTCTCGTAATAGAGAATGCCACCGCAAATCAACATCAGCAGCAGCGGCGCGAGATAGCCAAAACGGCTGCCAGGCAGGCGCAACCAGCCTGGCAGGAGCGCGGCCGCTAGGGACGCGAGGCATAGCAGCGTGAAGGGCACCGTCCAAAGGTCGGTCGCCGCATCGATGCCGCGGAGCAGGCGGGTGGGCTGCGCGATGATGGCTGCGAATTGATAGAAGTGAAAATCCAGCCTCAGCGCGCCGTATGACATCGACAGTGTGTCGAGCAGGAACCAACCAATGAGGACCGCAGCCAAGGCGAGCAGCATCGGTGCGTCGATGCCACGTCTTGCGGTGCGCACTGTGCCCTGGGCATTGCCGCCGCGCTCTGCCTCTGCGGTCCCTGTCTGTTCTGCCACCGATTCACTCCGGCTGTGCCGCCCATCGATCTCATCGCTGGCTGGTTGCCTGCCAGCGCGCGTGTTAGATTGCCAACCAAGTACTGAGCACATTATACGATGCTCCGCGAGAGAGGCGATGCGGCGCCACGCGTACACGACAGGGACATGGGTGCTGTTGATTGGCCTCGGCGGGTGCGCGTCGGTACAGCAGAACGATTGGCTCGACAAGGCACACGACACCTCCGTCAAGGCTGTCGATGTCGCCGCTGATCAAACCTCCAAAGCGGCCGCCGTCGCCTCGGCTCAGGCGTCCAAAGCCATGGTACGGATGCGGCATTATGTTGCCGAGAAAGACCTGCTCAAGACGTTCACCGATTCTGGCGAGCACAGTGAATCAGTCGTGCTCGACGTGCTGCACAAGGCCGGCGTCAGCGCGCGCAAGAGCGGTGCGCCAACTCGTACCGCGCCTGCCGGCAGTACGGGGACCGTCGCCGCCAAGGGGCCGCCAGTCAAGGCCACGCCGTCTGCCGGTGCAACCGCGGCCGCCCCGGCTGGTTCGCTGCCAGACCAATACGTTGGTACGTTGCAGTGGCCGCTGGAGGCGGGTGTCGTCAGCTCGGAATTTGGCGAGCGCTGGGGCAAGATGCACAAGGGCATCGACCTCGCGGCGGATGTGGGCGAGCCGGTTTATGCCATAGCCCCTGGCGAAGTGATCTATGCCGGCAGCGGCCTGCGAGGCTACGGCAACGTCGTCATCCTGCGGCATGATCGCCAGCGCACCTCCCTGTATGCACACAACAGCGCGCTGAACGTAAAGCTCGGCGACATGGTCGCGCGGGGCGCCGTGGTCGCTCAGCTGGGCAGCACCGGACATTCCACCGGTCCGCACGTCCATTTTGAAATTCGAGACGGGGACACTCCGCTCAATCCACGTAGCGTGTTGCCGCCGACGAAGCTGGCCGACGTGATCGGTGATCCCGGAGCGCCGGCGGCGTTGGATCAGATCCCAGGTGCCGCCGGACTCGTAGCCGCCGGACGCTGAGGAGCGCAGGCGCGGTCGCTGCCGCGGGCAGCCTTGGGCTTAAGTAATAGGCTCGAACTGCCCCGCCAGGCCGTCGAGCGGCTTCCCTGGGCCGTTCATGGTAGTTTGTCGGGGGCACACAGCGGCGATCGCACGCCCGTGGCCGCTGCTGATCCGGATTGGCCCGGCCTCGGTTGCCATCCAGGAGGAAGCGAGAATGAACGCGCGCGAGTTGACCGATCGCGCTTCGGTGCGGGAGCATTTTGGTACGCCGAACGAAATGGCGTTGGCCAAGGAGCTGACGCGGCTCGATAAACACTGCCGCGCCTTCATTGCGCTATCCCCGTTTGTCGTACTGGCCTCCTCCGATGCGCAGGGACGCTGTGACTGCACGCCTCGAGGCGATGCGCCGGGCTTTGTGACCGTTCTGAGCGACCTCACGCTCGCCATACCCGACCGCACCGGCAACAAGCGCGTCGACACCATGCTGAACTTGACGGAGAACCCGCGTCTCGGCGCGCTGTTCCTGGTGCCCGGAGTGAATGAAACCCTGCGGGTTAACGGCCGCGCGCGAATCAGTCTCGACCCGGTGCTGATGGCCGGCATGGCGGTCAACGGCAAGCTACCCAATGCGGTCACGCTGATCGACGTCGAAGAGGTGTACTTTCAGTGCGCCAAGGCGCTCATTCGCTCCGATCTCTGGAATCCCGAGAAGAGAGTTCCGAAAGGGACCTTTCCCAGTCTGGGCCGGGTGCTGGCCGATCAGATCAAGGGCAAGGGCGATGAGGCGGAACGCCTCGAGAACGCGATCGAAGAGCGCTACCGCAACGGATTGTATTGAGCTCGCCGCGTTTGGACCGGCGGAGCGATGAGGTGGCCCTTCGACTTCTAGAATGACTGCTGGGTACTGACCAGGAACTGCAATTTACTGATGGAACGATCCGCATCGAGCGGTGTGGCCAGATCGATGTGGATGATGCTGCCAAAGGCTGAGCGGGCGTTGCCGAGCCGCAGTCCGACGCCGACGTCTCTGAGCCAGCCGAGCTGCGGCGTGGGCACCAGGGTGTTGCCCCAGGTGCGGCCCGTGTCGTAGAACGCCGCGCCCCCGACGTGTACCAGCCGGAAAGGGAACCAGTCGGTATAGAGTCGCTCCTCGACGGTCATTTGCGCGCGATCGTCACCGTTCTGGTAGCGCAATGGATAGCCACGCAGCCCCGTGTCGCCGCCGATCTCCAGGTAGTGATCGCCGTCGAGATTGTGACCGGCATCTCCGGAGAGATGCACCAGCAGCTTGCTGTGTTCGGACGTGGTCAGAAAATAGCTCGCATTGCCGGAGGCTATCGCGTCGTCGAAGCGGCCGTACTCCATGCGCGAATACAGGCGGGTGTAGAACGACACATAGTTACGCGGCCCGATGAGCCAGTTGTAGCCGATTTCGGTATCGGCGATCAGTGACTTGCGATCCGCGCCGAACGCCGGTGCGGCGTAACCGAGTCCGAAGCTAGCGTCGAGGCCGAGATGCAGATCCTCGGTGAAGGCGATCTGGTCCAGATTGTGCGTGGTGTCGTAGCTGTTGCGCACCCACTGCATGCGCACATACGGGTAGGCCAGATCGCGGTCGTCCGGCAATGGTGCGAGCGGTATTTGGTCGGGCGCCGCCTTGAATACGCTCTCGTCGTGGCGGAAACCGTACAGTATTCGCTCGGTCCACAGTTCGTCGATCAGCAGCGCCTGGCCAAAGAACACATCCGTGACGCGATAATCGAACCCATAGGCGTCGTAGCGATTGCCAAGGCTGTAGCGCGTGACCACCGACTGGGAATTGCCGGTCGAGCCGCCACCGGCGTAGAGGGTCTCGAGCGAGAAGAAAGGGTGCAGGCCGCCCACGTTCCAGCCTTTGCCGTCGGTATTATTCTGCAAGTGCAGCGAGTCCTGCCAGTGGCTGCCCCATACATTGGGATCCGCCCAGGTCGCGAAGGTCGAACTGCGATCGACATTCTCGCTATGACCGATCAGGAGGTACTTGCCGTAGCCCAGCACATTGTCGTCGACGATGTCGACGCTCGAGGAGTTGGTACCGCCGCTGCGGCCGAAGCCCAGCTGCGGCTCCAAGGTCCAGACATCGTGCGTGATGACCACGATGTCGACCAAGCCGTCGTGATAGCGCACGGGATGGATTTCGGGTTCGCGCATGAAGTTGGAGTTCTGCCGCATGTTGCGTGCGCTCTCATCGAGCAGACGTCTGGAATAGCGATCGCCGCTGCGAAACAGGAGCTGCGCACGGATCGTGGAGTCGCGGGTGCGCACGTGCAGGTGGTCGGCGGTGCGGAAGAGCCAGTTGTTCTCCTTGGGATTGTCGAGATCGAAGATTTCCCTGGCCTCGATCCGAATCTCGCCGATGCGAGCGCCCGCGGCTTCGAGCTGCGCGTCGGACGGCAGCGACTCCGCAGTGCTCGATAGCAGCCCGATAACCACCAACGCGGATAAGCCGTGCATTACGGGGATCGAAGCACTGTATGGCGCGCGGCGTCAACCGCGTGAATCCGCGGTGCGGCAGCGCGGCGCAGGGACCCGGCGATTGGCGTGGCGTCGACTAGTGCTTCAATCCGTACACGAATACGGCGTGGCCGGCGGCGATGGCGACGTATTGCCGGCCTTTGAGCTCATAAGTGATCGGCGCGGCCAGGACGGCACCGCCGACCGGAGTTTTCCACAGCATCTTGCCGTCGCGGGCATCGAGCGCAAAAAAGTAGCCTTCGCGGCCCCCTGTGAAGAGCAGATCCGACGCCGTCGTCATGATCCCGGCATCATCCACGGCGGTCATATCGAACTTCCAGCGCTGCTTGCCTGTCAGGTCCAGCGCGACTACGGCGCCGCTGCCGATTTCAGTGCTGGTGTTGATCGGTCCGCGCACGGACGGACTCGTGGCGCCCTCGAGGGGCGGAATGGCCCGACCGCCGGTGAAGGATTGTCCCGCACGGTATTCGGCCGGCGCGAACACCAGGATGGAGGAATAATTCTCCCAAGCCGAAACATAGAACATATGAGTGCGCGGACTGTAGGAAGGCGAGTACCAATTGGTGCCGCCCTGGTTTCCGGGAAATGTGGGCTCACCGGCCGGCTGCGGGGTCTCGATCGGGCGCCCGTTGGGGTCGAGCCCGCTGGCCCAATTGAGCTTGACGAACGCGCGGCCGCTCAGGAACTCACCGTTGGTGCGATCGAGCGTATAAAAGAAGCCGTTACGATTGGCAAACGCCATGAGTTTGCGCGGGCGACCGTTCCAGTCGGCGTCCACGAGCACCGGAACCTGCACCGAATCGAAGTCGGAGCTGTCGTGTGGCGTGAACTGAAAATACCATTTGAGCTCGCCATTATCCGGGTCCAGTGCGACCACTGAATCCGTATACAGATTGTCGCCCGCCCTTTGCTCCGGACCCCAGTCCGGCCCCGGATTGCCGACGCCCCAGTAGGAGAGATTGAGCTCAGGGTCATAGGAGCCCGTGACCCAGACCGGCCCGCCGCCGTGCTTCCAGGAATCCTGGTCCCAGGTCTCGATCCCCTTTTGCCCCTCGCTCGGGATCGTATTGAAGCGCCACACTTCGCGGCCGCTCTTGGCATCGTAGGCAGCGACGAAACCACGCACGCCAAACTCGCCCCCGGCGACCCCGATGATGACCTTGTCCTTGATGATCAGTGGCGCGATCGTGATGGCGTAACTCGCGCGATAATCGGCAACGGTCACGTTCCACAACGGCTTGCCGCTCTTCGCATCGATCGCGAGCAGATGCGCATCCACCGTGCCCATGTAGAGCGTATCGCCGAGGATCGCGAGTCCCCGGTTCACGGCCCCACAGCACACTTTGTAGCCGGGCGAGGGCCGGTACTGATAAACCCAGAAGGCGCGTCCCGAATACGCGTCGAGCGCAATCACGTCATTGGGGGGCTGCGTCAGGTACATGACGCCGTTGACAACCAACGGCGAGGTTTCGAGCTTTTGCAGCGACTCGATTTGGAACACCCATTTGAGTTCCAGCGAATTGACGTTCTGGCGATCGATCTGAGCGAGCGTGGAGTAACGCTGGCTGTTGTAGTTGCCCGAATAGGTGAGCCAGTTCTGCGGCTCGGCAGCCGCATGCAACAGGCGATCATAAGTGACCGGTGCGGATTGCGCCCACAGCGCGCCGGGGAGCAGCAGCAGTGCCAGAGCTATTCGCATGTGCCTCAGTTAAACCCTTTGAGCGACAGCATGTATCCCACCACATCCCCGATTTCGGCATCGCTCAGAATGCCTTGATAGGCCGGCATCGGCGTCGTGTCGAGAACGGTGTATGACTTCAGATCCGCCTTCTTGAGCCCCACGAGGTTCTCATTGGAGTCGATCAGCTGTACCGACCAGGTATCTTCGTTGAGCCGCCGACCGGTGATTACGGTACCGTCTCGGGTCACGGCGCGGACGCTGCGATTGGCCGGCAGGATCATCGAGGCCGGGGCGTGCAATTTTTGAATGAGCTGTTGTGCCGTACGCGCGAGCCCGATTTCGCTCAAATCAGGCGCGGTATGTCCGCCGACCCCGTTGACCCGGTGGCATTTGAGACAGCCGCCTTTGCCCTCGAAGATCAATTTGCCGCGCGCCGGATCGCCCGCGGTGGCCGCATCGCTGAGCCGCGCATCCATGTTTCGAATGAAGGCGACGATGGCGGTTTGATCCGGCGCTTCGAGATTATTCGCGGGCATCCCGGTTCCAGCAATGCCGCCAGTGATCACGCGAATCAGCTCCTCGTCCGTGGCGGCGCGGTTGAAATGATTGGAGCGCAGATTCACCTGCGGGATCGAATCGCCGTTCGGCCCGTGGCAAACCACGCAGGTACTGTAAAAGACGCGCGCGCCGCGCTCGATGTCGACTTCGCTGTAGGTACCGAGGTGCTCGTCGGCCGCGTGGACCACGCTCACAGTTGTCAGCAGAGCGAGGCAGTACATCACTTTGAGCACGGCGTTGCCGCGATCAAGGCCGCACGAGAGGACTTGTTTGATCAGGCCGGACCCCCGCTCTTTGGCGGCGCCGATACTATTCGATATGGGAATTTATTCAAGTAGCGGATGCCCCTCAGGCAATTGATGCGCATACCAGTTGGCGAGCCGATGCCGCACCGTCTGCTCTCCGACCTGCTCCTCCGGCATGGGTGCGATGAGCTTGTCGTGCACGAGCAGTCGATAGATATACAGCGCCTTGTCGCTGGCGGAGTCCGTCGATTCGAACTCGACCGCCTTGCGCCCCTGCGCGTATTGCACGCCGGCGAGCAGCGCCGCTTTGTACAGTTCCGCCTCGTGCTTGCGCTTCTTCATGTGCGGCTAGCTGCGCCAATCCGGCGTCGACACGTAGCTGCGATCGATCTGCGCGAGGCTCTGGGTGCCGCAATTGCCCATGACCAGCTTCAACTCCGCCTGCATGATCTGTAACACACGCTCGACCCCGGCTTGCCCGAAAGCGCCCAGGCCCCAGAGCATGGGCCGGCCGATTCCGACTGCCTTGGCGCCCAGCGCGAGGGCTTTGAATACGTCCGTGCCGCGCCGGAAGCCGCCGTCCACGAACACAGGGATGCGCCCGCGGACCGCCGCCACGACCTCCGGCAATGCCTCGATCGTGGCGCGCCCCGTTTCAGTCGAGCGGCCGCCGTGATTCGACACCAGGATGCCATCCACGCCGTGCTCGAGGCACAGCCGGGCGTCTTCGCCGCTGTCCATGCCCTTGATGAGCAACTTGCCCTTCCAGCTCCGGCGCAGGTGATCGAGAAAGGCCCAATCCATGGCAGGGTTCTGGCTCCTGACGCCCTGCATGTCGATGCCGTCGTACATCGGCCGCTCCTTTATGTCCGTGCCCGGCTCACCGGCATGACAGGCGGCACATTGGCGCAGATCCCTGGGCCGCGTGCGCAGATAAGTTTCGCTGTTGCGTCCCGTGGTGTTGTCCACGGTCAGCGCCAGCACGAGGCACCCCGCGGTCTCGACGCGCCGTATGATCTTCTCGCACGCATCCCAGGAAGAGGGTGCATAGAGCTGGTACCACACGGGGCGTCCGAGGGCCTCATTGACCGCCTCGAGCGGCGTCGAGGTCGAGGTCGACAAGCACTGCGGCGAGCCGCGCGAGCGTGCCGCGCGCGCGACGGCCAGTTCTCCATCAGGGGCGAACGATTTCTCCCCACCCGTCGGGCACGTGAATATGGGGCTGTCGTAGAGCGTGCCGAAGAGCTCCACGCGCATGTCGGTACGGGTCGCATCGCGCAAGCGCCGCGGGCGCAACTCCACGTGCTTGAATCCCTCGCGATTGGCGCGCAGCGTGGCGTCGTCGTCGACGCCGCTGGACATGTATGCCCAATGCCCAGGCTGCACCTTGCCGTGCGCAACCTCCTCGAAATCAAACACGTCGAGCGCTTCGGCGGGGTCGCTGATCAGAGGCGCTGAGGCCGATGTGCTTTGCGCATTGGCATCGGGCGGCACGAAGGCGGCGAGACTGCCCAACGCGGTTGCACAGGGGCTCGCAGCCAGATACTTCAGAAATTCTCGCCTGGCCGTCGACCATGGATGTGTTGAGCTCATGTCCCCTGCAGCCACTCAGTAGCCGAGACGCACGATGCGGGCCGAATCATCGGCCAGTGCGCTGCCCGCGAGCGCGCTGGCGAGCAGCGATACAACCAGCACGAATGTCGGCGCGTAGCGAAGCTGCTTCATTGGACCCCGCCAAACGGTTCAACTCAGTATCAGCCGATGCCGCGGGGCGGGCAAGCCCGTCAGTACCCCACGGCCTGACCGTCTCGGCGGCGTTCCGATGCGGCCAGATAGCCGTATTCCAGGCACTGAATGAGCTGCGCGGCACCAAACTCGGTGCTGTCACGAGGCGAGAGCTCGAGCCGATGTCCCCGCTCCCGCAATGCCTCGAGCACGCTCGGCTCGTACCCTGGCTCGACCATGACACCCAGCAGGTCCTCGGTAATCTTCCAGCGCGGCGCATCCGCGGCCGCCTGGATGTTCTGGCCGTAGTCAGCCAGCCGCACGAGCATCTGCAGATGTCCCTGGGGTTGCATGTTGCCGCCCATGACGCCGAAGCTCATGACCGCTCGGCCCTGGCGCGTCACGAATCCGGGAATGATGGTGTGAAACGGCAGTTTGCCGCCCGCGACCACGTTGGGATGGCCGGCCTGCAGACTGAATCCGCTACCGCGATTGTTCAGGCTGATTCCCGTGCCGCTGACGACCACTCCCGAACCGAAGCCGCGATAGTTGGATTGTATGAATGAGACCATCATGCCGTTCGAGTCAGCGGCCGTCAGATACACGGTGCCCTCGCCACGAGGCGAGCCACCGCCATGCCATTGCGCCCGGCGCATATCGATCAGGCCGGCGCGTTTCGACAGATAGGCGCGTGCGAGCAACTCGCGACAGTCGATGCGCATGGCGGCGGGATCCGCCACGTAAGCGTAGACGTCGGCGAAGGCGAGCTTCATGGCCTCAATCTGCGCATGGAGGCTGTCGGCGGTGTCGACGCCGAAACGCCGCAGCTCGAGGTGACTGAGGATGCCGAGCGCAATCAGGGCCGCCAGACCCTGGCCGTTGGGCGGTATCTCATGCACCGTGTAGCCACGGTAGCCGTGCTCGATCGGTTCGACCCATTGCGGGCGGTGCGCTGCCAGGTCCGCCTCGCTCAGCGCGCCGCCGCCACGCCGCGCATCCTCGGCGATGCGCGCGGCCAGCGACCCGCGATAGAACGACTCGCCGTGGCTCGTTGCGATCTGCTCGAGCGTGTCGGCCTGCTCCGTGTGCACGAAGCGAGTGCCGGCCTCGGGAGCCTTGCCGTGTCGAAGGAATGCCGCGCTGAAGCCGGGCTCGGGCGCGAGCGTCGCGGCCTGTTCCTGCCATTGGCGCGCGACGATCGGCGCGACCAGAAAGCCGTCGCGTGCGTATTCGATGGCCGGCGCGAACAGCTGCTCGAAAGCGAGCTTGCCGAAGCGCTGCGATAACGCCGCCCACGCGGACACGGCCCCCGGCACGGTGACTGAGTCCCAGCCGCTCTGTGGCATGTGCGCTCGCCCGGCAAAGCGCTCTAGATTCCACGCCGCCGGGGAGCGGCCCGACGCATTCAGGCCGTGCAGATGCTCTCCGTCCCAGATCAGGGCAAAGGCATCAGAGCCGATGCCATTGGCCACCGGTTCCACCACAGCCGCGGCGATAGCGGTCGCGATCGCTGCATCTACCGCGTTGCCGCCTTGAAGCATCATGCGCAGCCCCGCCTGGGCGGCCAGCGGCTGACTCGTGGCCGCCACATGGCGCGCCAGCAGGGGCATGCGCTGCGAGGTGTAGGGAAAGCTCCAATCGATCGCACTCATTCGCCTATTGTGGCGCAAAGTGAGGCCGCTCGGCGCACCCAAGCGCCAGCGGCTGCTATCCTAGGGAAGGGAGCGCGTGCCGGGAGCTTGGAGAGCAGCCCATGATCGTTAACGACCGACGAGACCGATCTGCGCTGTCACTGCTGGCGCGGATTTCAATGCTGCTTGCGCTCTCGGCCTGCTCGAGCCTGCCGCCGGCTCCGCGGGCCATTCTGGATGAGAAAACGGGCATCACGACGACCGTGGTTGCGGCCCCTATTTCTTTTGCGCGCGTGCGCAACGATGTCACCGCCTCGGCGCGCGATTTCGTGACACTCGTGGCGGCGGAGAAGGATGTCGCGGGTCACTACACGCAATTGCTGCTGCTCTACCGCTGGTCGGTTGTGTTTCGCGGCGATGTGCCCCAAGCCGTGGCGAGCGTCGGGCCCGTGCTCATCCGGGCCGACGAGCGCGACATCTCGCTCCAGCCACTCGATCAGGTACCCATCAATCTCTCACCAAGCGAACAATTCTTTGAGCCCTATGACTTTGGCGTCGCAGTGGCTGCCTACGCGGTGGATTTCAACACGCTGCGCTCGATCGCCTCGAGCCATGAGCTCCGCTTGAGCCTGCCGCAGAATCTGCCCGATGCGCCCTTCACGCTCTGGCAAGACGGCCGGCCGGCGCTCGAGCAGTTCGTGAAGCAGTTGAACGGACTCTGAACCGCGCGAGCCTGTACCTGGCACGCCCTCCCGGACGCCGCGGGATCACTCCGCCGGGGCGAGACGAAATTCCGGCACCACAGTGCCGTCCATGAGGATCTGCAGCAGTTGCTGAATGTGATCGCGGTCGAGCTCGCTGAATCGACCCGCGATGGGACTGTCCAGATCGAGCACGCCAACCAGACGGCGGTCTTTGAACACCGGCAGCACCATTTCGGATTGCGACGCTTCATCGCAGACGATGTGACCGGGAAATGCGTGCACGTCCGGGACGATCACGGCGGCGCGCTGCAGGGCTGCCGTACCGCACACCCCATCGCCGATCGCGATACAGGCACAGGCGGGCTTGCCCTGAAAGGGTCCGAGCACCAGGTCGGTACCGCGCAGCAGATAGAACCCCGCCCAATTCAGATCCGGCAGCGTATTGAATAACAGCGCCGCAAAATTCGAGATATTGGCCAGAAAATCGCTCTGGCCGCGAATCAGCGCCTGCAGGCTTTGGCTGAGCTGCTCGTAAGCCGCTGCTTTTGGGACCTGATCGTTCATGAATTCACACGACGCCTCGAGCGCGGACCGGGGCGGCACGCGACATTATCGCCTTCACGCCGCCGCGGTCCGCACCGCCGACCAGGGCTGTTGCGCGTTAGCGCTCCCAATGACCCTGCGCGAGGCGATAGCCTCCACCTTGGGCCACCCAGTGATGCGGCACCCAATGGTAGCCGGGTCGGCCTGCATGCCAGCCACCGGGAACCCATACGTGACGGCCTCCGACCCAATTCCAGTAGCCACCGAACCAAACGTAGCCCGGTGCAGGGGCGACGCCCATGACTTCAACTTGCGGCTCTGGCGGCGCGACGGTCACGACGGCGCCGCCGCCGTAGTAGCCGGGCCTTGCTGTCACGACGCAGGCACTCAGCGTTAGAGTGGCCAAGGCCAGTGCGGCCACGCCAGCCCGAAAGGCTCGAGTTGTCTTCATGATTACTCTCCGTAATGACTTGTCGATGATTGTAGCAAACGCACCAGAGCCGATCCGGATGACCGCGTCGGTACTGGCCGTCGAGCCCCGTAGGACGATGCCAGATGCTTCAATGATGGGTCACGGTTAGGATGCCAACATTGTGGCGGTCGATGAACTGCCTGATAGCGAGGTGCGCATGAGTCTGGATATGGTTACACCGGGCAATCAGGCGCCGGTTCTGTTCAATGTCATCATCGAAATTCCGATGAATGCCGATCCGATCAAATACGAGGTCGACAAGGACACCGGCGCCATATTCGTCGATCGCTTCATGGGCACGGCGATGCATTACCCCTGCAACTACGGCTACGTGCCGCAGACGGTGGCCGGCGACGGAGATCCGGTGGATGTGCTCGTGATCACGCCGTTTCCGTTGATACCCGGTGTGGTCGTGCGTTGCAGACCGCTGGGACTGCTCAAGATGATCGATGAGAAGGGCGATGATGCCAAAGTGCTGGCCGTG
>Ga0302324_100018426_pt1 | contig 13758 bp, 7 predicted proteins | sample Palsa_T0_1_FD_201949 | JGI IMG/M metagenome (GOLD analysis project Ga0302324, IMG submission 201949) | Peat permafrost microbial communities from Stordalen Mire near Abisko, Sweden - Palsa_T0_1 | ecosystem: Environmental > Terrestrial > Soil > Palsa > Peat permafrost | place: Sweden: Abisko... | reverse complement strand
AATGCGGCCGGCTCCGTTCTCGCTAGTTGTTGTTCCTGGCGACTCTGGAATCCTGATCGACTTCGCGCACGAGGCCCCGCGCCGATGTGGGGACAGCAATCTTGCCGCTCAGTATTTGGTGGCGGTCCACATGCTCGCCATACATGGCTCTGTCACCACTCTTGTCCGCTTGCACCACGGCGCCATCCAGGCTGACCCCGGCGAAAACTCCCTTGGTGCGGGAGTAGGAAAGAATCTCCGCGCTGAGTCTAACGTCGGTGGCAGCGGCGGCATTGCGCCCCACTGGTCCGGCAGCTACGGAAGCATCTGCTCCGAGTTTAAATTTGTCGCCGAGGAGACTCTGCAAAGCGTGATCGTTCATGAAGAGCATGACCAAGTCGGTAGACGAGCCGCCGATCTGATACCCCACGCTCCCGCCATCGACAGCCAAAAACATGGGAGCGCTCCAGCCGTGACCCGTGCGGCAGATTGCCAGTCCCCGGCCATAGTTGCCGCCGAATACGAAAGCGAATTTTACTTCCCCTGGAATGATGGCAATGCATTTCGCCCTATTCAGGAGATCCTGAGGAATTCCCTGGTCCGGCGCGTTCATGATCGCCTGAAAGACTTCAGCCGCTCGGTGGGAGCGCTTTACGTCTTCCTCACGATCCGAGGCCACGGCAGTCAATGTGGCAAACAGAGTGAGGACGGAAAGTATTACAAAGCGTTTCAACATGTTTTCATCTCCTTGTAGCTACCAACCTACTTCTTTAATCACGCCGCGGCCCCCTCCCGTAGGAATGAGGGGCGCGGTCATCGGCCGCCATACGAATTGTTCGTTAGGACGTCTTACCCTTGCAGCCACCATGGCGGCAGAGACAATCAAGGTCCGGCGTCTTTTCCATCGCCGCGCATTCGGTACTGCAATATTTGCCTGACGTCGTCGGACACGAACAAATCGGGTGTGCGCATTTCTCAGCTTTTGTGGTCGCCATCTTGTTTCTTCTCCGCTCGGATTGGGAACGTCCGATCCAAGCAACATCTTAAGACGATGGGGAAGAGCATTTCTGTTCAATAAGGGACATCTTGTACTTTCTGGCGCAGCAACCTCCGTGAAACGGTAAGTGCCAATGGGTTATAGGCCAAATGACTTTATGGACTTCGGCTCCGTGATAATTAATTTATGCGAATGAGAGACAAAACTGGACCCAACCCCCAGTCCAATTCTGGGATGCCAGGAGGGGAGTCCTTCGGAGGGGAGTGGGACGTACTTCTTGAATAAGCTGGGACGTCACGGCGCAACGCGCATCGGAAGACCATCTGCGTCACCTGGCGGCTACCGATGCGCTCACCGGGCTGGCGAATTATCGCCGGCTCTCCGAAATCCTCGAATCGGAAATCAAGCGATCGGAGCACGCCGCTCATCCTTAATTCTACGGCTGCCCCTGTGCCCTTGTCGTGACTTCGTGTCGACCTGCAGGATTGGCCTTGTTTTGGCGCGAAATGCCGTAGAGCGGCCGCGCTTAGCCATCCCAGTTGCCGCCACATTCGGAGGGAGCTGTTCAGATTTGAACAGATTTCCCATTTCGGACGCGCTAAAAGTACTCGTGCATCCGGTGAAGGTGATTTCAAAGTCCAGGAGGCTGACGAACATGACCGCTGAAGGAAGAAACAATTTTTCGCCGGCGTATTCCGCGTGGTTCGGTAAACCTGTGGTTTTGCTGGTCGTCATCCGTCGGTGCCACGTTCCCATGACATGTCGCATTGTTGCCGAATCGGTCGCCGATGTGCGCGTCCGCATCCACCCCGGGTGGGAGATGAATATCAAAAAGGAATTGATTCTGGCCGCGGAAGAAGTCGTCAACGTCCCGGCAGCGCACGTGAATTGACGCGGCTGGCAGGATCCCAATTGTTTGGTCAGCGGAAATCCGCCCGCGAGGTTGCCACGGCCACCGGCAAAGACTTCCTGTATGTTTGGAACCTGGCTGACCCTGAGTAATTGGAGAGCACTCATCCTAACGGCCAAGTCAAGTCAGCTCGAAATGCCCGCACGGCCTGATCGACTCGACCCAGTTTCATTTTGAGAGGCTCTTTCGGCACGGTTCTGTACTGTACTGCTGTGACTAAATTGTTTGGCACTTCTTGTCCATGTGTTGCAGAAGAACGCGCAGCACAACGAATCAACAAAAGCGTCCAAAAGGTAGTCACGGCCGCCATCGGGTGCTTCTATTGGATGCAGGTAAAAGCAGGGCCACGGGCGCCTACCGACGAGGTCCTGTTCCGACGTATCTGACGATTTGCGAGGAGATTCTCAATGCGGCAAGCGATGAATGAGGGCACAGTTTTATTCAGGGACGACACACTTTTTCCAGAAGCCTTCCAATGCGAGAGCGAGTCCTCTTCACCCGGTTGGAGATCGTTCAAAGGAATTGACGGCTATGGATTAAATCGAAAGTTCCACAACGAAGGGTGGCATTTTTTCTACTTCGCCGGCGAAAGCAAGGTCACCGTGGTGGGCCGTGGAGGAGAGAAGACGATACGCAAAGCGATCAAGCGAATCCAGGCCAGCTTGAAGTTCGAGAAAATCAACTCCTTCGAAATCACACGTGTGGCGGTCAAGACTTTCTTGGGAGTGCCGTTCACAAGCCTGTCATTCCATATGCGAAACATTCAGGAGAGCATGCTTCTGCTTGCAGACCAAACTGGGCAGCCATGGAAAGACGCGCCATTGACCGCCGCCTGATGAGACAGCGAAGGGGAAACTTCTATGAAAATGACAAGCCGGGCAGTCATCGTGTTGGCCATGATCGCGCTTTGTAATCCATTGATTCATGGACAGGATCTCTCGAAGTACCGGAACTTCTCCTTCGGAATGGATGCATCAAGCGTGTTAAAGCTGGCTGAGGAAAAGCCGGCCGACTTAATTACAATTCACGAACAGCCGGCGTTGATTCAGGAGCTCACATGGTACCCGCCGGTCCCATTTGCATCTCCTCGCCGGTCGGAGTCGGTCCAGAAGGTCCTACTATCCTTTTACAACGGCGAGATGTACAAGATGGCCGTGACCTACGACAGCGACGCCGTAAAGGGACTGACCAACGAAGACATGATGCGAATCCTCTCTGCCAAATACGGAACCGCCACGAGGCCGGCTGCCGAGGTGAATGTTCCGCCGGACGACTCAAACGGTCCGACAGAAACAGTGATCGCTCGCTGGGAAGACCCGCAATATTCGCTGAGCCTTTTCCGATCATCTATGCTGGATACATTCGAAGTCGTTTCGTTTGCCAAACGATTGAATGCGCAAGCCGCGACCGCGATCGCCGAATCCGTAAAGCTGGAACGACAAGAAGCCCCGCAAAGGGAGGCCGCGCGCGTGAAACAGGAAGCCGTCGAGCTGGAGGCAGACCGACAGAAGAACATCAAGGCGCTTCGCCCTTAACCAGACAAAAGGTTAGAGCGAGCTTGATTGCGGGATTGATAAGCACAAATTTCCAGGAGGTTCGATTATGTCGTTTCAAATTGCACCACCGCACGATCAGCTGCGGCAGGTGCGGGCCAAGCCGGCATGGGAGGGATGTACTGACGCGAACGTGCTTCGGCAAAATGCAAGTCGGTTGCAACAGCTTTCTGATATCCGGGAGGCCTGACGCCGGAATAACCAGTGTCTCACGGAGAACCCTAAAAGTGTGCGTCGCATGACCGGGCGAAGGGAACGAGCCCTCAGTCGTGACGCTTACAGCACCTCACATGTTCTTGCCGATCTTTGCGCGTGGAAAAACGCGGCTTCACAATTTCATGCGCGTCCATATCTTGGGGGGCATCAGCTATGCCAGGAAAGAAGTGTTCTGAAGCCAACCGCAGCCCGCTACCTTTCATTGAAGACGCGTGACAGGGCTAGCCAACCCCTTTTGCAACGCAATCGCCGATATCCAAAATGAGCGCGAATCAATCTTCGACCATTCTTCTTCCTAATCTGGAAGAACCGATCCGCTCCGAACTTTTCAGTTTGGAGCGGCTCGAGCAGCACGCCGAAAGCCTTGCGGCGGCGCAGGCTGTGACGAAGGAAATCAGCCGCGGACGCCCGCTTATCCCCCGGGTCCTGAACAACGGCCGCGTGCTCTTAAATTCCTATCGTTCGATCGCCCGCGCGATTCAAGACGAGGATGCGATCACACCCGCGGCGGAGTGGTTGGTCGACAACTTCCACATCGTGGATGAGCAGCTCCGGGAGATCAAGGATGACCTGCCGGCGGGCTATTACCGCAAGCTGCCCAAACTTGCCTCGGGCCACTTGCAAGGCTATCCGCGCGTGTACGGAGTGGCCTGGGCATTTGTGGCGCACACGGATAGCCGGTTTGATCCTGAAGCGCTGCGCCGCTTCGTAGCAGCGTATCAACGTGTGCAACCGCTCACGATTGGAGAGCTCTGGGCGGTGGCCATCACCCTGCGCGTGGTGCTGGTGGAAAATCTGCGCAGGATGGCGGAGCGCATGGTCAGCAGCAGGGCGGCCCGCCGCGAAGCCGACGCATTAGCCGATAGTTTGCTCCGGCCCGGTGGACAATCCGCAATTTTGCCGGCCCTCGATCAGCTTGAAAAAGGACCCTTGGAAACGGTGTTCGCGGTGCAGCTTGTGCAGCGCTTGCGCGATCTGGACCCGAAGGTCGGCCCCGTGCTGCTTTGGCTCGATCAGCGCCTGGCCCATGCGGGAACGAACGCCGATGAAATCGTCCGCGCCGAACACCAGCAGCAAGGGGCCATGAGCGTGTCCGTGCGCAACATCATTACCAGCATGCGCTTGATTTCCGCGTTTGACTGGCAGGAATTCTTCGAAAGCGTCAGCCTGGTAGATGAAATTCTGCGCCAGGAGACTCATTTTGCAGACATGGATTTTTCCACGCGAGATGATTATCGTCACGCCATCGAAAATCTCGCGCGGGGATCCAAGCACACGGAAATTGAGGTCGCGAAGCGCGTTGTGCGCCGCGTCCAACGGGAGTTCCAGGATCCAAAGGAAGCCCTGCCTGGGTTCGAGAAGGTTAGTGCGGAGCGCCGATCGGAGCCGGGCTATCACCTGATCTCGCGAGGCCGGCCGGCGTTTGAAAGAGAGATCGGCTATCACGTGTCGTGGAAGCGCTGGCTTCTCCGTTTCTATGTCCGATCCGCTGTCCCGGGTTATCTTGCCACCATCGCCTTTGTAACTGCGTTGATCCTGGCTCTACCGCTGTGGACGGTTCACGAGCGGGGAATGACCGCAACGAAACTTCTCCTCCTTGGAGTGCTGGCTGCGGTGCCTGCTTCGGACTTGGGGATTGCCCTGATCAACCGCGCGGTGGCGGGTTTGCTTGGTCCGAGAAGGCTCCCGCGAATGGAACTGCGCAACGGCATCCCCGAGGACTTGCGGACGATCGTGGTCATGCCCACGTTGCTGACCACCGCGAAGGAAATCGGGGAACACGTCGAACGCCTGGAAGTTCACTACCTGGCAAATCCAGATGGCGACCTGCGCTTCGCGTTGCTCTCGGATTGGCTCGATGCACCGAGCGAAATTCTGCCGGGCGACGACGATCTGCTCGCTCTTGCAACGGATGGCATCGCCAAGCTGAACAAGAAATATGGGCCGGCCCCCAGCGGCGGCGAACGATTCTTTCTGTTCCATCGCAAGCGCGTGTGGAACGAGTGCGACCGCAAATGGATGGGCTGGGAGCGCAAGCGAGGGAAGCTGCGTGAACTGAACCAGCTCTTGCGAGGTTCTACGAGCACTACATTTGTGCCTATCATTGGCCCGCTCTCAGCAGACCTTCGCGGCGTGCGCTACGTCATTACGCTCGATGCAGACACACGCCTGCCGCGGGGCGCCGCGGCTCGTTTGGTTGGCACCATGGCGCATCCTCTCAATCGGCCGAGGCTCAGTGAACGTGAAGGGCGCATTGTGGAAGGCTACGCCATCGTGCAGCCGCGCATTACCCCTTCGCTGCCTGTGGAACACCCGAGTTCGCTTTCGCAAAGAGTCTTCTCCGGACCAGGCGGCATCGATCCCTATTCCGCGGCTGTTTCCGATGTTTACCAGGATCTATTCCAGGAAGGTTCCTACACTGGAAAAGGGATTTACGACATCGATGCCTTTGAAGCGGCGCTAGCGGGCAAGGTGCCCGAAAATGCGCTCTTAAGCCATGATCTCTTTGAAGGTATTTTCGCAAGGGTCGCGCTTGCCACGGACATTGAGTTGTTTGAAGAATTTCCCTTGCGTTATGAAGCCATCGCGGCGCGCCAGGACCGCTGGGCTCGAGGTGACTGGCAACTCTTGCCCTGGCTTTTCGGAAGAGGGCAATCGGGAAGGAAAAAACAAAATCCAGTCAGGATTCCAATCATTGGGCGTTGGAAGATTGTGGACAACCTGCGCCGGACTTTGTCGGCGCCCGCCGCTTTTCTTATACTCGCCGCGGGATGGCTGCTGCCGCGTGCCTCTCCCTGGGTATGGACATCTTTCATTCTCGGCACCATTGCAATTCCTGCCCTCCTGCCATTTTTGATGGGACTCAATCCGCGCCGAAGAGGCATTTCCGTGCGGAGCCATATTCGCGGGGTGTTAGGCGACCTTGGGCTTGGCGCGTCACAGATTGGTCTGTCCTGCACATTTTTGGCATTTCAGGCGTGGCTGATGACCGGCGCGATTCTGCGGACCCTCGGCCGCCTGTTCCTCACGCATAGGAACTTGCTTGTGTGGGTGACGGCAGCGCAGTCTAAATTTTCGGCGGGGTCCAATCTTTCCGGGATCTATAAGCGCATGGCCGGCGGTGTTGTGTTGGCCGCTGTGCCCATGGTGGCTCTGGTGTACGGGCGCGCCCAGTCTTGGGTTGCCGCGGCTCCGTTCCTGGTTCTCTGGGGTGCGGCTCCCGCCGTCGCACTTTGGGTTAGCGCTCTTCCTCATTCACCCAGGGCCAACCGTTTGTCGCTCGCCGACGAAGAGGCTTTCCGACTCATTGCCAGGCGGACTTGGAATTTCTTTGCGACTTTTGTTTCCCATGAGGACCACGCGCTCCCTCCAGATAACTTTCAGGAAACACCCAAATCCGTTGTAGCCCACCGGACTTCGCCCACGAATATTGGGCTCTATCTCCTTTCCACGGTTTGCGCGCGAGACTTCGGATGGATTGGCATGCTGGAGTCGGTCGAGCGCCTGGAAGCAACCCTGACGACGATGGGCCAGATGGAATTGTTCCGCGGGCATTTATACAACTGGTATGACACGCTGGACCTTCATCCGCTGGAACCCAAATACGTTTCAACCGTGGACAGCGGAAATCTCGCCGGGCATTTGTTAACCCTCGGCAATAGTTGCAGGGAGTTGAAGGAGAAGTCATGTGCCGGCCCTCACCTTCTCCGCGGATTGCACGATGCAATGCGTCTCTTGCGCGAAAGGCTTGCCAAGGTCGCCGATCAGTCACGGGCGCATCTCATCACGCGGAAGCAACTTGGTAATTCCGTGGATGAAATGACGGCCTCGCTTGAACCGTTACCCGCGAGTTCCATGGACTGGGCGATCCGCCTCAAGGAGTGGAGCGCTCACGCTCGAACTATAGTGGACATCGCTCAAGCTCTGGAGCAGGAGCAAGGAGGCGATCTTGAATCTGAATTGCGCAAAGCAGCCGAAGCTTTCCAAGCCTGTGTCGAAAGCCACGCCCGCGATTCGCAAAACCTGATTCCATGGGCGCGCCTGGACTCAAAAAACATTCTGGCGCTGGCCAAAGCTCTGCAAGAGCATGCACCTGAAGGAACGGCGATCGAACAGTCTCTCCGCATCATCCCCAAGCTTGCAGATGCGCCGGACAGATTCGACTCTGTTCTGAGCGAGCTTTCCGTGCTGCGCGCTACTTTGGCGGATCGTCTCCCAGGAGAACGGGAGACGATCGCTCAAATCGATCAACTGGCCGAAGCATTGACTCGCTCGTGTGCGGAAGCCGCCGCACTTACTCGCCGCCTTTCCGTCATAGCCCAGACGACGGATCGAATGGTGCAGGCGATGGAGTTTCGGTTTCTGTTTGACGATGCCCGCAAGCTCTTCTCGATCGGTTATCGCGTGGCGGATGGAACCCTGGACCCAAACTGCTATGACCTGCTGGCCTCCGAAGCCCGGCTCGCAAGTTTTGTCGCCATTGCCAAAGGCGAAGCCCCGTCGTCGCACTGGTTTCACCTCGGACGCGCGCTCACTCCCGTGGATCGTGGATCCGCACTGATCTCCTGGTCGGGATCCATGTTCGAATATCTCATGCCCGCGCTCGTGATGCGCTCACCGGAAGCAAGCTTGTTGACCCAGACTTATGAACTCGTTGTGCAGCGCCAAATTGAATACGGCGCCGAGCGCGGCGTGCCCTGGGGAGTTTCGGAGTCAGCTTACAATGCCCGTGATCTCAAGCTTAATTATCAATACTCCAGCTTTGGCGTGCCCGGCTTGGGACTCAAACGGGGCCTCAGCGAGGATGTTGTCATTGCGCCCTACGCCACAGCGCTTGCTGCCATGATCGACCCGCAAGCGGCCCTGCAAAACTTTCGCCGCCTGGAAAAAGCAGGCGGAAGCGGCGCGTACGGATTTTATGAAGCGCTCGATTATACGAGCACACGCCTGCCGGAAGGCGAAAAGGTGGCCGTGGTGCGCGCGTTCCTGGCGCATCATCAAGGAATGTCGCTCCTCGCCATTGCCAATCTATTGAACGATAGCGCAATGTGCAGCCGCTTTCACGCCGAGCCCATGGTGCAGGCCACTGAGCTGCTTTTGCAGGAGCGCACCCCGCGAGACGTCCTCGTGGCCCGGCCGCGCGCGGAAGAGGTTTCCGTCACCGCCCAGGTTCGCGAATTGAACCCGCCCGCGATGCGGCGATTTTCTACTCCGCATAGTTCCATCCCGCGAACGCATTTGCTTTCCAACGGGAGATACGCTGTGATGCTGACCACAGCGGGCTCAGGCTACAGCCGTTGGCGGGATATTGCCGTCACCCGGTGGCGCGAGGATGCCACGCGCGATTGCTGGGGAAGCTATATTTTTCTGCGCGATGCGCAAACGGGCGAATTCTGGTCCACCGGGTATCAGCCGAGCGGGGTCGAATCGGATTCTTACGAAGTTTCGTTTCACGAAGACCGCGCCGAATTTGTCAGGCGCGACCACGCACTGACCACGACGCTGGACGTCGTTGTATCCCCGGAAGATGACGCCGAAGTTCGGCGTGTCTCCATCACGAACTTAGGGCTGCGTACTCGCGAAATCCAGGTTACTTCCTATGCCGAGGTGTGCCTTGCGCCGCAGGGCGCCGACGAGGCCCATCCGGCGTTTTCCAACTTGTTCGTCCAAACCGAATTTGTCCCCGACGCCGGCACGCTGTTGGCAACGCGGCGCAGGCAATCCGACAAGGAAACTGCCGTTTGGATGGCGCACGTGGTCGCCGTGGAAGGGGAGACGGAAGGCCAACCGCAATTTGAAACAGACCGCTCGCGATTTATCGGGCGCGGTCACACGGTACGCGATCCGGTATCGATCGTCGACGGGCGGCCGCTTTCCGGCACGGTCGGCTCCGTACTTGACCCGGTCATCAGTCTGAGGCGAACGATAAAGATTCCGTCCGGGACAACGGCGCGCGTTGTCTTTGCGACCATGGTCGCTTCGACCCGGGAGCAAGTAATGGAACTCGCGGACAAATATCGCGGGCCCGCGACCGTGGATCGCACACTCGCCTTGGCTTGGACACAGGCGCAGGTACAGCTTCATCACATGGGGATCGATCTCAACGAGGCCCACCTGTTCCAGAGACTCGCAAATTCGGTGCTTTATTCCGACGCTTCCGCGCGCCCCTCTTCCGAGGTTTTGGGCCGCAACACGTTGGAGCGCTCCGCGCTCTGGGTCCATGGAATCTCCGGCGATTTGCCGATTGTCCTGGTGCGCGTCGACGAACCAGAGGATCTGGAAATCGTCCGCCAGGTGTTGCGCGCGCACGAGTACTGGCGCATGAAGCAACTCTCAGCCGACCTCGTAATCCTCAATGAAAAGGTCACTTCCTACGCTCAGGAGTTGCAGGTCTCCCTGGAGGGGCTGGTGCGCGGAAGCCGATTGCGGCTCTCTCCGGATACGGACAACGTGCGCGGCAGCATTTTCCTCCTGCGTGGGGATCTGCTCTCTCCGCAGGAGCAAGTGCTGCTTCAAACCGTCGCGCGGTCCGTGTTGCTCAGCCGCCGCGGCACATTGTCCGAGCAAATCGTTCGGTCTCAGCGGGCAGAAGTTGTGCCGCCGCCCGCCGCCCATCCGCGCCGCGCGGGTAAGCGTCTTGATATCCCGCTTCCCCAGCAAATTCTCGAACTTTTCAATGGCCTCGGCGGATTTGCCAATAATGGCCGGGAATATGTAACTGTGCTGGGAGAGAGTTTGCGGACTCCCGCGCCGTGGATCAACGTGATCGCAAATCCCTCTTTCGGATTCCTTGTTTCGGAATCCGGTTCCGGCCACACCTGGTCGCTCAACAGTCATGAAAACCAACTCACGCCGTGGTCCAACGATCCCGTAACGGATTCTCCTGGAGAAGCCATTTACATCCGCGACGAAAGCACGCGGGAGTTTTGGAGTCCCACCGCCCTTCCGGTACGCGATGAAGTGGCTCCCTATATTGCACGCCACGGCCAGGGCTATAGCCGATTTCACCACGGCTCTCACGGCATCCTGACAGAGCTACTGCAGTTCGTGCCCTCCGCGGACCCGATCAAGATTTCCCGGCTCACGCTGAGGAACGAGTCCGGGCGCGCACGGCATCTCTCGATCACAGGGTATGCCGAATGGGTGCTCGGAAGTTCACGCAGCGCTTCGGCGCCTTACCTCATTACGGAGATCGATTCGAAGACGGGAGCGATTTTCGCGAGGAGTGCTTGGGGTGGAGAATTCGGAGGGCGCATCGCTTTTCTGGATCTTGCAGGCCGGCAGACTTCGGCCACCGGCGACCGAACGGAATTTCTGGGCCGTAATGGGACGCTCGAGAGTCCGGCCGCACTCGAGCGAGGGGGTTCTCTTTCCGGCAATGTAGGAACAGGCCTCGACCCTTGCGCGGCCTTGCAAACTTTGCTGGAGCTGCCCCCAGGCGCCAGCGCGGAAATTGTTTTATTCCTTGGCCAAGCGGAAAATCGGGACCAGGCGCGCGAACTGCTGGTCCGCTATCGCGCCGCAAACTTGAATGCGGTCCTTTCTGAGGTTACGGGCCAGTGGGACAACCTGCAGAGCACCGTGCAGGTCACTACGCCCGAGCCCGCCATGGACATTCTCATGAATCGCTGGCTGCTCTACCAGACGCTGTCCTCTCGCATCTGGGCGCGAGCCGCATTCTACCAGTTGAGCGGCGCGTATGGTTTCCGCGACCAGCTCCAGGATGGTATGGCTTTGTGCGTCGCCAACCGCGGCGTCGCACGCGAGCATCTGCTGCGCGCCGCCTCACGTCAATTTACCGAAGGCGATGTGCAACACTGGTGGCATCCGCCTTCGGGGCGCGGCGTGCGAACCCGCATCTCCGACGATCTCCTGTGGCTGCCTTACGCTGTCACCAACTTCATCGAAACAACCGGCGAAACAGAGGTATTGAACGAACTCGTGCCTTTTTTGGAGGGCGATACGCTAGCCGAGGGCCAGAACGAATCTTATTTCCAGCCGCGTGTTTCGGAGACTCGGGCAACGTTGTTTGAGCATTGCGCGCGTGCGCTTGACCGAAGTCTCGCTGTTGGGAGCCACGGCTTGCCCCTGATGGGCACAGGCGACTGGAACGACGGCATGAATCGCGTCGGCGAACATGGCAAGGGTGAAAGTGTTTGGCTTGGATGGTTCCTGCACACAATTCTATGGGAGTTTGCCAAAGTCGCGGATTCGCGCGGTGAACATGAACGCGCCGAGGCCTGGCGTCTCCACGTGAGCGCATTGAAAGCGGCTCTGGAACGCGATGGCTGGGATGGCGAATGGTATCGCCGCGCTTACTTCGACGACGGCACACCGCTCGGCTCGGCTGAAAACACGGAATGCAGGATCGATTCGATCGCGCAATCCTGGGGGGTGATGAGCGGAGCCGCTGAACCCGGCCGAGCAGCACGCGCCATGGCCGCCGTGGACCGACAACTGGTGCGCCGCCCCGAGGGATTAGTCCTCCTTTTCACGCCGCCTTTCGATCACTCGCACCATGACCCCGGCTACATCAAGAGCTACGTCCCGGGCATCCGCGAAAATGGCGGCCAATACACCCATGCTGCCGCGTGGACGGTCATTGCCTTTGCCGCGCTCGGCGACGGAGATAAAGCCTGCGAATTATTCCGGATGCTGAACCCAATCACTCGTACTTCTTCCCGTACGAGCGTTCAGCGCTACAAAGCAGAGCCTTACGTCGTTGCAGGGGATGTCTATGCCGAACCTCCGCATGTTGGGAGAGGCGGATGGACATGGTACACGGGTTCATCTGGCTGGCTTTATCGCGCTGGCTTGGAATGCATTCTTGGATTTCGTGTCCGCGGGCAGTTTCTTTGTATCGATCCGTGTATTCCCCGAAACTGGCCCGGCTACTCCTTTAATTTTCGATTTCACTCCGCCACCTATCAGATCAGTGTGAGGAATCCTGCTGGTGTTTGTCGCGGCGTAAGTTCAACCATCATAGACGGCAAAGTCCTCGCTGGCCGCGCCAATATAATGCTTGCTGACGATGGCGCCGCGCATCAGGTTCAAATCACACTGGGTTGACCAGGCTTTAGACTGATTCTCGCCATCAACCGCGATAGGTGAATTCAGCTTTGCGCGAATTGAATGCTTGCGCCAGATTCAGTCGACTGGACGCTGTCTCCTCCGGCCCAAGGATTGCCACATAAGGATTGGCTGACACCTGCAAGGCTGTGATACCCGCCGCGACAATAACCAGCGCTGTTAGAAACAACGGAAACGAAGCTGCGGTTGCCGCCCCGATGAATAAGAATGCTCCGACCGCCATCGTGCATAAACCAATCACCATGGTGTTCTTGTACCCGAGCCACCCCACCAGCGTGCCTGCCGGCACCGAGAAAATGAAATAGGCTAAAAAAATGAGAATTGGACCAGCGATACCTCTGTATAGCTTAGATCAAAGATGGATTTCAGTTGGGGCACCATGATGTCATTGATCACGGTGATGAAGCCCCACTTGAAAAATAGCGCAGTTACGATCTCTAAGGCGCGGGGATTTGTTTTTTTTGGCATTAACAAGGGCCGGTGGTTCGGACCACGGAGACATTCGATTCCTTCCGATCAACTCCCGATAATGATGGGGTCCAAATGAAAGTAAGGGAACAGTTTTTCCGTCAATGCTACTCAGTCACAGTGCGTCTCACGGTTGGCATCCCGCGCACGGCTAACTGTATCAACTATCTTGCTCCCCCAAGGCCCACAATCGCTGTATAGAAGTGGACTTCGCCGAATAGAACTTCAAGTAAACTCATAGTTCTACAGGTAGAACCTACTAGGAAGACGCCAAATAAGCCTTGCCAGCTGCACGAGCGGGCAAACAAATGCAAGTAAGTCTAGCAGATATAGTGACATACGGCTCTCCGAGGATGGGCATGGGCGTGCGAGTAATCATTGGAGTGCCAAATCGATTGGAAAATTCCAAGGCGAGTGACGAAGTTGTCCCGCCTTTAGTTGAAATCTGAAAGAGAAAGCAGCGGCTCTCGACCCGAACTCGGATAGAGTTCGGGTTGCAAACTCTACTTTGAGAGGAGAGCCGCTGTGAAGAAAACGTATCAAGG
>Ga0302324_100018425_pt1 | contig 13758 bp, 12 predicted proteins | sample Palsa_T0_1_FD_201949 | JGI IMG/M metagenome (GOLD analysis project Ga0302324, IMG submission 201949) | Peat permafrost microbial communities from Stordalen Mire near Abisko, Sweden - Palsa_T0_1 | ecosystem: Environmental > Terrestrial > Soil > Palsa > Peat permafrost | place: Sweden: Abisko... | reverse complement strand
AGCATGGCGTATCGGCGGTTGTTTACCTCGGAGTCGGTGACCGAGGGTCATCCCGATAAAGTTGCCGACCAGATCTCGGATGCGGTGCTCGACGCGATTTTGGCGGACGATCCGATGGGACGCGTCGCCTGCGAGACCTTCGCCATCACCGGGCAGATCCACATCGCCGGTGAGATCACGACCAAAACCTACGTCGACATCCCCAAGATCGTCCGCGAGACGATCAAGGGGATCGGCTACGACCGCTCGGCGATCGGCTTCGACTACGAGACCTGCGGGGTGAGCGTCTCGGTCGACGAGCAGTCGGCCGACATCGCGATGGGCGTCGACGAGTCCTACGAGGTCAAGGAGAGCGGCGACCGCGACGCGTTCGAGCTGACCGGCGCCGGCGACCAGGGGATGATGTTCGGCTTCGCTTGCCGCGAGACGGCCCAGTTGATGCCGCTCCCGATCAGCCTCGCGCACGACCTGACGCGCCTACTCGCGGCCGCGCGCAAGAACAAGTCGATCAGCTACTTGCGCCCCGACGGCAAGTCGCAGGTCACCGTCGAGTACGACGGCCACAAGCCGGTGCGCGTCGACGCGGTCGTCATCTCGACCCAGCACGACCCCGACGTTCCGCTCGACCTGATCCGCCGCGAGATCACCGAGCGCATCATCGACGAAGTCATCCCCAAGGGGCTGCGCGACGACAAGCTCAAGGTCTTCGTCAACCCGACCGGTCGCTTCGTCATCGGCGGACCGAAGGGTGACGCCGGCCTGACCGGCCGCAAGATCATCGCCGACACGTACGGCGGGATGGCCCGTCACGGCGGCGGCGCGTTCTCCGGCAAGGATCCGACCAAGGTCGACCGCTCGGCCGCCTACGCCGCGCGCTACGTCGCGAAGAACGTCGTCGCGGCCGGCTTGGCTGACCGCTGCGAGATCCAGGTCGCCTATGCGATCGGCGTCGCGCATCCGGTCAGCGTCTTGGTCGAAACCTTCGGGACGCACAAGATCGAGGAAGAGAAGATCGCCGAGCTGGTCGGGCGGCACTTCGACCTGCGGCCGGCGGCGATCATCCACCACCTCGACCTGCGCCGCCCGATCTACAAGCAGACGGCGGCCTACGGTCACTTCGGCCGTCCCGAACTCGACCTGCCGTGGGAGAAGCTCGACAAGGCGGCGGCGCTGCGCGCCGAGTCGGGCCTGCGCGGCGAGATCGACCGGGAGCTCGCACCGCTGATCGGCTGACGCCCCTCGAACAGAGTTTCTGCGGGAACGCTTGGAACGGCCGGATCGTTGTATTGGACGAGCCCGTCCCGTGAGGTGCCCGATGTCCCGCAGTATTCTGGTCGCGGTAGCCGCTGCGTTGTTGGTGGCGCTGCCGCTGGCTGCGCCCGCGCAGTACACCGGCGGTGGTCCGCCGCCGGGCGGCGCCGGCCCGAACAGCGACCAGCTTCTCCCCTCGCAGACCGTTATCACCGGCGTCCTCGAGCAGGCGATCTCCAGCAAGACCGCCCAGGTCGGGGACCCGTTCGTGCTGGACGTGACGCCGCCGTATCCCGGCGACGACGCGCGCTTCCAAGCCGCCAAAGTGTACGGTCACGTCGCCGCGGTCAGCCGCGCCGGCGGGGTCAAGAAGGGCTCCGTCGCGCTCGCCTTCGACCGCATCACCCTGGCCGACGGGACGACGGCCTCGCTGTCGGGCTCGGTCCTCTCGCTCGACGCGAAGCAGCAGGGCAGTAAGGGCGCGCAGGCGGTGATCGGCGCGGTCATCGGCGACATCATCGGGAACTACATCGGCAAGAAGATCGGGACGAATATCGGTGGCGCGGTCGGCGCCGTCGGCGGTGCGATCTACGCGGCGAACATCGGCACGAACGTGACGATCGGTCCCGGCTCGACGGTCGAGATGCGCACGACGCAACCCTCCACCGTCCTCTCACGCCGCCAGCAGTATCAGCCGCCGCCGGGCAGCACCTATCCGCCCGGCACCTTCGCCAGCCCGACCGCTCCCCCGACCCCGTATCACTAGAAAGGCGCTCCGCCCCCGGCTGCGCGCCCCCCACGCCTAAGGCGTGGGGCCCCCGGTCCGACCTCGCAACGACATGACCGCGAAGGAACGATGGTTCTGCGCTCGGTCCATCATCGTTTGATAGCGACGCGGTCGGCGCCGAGCCAGGCCGCCATCGCGTCGAGCTCGGTGCGGAGCGCGGCGCGTACCTCGCGTCGCGGTGCGTCGCGTTCGAGGTGGGTCGCGTGTACGCGCAGGACGCCGGCTTGGCGGTCGTGCTTGAGGTCGACCCGGGCGACGAGCCGGTCGCCGAACAGGAACGGCAGCACGTAGTAGCCGTGGACGCGCTTGTGCTGCGGGGTGTAGATCTCGAGCCGAAAGTCGAAGTCGAACAGCTCGCGGGTGCGCTCGCGCTGCCAGATCAGCGAGTCGAACGGTGAGAGCAGCGCGCGCGCCTCGACCCGGCGCGGCACGCGCGCGCCGCGCGTCAGATACCGCTCTCCGCGCAAGCCCTCCACGGTCACGCGTTCGAGCTCGCCCGACTCCACCAGCTCGGCGACCCGAGCCCGCGCATCGGCCAGATCGAGCCGGAAGTAGTCGCGCAGGTCGCGCTCCGCCGCGATCCCCAGCGCCCGCGCGGAGATGCGCACCAGCTCGCGCTGCGCGTCGGGTTCGCTCGGCGTCGGCAGGTCGAGGATCGCGCGTGGGAAGACCCGCTCGGGGAGATCGTAGACGCGCTCGAAGCCTTGCCGGCGCGCGGTCGTGATCTCACCGCACCAGAACAGCCCCTCGAGCGCGCTCTTGGTCTCGCTCCAGCCCCACCAACCTCCCTCGCCGCGCTGCCCCTCGAAGTCGCTGGTGGCCAGCGGACCACGCGCCGCGATCTCCGCGCGCAGGCGCTGCAAGAGCGCCGGCTGCTCGCGGATCACGCGCGCGACGTGTTTCCAGGTGTCGTCGCCGCGGCGCGCGCGCTCCATCCGCCAGCGCAGCAGCGGGTGCAGCGCGAGCGGAAGCAACGACGCCTCGTGCCCCCAGTACTCGAAGAGGATCCGGTCGCGGCCGTACGCCGCCCGTTCGAGCAGCTCGGGCGCATACGGACCCAGCCGCGAGAAGAGCGGGAGGTAGTGCGAGCGGACCAGGACGTTGACGCTGTCGACCTGGACCAGCCCGATCCGTTCGAAGACGCGCCGCAGCAACGGCCGGCCGACGGCACCGCGCGGCGGCGGATCGCAAAAGCCTTGCGCCGCCAGCGCGATCCGCCGCGCCTGGGCCAGAGAGAGGTCGCTGATGGTGCGCGTTTACTCGGAGGTGACGGCGGCTCCCGCGACGGCTTTGCCCGAGACCAGGCGCCCGACCGAGGTGTCGTTGGAGACGGACATGATCTCGATCTTGCCGATCGTCTCGTTGACCGTCAGCATGCGCCCGCTGTCGGGATCGCGCAGCTGGCTGACCTTGACGACGTCGAAGTACATCCCGACCTGCACGCCGCGCGCGGTGCCCAGGTTGAGGATGATGTTGCCGCTGTCGACCGTGAGGACGTGGCCGCTCAGCGTGACCGGGGCCGGCCCCGAGGTGAACTTGGTCGGATCGATCAGCGCCGCGATCGCGATGGCCTCGTCGTTGATCAGGTGGCCCATCGACGAGCTGGTGAAGTTCGAGTTCGAGTAACCACCGGCGACGGTCCCCGACCAGCCGCCGCCACCGAGCGAGGTCGCGCTCTCGGTCTTCTCGTCGTTGAAGGCCTGCACGATGCGGCCGGTGAGCGCGTCGACGACTTTGACCGAGACCTTGAGGGTCGTGCGCGTGCTGTGCACCGAGCCGGCGACCGCGCCGGCGACGCCCGGGAGGAAGCCCGCGCCGCCACCGCTGCGGCCGGTCACGTCGAGTTGCAAGACGTTCCCTTGGATCAGGTAGCGCGCGCCGACGAGCCGGCCCGCGCTGATCGCCGTTGCCGGGTCGACCTCGTTACTGGCATCGAGATGGTGCTCGCCGAGCGTCGAGTCGAGGTGGCTGCGATCGACGACGTTCAGCTTTCCACCGTTGACGAGCGCGTCGGTCACCAGATCCGCCAGCGCGACGCCGGGCTGGAAATCCCCGTAATTGGTCGACGTCAGCCCTTTGGTGCTGAAATCGAGGACCGCGACGGTCGGCTGGGCGGCGCTGGTCGGGAGCGGCAGGCCGAGCGTCGTCACCAGCCCGGTGGCCACGGCGAGGGCGAGAAGGGATGGTCGTCGCACGATTGGGTCCTCCCCAGAAGCAAATAGACCAGCGCCCTCCGGCCAAGCGCAGGTGCGATCCACCTCTTGGCTCGTTTCCCGAAGCGACCCTCCCAACGGCCGCGCAGGCCTACCGGCTGACCCGTTCGACCCACCCGATGAGCGGGATTTGGAGGGGGACGCGAGCCCACAGGAGCCACGCCGGTGCGACCCGCCGGAAGCGCTTGGCCTCGAGCGCCATGTGGATGTTCGCCGGCCAGACGGCGAGCAACAGCGCGATGAGGCCGAGGCCCGCGGCCCGCCGCGTGGCCGGGATCAGAAGCCCGAGCGCGCCCGCGATCTCCGCGGCGCCGGTGAGCGCGACCAGCGCGCGCGGATCGCCCATCCGCGGCGGGACGATCGGCTCGAACAGCCCCGGGCGCACGAAGTGCAGCGTCCCCGAGATGAGGAACAGCGCCGCGACGGGGAGCGTCTTTCGCACGAGCGACGTTTGTACGCAGACGTACGAACGACCCGCGCAGGGGTGCGGGGCGGCGATGATGGATACTTCCCGATGACGACCGTACTGTCCGATCCTTCGATCGAACGCTCTCGAGCGGTGCTCGAGACGATCTTCGGGGCGCGTCTGGGCCGCGAGGTGGCGGTGCGCCTCTGGGACGGGAGCGAGATCGCGGCGCACGACGCGCCGTTCACGCTGTTCGTCAACGAGCCATTCGCGTTGCGCGCGGCCTTCACGCCGCCGCTCGACGCGAATCCCGGCCGCGCGTTCGTCGAGGGCTGGATCGATATCGCGGGCGACGTCGAGGCGGCGCTCGACACCCTCGAGCGCTCCGTCGCGCGGCTCTCGAAGCTCGCGCTGGCGCGCGTCCTCACGCTGCTGGCCCGTTTGCCGCGCGCACCGCGCGGTGCCGAGGACGCCCGCGCCCGCCTGCGCGGCCGGGTCCACTCCAAGGCCCGCGACGCGGCGGCGATCGGGTTCCACTACGATCAGCCGGTTGCGTTCTACCGCACCTTCCTCGGGCGCGAGCTGGTCTACTCGTGCGGCTACTGGGACGAGGGTGTGACGACGCTCGACGAGGCGCAGCGGGCGAAGCTCGACTACGTGCTGGACAAGGTGCGGCTGCGAGCCGGGCAGACCTTCCTCGACATCGGCTGCGGTTGGGGCGGCCTGGTGCTGCGCGCGGCGCAGCGCGGCGCGCGCGCGCTCGGGATCACGCTCTCGCGGCGCCAGCACGAAGAGGCGATGCGGCGGATCGCCGAGGCCGGCCTCGAGGACCGCGCGCGGGTCGAGTTGCGCGACTACCGCGAGCTGGGTGAGCTGCGCTTCGACGCCGTCGCCTCGGTCGGGATGGTCGAGCACGTCGGACGCGAGCGGTTGGCCGAGTATTTTGGGTGCGCGTACCGCGCGCTGCGTGCGGGCGGCCTGTTCCTCAACCACGGCATCGTGCATCAATCGCGCCACGGGAAGGGCTGGCGCGCCGGCGACGACTTCATCGGCCGCTATGTCTTCCCCGACGGCGACCTGGTCCAGGTCGACGCGACGACGCGTGCGGCGGAGCGCGCCGGATTCGAAGTCCGTGACATCGAGAACTTGCGCGAGCACTACGCCCGCACGCTGCGCGCCTGGGGCGAGAATTTGGCGGCGCACCGCGAGGTCGCGGTCGACACCACCGACGCGCGCACCGAGCGCATCTGGCGGCTCTACATGGCCGGCAGCGCGCGCAGCTTCGCGCTGGGCCGCATGGGTTTGATGCAGACGCTGTTGGGGAAGCCGCGGGCCGACGGCGTCACCGACGTCCCGCCGACCCGCCGCGACCTCTATCGCTAGAAACCGGCGAGCGCCCGGCGCGAGATCGGTCCCGAGCGGGGTATAACGCCCGCATGCGCATTCTTACACCCCTCCTCCTCGCGGCGTCGCTGGCGGCCCTCGCGGCACCGGCTCTCGCACAACAGCGCGTCGGCCCCGACGGGACCAACGCGAACGGACCGATCACGATCTTCAAGAACATGGCGCCCGAGTCGGGCGGCCTCGTCGTCCGCGTCGACGGCCATGAGGTCGATCACCTGCGTTCGGCGGTCTACGACGATATCACGACGACCGTCTCGCGTGGCACCAACACGCTGACCGTCTCGTGGACCCACCCGATCCAGCGGCTCAACTTCAAAGTCGCCTTCGCCCCGACGCGGAACAACTTCCGCAACGTGCTGGTCGTGCAAGCCAACAGCGCGAATGACCCGTCGTTGAGCCAACCGGGCTCGAAGACGCTGACCTTCCGGATCCCGGGCTAAAACCCGGATCCGAGCCGGGACTCGCGCCTCAGCGCGCGAGTCCCGTGATGAAGCGGCGCAAGTCGGCCGAGAGCCGCGCGTGCGAGGCCGGGTCCTCGTAGATCATGTGACCGCTCGGGTAGTATGCCAGGTGCACGTGATCGCGCAGGCTCGGGTCCAGCCCGAGGTGCGCGAGCGTGTACTCGGTGTTCATGAACGGCGTCGCCAAGTCATACAGTCCGTTGGCGGCGAAGACGCGCAGGTCCGGAGTCTGCGTCAGCGCCTGCCGCAGGTCGTCGACGACCTCGGGCGCGAGGACGCGCCCCTCGAAGCCCCCAGCTGTGCGCTTGAAGTCCCAGTTGCGGAAGACTTCGTCGTAGTCGGTGGTGCGGTAGTTCTCGCTCGGCTTCCAGTCCAGCTCGTTGCGGCTGTAACTCTGGAACAGCGCGGTATAGACGGGCCCGAGCGCCGTGTCGGCCGGGTCGTAATCGGGTGAGTCGTCGGTCGCATCGCGGTCGATCCCGGTGAAGCGCGAGTCGAGCCGCCCGACGATGCGCCGTTGATCGCGCAACAACTCGGCCTCGAAGTGGTTGGGCGAGACGCGCAGGTTCGCCAGGTCGATGTAGTGCATGCTCAACCCGGTGTAGGCGTGCATGCGGTCGACGATGTGCGCGCGGGTCTGCGGGTCGAGGTGGTCGCCCTGCAGCAGCGCCGCCGCGTACTCGGTGCCGGCGAAGTGGCGCACCTCGTCGAGGAACGCGTCGAGGTTCGCCGGCTGCTGCGGCAACGCGTGGTGGTAGGCCGCGACCGCCGCCATCGAGGGCAGGAACAGGACGTAGGGCAGGTCGTTGTCCTGCGCCGCGATCAGCGCCGCATAGTCGAGTGCCGTCGAGATCAGCACGACGCCGTTGCAGGCGATCCCGCGCTCGGCCAGCACGTTGACGAGGTTCGCCGAGCGGGTCGTGCCGTAGCTCTCGCCGATCAAGAACTTCGGGCTGTTCCAGCGATCGCTGACGGTCAGGTAGCGCTGGACGAAGTTGGCGAAGGTCTGCGCGTCCTGGTCGATCCCGAACACGGCCTTGGGGTCGTACACGCGGCCGTACCCCGTCCCGGGCGCGTCGACGAAGACCAGGTCGGTCGCATCGAGCAGGCTGTCGTCGTTGTCGATCAGCCGGTAGGGCGGTGGCGGGGTCGTGGCAGCATTCGCGGTCAGAACGAGCTTCGGTCCGAACGCGCCCATGTGCAGCCAGATCGTCGACGAGCCGGGACCACCGTTGTAGACGAAGCTGATCGGCCGGTGGATCGGGTCGGGCGGGTCGTCGCGGGTGTAGGCGACGTACGACATCGAGGTCGTCGGCTTGCCGTCGTCGCCGTGGATCACCAGCACCCCGGCGCGAGCCGTGTAGGCCAGGTCGGCACCGGCGATGTGCGCATGGTGGCGGCTGACGACCGGGGTCTCCGAGGGGAGGGGCGGGGTCGACGCCGCCGGTGCGGGATCGGCGGCCCGTCCGGCCGAGGCGACGCCGGCGGTCGCGCATAGCGCGAACAACGCGGCGAGAAAAAGGCGCAGTCGAAGCATTTCGCCGCCTTCGGCGAGGCGCCGAGGCGTCCTCGGCGGTATGCGCACAGCGCGGCGTCAGCCGCCGGCGCGCTTCACCCGCCGGCCACGCTGCTCGAAGAAGGCGACGACGGCCTCGCGGTGGTCGCCCTGGAGCTCGACGATCCCGTGCTTGGCCGTCCCACCGGTACCGCAGAGGCGCTTGAGCTCCTTGCCGGTCGCGGCCAGTTCGATCTCCGCCAGCCCATGGACCAAGGTGACCACGCTCGCCCGGCGCCGCTCGCGGGCGACCCGCACGATGCCGTCGTCGGGCAGCGTCCGGCCGGCTGCCGGTTGCGGCTGGGAACGGCGCGGCGCGGCCGGCAGCGGCAGGTTCCCGTCGGTCGAGTAGACCAAGACGCGCTCGTCGCGCACCCGCTCGTCCTTCACCGCCGTTGCATCTCGGCTGCCATGCCGGGTGGTTCGGCGTGGGGGCATCGCGGTGCTGCCGCCGCGGGGTTAGGAGAAGCATGGGAGTGACGCTCGCCGCGCGGGCGGTGCTGACCGACATCCAAGGGACGACGAGCACGACGATCCCCGGGCATGTCTACGCCGACGCGGTCGCCGGCCTGCGGCGCTGGCACGCTGCCGGGCTGCAGCTCTACGTCTTCTCCTCGGGCTCGGTCGCTGCGCAGCAGACGCTCTTCGGCGACACGCCGGACGGCGATCTGCGCGGGCTGTTCAGCGCCTTCTTCGACACGACGTCGGGGCCGAAGCGCGCGACCGGCTCGTACGCGACGATCTCGCGGACGATCCGCTTGCCGCCCGGCGAGATCGTCTTCCTGAGCGACGTCGACGCCGAGCTCGACGCCGCGCGCGCGGCCGGCTTGCAGACGGTGCGCTTGTTGCGCCCCGCCGACACGCCGCCGGATGCGACGACGACGCACCCGACGGCGGCCAGCTTCGACGAGATCGCGCTGACGCGCTCGTAGCGCCGCCGTCAGCGGCGTTCGGCGCGCACGGTGCGCGAGCAGGCCAGCACCGCGGCCAGCACCAGATATCCGTAGGCCGAGATCGCCATCGTCGGCCGCACGCCGACGTGATCGGCGAGCCAGCCGCCGAGCAGCGAGCCCGGCAAGATCCCACCCAGGACGAGGAAGCGCGCGACGCCGAAGACGCGGCCGATCAGCTCGGCTGGGATGATCCGCATCCGCCACGAGACCAGGCACGTGATCGCGTAGCCGGCGCAGACGCTCGAGAACGCGATCCCGCCGACGGCGACCGGGAGCGAGTGGGTGAACGGTAACGGCAGCCAGCCCAGCCCGTCGACGAGATAGGCGACGACCAGTGCGATGCCGACCGGCCAGTGCGTGCGCCCAGCCAGGTACGCGCCGAGCGCGGCGCCGGCCGAGAAGCAGCCGAAGGCGATCCCCACCACGTGGTCGCCGGCGGTGAAGGCGCGCTTGAAGTACGGGATCAACGCGACGAAGCCGACCGTGCCGATCGTATTCGCGCAGGCGCTGAACAGCGAGAGGCGCAGCAGCGCCGGATCGCCGCGCAGGAAGCGCCAACCGGCACCGACGTCGGCCGCGATCTCGCGCAACGTCGGCAGCCCCGGCGGCGTGTCGGGCCCGAAGCTGTGCACCGACGCGAGCGCCAGCTGCGAGGTGAGGTAGGTTAGCGCGTTGGTCACCAACAGCGGCAGCGGACCGACGATGCCGAGCAGCGTGCCGCCCAGGGGCGGCGCGATCAGGTTGACGGTCTGCTCGGTCGCCGCCAGCGCCGCGACCGCCGCCTTCGCCCGGTCCTTGCCCAGCAAGTAGGGGATCGACGGCGCCTGCGAGCCCAAGAAGATCGAGCCGCCGACCGCCAGCACGAAGACGCCCGCGTAGATCAACGGTACGGTGAGGCGCCCGGTCACGAACGCGACGCAGAAGCCGGCCATCACCGCGAAGCGCAGCGCGTCGCAGGCGATCATGAGCCGGCGCCGGTCGACCCGGTCGGCCAGCGAGCCCGCCAGCAAGCTGACGACGCCATAGGGCAGCAACTCGAGACCCCACGTCAGGCCGACCGCGACCGCCGAGCCGGTCAGGCGGAAGACGAGCAGTGGGATCGCGATCGTGCGCAGCCCGTCGCCCAGATAGCTGAGCGTCTGGCCGGCGTAGAAGCGCGTGAAGGCCGAGGAGCGGAAGACGCTCGTCGGGCGAGCGGAGAGGATGTCCATACGGGGTTCCCAGGTCGTGCGGAAGGGGAGGAGGGAGTGCACGAACCCCCGCGGCGCGAGGCGCGAGGGGAACCGACTAGCGCATGGTCTGTCGGCTGTACCGCGCCGGCTTCACCGAATCCTGGCAAGCCCGGGCGGGAACCGTCCCTTCCGACGCGAATCGTCGTCGGTCGGTCCCGGATAGCTCAGTTGGTAGAGCAGCTGACTGTTAATCAGCGGGTCGTTGGTTCGAGTCCAACTCCGGGAGCCAGACAAATAAAGGCCTAGAGCGAATCTAGGCCTTTATTCTTTTTCGCCGCGCATACAGTTGCGCATACAGTTGGAGCCAATTCGTCGAGATTGCGATCAAGGTGAGTCTGCGAAACGCAAAATGCGCAGCAGAGGATCCGACTGATGAGCTGGACAGGCTGCGATCTGCCCATGATCGGATTGGGACCAGCCGTCCGAGAGCATCCAGTCGGCATTCGCCCAGCGTCGGGTCAAAGTTTTCTAAAGCCTGCGCCCGTCGTAGAGTTTCGGCGCCGCAGCGAGAACAGTTGCTTGCGCCCCGGATTGGCACATAGACCCGTGACGAAGCGGGCAGACCAACGACGAAACGGGCCGGTTGCGGCCAACGCTCGGCCACGTGCTGGCGGCGCCGGTATCCCCACGAAGCCGCTACGACCGCCGCACCTTCAACGATCGCGGAAGCCCCACTCCGTGAGCTTCGCAGCGCCGACGGTATCGAACCACTTCCGGAAGCAGGCGTTTTCCGAGCGATCCTTCCCGTCCCACCCATCGTCGAGCAGCAAGAAGTTCTTTAGGCTGCGCCCGCGCGCGATCTCTTCTGCATGATTGCGCCGGCGTTCGAACAGATCCGCGAACGACAAGTCGCCGTCGAACGCCTGAACGAGCGTCTCGAGCTCGGCAACCGAGACGATCTCAAGGCGCGGTCCGGTCTGCAGCAGATTCTCCTCACGCAGCCGGCGATCGACGTACCGGCGCGTCGCGGCCCATCCATGAATGCTCTGGTGCGTCACCGCGACGGGAATGATCTCGTCGATGTCCGCGATCGTCAGGCCCTCGATATCATACAGGCCCGCGCGGAAATCAGCGATCCGGCCTTCGAGTTGCTTTGCCTGCGAGAGAATCATGCCGTCGATGTCGCGCTCCATCGAATCGAGATCTGCGGCGTTGAGGCTGTTCTCGGTATTGAGCCGCTTCGTGCACACGTCGAAAAAGATCACGCGACGACCTTCGATGAGGAAGACGTCCGACGAATCGATGCGCGGCTTCGCTTTGGGATACCGGAACTCCGGATACACCCTTGCGCCGCGCTTCGAGACGGCACGACGGATCGTCTCCTCCGTATGCTGCTGCAGAAACTGCGCGAAAAAGTGAGAAAACCGGTCGCGCTTACCCTTCGCGCCGAAATATTCGGCGAGGCTGTGAAAAAGCCCGATGCCGATGCTCGCGGAAAGAAACAGCATATTCGGTAATGCGTAGTTACCGTTGCCGAGGTCGACGAACGGCCGCTTCTGCAACGGAAGCAGCGCGGCCGCGGTCATCCGATCGCGAGCCGCGAGGATCGGTCGAAGCTCGGCGATCGACGTCGCGCGTGCTGCGATGAAGTCGCGCACGGGCTGCTTCTCGGTCAGCGGTGCGACGAGGAATTCGACGTTGAGAATCGGGTCGAGATTCTTCAACTGCGGAATTGAATCGATCATTCGGAAGTAGTGGCGCACGATGAGGCCGGCGGCTGCGACGTCTTCATACGTGCGTCCGTAAATCTCAAGGAACGCGGCGTCGATATCGACATACGGTCGCTTGCCCTTCGGCTGCTGGCGCGCCCACGTCACGAATGCGTGCAAGCGCGCTACGAGATGATCAAACGGTTCGTCATCAAGTGCAGCGTTGCGTAACTCCATCGGCAAAAACGATTCGAGCGGATCGCCATTCGGCCGGGCTGCCTGCGCCGCGGCACGGATCGCGAGTTGCTCCTCGCCGTAGAGCTGATTGATCATTAGGAGGGCATTCATGAACGCTGTCATCACGAGCGACTCGTCGGGCTCTTCTTCAACGCCGTGCTGGACGATATAGCCGGCAAGAATCGCGAGCGACTCCGGGGCAAACGCGATACGGCCTTTGCGCACCTCGCGTACCAGCCCCGGGATCACGAGCGGTGAGGTCTTCGTGAATTCAGTGGCAAGCGCGAGCTGCGTATCGGGTCGGGAAGCGCCGTCGCGAAATGCGATGTTGTCGATAGCGGTGATCAAGCGCAGGCCGCGGTTCACGCCGATGCGCTGCACCTGCGCGATCAGGTCGGCCTTCGTGACCTCTGCGCGCGGATAGATCTCATCCCAGGTGACGAGGGTGTGCCAATCGCTCACGCTCGGCACCGGCCGAGACCGCGGAGCGAACATTCCGTACGGCGGCAAGGTCATCATCGATCGACCTCCAGAGGTCGGGCACCCGAGGGCGCGGTTTGCGCGAGTCTTCGTCACGTTGCGCGAGGATTGCAGACCTGAACACCCTCCAGGCATGCGAAGATGCAGGTGCGGAGCATGCGAAGGCGATGGATGTCCCATCAGGTAGCGCAGAATTGCAGAATTTCCCACCGGGAAGCAAATTTAGTCGTTCACCCAGTCCCATCGGGAAGCGAACTTTGAGCACAAACCGGCCCCAACTGGAAGCGATCTTGACAGCGGCGAATGGTGGAGCGGACGAAAATCCGGCCGCTTCCAGAGTAGCCATGGGGCATCGGGGGTTCATCGAGCACCACGCCACGTGCGATTCCGCCGGGATGTCTGGCGTAGCAGACCTCGCAGGTCATGGCTCCGAGCGCGTTGCGCCGCTCTGTAACGAGGACCATGCTGCCGCGCTCGCCGGAGTATTCGGCGAGACGGTCGCGGCGATCAAGAGCGTCGCTCATGATAGCAAATCAAAGGCGTCGCTCATGATAGCAAATCAAGGTGCATCTGCTCCCCCTCCACCGCGTACTTTCCATCGATCTCGGCAAACAACTTGGCCACAATTTCTGCCATTCGCGGGTCGACTGACTGGAGCCGTTCCCTGGTGGCTCGTGGCCACAGGGAGAGGGTATTGTTGGCTCCGGTCCAGGCTCGAACCGCCTCTGCAAAATACTCGTTGCACCCCGATGCTGCATAGGGCGTTACGAACGCGGTCGCTGACAAAAACGCCCGCCGAATCCGCGGATCCACGCCGCTTAAGTAGAATCCGCCACCGAGGGCACAGTCCAGCGCGTGTCCCGCCTCGTGGCAAACCGTCATTGCAGTCGTCGATCGGAGATAAACTGTGCGCTCCTCGACGACGAACAAACCCGCCGGCGGAATGGGCCAACCGTCCACATTGACCGCGAGGCGACGCGGGGCGAGGCTGGCATCGGCGTACTTCTGACACTTTTGCAATGCGATGAATTTCGTTTGGGCCTCCTCCAGACAACGAATGGCCGATGCCGGAAAGAATCGCTTGAGAACAGACTTGACGTGCTGATCGTTGAACATCGTTCACTCCACCG
>Ga0302324_100018424_pt1 | contig 13759 bp, 9 predicted proteins | sample Palsa_T0_1_FD_201949 | JGI IMG/M metagenome (GOLD analysis project Ga0302324, IMG submission 201949) | Peat permafrost microbial communities from Stordalen Mire near Abisko, Sweden - Palsa_T0_1 | ecosystem: Environmental > Terrestrial > Soil > Palsa > Peat permafrost | place: Sweden: Abisko... | reverse complement strand
GCTTGTCATAGATGCGAGCGGCGGAGTGGGCCGCCAGGCCGAGGATGAAGCTCGCGCTGAAGAGGGTGGGGAAGAGAGAAAAGAAGAAGTAGAAACCGAGTTCTGCGGCAATGCCGAATATGTTATCGGCAAACAAAGCCTTCCATGTCCGACGGGCAATGACGCGAAGCGGAGTGTCGTGCAGGCTCCATAGACACAAGAGAGGAAAGCAGGAGACACGATCCCAGACTCGCCGTTGCCGGGAGGCTAGAGGCTCATCCATCCTGGGACCAGAAGCGATAATCACATAGGCCTCAACCTAAGAAGGTTTCTAGCATGAAATAAAACCAAAATGCCGACGGCAGATGCCGAAGGGGTCAACCGCTGGCTGCATCACTGTCTTCAAATGAGATGCGCAATACGCGACGGGAACGGGTTTGGCCCTATTTTCCCCTACGCAATGTTTCCTCTAAACCCAGTCGGCCTTTCCCAAATGTCGTTGACTTCAGTACAGGCGGATCCGCGACTCCTATCCATTCTCACGGTTTAAGAATGACCCGGCCAAGCGGAAGCGTTCTGCGTTTTCGTTCTCCAGACACCTCGTTACTCCCAAGTCACGGGCAATCCGGAAGCGATCTCAACTTCCGGGTTGCCGACCATCCTGAAGTAAACGACTGCGATTCGGGCTATTTCATATTTGCCAGCGGTCTGGGACACATAATTGGCGGTGCTAACGGGACGGACGTTCCTCGGAGTGGGCCACCAATTGCCCCTTTATTCCACTCACCAAGTGAGGCACAACTGCAGAGGTGTATCAAAAGAGACAGCTTTCTCTAAACGCGAATGTAATGCTAGTTTGCGCGCCTGCGTCGCTGGCGATCTCTCTTGTTGAAGCGGTCAATGCCGAAGGGTGGTGGAAGCATGCGGCTCCCTCTCTTGATTCTCCACATTTTCGCCGGCACCATCGGCTTGCTGTCCGGCACATTCGCTATTGCCGTGCGCAAAGGCAGCCGTCTACATCGGGCCTCTGGAAACATCTTCACCGTCGCGATGCTTACCCTGGCCACGAGCGCCCTCTGTCTCGCCATCATGAAGTCGCAGCACGGCAACATCATCGGCAGCATCATCACCTTCTACATGATCGCCACGGCGTGGCTCGCCGGGCGCCGTCGGAACATAGGACGGCTTGACCTCGCTGCACTTCTCGTCGGCGCCGGCGGAGCCGTCGCCATCATCACGCTCGGCGTCTGGACCATCCACCACCCTGACAAGAACACCCCCACTGCCATGTGCTTCTTCATGGCGGCCGTCCTCCTGCTCGCCGCCGCTGGAGACATCCGCATGCTCGCTCGGGGTGGCATCTCCGGCAGACCGCGAGTCACGCGTCATCTATGGCGCATGTGTTTTGGGTTCTTCATTGCTACCGGATCTTTCTTCCTTGGCCAGCAACAGGTCTTTCCCGTATTCCTGCGCAGCTCCATCTTTCTTACGATCCTCGCCGTTCTGCCATTCCCCTTGATGATCTATTGGCTCATTCGCGTCCGCTTCAGTAATGCTTACAAAGTACAGGCACAACCTAGGCCGATTGCTGTAGCTCCTTAAATCTTAGGACCACGTCGGCAGTCGCGGCGCATAGGAGAGCACCCCCGCGTTCACCAGAACCGTCTCTGTGACAGTTTCTGAGTGGACGGGCAACTCGGAGACGATCTGCAGACGGACCAAGTGGGCGCTACTTCTTTACATGTTTCGGCTGTGTGGCATCGTCGATCGCGTTCTCAACGGCCTCCTCAACGACCTCGTCCGGCACGCCTTTATGAACGGCTTTTCTGACGGCCTTTTCTACTTTCTGCACGACCTTTTTCTCGGTTTTCGACTTGAGCGTTTTGTTTGCCATAGCGACATCTCCTCGCCGTATGTGATGCCGCCGCTTTGCTAAGACGTGCCTGCGTTCGTTATTCTCAGCGTCGTTTCATCTTCCTTTAACAATGATCAACTGCCGCAAGCTGTCCTCGTTAGTCGATCGGTATTAGACTGGAACAACTCATGCAAGAGCCTATCGTCCTTTTTCTCCATTCTGTCGGCGCTGGTGGCCAATTTGAGGTTGAGACGGCTGGCAGGTACAGACCTGACCTCGAGCGGTTTGCGGGATAAGGTAGACGGAAACGCCTTTGAAGTAGGGAAATGGCATGCTATCCGCCAAACAGCCAGTGGCTCGTTTTCAGTGATCGTTCTGGGCGAGTCCTTGCCGGAACTATCTGGCCGGAAGCCACCCCTTTCATGGAGCGGTCAGGCTCTAAGAGCTTCCTAAAAAAGAGTGGCGGAAGCTCACCGCTGAGTCGTGAGCCCGAGCGATTTGACACCGCTCTCCACTCGGACGTGCGGTCAGCAAATCCCCGCATGCCGTGGCGGCGGCATCATTTTCGTTTGAGGATGTCAATTTCTGACAAGCCGGTTTTACGTACACTTGGAGAAGAAGGCTTACGTAAACAGAAGCCGACTTCGCGGTACTGGCCTGACAGGAATCGAACAGGAAAGCGATGTTAGCTTTCGTAGAAGCTCCTTCCGGTCCACTATTCTCAATGGCATGGGGCCTTAAGAAGGGGAAGCGAACCCCACCGGATAGCCCGCCAAACGATAGGTGCTCCTCACGGAGCGATCCTACGGGCTAACCACACATTGGTGTCGACTACTTGGTCCACCAATGCAAGCTTCGTTCCGTCTCGTGAAGGCACACCCCAAGTTGCAAAATCGCTCTGATACAGTACCTTGATATGACCCTCCAGATCGACAAAGAGGAGACTATGCTTGGTGCCGATCCTGGACTCCACGTAAAATCCACTGGCACTGGCCCATGAGACTCCGGTAAAACTACCAAACCCATTCACGAGAATATCTCTCGTTCGGGAAAGCTTTCCGGTGTCGAGCATCAACAGCCGAATTCCTGGGTTTGCAGAATCCTGGATGGGCATGGCGATGGTATTCCCGTCGGGAGACAAGCTCCAATTGTCCAGGGAGTTTTCTATCCAAGGCGTGCGTCCCCGCTCTTTCCCTTGACCCGTGAGTGGGTCGAGAGCAAAGTAAACGAAGTTGTTGCCGATTTTCTGTCGCTCGACGCAAGAACCAATCGAAGAGGTGGAGCACGCAAACTCCTGGACAGCACTGCTCGTAGGAACCTGTACTAACTCACCTCCATCGATCGGAGTCCTGAAAATGGCATTTGGGCGAAAGTTCTTCAGATTCTCGAAGAGAAGCCAATTACCGTCCGGGGTCACCTGCGGTAGGACCGCACCCCCAATCGAGCGAGCGAGTGGCTCTGCGGGAGAGCCATCCAGCCGCTGCTTGAAAATCGAGTATTTACCCAGGCTGTCGGACTCGAAAATGACTGCATCTCCAGACGGAGTCCAGGCGTGAGGATAATTGTCGGGGGCCGGATGAATGAGACGGCGGACGTCTGCCAGAAGTTGGTCCGGGGAGTGGATCCTGGCCACATAGACCGCGGTCGAGTATCTCTCGAAGACAGCAGCGATTTGATCGCCGCTGTCTGAGGCAGAGAGGCTCGTTGCGCTATAACCATCGAGCTGAGACACCGGTCGAGGCTCAGAAGTGAACCGTCCAGTCGTGGCCTCGGTTTTGACCATCAGCAGGCGCGAACGAAGACGGACATTGTCAACGCTCTCTGGAAAATACATTCGGCCATCGCGAGAAAAATACGCAGATTCAAACCGGACGTTGGGCTCCTGCGCGAGTATCTTTCCTGTATGCGCGTCCAGTGATGCATATTCCCATCGATAGTGACGCTCTTCCTCGATAGGAGCGCCGTTCGTAGGAACCGAATCGATCGGCAGATGACGCATCTGACAAACTAGTCTTTTTCCGTCGGGTGCCCACATCAGCGAAGAAAAGCTGCCCTGTTCTGAACTCGTCAGCAACCGACGCTGCGATCCGCCATATTCGTCACTCAACCATATCTCGCTGCCTCGATGACGAGTAAACGCGATTCTCCTGCCCTCCGGGGAGGCGACTGCCTCGGTGGCATCGTTAAGGAGCAGCCTGGAAGGCCCGCTTCCTAAGAAAATTAGCCATACCTGCTCTTCGTCCGTGGCCTTTTCCTTTCCGCTCGCTAGAAGAGTATTGTCCCCCGGAAGCCAGGTAAGACGTTGAACAGCTAGAGTTGTAGGAGACAAGAGACGGCGGTCCACTTCCCGATCCACGACTCGCACCGAAATGCCGTTTCGATCCCCGAATGCGATCATGCGGCCATCATGAGATATCGTCGCCATGGAGGTACCTCCATCGACAAATGTCACCTGAGAGAACTCCGTATGCGACGAAGGAAATACCTCAGAGTCCTGGTGGAACGGCAATTTCTGGTGACTGCGCCAAGAAAGCAATCCACAAATCACGAGTAAGACCGCCAGAAGCATTCCACCGGCCCATCTCCAAGGATGGCGCTGGGGTGATTCCGGCTTCTCTTCCAATTTTTTGCTCCGTGTGGGGTCGAATCTGACCACTAAAGGAGGCGAGCTTGGGGTCATTCCCCGCTCTTGGGGGGCGCGGGCATTGTAACCAGAGACAATCGGTTCATCGACCGTTGTAACGCCTTCGCCTGAATGTCCCTTGGAGGCATGCCGAAGTAGACCAGTGTCTTCCGGAGACGCGTCAACCTGCGTCGGAGGCGAAAGGCGCTCCACTGGCGAGACGAAGCGATAGCCCAACCCGATAGATGTCTCTATGTAGATGGGAGTCGCTGGATCATCGTCGAGAGCGGCCCGAAGCCGATTCACTGCTGTGTTGATGCCGCTGGTCGTGTCGACATACTGGGGCTCGTCCCATAGACAATCAGCGATCTGCTGGCGGGTGATGAGCTCACCGGGTCTTGTTACGAAATAAGTTAGGAGTTTGGTGAGCGACGCAGAGAGGCGCAGGCGCCGATCTCGCTTACGGAGCTCAGCGCTTCCAGTATCCAGCTCGAAAGGACCAAAACGAAAAATCTCATGCACCCTTCGACCCTTGTTGTCAGTTAAACCAGCTTCTTCCCTCGTGCCTGCTCGCTTATTCCGAGGCCGGACCATCAGTCTTAAAAGTATCAATAAGCCATTTATTGTCAACAGCTTGGACTGTTAGATGTTTGCCCAGATCGATTTTATATCGATTTTAGGCCGGTCATCAAAAAAATGGGTTAATTTCGCCTTGGCTTTCACCGGCGCGAGAATCTACCTCCTGCAAGTGGAGCGCTTCCGATATATCTGGCGATTTGCTCAGGGGGCCGGGACCAAGAGCGAGAACAGTGGTTCTCAGCGTCAGACGGTAGGCAGTAGGTAAACATTCACTTCAGACGAGGTCACGATGTTTCCGTTTGTTAACAAGACAGCACATTTGAATCATCGGCTGTCCCATCTTCTACTTCTTTCGATCGTTGTTTCGGGGTTGGTTTTCGCGTCGCAAGCTCAGACCTCGCAACAGACTGTCTTGTCTCAAAGAATTGTGCCGTCTCTCGCTATCCCCCAGGGCGCAGACCCCAGGGAGTTCAGATTGGCCCCGGACTCATTCCTGGCAAGAAAGTTTCAGATTGGTTCGGCTGTCGGCTCTGCGGCACAGAAGAGCATTTCCTTCACCAGCCCGAAGCCCGCTCAAATCATGTATGACGGACAGATCACCCCACAGATTCATCTCGCCAACGGGCTTGATCCTGCGACCTTTAAGCTCAGAGTCAATGGGAAGGATGCGAGCTCGCGCATGACCTCCATGTTTTCCTGCGATTCAACTTTATGCGACAAGAGCGGCACGCTCGAAGCGACAGACGGGATAATCCCCGGCTGGAACACGCTGACCGCAAGCGCTCACAATGCTCACGGCAATGTGGGTTGGGCAAAGTTGCGCTTCTACGTGCCGGAACCGAATGCCCCACTGAATTCCAGACCCACCAAGTTCGCGGCGTCATTGGCGAAACCTCAAATTGTAGGGGATCCGACGACGACACTGACTCAATATTCCGTGCATTTAGTCATCAACGCCAATGGGGATATTACGATAGGCGATTCGCCAAATGCCTCTCAGTTTGCTAATACTTGCGCCACCAATGAATTGCGAATAGCCGCCTACAATCAAAACACATTGCAAAGAACCGCTTCTGATTGCATCGTCACAAACGATAACGGGGCGAGCTTGGCCAGTCATTTTCAGGGTCTTAGTGGCGATAAGACCGACTTCATTGTGATTGCGATGAACAGTGCCGGCGCTATGGGCGGGGGGTTGGACTTCTCCCCCATGGGCGGTACGACATTTGGCTCCGGCGCCAGTACAGTAGTGGCGTATGGATACAACGCTATTGGATATATGAACTCCACAACCAGCACCTATGAGCTGATATCCACATTCGGTCCTCCGCCCGTACCCGGAATTGACGGCGTGCTGCAGAACGTATGCTGCGTGGCGTCAACGCCAAACAATCCGTGGTATATCTTTCGACCGGCGGATGCGCCAGGGTTCTCTGTCTACTTCGACGAAAGCGCCCAGGCACACATCACCGTGGACTACGACAAGACTATGCCGCTGGGTGTCCCGGTGAATGCGGCTGGCGCGCCCACAAATCCTTCTCTCAACTACGTGGCACCGTCACTGGGCGCGTTTAACCCTGTGCAATTTGACTCAACGTCTGCAGGCCAACCGACTTTGATCGCCAAAGGGGTCGCGAGGGAGGACTTGAGCCCCAGATTTTATCAGAGCCTCACCTTCGATCTGAACGAGACCGACGACGCCAATCAAATGGCGACCCTAGCCGCGGCTCTTGTGAACGAAATCGCTCAACATTCGGATGACCTGTTCTTTATCACCTATTCTGGTTCGGCCATGGCGGACGCGCCTCTGGAATCAACCACCAGTGAGGGTATGGCTGACCTTATCAAATTTTTGGGCGTTCCCCCCGCGGACCTCGACAATGCGATGAAACAAGGCGTGCCCTTCTCTATGGTCGCGACCGCCGACGGTGTGCAACCTAGCGGACAATGGTGGGGCACAGCCGTAAACACTCAGCAGGCACAGTCAGGAAACCTGAACGGCGTGCTGACGCGGAACCATCAGATGTTGTTGACACCGACCAATGTAATGCCCGTGATCAGCATTAATTCGACGACCACTGCCGACTTGTCGAGAAGTGATTCCTACGCGATAGGTTCGGCGCGCCCAGTGGCGTGGCCGCTGAGCGACACTTCCGGCGGACAACTCGCGTATATCTGGCTCAGCAACCTTTTAGTGAATTACGATTTTTATGGAATGCCACCGAGTCCGGCAAACGCTGGCACTTGTCCGGTCCCGCAGTGCTCTGACATCCGGTTCTACTACACAGGCAGCGAACTGACCACGGTGCTGGGTGGCCTTGACCCGCTGGATCCCCGGATTGTGCAGGAATATAGCGAGGAACCTGCTCTCACCTCTGAATTCACAATCGCAGATCTTAGCGCACTCCAAAATCAATTGGAGCTTGAGAAAGCATTCCTCAATAATGCCAGTTCTTATCAACATGTGATCGATCTGCTTTTCGCCGAAGGGGACTCGACGATCGCACTTGTTTTATCCAACGCGGCAACACAAACGTCGGTTGGACTTTACGACTCGCTGCCCAATACCCTTTCTACTCCGGCGGTCCCAGCGAGCAAGCTCGCGACGGCTTCTGCGATTTTTAATGACGTTGCCGCTGTAGCCTCTTTCGCCGGGCCAATCGGCGCTGCCATTGGAGATGCGGCGACAGTTGGCTCAGACTTGGCTGAAGTGGCAAAGACCTTTTCAAGCGCGGCAGGAATCGCTTCCGGGGAAACCTGGAGTATCAGCGGGCTTCTGGGCACGCTTGCGGGGAGCGGCAGCGCGGGCATCACCATCAATGACACCCAGGTGCAGACCTTCGCGGACCTGCTCGCAACTACCAGCAATACGGCCACGACAGCGGCCCTGACTTATGCGGAGAACATGGAAGAAGCTAACGGAACTTTTTACGATGCTGTATACAGCGATTGGTACAAGCTCGAGACAACCGGTCTGATGACAGCTAACCCCGCAGCTGCGGGATGGTATATTCAAGACGCTGGAACCACGGCCAGTCAGCAGTTGCCCACCCTCTTGGCAGGCGCCCGCCTGTCTTTTTATCAGCAATTGCTCCCGCAACTCTTCGTGAAAGAAACGTTTCCGGGCATGGTCAATTCTTACAACGGTGACAGCCTGCAGACCATGGAAACGGTTTGCTGGGGTTCTGGCGCCAGCACTCTCCCGAATAAGAACGCCCTTGGCTATACCCAACCCACACTTTTCACCAATCAATACTGGGGATACGCTACTCCTACTGAATTTGTTTATTCCGTTGGGCTCACCGGTGAAACAGGTGATAACGGCGGAAACGGCAAAGACGTCGCCGCGATCACGGTGAATGTTCCTGCTGTCACGCAAAGTCCGAGTACGACTTTTACTCCTATTGCATGGTCGAGTGATATAGGAAATGAGTTGTTTGCCGCGCCTAATCTTTCGGTTACGGACGGAACTGGTTCGCTCAATCTACCCGGGAATCTCCTTTACCTGACCTCCGCCCTCCTTCCGGACAATTACCTGGGATGCCCCCTTCTCGGAACGGGTGCCTTCCAAACTCGATCGGTCTCCCCGGGCACGGTGGCTGCGGCTCCGCCCGTATCTGGCTCCTCTACGAGGGTGGGATTAGCCGGAACGTTTGATGGTGAAGGCAATCTGGACTTAACTGCCACTGCAAATCTCAGGAACGTGGTCTTCAGTTCGGGTGCGTTCGAGATACAGAACAATGGAGTCCAAATCTCCGGCGGGGTAGGTAGCATGAATGCCACCGGCAAACAAGCCACAGCCTCCATAGTCTTGCCGGTTTCGACACTGCCCAGCGGAAGTTTTCCATTGAACGCGGTCTATCTGGGAGATTCAACGAACGGATCAGGCGATTCACCTTCAGTCACCTTCACACTCCCTACATTGATCTCGATTTCGACTAATACGCCCACTCTTTCGATAACAGACGGCAGTCAGGGCCAGGTACAACTTGATCTGGCATCCATCGGCGGCTTTACCGGATCGGTAAATCTTAGTTGCGCTGTAGCGGCGTCTTCGGGAACCACCGTAACTGTGCTTCCCAGCTGCACATTGTCGCAAACCACATTTCAGATGGCATCAGGCCAGAAACCTACAGCAACAATGTTGACTGTCAATACTGCGCCGAGTTCCGCTACGTCGTCAGTCAGCAACTTGCTGGGCGGCTCGGGAATTGTGTTATTGAGCTTCTGCGTCATAGTTCCAATGAGACGCCGTAAATTGACCGCATCTTTTATGGTTGTCGTCATGAATTTGCTGCTCCTGAGCACGGGAGGGGCGATCGGCTGCGGTGGTGGTGGTTCGGGACAGGCTTCAAGTCCACCACCTGCACCTACGGCCGCAGTCGGAAGTTACACGGTGACCGTCACAGCAAACTCGGGCAGTCTGTCGGCGACCTCGTCGATAGTCGTTACTGTGACCGGATCGTAGATCGGCTCTAGCTCTAGTAAGATCGATTCGTGAACGGTGTATCACTGGTCCCAAATGCAAATGAGCTCAGCGCCTATCGCGGTGATCGGAACCGGAAGTTGCGGTTTAGCGTTAGCTTCTCGTTTGATACGACTCGGAGCTCTAGTACATCTCTGGAACAGGAGAAGCGCCGGTCGTATCTCCGCGCTCACCGAAGCCGGCCATAAACGCCGGTCGTCCGAGCCCTACTCGTGATGGGCCATCTGCTGCCCGTCTCAAAATCGCCGCCGTTGCGGAGATATTCGGTAACGTTCTTTTCTTGCTGAAGCACAGGTGTCAAACGTCTGAAAACTAAGCAGACCTCAGTGGCGGCACGAACGGTGGGCTAAAGTGAAGTGATGTGTAGCCGCCACTACCGGCAATCGGACAAACAAAAGATTGCGGAGAACTTCCACGTTGCTAGTTGGGCGCCGGATGTTCATCTGGCGACGGTCTACACATAGAGCCGTCGACTTTTCAACCGATCATCCGATCGAGCCCGGAAGATGGTGAGCGCGAGATCGTGCTTATGCGTTGGGGTCTTATCCCTGCCAAGGCAGCCGATCCCGATTCCTTCAAGATCTTCTCGACCACCAACGCTCGCGCCGAATCCATTCTCGAGAAGCCCATCTGGAAGGATCCGTTTCAGCCCAGCCGTTGTCTAGTTGTACGCGACGGATTTTGCGAATGGCTGCAGAAGCCCAGTCTTCTGCAGCCGCCTTCGATCGAGCCTGGCGAACAAGGTTTGTTCGAGGATCTTGCAGCTCCAGCAAAACCCGTTGCAAAACCGAAGGCTGGCTCAAGACCGGTGTGTAAGCTCGCGATGCCGGACGGCATTCCCTACGCACTCGCGGGATTGTTCTCCGAGTGTCGGCTGCGCCGTGGTGATTCTCGCCCTCCGCTCGATACCTTCTCAATCGTGACGACCGAGGCAAACGAAATCACCGAACCTATTCATGACGGCATGCCGGTCATCCTCCATCCTCGTGACTATGATCGCTGGCTCACTGCTTCTGACGAAGCACGGCCTCGAATCGAGCTTCTTCGACCATATGAGTCGGAAAGTATGCGCAATGACGCCTGCAAACCGATTGGTTAGCAACGTCCGCAATAACGGACCAAAGATGTTGAATAGCGCTGAATTTGTCTAAGTGTCTTCCATCAATCAGGCGCGACCTCGTGTACGATAAGCCGGTTTTTCGACCACTTGCCGAGGACAGGAAATCGACGTGAATACCTCATAGAGTGCTTTGGCTCGCTACGCTCATTGATCGGTTTCGACGGTACGCTTTGCCGCTTTTTGCCCAGATTTGGGATCGCGATTGAATCGGGTTGCATACTCAGCGGCGCTGACGCCGAGTACCCGCAAGAACGTGCGGCGCATAGAATCAGCGGAATGGAAGCCGGTGATGTCGGCGATCTCCTTGAGGCCCATGGAGGAGCTGTCGATCTGCTGTTGGGCGGCTTCGACGCGCATGCGGTCGACGAACTGCCCGGGATTCATCTTCATCTCCCGAAGACAAACCCGAGTGAACTGTCTTGCGCTCATTCCAATTCGGTCAGCCAGCTTTTCGACAGTCAGATTTTCACGCAGGTTCTCGAGCATCCAGACCTGGAGCTCTCGTAGAGGCTTGGACGTAATAGCCTGCCGTAGAAGCATATGACTGTATTGCGCCTGGCCGCCGGGCCGAACGAGAAACATTACTAGAAACCTGGCCACATTGAGGGCTACCTGGTGTCCATGGTCTTCCTCAACAAGCGCAAGACAAAGATCGATTCCCGCTGTGATGCCTGCGGAACTGTAAACGGAACCGTCTTTGAGATATATCGGCTCTGGCCGCACCTCTACTCTTGGAAACTCTTTCGCGAGCCGATTGCAGTAATCCCAATGAGTCACGGCCTGCTTGTCATCAAGGAGGCCCGCAGCCCCTAGCAAGAATGCACCGGTACAGATAGAAGCCACACGGCGGGACTGCGTAGCTGTGGCTGCAATCCACGCTACGAAACTCTGGTCGTAGACACCTGTCTCGGCTCCCTTTCCGCCAATGATGATGAGTGTATCGATTGGGCCGTCAATCTCCTCAACAGGCGTCGCGCCTGTGAGGGACACTCCTCGGTTTGTCGGCAGGCATCGGTCTGAGCCCGGATTGCCTAGCAGCACTTCATATCCGGGTGCCCTCGAAAACACCTCAAGAGGACCGGACACGTCCAGAATCTGCACGGGCGGAGCACCGGCGATGACCACCTTTCGCATCCCGCAATTCTAGTCGCGGGAACCGAATCTGCTGTCCTAATTTGCTGTATCCATGTCGTGGCGTCCGTTCGCTCCTCGGCCTAGTGTTGCTCTTGTAAGCAGTCTTCAGGAGATTGAGCACATTCACATGGCGACGATCCAGATTCCCGACACCCGGCTTGCGAAAGAGGCGCACGACATTTTGCGCGAATTCTCGACCGACCTTCTCTACAACCACTCCAACCGGGTCTTCTTCTTCGCCGCCCAACAAGGCCGACAGAGGAAGATCACCTTCGATTCCGAGCTCCTCTATGTGAGTGCGGCATTCCACGATCTGGGCCTTCTCTCCGCGTACTCAAGCGAGACGGAGCGCTTTGAGGTCGATGGAGCAAACGCCGTGCGCCAATTTCTTCTCGCACACGATATTCCAGAGGAAAAAGCACAGACAGCGTGGGAGGCCATTGCACTCCATACGACTCCTGGCGTGACCCAATACATGCGAGCCGAGGTAGCGCTGCTCTTCACAGGAGTAGGGCTCGATGTGATCGGCCTAGGACTGGACGACTTTCCTGCAGATATGCGGCAGGAGATCGTCGAAGCCTATCCCCGGACGGCCTTTAAAGATGGAATTAATCAAGCCTTCTTTGACGGGTTTGCCCACAAGTTAGGAAGCACGTGGGGAACTGTCATGGCACACGTCTGCGAAAGATACGCTCCGGGATACAAAAGCCCTAACCTGTGCGATCTGATCGACAACTTCACATTCCCGGATACTCGGCAGCTAGAACGGCTTGCCTAGGAGAGCGGTTCATGAATCTGACTCACGTTCACGCATTTACGGCTGCGCTGCAGCGCAAGGATTTGGACGCCATGCTTGTTCATATGAGTGACGACGTACGTCTCCTAACTCCGCTTGTTTCTGAACCCTTTCAAGGCAAAGCTTCAATCAGACCGGTTGTCGAGGCGCTTTTAGCAGTCGTCGACAGCTTCGAGTTTCTCGAACTGATGGAGGGTCCGCAGCACGTATCGGAGTTCTTCAGAGTGACCGTCGGGTCGCTCGTGCTGGACGGAATGGATTACTGGCGCCTCGACGAAGATGGTCTGATCCAGGAGATGACGGTGTTATGGCGTCCACTTCCAGCAATCGTTGCGGTGCAGGATCAATTGAATACTGCGGCCACCTGACCTGCGTCCTGATGATCTCCAATGCACTCACAGACTAATAACTAAGGCGAGTTGCCGTATTGTCGGCAAATCGGATACGTGCCCGGCTCACGCGTGCAGCTGCACTAACAGCCAGTTTTCCGGACGGTGGGCTGCCGTGAATTTGTACAGAGAGGCCGAGCTGTTAAGGCCGATCGCGGAGTTTCTTCCCCTTTTTCTTTTCCACTCGCGCCGTGTTCGCAAGCAGTACCTCTCGAGTCCGGGTGAGGAAGTCGGCGATCACCTGCAATTCGCGCTGTTTATATCTAGAAGTCAGGGCAGCCATATCGTTACCGAGAGGACTGACGATGCAGGCAACACTTCATCGAGTCGGCTGTTCTCTTTGCGGGCCACGAGAAGGCGACGACGGTCCTGCGGATCACTCACGCGTTCCGCATAGCCGCGCGCCGGTTTGTGCTGTTTCTGCCGAATTGCCCAAGCAGGCTGACACCTGAAGAACCATGACCCTGCCCGGGTTTTGAACAGATGAAACGTAGGCTGTACGTTCTTCTTTCGACGCGAGCTTCGCAGTGTTACTGTTGTGACGCCTTTCAAGTGGCCAGAAGACTGGACAGCAAAGGATGAAGGACGAAACTTCACTCCGCGAAGGAGAGCACACTCGACGCGACATTCTTACTGGCATCGGAGCGACCGTTCTGTCGGCCGGCATGCAGAGCACTCTGGGATCCATGCACGCCGCGTCCGCCGAAGCGGACGAATCGTTATCGGGAAGTCTGGAACCGAGCGAGAAAGTTGCGATAGACGCGCTGTGTGAAGTGTTGCTACCAGGAGCCGGGGCCA
>Ga0302324_100018422_pt1 | contig 13760 bp, 10 predicted proteins | sample Palsa_T0_1_FD_201949 | JGI IMG/M metagenome (GOLD analysis project Ga0302324, IMG submission 201949) | Peat permafrost microbial communities from Stordalen Mire near Abisko, Sweden - Palsa_T0_1 | ecosystem: Environmental > Terrestrial > Soil > Palsa > Peat permafrost | place: Sweden: Abisko... | reverse complement strand
AAACGAAGTGCTTCTTGTGTGTGCTCTAGCGGCCGGCCTATTGGCTTCGGGGCCAGCCTTCGCGCATCACGGGACTGCTGGCTACGACATGGGGAAGATCGTCACCCTCACCGGAACCGTAACGAAATTTGATTGGAGCAATCCCCACGTGGTGGTGCATGTGGATGCGAAGGACGACTCCGGCAATATCCAGCACTGGGCGCTGGAGCTGGCTGCTCCGCTGCTCCTCGAGCGCTCCGGGTGGAGCAGGAATTCCATGAAGCCGGGCGACCAAGTCGTTGCCGAGGCCCATCCGTCTAAGAATGGCGCGCCGGTCGGCATCAGCGGTACGGCCTCTTTCCTTCTGAAGTTCGAAGTGAACGGAAAGCCGCTGGCCCACATGTGAAGCTGGCGCTGTGATCGCGCTGCGAGCCCGGCGTCACGCGAGGAGTTCATCCATGTGGAAATACCGAAACAGCTGGCAAGTGGAGTTGGCCGCTTTTGTGGCGGCGTTGTTGTGCGCGCCGATTTTACAGGCGCAGACGTCCGCGCCGGCCGCTGCAGCGCCATCGGCTGCGGCGACGTCGGGCGCCGGCCGGGCGGAAGGCGCTCAAGCTCGCGTCCACGTGCCCGACCTTTCCGGCGATTGGACCATCGCCGCCGGTGGGCGTAGTTTGGATCCGGACGATCCGAACGGCAACAAGCCGGAGCAGCTTCCGATGACGGCGTGGGGGCGCGAGCAGCTCAAAAACGCTAAGCCTCCCTTTGGCGCCGCGGAGACATTTGACACGAACGATCCCGTACAGAAATTCTGCGACCCGCCAGGCCCGACGCGCCTGTACCAATACCCGTGGCAGTTTACGCTGGTGCAGACTCCCACCCGTGTATACGTATTGTTTGAGTACCTACACGTCTGGCGCGTGGTGACCATGAATCATCCCCACGCCAAGGACCTGGACGCCACTTGGCTCGGGGACTCGGTGGGCAAGTACGAGGACGATGCGCTGGTCGTCGACACGATCGGTTTCAACGATAAGACCTGGCTCGACAACTCCGGGCACCCGCACAGCGATGCCTTGCACCTGGTGGAGCGCTTCCAGCGCCCCAGTCACGATAGTTTGCAACTGGCACTCACCGTCGACGACCCCAAGGCTTATACGAAACCGTTTACGGCCATGAGAACGTTCAAGCTGAGCGCTTTCCCGATGGGCGAGACCATGTGCTCTCTTTCAGAGGATCAGGAGTTTCAGAAGAGCGTCATGGATCAAACGCTCGGATCACAGCCGGCGAAGAAATAATTCCCAGCGCCATTTCCATCGTTTTATTGCACCTGGCACATCCGCGAGTCATGCCGCAGATTTGAGCGAACTCCACGGCCGTTGTAGCATGCTTAGCTGTGCTTCGACCCGCGCGGAACGCGAAGAGGAACACTGGAATGCCCAGCAAGTCTGCGGTGCGAATTTGGGTTGGTACCAGGAAGGGCGCTTTCGTATTTTCCTCGAAGGACCGGAAGAAGTGGGATGCCAGCGGGCCATTCTTTGCGGGACAGGAGGTGCACCACGTGGTGCAGGATCCTCGCGAGCCGAAACGGCATTACGCTGCCGTGGGAAACGCGTGGTTCGGCCCTCATCTCCACGCCAGTGCCGATCGCGGCAAGACCTGGCAGCTTTCCGAGAAAGGCCTGGAATGCAAAGGCATCGTCGGCAAGGCTTGGCAGGCAACTGAAAAAGGGAATGAGCTGAAAGAGGTGCGGGACGCCTCGCTCAAGCGCATCTGGCACATCGCTCCGGGCGCGCCCGACGAACCCGGCGTTGTGTATCTTGGCGGCGATCCTGGGGTGCTGTTTCGCAGCGGTGACAACGGCGCGAACTGGGAGATGGTCGACGGCCTGAACCACCATGCGACGCGGGCGCGGTGGAATCCCGGGGCGGGCGGCATGATGGTGCATTCGATTGAGTGTTTGGGCAAAGGACGGCTGATCGTGGGGATTTCCGCGGCGGGCGCGTTTCGTTCCAGCGACTCCGGCAAGACCTGGGAGGCTTTCAACGGTGACGTCCTGGCCGATTTTGCGCCAGACAAATTTCCCGAGGTCGGCCAGTGCGTCCATAAATTAAAGGCGCATCCCGCGAACCCCGAGGCCCTCTATCAGCAAAACCATTGCGGCGTTTATCGCGCCGACTTCAACGGCGACAAATGGCAGGACATCACCGAGGGCCTGCCATCGCGCTTTGGGTTTGCACTGGCCGTTCCGGCGGCCGAAAAAGCGACGCTGTTTACGATCCCAATCGATTCGGCGCAGGAACGCTTCGTTCCAGGCGGGAAGCTTCGCGTGGCGCGCAGCCGCGACGGTGGCCGCACCTGGAAACTGCTGAGCAAGGGGCTGCCTCAATCAAATGCGTTCGTACTGGTGCTGCGGGAGGCCATGACTTCCGACGACCGCGACTCCGCTGGGGTCTACTTTGGAACTTCCTCGGGGACCTTGTTCTTTACGCGGGACGCGGGCGACTCCTGGCAGGTCTTGGCTGAGAATTTGCCGCCGATCTATTCGGTATCCGCGGCGCTGCACTGATCCACGGAAACGATCACTAGGAAACGGGTCCGATTCTCAGGTCTCGGACGATCTAAAGTGATTGCCTGATGGCCACCCCCTTTTGCGACGTTTAGGAGTACGCACGGCACGAATTTCCTTCGATTTTCGAGCGTGCGTGAAACCGCGCCCATGCTGGTAGAATAACGCGGCTAGTAACTCCGGGGCGAGGTTCCTTTGACAACTTCACTGATGCGCGATGCCATCGGCATCCTCCTGGCAGGGGGACAGGGCGAGCGGCTCTGGCCTCTGACGCGAGACCGCGCCAAGCCCGCCGTTCCGTTTGGCGGAGTCTATCGCATTATTGATGTGACGCTTTCCAACTGCATCAATAGCGACCTGCGGCGCGTTTTCGTCCTGACGCAATACAAAGCGCTCAGCCTCAACCGGCACGTGCGCGAAGGTTGGTCGTCGCTGATGGGGCTCGGTGAATTCATCGAGATCCTCACACCCCAAATGCGCGTGTCTACGAACTGGTATCTCGGAACGGCGGACGCGGTCTACCAAAATATCTACTCGATCGGCAGCGAACGCTCGAGCTACGCGATCATCCTGAGCGGTGACCACATCTACAAAATGGACTACGGAAGGATGCTGCAGCAACATGTGGATTCCGAAGCCGACGTCACGGTCGCCACGATCGAGGTCGACGCGGTCGAGGCCGCGGGTCGTTTCGGGGTTATCGAGACCGATGCCAATTGGCGCGTTTTGGGCTTCGAGGAAAAGCCCCCCGCGCCAAAGCGCTCTCGCATCCATCCGGACAAAGTCAATGCTTCGATGGGCGTCTACATCTTCAATACGCAGCTGCTGATCCCCATCCTGATCGCCGACGCGGAAAGCCCGGAGTCGAGCCACGATTTTGGCCGCGATATTCTGCCGCGAATCCTATCGAAATACCGTGTGTTCGCCTATAACTTCGAAAATCACGATCACCAAGGGCCCCTGTATTGGCGCGACGTCGGCACGGTGGATGCGTACTATGACGCAAACATGGACTTGGTCTCGGTCTCGCCTACTTTCAACCTCTACGACCGGAGCTGGCCGTTACGCACGTGGCAGCAACAGTGGCCGCCCGCGAAATTCGTCTTCGCCGATCCGGAACGGATGGGCGTGGCGCTTGATTCCATCGTCGGCAGCGGGTCGATCGTTTCCGGCGGCCGCATAAAAAGTTCGGTCCTTTGCTACAACGTGCGCGTCAACAGCTATTGCGAAATCGATCGATCCATTATCTTTAACCACGTCAGCATCGGCCGTTATTCGCGCGTGCGCAATGCCATTATCGACCGCCATGTGATGCTACCCGAGCACAGCGAGATCGGCTATGACCTCGACGCCGACCGCCGGCATTACCAGGTCACGGAAAGCGGCATCGTGATCGTCGTCCGCGAGGAATCGATGCTGGAGGAGCCCGAATAGGCGTACTGTTTCTTCCGTCGCGGAGTCGGGCCGTGGAGCGTTGCGGCGCGTCATATGCGAAATAGAATGCCCGTTCTTACTTATTACCGGTTCTCACTCAATTCTCGGAGGCAGAATGTCGAAAATAGCGCGCGTCGCCGGCAGGCAGATTCTCGATTCCCGCGGAAATCCAACGGTTGAAGCTGACGTCATTCTCGAAGACGGCTCCCGGGGCCGCGCCGCGGTGCCCTCGGGCGCCTCGACGGGGGAGCACGAAGCGCTGGAGTTGCGCGACGCGGACAAGTCACGCTATCTCGGCAAGGGCGTGCTGAAGGCTGTCGAGAACGTTAACACCGTCCTCGCACATACCGTCAGCGGCTTGGACGCGGCCGATCAGAAGGCGCTCGACCGACGCATGATCGAGCTTGACGGTACGCCGACAAAGAGCAAACTCGGCGCCAACGCTATTCTGTCCGTCTCCATGGCCACTGCACGCGCCGCTGCGGCCTCCGAAAAGTTGCCTCTCTATCGGTACCTAGCGCGTTTCTCGACCGAGCGCGGCGCGAACCTGCTTCCCGTTCCCATGATGAACATCCTCAACGGAGGCGCCCACGCCGATAATTCCGTGGATCTGCAGGAATTCATGGTGATGCCGCTGGGCGCCACGCGCTTTAGCGAAGCCCTGCGCATGGGCGTCGAGGTCTTTTATCAGCTTAAGGCCGTCCTGCACAAGCGCGGCTATTCCACGGCCGTGGGCGATGAGGGCGGTTTCGCTCCCAATCTGAAATCGAACGAAGAGGCCATCGAGGTCGTCCTGGAGGCGATTACCGCGGCGGGCTATACGCCGGGCAAGCAAGTTTTCCTAGCTCTCGATCCGGCCTCGAGCGAATTTTACGTGAGCGCGAGCAACCGCTACGTCTTCAAGAAATCCGACAAATCATCGCGCACGCCCGAACAACTGACGGCGTTCTGGGAATCCTGGATCCGCCAGTACCCGATTGTTTCTCTCGAGGATGGCCTGGCGGAAGATGATTGGGACGGCTGGAAACACCTGACGCGTGAGCTCGGCAAAAAGATTCAACTCGTCGGCGATGATCTGTTCGTGACCAATACGGCGCGGCTACAGCGCGGTATTGCCGAAGGCGCCGCCAATTCGATTCTCATCAAGCTGAATCAGATTGGCACGGTTACGGAGACCGTCGAAGCCATTGAAATGGCGCGGCGCGCCGGCTACACCAGCGTGATGTCGCACCGTTCGGGCGAGACCGAGGATACGTTCATCGCGGATTTTGCCGTGGCGATGGGCGCCGGCCAGATCAAGACTGGCTCGGCCTCGCGCACCGAACGCGTAGCCAAGTACAACCAGTTGCTGCGTATCGAGGAAGAGTTGGGCGCGGCCGCGCGATTCCCGGGGCGCAGCGCCTTGGCGCCGCACCAGTGATGGGGAACCTCGACTGCTTATGACTGTCAAACGTCCAAAACCAATTGTTCTTACCGTCCTCGACGGTTGGGGATTTCGCGCCGACACCAAAGGGAACGCCATCGCGCTCGCGCGCAAACCCAATTACGACCGGCTGCTCGCCGAATATCCCAACACTCTGATCCACACTTCCGGCCAGGCTGTGGGCCTGCCCGACGGCCAGATGGGCAACAGCGAGGTCGGGCACATGAACATGGGCGCCGGCCGCGTGGTGCAGATGGACATCACACGCGTCGACCAGGCCATCGCCAGCGGCGCGCTCTTTCACAACGATCTGCTGCTCAGCGCCATGCAGCGCGGGCGCGAACAACAGTTGCATTTCATCGGTCTGCTCAGCGACGGCGGCGTGCACTCGCACATCGACCATCTGTTTACGCTGCTGCGCATGGCGCGGGAGAACAAAGTTGAGCGGGTCTTTGTCCACTGCTTTCTGGACGGGCGCGACACGCCGCCGCACAGCGGGATCGATTTTGTGCGCCAGCTGCAGCAGAAGCTGCGCGAGCTGGGCGTCGGACGCATCGCCTCTCTGACCGGCCGCTATTACGCGATGGATCGCGACAACCGTTGGGAGCGGGTCGAGCGCGCCTACCGCGCAGTGGTGCACGGTGAAGCCGAAACGCGCACGGCCGATCCCGTCGAGGCGCTGCGCCGCAGCTACGAGCAGGGCGTGACCGATGAGTTCGTCCTTCCCGTCGTGGTCACGAATAGTGCCGGTCCGTCGGCCCCGCCGGTCGCTGTGATGCGCGACGACGATGCCATAATCTTCTACAACTTCCGCGCCGACCGCGCACGCCAATTGACCCGCGCGCTTGCCGAGCCGGACTTCGACAAATTTGCCGATCCCGGGCGGCCGAAGAACCTAACGTTCGTGGCCATGACGCAGTATGACAAGAGCTTCTCGTGGCTGCGTTACTTGTTCGGCCCGGAAAAACTCGAACACATTTTGGCGGAGGTTTTCGGTGAGGCGGCTTTCCGTAACTTGCGCGTCGCGGAAACCGAGAAGTACGCGCATGTGACCTACTTCTTTAACGGCGGCGTGGAAAAGCCGTTTCCGGGCGAGGAACGTGTCCTGGTGGCCTCGCCCAAAGTTCCGACCTATGACCTCAAGCCCGAAATGTCCGCCGCAGGCATCACGGACACAGTGATCCAGGCCATTGAGAAAGGCGAGTTTGACGCCATCGTGATGAATTTCGCCAATGCCGACATGGTTGGCCATTCGGGCAAGCTCGAAGCGACGATTAAAGCGGTCGAAACCGTGGACCAATGCCTCGGCCGCATCTTTCAGTCGTTGCGTCCGCGTGGCGGCGCATGGATTATCACGGCCGACCATGGCAACGCTGAAACCATGATCGATCCGGTGACTGGTGGAGCGCACACCTATCACACGACGAATCCCGTGCCGTTCATTTTACTGGAAGAGGACGGGCCGACGCGCATCCAACCGGGCGGCGCACTGCGTGACGTTGCGCCCACGCTGCTCGGCATGCTTGGCTTGCCCGAGCCCGGCGAGATGACGGGGCGCGACCTTCGCGTCTTTTCGAAGTGAACGGTGGGCCTAAATAAACGGCGGGGTCGAGAGGAACTTCGGTCGGGTCAAAATGAACGGCAAATTGAAATGAACAGCACATCGAAATGAGCAGCAAAGGGGACGACAAGCTAGAGACGCACCGGCCCGCCGATACCAAACTGGTCATCAGCGGCTATCTCAAGTTTACGCTGTGGCGCCCGCCCGCCGAATTGGCCGAGCGCGTGCGCCGGCGCTGGCCCGAGATGCGCGTCGTGCACCTGCCGCACCACGACCAACTCGCGCCCGAGCTGCCCGACGCGGATATTTTCGTGGGCTACCTGCTTCGCCCCGAGCAATTGCGGCTGACCAAGCACTTGAAGTGGCTGCACTCGGTGGCCGCGGGCGTGGCGCAACTGATGTATCCCGAGTTGCTCGAATCGGGGATCATCGTGACGAACGCCAGCGGGGTACACGCCATTCCGATGGCCGAACACGTGATCGGAATGATTCTCGCGCTGTTGCGCGATTTCCCGGGTTCGATGCGCTACCAGCTCGAGCATCGCTGGGCGCAGCAAGAAATCTGGGATGGCCGCGCATGGCCGCGCGAGCTTCACGGTCAAACGGCGGTGCTCGTCGGCTTCGGCGCCGTAGGTCGCGCTGTCGCCGAGCGCTTGCGAGCGATGGGCGTGCACGTCTGGGCGGTCACCCGCTCCGGCCAAGCCGATCCGGCCCTTGCGGAGCGCTCGTTCCCGGTTGCGCAGCTCGATGCCGCGCTCGGGGAGGCCGACATCGTCATACTGGCCGCGCCCGACACTCCGGAAACGCGGCGAATGATCGGTGCTGCGCAGCTCGCGCGGCTGAAGCCTTGGGCGATCCTGATCAACGTGGCGCGCGGCTCGCTAGTCGATGAGCCGGCATTGGTATCTGCGCTCCAAAATCGCGCCATTGCCGCCGCTGGGCTTGATGTCGCCTCGCAGGAGCCGTTGCCGCCCGAGAGTCCGCTGTGGGCGCTCGACAACGTGCTCATCACGCCGCACACTAGCGGAGTCACGGAACGGCTTTGGGAACGAGAGGCGGAATTGCTGCTCGACAATCTGGAGCGATGGTTCAGCGGTCAGCCGCTGCGGAACCGGGTAGATCTGTCGAAAGGCTATTAGGCCAGCGGGAGCGGCTACACGGAATGGTTGTGTGGCAGTCTTCGTCAGGGCAACTGGTCAGCTCTGGCCCTCAAATCATCGAGCAAATCATCGAGTCTTCCGCTCAATTGACATCGCCCTTGGGCGCGGTATAGCCCTGCCGCGCGTAAACCTGAATCTTTTCATTCTTGCCCTTGGCGTTGGTAATGGTGAACGGTCCGCCGTTGTCATCCAGGATTTCCACCTTGAGCTTGCGATACTTTCCGTCCAGGGCTTTGTTGGACGATGTGTACCCGAGGCTGTACTGGTTGCGCAAGCTGTTGGCAATGTCTTGCATAATGCCGGGGACTTCGCCGTCGAACCGTGGAGACCAGAAGCGGCCGCCGGTCAGCGCCGCGAAGGACTTCAGTTGGTTCTGCGCTTGTAAGAAGGTCAGGCTATTCGTTCCTTGCCCGCCGAACATCTCCTGGCGCAGAGCGAGCTCCTCGGCCACGCCCACGGTAAAGATGGTCACGTCGGTTTCCTTCAGGTGGGAAAGCGTCTTATCGAGCGTAAGTCGACTGAACGTATCTACGCCCGTGGCCAAAACCAGCACGGCTTTCCTGCCCTTCACATCCTGCATGCGGTCCAGGACATCGACCACGGCATCGAAAAGATTGGCTTCATGAAAGGCTGGAGGAACTCTCATCCCATTGAGCCCCTGCTCAATCTCTCGAGGATCGTGCGTAAAATCCACTTCGACGTTGGGCCGGATGGAAAAGGATTCCAGCGCGACCCAGTCCTTCGGGCCGATCTGCCGCAGGAAATTATCTGCCCAGCGGATTCCGGTGTAGTTGTAGTATCCCCAGCCGCGTGAATTGTACTCCATTAAAATCACAACGGTGATCGGCGCGTCCCCGGTCGAGAAATTGGTGATCTCCTGCGTCGTCCCATCCTCGAGAATGCGGAAATTCTGCTTCTTCAAGCCCCGGATGAAATTCCCGTCGTTGTCGGTGACGATCACATCCACGTTCACGACGGGCACGGTCACCGCGATGGAGTAGCCCGGCTGTTGTGTCTGCGCCTGCTGTGGGGGCGCGGCTGTTTGCGCGGGAGCCGTCGATTGCGCGGGAGAGGTCGACGGTGGGGGAGACGCCGGCTGTGCGGGAGCTTGCGCGATCGAGGGCGCCTGAAAAGCCAGAAAGAGCATAGGTAATGTAAGGCCGAACCGGAGCAGGGATCGCATCACTTTTCGCCTCCTGGCATCCTTTCCGAGCTTCGATGCTGCCACGAAACGCCGGGATGTTCAATTGTGTCACACCTAGACAGAACCGCAACCGTTCGATTGCCAGGCTCGTGTTACGATTGATTTTCGCGGTCGTCGTCGAAACTGCTGCGATTTGACGAAGCCAGCCGGCGGCTCAGCGAAGGACTAAGGAGAACGTTGCGCCGATTTGCTTCGCTGCTGACACTTTCTGCCGGGCTAGCCCTGGCCGCGGCTGGCGTGGCCGGCGCACAGCAGCCACCCTTCCCGTCGCCCCCGCCCGCGCTAACGCCGCTGCCGGGCAATCTGCCGCAACTCGAGACCGACGCGCAAGGCTGGCTCTCGGATTTGGTTCGCATTAATACCACCAACCCGCCCGGGAATGAGGCTGCGGCTGCGCAGTACGTGGCGGCAGTGCTGCAAAAGGAAAACATCGCCAGCGAAATTGTCGAGATGGCGCCGGGCCGCAGCATTGCGATCGGCCGATTGCAGGCGGGGCCGCTGCCCGATCCATCCAAGGCGTTGCTGCTGGTCGCGCACCTGGATGTCGTCGGCGCGGACAAAACCAAGTGGACCGTTGACCCCTTCGGGGCCATCGTGAAAGACGGATACCTGTACGGCCGCGGCGTGATCGACGACAAGAGCATGCTCGCCGCGAACCTGGCCGCGATCGTCGAGTTGAAGCGCTCTGGCGCGCACCTCAATCGCGACGTCATTTTTCTGGCGGACGATGACGAGGAACAGGGCGGCGCGGCGAGCATTCGAGCCGTCGCCGAAAAATACTGGGACAAGATCGCCTGCGCCTTCGCTCTGAACGAGGGTGGAATGGTCGTGCTAAAAAACGGCAAGGTGCAGTACGTTGCCGTGCAGGCGAGCGAAAAAGTCTCCTACAACGTCGCGGTCACCGCTACGGGTGCGTCGGGTTCGGCCTCGACTCCGTCACCGGATAATCCCGTCGTGCACTTGGCGGCAGCCATCGAGAAGATTGCTACGATGGAGACTCCGGTGGAAGTCACCACCATCCCGCGCCGCTATTTCGAGCAGTTGGCGCCCGTCGAGGACGAAGAAACCAGCAAGTGGATGCGGGCGCTGGTCGATATGCCGGAGCGTTTTCAACTTGCAGCCAAGCGTATTTCGGACATGAATCCAATGTGGGGCGCGATGATTCGCGATTCGATCGCCCCGACCGAGTTGCGCGCGGGCGACCGCGCGAACGCGATTCCGTCGCAGGCCTGGGCCAACCTGAATGTTCGCGTGCTGCCCGGCAATCCCGTCAACGCGGTCGTCCTGGAGATGCAAAAGGCGGTCAACGACCCGCAGATCCATTTTCAGGTCGAGCCCGACTCGAGCATCACCGCGCCGCCCTCTTCGCTCACCTCAGACCTGTACACATTAATCGAGCGCCTCGCGCCGCAGGAGTTTCCCGGAGCCGTGGTTGTGCCGTTCCTTTCGAGTAGCACGACCGACTCGGCCGCGCTGCGTTTTCACAACGTGGAGGCTTACGGGTTGCTTCCCTTTCCTTTGACCGACGCCGACGCGCTGCGCGGACACACCGACGACGAAAGAATCCCTCTCGCCAGCTTCCGCACGGGTGTGGAATTTCTCTACCGAACCGTTTATGAGTTCACCGCCACGAAATAAGCAACTGCCACCGACGTCACGCCGGGCCAAGATCGTCTGTACGCTGGGCCCGGCAAGCCGTTCGCGCATCATTATCGACCGGCTGATGCGGGCTGGGATGGACGTCGTGCGCCTCAATTTCTCACATGGGACGCAGGCCGAACACGCCACCACGGTCAGGCTGGTTCGCGCGGCTTCTGCGCGCTACCAAAGGCCCATCGCCATTCTGGCCGATATGCCCGGCCCCAAAATTCGCACGGGCGCGCTCGAGGGCGGGATGCCCGTGCTGCTGCGCGCAGGGCAGCGCTTCACGATCTCCACGCTGCAGCGTCCCGGCGATCACAACGGCGTGTCGACGACGTACCGGCCGTTGCCCTCCGAGGTGCGCCGCGGCGACCGCATCCTGCTGGCCGACGGACTGATCGAGTTGCATGTGGAATCTTCCCGACGCCACGAAATCGTCTGCCGCGTGATTAATGGGGGACAGCTGGGCGAACACAAGGGCGTGAACCTACCCGGCGTGCGTTTACGCGCGCCGGCGCTGACACCGAGGGATCTGGACAACCTCGCCTTCGCGCTGCGGTGCGGCGTGAACTATATCGGCGTGAGCTTTGTGCGCACCGCCGATGACGTTCTGAAAGCCAAAGCGGCCGTGGCGCGAGCCGGGCAAGATACCCCGATTATCGCCAAGCTGGAAAAGCCCGAGGCCATCGATAACCTGGACGCCATTCTGCGGGTGGCCGACGGTGTGATGGTGGCGCGGGGCGACCTGGGCGTGGAGATGAGCCCGGAGCGCGTGCCCGTGGTGCAAAAAATGGTCATTGCGCGCGCTCGCGAAGCGCGGGTTCCCGTCATTACCGCCACGCAGATGCTCGAATCGATGACCCAGAATCCGCGCCCGACGCGTGCCGAGGCCTCCGACGTTGCCAACGCCGTTTTCGACGGCACGGACGCCTTGATGCTCTCGGGCGAAACCGCCATGGGCGCCTACCCGGTCGAGGCCGTGCAAATGATGGATCGCATCATTCGCACGGCGGAAGCCAGCATAAGAAGGCCTGCACGTCCACATGGGAAAACCGCGGCGAATATCGCCGACGCCACCGCCGAACTGATCTGCCACGCCTCCGAGGAACTGGAGATGAAGGTCATCGCGGTCTTCACCGAAACCGGATCGACCGCCCGCCTTATTTCGAAGTATCGCTCTCCCCGGCCGGTCATCGCCTTCTCGGCCAACCGGGAAACTCGCCGGCGAATTTCATTGTTCTGGGGAGTGACGCCGCGGATGACGGGCCGGATACGCAACATCGAGAGCATGGCTGCGTACGCCGAAAAGCGCCTGCTGGAAGAAGGACTGGTGCGTCGCGGCGATGTCGTCGGCATTGTTGCGGGTATCCCGTTTGGCGTGGGCGGCACCACGAACTTCATGAAGTTTCACGTGATAACCGGCGACAAAAAAAACTAGGGCCATCCTATCGCTCGATTTCGGCGGGATTTCGGGCGGAGGAAAGGTGCTCAGGCCGACGGTCCGTCCTCTAGATGCTTAGTTGACCCAACGGTCGGGGCGCGAGGGCGGCTCGTCGCGGTGCTTGCGCATATAAACCTCGAACTTGCGGCGAGCGCGCTTGCGCTTCCAGTCCGAGACGCCGTTGCGGGCGCGGAAAAACCAGGAGCCGCGGCGCAGGTAGAGGTAGCCAATCAGCATCCCGCCCAGATGGGTCACGTGGCTGACATTGTCGCCGCCCGTGCCCAACGTTGAGAAAAACTCGATCGCCCCGGCGCCGATCACGTAGATCTTCATCGGGATTTGCACGGGAAAGGGAATCAGCCAGATCCGGCGATCCGGAAACATGATGGCGGCGGCCAGAAGAATCCCGTAGATCGCTCCGGAAGCGCCGATGGTCGGGATCGTGGAGTCAAAAGGAATACCAGCGACCCGGGTCCCCACGCCACTCGGGTCCATGACGATGTTGATCAGCACATTGATCAGGGCCGCGCCAATTCCGGTAACGAAAAAATAGACGTAGAAGCGGTGCTTACCCCAGGCGCGCTCGAGATCGACGCCAAACATCCACAGAAACAGCATGTTGAACAGCAGATGCAGCAGGCCGCCATGCATGAACAGATAGGTCACCGGCTGCCAGATGCGCAGCCCGTGCACCACGTACCAGGGAGAGAGCCCGAAAAGATGATTGACCTGCGCGGTGACCATCGGGCTGGCGAACATCTCCAGCAGCGTTTGCACCAAAAACACGCCCGTGCAGGCCAATACGAGATTGCGGATCGCAGGCGTGACCCAGCCGCCCATGTTCATGCCGCTGCGGCCGAAGCGCGGAATCGAGCTCATGTTCTCCCGAGTCTACGGTGAGTAGCGCGGAGTGTCAAAGCCCGGAGGGGATAGCGTATACGGACGGTAAAAAGGGACCACCCCCCCTGGCCCGGCCGCCAACTTAACTTTTCGTGAGAAGGGCGCTTTTCCCTTACTGGAGGCGTTAAGCAGAGGGTGAATACTCTTTTGTCCTGCGTCATGGCGCATTTTGTCGAGACTCAGCTTGTGAATAGCCGGACACGTCGGTTCTTTTGGGGAAGCATTGTCGCAGCCCACCACACTTACCCGAACGTCGCCAAATCAGCGCCGTCAAGGTGAAGCAGAGGCGGACAACTGCCGGTTCATGGCCTGGGCGAGAATCGCGGTGGTACGGCGATCGCTGCCGACCATGAAGACGAGCGAGCCGTTCCGCTCGGATTTCGCGAGACGCTCGGCTACTTCCTCTGCCTCTTGCTCCAGGACTGCCTGATCGAGCCGATTTTCATCC
>Ga0302324_100018418_pt1 | contig 13764 bp, 7 predicted proteins | sample Palsa_T0_1_FD_201949 | JGI IMG/M metagenome (GOLD analysis project Ga0302324, IMG submission 201949) | Peat permafrost microbial communities from Stordalen Mire near Abisko, Sweden - Palsa_T0_1 | ecosystem: Environmental > Terrestrial > Soil > Palsa > Peat permafrost | place: Sweden: Abisko... | reverse complement strand
CTTCACAGCCGCCTGGCTGTCGCCCTTGGCCTCCGGATGCACGCTTTCCACCGGCTGCGGCTGCACTTTCGCCGTTGCCATCGAGCCAGCCGCGCGATGTCCCGACTGCAGCACAGGAGTCGACCGCTGAATACCCACCAGCACCGCTCCCACCAGCAGAGCCGCGGCCAGCGAAGCCAAAACCGCCATCGGCACCGGGAACGCCAGAATCCGCCCGCGCAAACTCTGTCGCGGCCCAAGCGGTTTGATCCGCGCAGGCCCGGCCGCAGGCGCAGCGATGGCCATCGCTGCGCGAGCCAGCCCGTCCCGGATCTCCTGCAACGCCAGCAGATGCGCATGGCACAGATCGCAGCCGAAGTAATGCTCTTCAAAACGCTCAGCTTCCGCTTCCGGCAGCTCTCCCGCGAGATACTGCTCGGCCATCTCCTCAGCCGGACTGCCGATGCACTGGGTCATCTGCGTCCTCCTGTATCCCTGTGGCTCGCGTTTCCGGATTGTGACAGCTCCCGCACAATTTCCATCACCCGCCGCGTCGCGCGCAGCTTTCTCTGCCGCACCACGTCGGGATTGAGCCCCAGCCGTTCGGCGATCACTCCCGGCTTCAAACTATCCACCAGCGTCATCTGCAGGATCGACCGGTCCACATCGTTCAGGGAGGCAATGGCCCGCTGCGCAATCTGCCGCCGTTCTTCAGCAGCCTCCGAATCGAGTGGATTTTCCTCGATCGTGTCGGCAATCTCCTCGGGAAGCTCCTCATGCAGCGGCAGCCTGCTCTGGCCGCGAAAATGGCTGTTGAGCACATTGCGCGCAATTCCAGCCACAAAGGCGGGCAGCCGTTCCGCATCCCGCAACTGGCCCTTGCGCAGCGCGCACAGCGCCTCGATCATCACATCCTGCTGCAAGTCCAGGGCCAGGTCGGGATTGCGGGACCGAACGATCAGCAGGGTCCGCACCTTGGGCAGGTAACGCGCCACAAAGACGCTCTCCGACTCCCGGCTTCCAGCGGCAATAGCGGCCACCAGAGCCGCATCTTCGCCTCCCTCCGCGCCCCAAGCTGAAGAACCGCTCATCGTGCCCGCCATCCAAAATCGGCCATCGGTATTGGAAACCTCGCCTGATCGCGCCGGCTTCTCATCGGGCGCATTCGCGGCATATGCTCGCTATCGGCAACGAAATTCGCAAATTCTCAGAGCAACAGTGCGGTCTCGCGATCCTATCGTATCGATCCGTATATGGAATATCCAGCTATTCCATTCCAACTCCGGTACGGCTGTCAATGAATTGCGATACCCAGTAGTGTCCTAATTTGCCTTTGCTTTGAAAGGGCAGGGCTTTAGCCGTGCCGTAAACGCCGTGCTTTTGCGCGGCTTTAGCCGCCGAGGGAATGCTGACAACGAAATTAGGACACCACCCGATACCCGAACCATGGTTTCTTTTTCCGGAGACTGTTCCTGTTCTCAAATTCCAACTTGCCGGTCGTGTCGAACGCGCTTCCGCTCGTCGCACTGGCCCGGCGTTGCCCAGAATGCGGAATCGGAAAGAAGTTGAAGGAAGCAATCGGCAAGAGGATGCTGCAAGAGAAGATCGCCTGCCATGCCATGAGTCAACGCATAGGAGTTACTTTGGTGCAATCAATGGAAGGCGAGCATGCCTCGGAATTTACTTGCCCGTTCTTGCCCCGATATGCTGCACTAAAAGCCGTCTCCCGCAGCGTTTCAGAAACGGCCGAAACTCATGCTAACTTGACAGCAGCTACCAACCACTCGATCCCACGCCGGACCCGTGCATGACCGGCCAACTCGCTGTTTCGCTTTCCTCAGAAAGGTCACCCTGTCTCTTATGTCGATACGCAAAGTCTCCATTGGCGAAGTGTCCAGTTACAAACTTTCGTTCTTCGTTGCTATGGTTTCTGTTCTCTTCCTGATCTGTTCCAGCGGTGTCGCCAGGGCAGCCCAGGATGCCGTCCAGCCAGTCCCGTCCGCGACCTCGCGAATCGTCGACAGAATTGATGAAAGCCATCTGGTGCCGATCAAGGGCACCGTGCATCCGCTGGCCAACGCCAGAAACGACCGCGGAGCCGCGCCGGAAAGCATGGCTCTGGACCGCATGCACCTGGTTCTCACCCGCAGCGCCAGCCAGGAAGCCTCTCTTCGCCAGCTCATCGGCGATATGCACACTCCGGGAACCGCCAGCTATCACAAGTGGCTCACGCCCGATCAGTTCGGCAAGCAGTTTGGTCCCTCCGATGAGGACATCACAGCGGTTGAAACCTGGCTGACCGGCCATGGATTCAGCGTCGCCAAGGTGAATCCAGGCCGGCAAACCATCGAATTCTCCGGCAACGTGGCCCAGATGCGCAGCGCCTTCCACACCCAGATTCACAAGTACGAAGTCAATGGCGAAACCCACTACGCCAACGCAGGCGATCCGCAGATTCCCGCCGCGCTGGCCCCGGTCGTGGGCGGCTTCGTCGCTCTGAACAACTTCCGCGTCAACAGCTACGCCAAAGCTCTCGGCAAAGCCACCTACGATCCCAAGACGGACAAGGCTACGCCTGAATGGACGACTGGAGGCCCCGGAGCTTACAGCTTTGTCCTCGCGCCGGCCGACTATGCCGTTCAGTACGACCTCAATCCGCTGTATACGGCGGGAACCAACGGCGCTGGCCAGACCATCGCCATCGTCAACGAGTCCAACATAGACATCGCTAGGGTCAATCAGTTCCGCAGCATCTTCAGCCTGCCGGTGAATCCGCCCCAGGTCATCATCGACGGCAACGACCCTGGCGTCGACGGCATCAACAATCCCGATGGCCCCAACGGCGCCTCTGTCGAAGCCTACCTCGATGTGGAGTGGTCGGGGGCAGTGGCTCCTGGCGCCACCGTCGATTTGGTCATCGCCAGCGACACCGTCGTCGAAAGCGGCCTCTTTCTAGCCGCGGAGCACGCAGTTTACGGCAACATTGCGCCCATCATGAGCATCAGCTTCGGCAACTGCGAAAGCGTTCTGGGCAGCACCAATGGCTTCCTCAACCAGCTATGGGAGCAGGCTGCCGCGCAGGGCATCACGGTCATGGTCTCTACCGGAGACAACGGCTCGGCCGGCTGCGACAACGACAACGACCAAGAGTACGCATACCAAGGCCTGGGCGTCAATGGCTTTGCCTCGACCCCCTTCAATGTCGCCGTCGGCGGCACCGACTTCTATTACAGTGCCTATAGCCAGGGCTTGACAGCACTCGATAATCAGTTTTCGACCTACTGGAGCCTGACTGCCAGCAACACAACACCTGCGGTATCCATCAAAGGCGTGATTCCCGAGCAGCCCTGGAATGACAGCCAGTACGGCCTGACCGCCACGACACTTCAGGCCGGCTCTGCTCCCACCAGCACCAGCATTGCTGCCGGCAGCGGCGGCGCCAGCGCCCTCTATACCACCAAGCCTGCGTGGCAAAAGGGATTTGGCGACGGCGTGCGCGACATCCCGGATGTCTCGCTCTTCGCCTCCAACGGAAGCAATGCCAGTTTCTATCCCATCTGCGCCGTCGACGGCGATTGCCAGCCGGTATCGAGCGGCGAGGTGCAGATCTTCGGCGTCGGTGGCACCTCGGCTTCTGCTCCGTCCTTCGCCGGCATCATGGCGCTGGTCAATCAGAAATACGGCCGCCAGGGTCAGGCCGACTTTGTGCTGTATCCGCTGGCGGCGCAGTTCCCGGCGGCCTTCAACGACGTAAAGAATGGCACCAACTCGGTCCCATGCAATATTGACGCCTCCAGTGCCGGCGCGCCGATCTCGCCGGACTGCATCGCAGTCAGCAACCCCGTCACCATCGCCGACCCCAACCTCGGCACGGCGACAGAAGGCCAGATCGGCACCGGCACTACCCCCGACTACAACGCCGTAGCCGGCTACGACCTGGCCAGCGGCCTGGGGACCATCGACGCGAATGTTCTGGTCACCGATTGGAACAAGGTCACCTTCACCCCCACCACGACCACGCTAACCCCTTCCCAGACCACATTCGCCCACGGAACCGCGATTACAATCAGCGGTTCGGTTACCGCGGGTAGCGGCACACCCACCGGCGATGTCGCTCTCGTGACCGCCAGCACCGAACCGGGGCAGCAGGCGCAGACATTCTTTACTCTGAGCGGCGGAGCATACTCCGGCAGCGTCAACACTCTGCCCGGCGGCACCTACAACATCTGGGGCCAGTACGGCGGCGATGCCACGAACTCTCAAAGCTCGTCCACGCCGGTCCAGATCACCGTCACTCCCGAAAACAGCAACCTCAACTTCAACATCTACTCGCCAACCGCGACCTTTACCTCTTCCTCCACCCCCGGTTCGAGCGTCGATTACGGAACCCAGCTCCTGCTGAGCGCTCAGCCCACCGGCAACTCGGGCACTACGGTTGCTACGGGTACCGTGGCCTTCACCGATGGATCCACCGCGCTGAATACCGCGGTGCTCAGCGTCAAAGGAGAAGCCGAATATAACGCTCCGTTTTCCGTTGGCTCTCACTCGGTGGCAGCCAAATACAGCGGAGACCAGAGCTACAACGCATCGACGGCTTCGCCCATCGCCTTCACCGTCGTGAAAGACTCGCCGGACATTTTGTTATACGCATCGATCAGCGACCAGAACGGCGACGTGCTCAATGCCGCCGGCCAGCCGACCGTCTTTACCGTTGTGATCGCCAACAATGCCCAGGTCTCTGCTGCTGGATCGAATGGCATATCCCCGGTCCCGGTAGCCCCGCCGACGGGTATTGTCACCGTGACCGGCTTACCCTCCGGCGTGCCCACCACAGCGACCCTGAGCCCAGGCGTAGACCCGGCCTCTCAGGGTGGAACAGGGGCTGTAGTAGGCGTCGCCAACTTCGTCATTCCGGCAGGGAACTCGAGCACGAGCTACACCGCGAAGGTCAGCTACGCCGGAGATGCGAACTACAACGCCATTCCAGCGTCGTCGAACACCTCCTTCACAATTCCCGTCATAGGCCTGAGCGGTTCCTTGGCGTCCACTACGACTGCAACCATGTCCGGCAGCATCTCGCCTACCAGTACAATTACCGTCACTGGAACGGTAACCGGTGTCAGCGGACATGCGGCGCCCACTGGCTTCGTTGTCATTTACTCATCGGGATACTACATCAGCGAGGTTCAGCTATCTGCCGGTTCCGGCGATGTTGCAAACTTCTCAGCTTCGTTGAGCAGCCAGTTGCTTTCTCAGGGAGCCAACCTCATAACCCTCCAGTACTTTGGCGACACCAACTATTTCCCCTCCGCCTACAACCTCAATAGCGGAAACCCCATATCCAATCCGCTCTCGGACTTCACGCTGATACCCCAGAGCGCCATCGTTGCCGTCGACGCGCCAGGCGACAGTGGGACGGTTCCCGTCAATGTCACTTCGACAAATGGCTTCACCGGCGCGGTTGCCGTCTCCATCAGTTCCACGACCAACCCCGGCATCGGAGTCCAACTTCCGGCTTCGGTCACCCTGGCGGCCAACGGCAGCCAAACCTTCAATCTCGTGCTGACCCCGGCGGTTGGGTTGGGCAGCGGAACCTTCAACGTCGAGCTGGTCGGAACCGATTCCACCGGAAAGTACGTTCACACAGCTGGCCTGCAGTTGGTCGTTGGCGGCAATGTAGCGCCCACGCCGAGCTTCACGCTCAGCAATAGCGGCAACATCAACGTCACTGCCGGAGCGACCACCGGAAATACCTCGGTAATCACCGTGACGCCTTTGGCTGGCCTGACCGGGGCGGTTGGCTTGACGTGCGCCGTCACCGGCCCGTCCGGCGCCACTAGCCCAGCAACCTGCGCGTTACAGCCCGCTTCGGTGACGATCGCAGGCACTACGGCGCAAACGTCAACCTTGACAGTGACTACCATCTCGACCACCACGACCGGTGCCTATACGGTGACCGTCACTGGCACTCAGGGCGCCATTACTCAGACCACAACTGTGACAGTGAACGTGGCCTCTGCGGTCGCGCAGACCTTCGCGCTCTCCAACAGCGGCGGCATCACCGTCGCGCCTGGTGCAACCTCCGCCAACACCTCGACCATTACCATTACCCCAGCAGGCGGCTTTACCGGTATGGTCAGCCTCAGTTGCTCCATTGCTCCCACCGCAGCCACCGATCCGGCCACCTGTAGCATTCCGGCCTCGGTTTCGGTCAGCGGCGTTACTACGGCTGCCTTGAGCATCGGCACCACAGCGGCAACCACCGCGCTGAGCAAACCCAGGAATCTCTTCTGGCCCACTGCCGGTGGAGCAGCTTTGGCGCTGGTCGTCTTCTTCGGCATCCCGGCGCGTCGGCGTAATTGGCCCGCCATGCTCGGACTGCTCGTCCTCTTCGTCTCGATCGGCGCAATCGGCTGCGGCGGTGGTAGCAGCAGCGGCGGTGGAGGCGGCGGTGGCGGCGGCAACTCCGGGACCACGGCCGGAACCTACACCGTCACAGTAACCGGAACGTCAGGCACTATTGCTCCTCAGACCACAACCGTCACATTGACCGTACAGTAGCCGCAAAACAAAACGAGGGGCATTCTAAAACCTGAGAATGCCCCTCGTTTCTTGCCCCAAAACTCTAGCCTAACAAATCACGCCATAATTCTACGCAACACCTAAAACAAGCCAAATCATCGCGATACAAAAAGCCATAATGTTCCACGTGGAACAATCTGTGTTCCACGTAGAACAATTATTTCCGTTGCCGATAATTAGGCTCGGCTGGTGCATAATGTAGGTGGAATGGCTCTTCGAGGGGATTCCAGGGCCGTGCCAAGGTAGAAGTTGGGAAAATAAATACCCCCACCCCCCCCGGTCAGATTCCCCATTTCTTCGCCCCTCGGAAATGCTGCTATTCCGTCGAAGTTTCAGCCGCTTCAGTCCATCCCTCGGCCATGAACCGGTAGCCGACCCACGGCTCGGTCTGGATGTACTGTTTGCCGGTTTCGGCTTCCAGCTTTTTGCGCAACTGGCCGACAAAAACCCGCAGATACTCAGGCTGATGCGCCGACTGCGCGCCCCAGACAGCCGTCAGCAACGCCCTATGAGTCATCACTTTACCGGCGTTGCGGGCCAGGTAGAGCAGCAGGTCGAACTCCTTGGGCGTCAGGTGGATCAGCTTTCCCAACACGGTAACCGAGTGGGCCGGCGCATCCACCACGAAGTCTCCCGCCTCGACGGCATGAGTGGCCCGCTCCGGAGCGCGGCGCAAATGTGCCCGCACCCGCGCCAGCAACTCCTGAATATTGAATGGCTTGGTTACGTAATCGTCGGCGCCGGCGTCCAGCGCCTCGACCTTCGACCGCTCATGATCGCGCACCGAAAGCACCAGCACCGGCGTCGGCGCAATCAGCCGGATGGCGCGGCAAACATCCACCCCGGTCATAGTCGGCATCATCAAATCCGTAATCACCAGGTCCGGCGACCACTCCCGGTAGACCTGTAAACCCTCCTCCGGGTCGTTCGCCGTTCGTACTTGATAGCCCTGCGCCGTCAGCGCGGCTCGCAGCACGCGCGTGATCTGCGCCTCGTCGTCAATTACCAAAATCCGTTCTTGCATGGTCCCTTTTCCTAGGCTTCCTGTTGCAGCCTCATCCATCATGAACGATACAGCATCCGGCTGGCCGGAGATTCCAGCAGCACCAAACCGGCTATCATCGGACTGGATGCAATTCATTGAGCCATTTGCGTTGGTACGGGAGGGATTGCGATGGCTATTGGTCACGGCGGTCGCGATCTTTACCACTTCTGTGCTGGTGTTGTTGCACGCCGACTCGTCCACAGCCGGCATCCTCTATCTGGTGCTGGTAGTGTGGGCTGCCACGCTCGCCGGCCGCGCCCTCTCGATCTATCTCGCAGTGATAGCTGCCCTTCTTTTCGATTATTTCTTTCTGCAGCCGCTCTATTCCCTCGGACTTTCCGGCTCTCAATCCTGGCTGGCTATGTTCGCGTTCATTGTCTCCTGCATCACCGTAGGCCGCGTCGCGGAGCGCGCCCGCCGCCAAACCCGGCAGGCCGAGCAGCGCCGCGAGGATGTGGAGCGCCTTTACACGCTCAGCCAGGAGATGATGCTGCATGAAGACGCAGCGGGCCTGATTCGCGAGATTCCTCGGCTGGTCGAGCACAACTTCGCCCTCGACGCCGTTCTCTTGTATGTGCGCGACGAGGATCAGCTCTACTCCTCGGTTCCCAGCGTTCCGGTTCCAGGAAGTCCTGTGCTATTTACGCCCGAACCGATGCGCGAGGCTCTGCGCGCAGTCTCCGCGGCGTGGGAGCCTAACTCCGAGCTTCCTCAAGGCTTTACGCCTATGAACCTCGTCTTTGGCATGAACAGTGTCGGCACCCTTGCCTGGAAGCCGGCCACGCTCTCGCGCGAGGTTGCAACTTCGGTGGCCGCGCAGGTGGCCATCGCCATCACCAGGGCTCACGCCATCGAAGCCTCGGCGCGCCTGGAAGCTGCCCGCGCGGCCGACCGCCTGCGCACAGCACTCATCGATTCATTGACCCACGAGCTACGCACTCCGCTCACCGCCATTAGGGCCGCGGCCACCACGCTGCTGGACGGGCATGGCCTGGACGAAGAAACTCGCACGGAGCTGGCCACCATTGTCGACGAAGAGAGCTCGCGCCTCGATTCCCTGATTGGAGAAGCGATGGAGATGGCGGAGATTGAGTCCGACGGAATTCGCGTCCGGCCCGAGCCGCTGCATACCGGCACGTTTCTGGAGCAGGCGGTCGAAGAGTCGCACGATCAACTGGTTCACCATCGCGTAACCATCGTGGCCCAGCAGCCCGACACTCCGGTCTGGTTCGATCCTCACCTGATTGGGAGAGCTTTGCGTCATCTGCTTGAAAATGCAGCCAGATACACGCCAGCCAACAGCCGCATCCTGCTGCGCAGCCGCTGCGGCCTGGGCAAGGTCGAGTTTCTAGTCGAGGACGACGGCCCAGGGATCGATGCCCACGACCTGCCTATGATCTTCGAGAAGTTCTATCGCGGCCGGCAGCGAGTCACCGCTGCCAAAGGCTCAGGCATGGGACTCTCGATTACGCGCGCCCTGATGGCTGCTCACGGCGGAGCCATCGATGTTCAAAGCACGCCGGGGCGGGGAACCATCTTTCGTCTCTGGATCCCGCTGGTCGAGAAGTCTCCAAATCTCGTGCCCGAGGCGGTCACGGAGACAGCGCCAGAAGCGCCGGCTGCTATTCCGGCAGCGGCAGCCAGGCATCCATTCCGGAAGAAATCAGATCCTGCCGAAGTTGATCGACGGTAGAAAACTGCAACCCTCTAATCCCAAGGCGGCGCGCGCCTTCTATATTTTCCAGTTTATCGTCCAGGAAAAGTGTCTCTTCGGGTGCGGTGCCGAGGCGATCCAGCAATAGCTCGTAGATTGCCGGATCGGGCTTGACCAATCTGTGCTGGAAGCTCCAGATCAGAACATCGAAATCCTCGATCCAGGCAAATTTTTCCTGGATGACTTCCAGTACGGAGTCACCCATATTCGAGAGGATTCCTGTTTTCAAGCCATGTTCTTTCAATTGTTTATGCCAGGCCAGAGTTCTCTCGTTCAAGGTGGACCACATGTTCGCATCCAATCGATTGAGCAGGGCTATCTCCTCGGCGGAATGGCTAAGGCCGGCATCTGAGAGGAATTTTTGCCAGAAGGCAAGACCGGTCAGATCGCCGCGGTCATAGGCGAGGCGGTCGGTCCAGTAAGAGCGCTCAAAGGCTTCATGAGAGAGGCCCGTAATGCGCTTAAGCTCTTCATGAACCTCGGGATGCGGCGCTCCGCTGAGCACCATGCCATAGTCGAATACGACAGCACGCAGAGCCAATTGGTTCTCCTCTTGGAAATGAGTCTAAATGGACCGTGTATGTTGAGTGTGAACGGTTGCCTGTTGCTATTTTGCGCCATCGATGCGCGGCATTGCCCTTAGATTCGGTGGTAAACACAACGGAATCAAACATTTATATGAGATTTTCAAAGCGCACGGAATGGGATACGGAAGAGAGCGAATTGGCGCGGGCGCATGGTGAGCGCCTTGCCGCCGGGCTGCCGAATGCAGACCTGACGGCTTCCAATCCGACCCGATGCGGCTTCGACTATCCACATGATTTGCTGGCGCCGCTGACGGACCCAGCGGCCTACGATTACGACCCCAATCCTCGCGGCAGCCTGCGAGCACGGGAAGCCATCTGCCGCTATTACGGGGCGCAAGGAGTCGAGGTTGTAGCTGAGCAAATATTACTAACTACAAGTACAAGTGAAGCTTACGGATACTTGTTCAAGCTTTTGTGTGACCCCGGCGATCGGGTTCTAGTACCCCAGCCGAGCTACCCACTTTTTGATTTTCTGGCGCGAGCTGAGGCGATTGAACTTGCTTCGGCCCCGCTGGTGTACGACCATGGCTGGCAGCTCGATTTGGAAGGGCTTCGCCGGCAGATTACGGCCAGCACCCGAGCCGTTGTCCTGGTGCATCCCAACAATCCGACTGGGCATTTCACCAAACTTGCAGAAGCCCGGGAACTGGAGGCGATCTGTCGCGAGCATGGTTTGGCGCTGATCGTGGACGAGGTCTTTCTCGACTACGGATTCGAGGGCGATGCTGAGGCGGCTGGAGATAGAAGCAGCTTTGCCGCGCGGGGGCTGGATATTCCGGTGTTCATCGTAAGCGGAATCAGCAAGATATGCGCGTTACCTCAGATGAAGGTTGCATGGTTGATCGCCGCCGGTCCGGGGTGTGAGGAAGCGCTGGCGCGGCTCGAGGTGGTGGCAGATACCTATCTCTCGATGAACGCGCCGATGCAACTAGCGCTGCCGGTCTGGTTGGAAGAGCGAGCCGGAATCCAGTCGCAGATTCGAGATCGCGTCCAGAGCAACCTGGCCGAAATGGATCGCGCTCTTGCTGCTCAGGCTGCGGCCGATGCAGGGGTGATAATCAACCGGCTCAGAGTGGAGGGCGGATGGTACGCCGTCTTGCGGATTCCAGCAACGCAACCGGACGAGATAACTGCCCTGGAGCTGCTGGAAGTGGGAGTTCTGGTGCATCCGGGATATTTCTTTGGCATGGGGAGCTCGGGCTGGCTGGTGGTGAGCCTGTTGGCGCGGCCGAGCGAGTTCTCCGTTGGGATTTCAGAATTATTCGGGTATTTTCACCGGAATCATGGCAGTTACCTTTGAGTTGAGATTATCAAAGTAAAGATTGAGGTAATGTTTGTTAAGTTATTGAAAATAATAAGAAAAACTATTGTGTAAACCAAATTCCGAAAATTTGGGATATTTTGCTGATACAGACTGCCCTTTCATGAAAATTGGGAGCAAAACCGCGATAACCGTGCCCCGAAAAAGCCTGAAGTCCTCGACAATTCTGTACATACGGATTGAGATTGGTGCGATGGTACAACGAAAGCCGTTTTTGTCCCTCTTTGCCGAGTGTGCTAAGCTCGTGGTGTGATCGTCGCATCGAGCCAGAAAACGACCTGTTGTTGCGCCTCCCAGGCGCACGCGGTCTGTTGTTGTCCGCGCTAGGGCTTGCAACGATCCGCTATCGGTAGACCCATCCGGTAGTACCACCCAAACATTCCTAGCCAGTCAGGACCTTTGAGAATTGGTCATTTCTTTCGATATGCGGTCTTTCGATATGCGGCGATTTGCCGCGTGGGCTTGTTGTCCTCAGGCCGTCGCCGCGCTGTGTTGTCGCGCCTGAGCCTTCCCTTCGCATTTCTTCCATTTCAAAATTCATAGCCGTTTCCTTTGGAGTTCGTCATGCAGTTTTTGCAACACTCCGCCAGAGTTCGCTTCCTGATCTTGTCCCTTGCGTTTCTTACCATGTCGACGTTCCTGCGCGCGCAACTGGTGGGTGGAACGATCGCAGGCGAGGTCGTCGATCCAAACAATGCCGCCGTGGCCGGGGCCAAGGTACAGATCCGCAATGAGGAGACTGGAGGCGTGCGCGAACTTGTCACGGCCCAGGGCGGGGCATTTTCGGCGCCTTCGATTCCGGTCGGCCGCTACACCATTTCAGTCGATCAGGATGGTTTTGCTCCGCTCAAGCGAACGGGCATCGAGCTTACTGTCGGCCAGAGCATCGAGGTGCATCTTGCGCTGACCGTGGGCAGTGTGGAGCAGGTGGTGACGGTTGCCGATACGCCCGCCACGGTCGATACGTCCACGCTGCAGACGCAGGGATTGGTGGATGAGCGCCAAGTGAAGGAGCTTCCGCTCAACGGCCGCAGCTATGACCAGCTCTTGCAGCTCAATCCGGCAGCGGTGAGCTACACGACGCAGCGCTCGGGCGGCGTGGGGACCTCGAATTCTTCGGTGGGCAACATGTTTTCGATCTCGGGGCGCCGGCCGCAGGACAATGTTTTCTTGCTCAACGGAATTGAGTATACGGGCGCTTCGCTGATCAACGTGACGCCTGGCGGCACCAGCGGCCAGTTGCTGGGTGTGGAGGCAGTGCGCGAGTTCAACGTGGTGACCGATACTTATGGGGCCAACTACGGCAAGCGCACCGGAGCGCAGATCTCCATCATCACCGGCTCGGGCAGTAATCAGGTTCACGGCTCGGTGTATGAGTTCCTGCGCAATAGCGCGCTGGACGCTCGGAACTACTTTGACCAGGCGCAGATTCCGGAGTTCCAGCGCAACGATTTTGGCGTGGCCCTGGGCGGGCCGCTGCGCCGCGACAAGCTCTTTGGTTTTGCGAATTACGAGGGGTACCGGCAGCATCTAGGCTTGAGCGATGTGACTTTTGTGCCGGACGCCGCGGCCCGTGCGGCGGCCGTGCCGAGCGTTCAGCCTTTGCTGGCATTGTGGCCGGTGGGAACGACGGAACTGGGTGGCGGGATCGCCGAAGCTTTCTCGAATCCGCTGCAACAGGTGCGCGAGGATTTTGGGACCACGCGCATCGATGACAATCTCTCGCAAAAGGACTTGCTGTTTGGCGTGTACACGGTGGACGACAGCGATGCGACGACACCATCGGCGAACCCGTATTCTTCGATCTACGAGCGGCTGCGCGAACAGGTTGTGAGCGCCCAGGAACAGCATGTTTTTTCGCCGAGCCTGTTGAACACCTTTCGCTTCGGCTACTCGCGCGCTGCCTTCTTCTTTGACAGCATCGTTGCCGGTGGAGTGGGCGGTTGGGTTGGAGGCGGTCCTGTCGGCGCGGTCGTGATCTCGGGCAGTACGGCTTCCAATGGAGCCTCGCAAATCACGCTGGCGGGCGCGAATACGGGCAGCAACAATGCGACTGCGCGCAATCTGTTTACCGTGGACGACCATATTTACTGGACGCATCGGACACACCAGATTGAAGCAGGCGTGTGGCTGCAGCGGTTGCAGTCCAACGACTTTCTGGCGCAGGACCAGTACGGGCAGGCATCGTTCTCGACGCTCAGCACCTTTGAACAAGGGACGGTTTCGAAGTACACCATCGTCGCGGCTCCGACGGAGCTAGGCTGGCGCTCGTTGTTTGGCGCGGGCTTTGTGGAGGACGCGTGGAAGGCTACGCCGAGGCTGGAAGTGCGCGCGGGGTTGCGTGTTGAGTCTTCGAATGGCTGGAACGAAGCGCAGGGGCGCGCCTCCAACTATGGATTCACGGATGGTGTGCTGAACACTGCGCCGACGGTCGGAGGCTCGGCGCTTTCCGACAACCGAGCGAAGTTTCTGGCGGAGCCGCGCGTCGGTTTGGCGTACGATCCATTTGGCAAAGGCAAGACGGTGATCAAGGCCA
>Ga0302324_100018417_pt1 | contig 13764 bp, 12 predicted proteins | sample Palsa_T0_1_FD_201949 | JGI IMG/M metagenome (GOLD analysis project Ga0302324, IMG submission 201949) | Peat permafrost microbial communities from Stordalen Mire near Abisko, Sweden - Palsa_T0_1 | ecosystem: Environmental > Terrestrial > Soil > Palsa > Peat permafrost | place: Sweden: Abisko... | reverse complement strand
GTTTCTCATCGCCGGCTCCCATTTGTATGCGGCTCTGCGCCGCGGTCTTTCCCGACTCACAGCGTAATCCGCGCTACTGCAAATCGGGAGCCGGTCGTTACATGATGACTAGCAGGCGCGGAATACCATGTTCAAGCAACTCGTAGCCTTGACCTCGATGGGAATACAAACGCTGCCGCAACGTGCCGGCTCCTCGAGCGTGATCGTGATCGGCATTGCCGGAGTAGTCGCTGTCCTCGTGTCGGTGCTCGCCATGGCGACCGGCTTTCGCCATACCATGGCCGATAGCGGGCGTCCCGATCGGGTCATCGTGCTGCGGGGCGGATCCGATGCCGAGCTCAACAGCAACGTGACTCGAAGCGACATCGACACGATCGCAAATGCGCCCGGCCTCGCCAAGGACGCCGACGGCAGGGCGCTGCTTTCTCCCGAGATCATCACGGTCGTCAACCTACCGAAGATCGACACGGGCAGCGACTCGAACGTCACCTTGCGCGGCGTCGGCTTGCAGGTCCAGAAAGTGCGCCCGGAGCTCAAGATCGTGGCCGGCCGGATGTTTCGTCCCGCGGTGCGCGAATTGATCGCCGGCGCGGGCGCGGCAAAGCAATTTCGCGGGCTCTCGCCCGGCAGCGTCTTGCACTTGCGCAACGCCGATTGGACGGTCACGGGCGTGTTCACGACGAACGGTGATGTTCACGAGTCGGAACTGCTCGCCGACGTCGACACGGTGGCCTCCTCGCTCGAGCGCTCGGGGTACAGCTCGGCCGTGGGACTGCTCACCGGCGCGGGCGAATTCGGAACGTTCAAGGACGCACTTACCACGAATCCGCAGCTCAAAATCGACGTCGAGCGGGAGACCGAGTACTACGCCGCTCAGTCCAAGCCATTGACCCAGCTGATCACTGTCGTAGGAAACACGGTCGCCATCATCATGGCGATCGGCGCCATGTTCGGCGCGCTCAACAGCATGTACGCGGCGGTCGACGCGCGCACCCTCGAAATCGCCACCTTACGCGCGATCGGCTTCGGCGCGCTGCCGGTCCTTTCGTCGGTGATGATGGAGGCACTCGCCTTATCGCTGCTCGGGGGAGTGCTCGGCGCGGCGCTCGCCTGGTGGTTCTTCAACGGGCATACCGTCGCGACTTTGGGCGGCGCATTTGCCCAGATTGTCTTTCAGGTTACCGTCACCCCCTCGCTGATGGCGATGGGTCTCGTCTGGGCGTGCGCCATCGGCGTGCTCGGTGGACTGTTTCCGGCGTTGCGGTCGGCGCGCTTGTCCGTGGCCGAAGCGCTACGCGCGACATGAAGAGGCAGCGGCCCAGGCGGCCATTGAATTCCTGAAAACACGCCCCAATGCGTGTCCCGTCGCCGGTATCGCGGCAGCGGCGGCGGCGGACGGCCCCTTTTTGGCAGGATATGCGCCCTTTTCGGCACGATATCCGGCAGGGTGCTAAAATTGCGGGCAAGGAATCACTGGAGGACGAGGAAGACCATGGCTAACTTTCCCAATGCGGCATTTCCCACAGGTCGGGTGGATGACCGCAGTGTGTTCATCACCCGGACCTATACCCATCTGGTCGGGGGCATCCTCGCCTTCATCCTGGTGGAGCTCGGGCTTTTCGAGTCGGGTCTCGCGGGACAGATCGCGCGCTTCATGCTGGGCTTTAACTGGATACTCATCCTGGGCGCCTTCATGTTGGTCGGATGGCTGGCGTCGCGCACCGCGCAGACCAGCACCTCGATCGGCATGCAGTACTTTGCGTACGGAGCGTACGTCGTCGCAGAGGCGCTGATCTTCGTGCCGCTGCTCTACATCGCAAACTGGAAGGCGCCGGGCACCATCGACAGCGCCACCCTGGTGACGCTGCTCGGCGCGGGCGGACTCATGGTCGTTGCGCATCAGACTCGCAAGGACTTCTCCTTCCTGCGGGCCATCTTGATGTGGGGCGGCATCGTCGCGCTGCTCGCGATCGTGGGCGGAGCCATATTCGGCTTCCAGCTCGGCACCTGGTTCTCGGTGGCGATGATCGGCTTTGCGGGCGCCGCAGTGTTGTACGACACCTCGAACATCATTCACTACTATCCGGAAGACCGGTACGTGTCGGCCGCGATGCAGCTCTTTGCATCGATCGCCCTGATGTTCTGGTACGTGCTGCGCTTGCTCATGGGCAACCGCAACTAAACACCGGGCAATCAATTAAACGCAACCATGCGCCGCCTCGATCCGTCGAGGCGGCGTTTTTTTGCGCGCCATTCTTGGGCGCGGCCGTTGTCAGCCGAGCCGCATCGTGTCTCCCATATAAGGTCCGAGCGCGCTCGGCACGACGACGCTGCCGTCGGACTCCTGGTAGTTCTCGAGGATGGCGACCAGGGCACGCCCCACCGCGACACCCGAGCCGTTCAGCGTGTGCAGCGGCTCGGGCTTGCCCGTGGCGGGATTGCGCCAGCGCGCCTGCATGCGGCGCGCCTGGTAAGCCTCGAAGTTACTGCAGGACGAGATCTCGCGATAACGCTTCTGCGAGGGCAACCAGACCTCGAGGTCGTACGTCTTGGCGCTTCCAAAGCCCACATCGCCTGCGCACAGTGCGACCACGCGGTAGGGTAGTTCCAGCGCCTTGAGCACCGCTTCCGCGTGCCCCGTGAGCTCCTCGAGCGCGGCGTAGGAATTCTCGGGTCGCACGATTTGCACCAGCTCGACTTTCTCGAACTGATGCTGGCGAATCATGCCGCGGGTGTCCTTGCCCGCAGCCCCCGCCTCGGAACGAAAGCACGGCGTGTGCGCCACGTATTTCAGAGGCAAGGCGGCGGCATCGACGATTTGATCGCGCACCAGATTGGTGACCGGCACCTCGGCGGTCGGGATCAGGAAAAAACCCGGATCGCCGCGCACGGCGAATAGATCCTGTTCGAACTTCGGCAGCTGTCCGGTGCCGACCAGAGCCTGCGCGTGGACCAGATACGGCACATACGCCTCCCGATAGCCGTGCTCGCGCACGTGCAAGTCGAGCATGAACTGGATGAGGGCCCGGTGGAGCTTCGCCAGCGGCCCGGTCAGCACCACGAAGCGGGCGCCCGAGATGCGCCCCGCCGCCTCGAAGTCCATCCCCAGGCGTGCGCCGATAGCCACGTGATCCTTCGGCTCGAAGGAGAACGTGCGGGGCTCGCGCCAGCGGCGCACTTCCGCGTTATCGGCCTCATCGCTCCCCGGCGGTACGCTGGCATGCAGGATGTTGGGCAAGCCGAGCTGTATGGTCAGCAAATCCGCCTGGATCGTTTCGAGCCTTCCCTCGACGGCCGCAAGTCGTAGCGCGAGCGACTCGCCGAGCTCGATCAGCGGGGCCGCATCTCGGCCCTGCGCCTTCGCTTGGCCGGCAGCCTTGGCATTCGCATTGCGCTCCGCGCGCAGACTATCGGCCTCGATCTGAGCGGCCTTGCGTTGCTCTTCCAGCGCGGCGATTTTCTCGACGTCGAGAGCGAAGCCGCGGCGCGCGAGCTCCGCGGCCACTTTCGGCAGATCGTTGCGTAACAGCTTGGGGTCGAGCACGTCAACTCCTCCGGATAGCGCGAGCTTACTCGCGCTGGTTCTTGTCTCGGGCGCGCCTCGCGGCCAGTGCCTCGCCGATTTTGATCTCGAGCCCGCGCGGCACGGGCAGGTAATAGCGCCGCTCGGACAGCCCTTCCGGCAAATACCGCTCGCCCGCCGCATACGCGTCCGGCTCATCGTGCGCGTAGCGGTAGCCTTTCCCATAGCCGATCTCTTTCATCAGACGTGTGGGGGCATTGCGCAGGTGCAGCGGCACCTCGAGCGAGCCGAGCTTCGAGGCATCCTCCATCGCGGCGCCGAACGCCGTGTAGACGGCGTTACTCTTCGCCGCGCACGCCATGAAAACGATCGCCTGCGCGATCGCGAGCTCGCCCTCGGGGCTCCCCAGCCGCTCGTACACCGCGCAGGCCTCCAGGCTCAAGGTGAGCGCACGCGGATCGGCATTGCCGATGTCCTCGCTCGCCATGCGCACGGCACGGCGGGCGATATACATGGGATCGCAGCCGCCCGCCAGCATGCGGCACAGCCAGTACAGCGAGGCGTCGGGGTCGCTGCCGCGCACCGACTTGTGCAGCGCCGAGATCTGGTCGTAGAAGTTCTCCCCGCCCTTGTCGAAGCGCACATAGGTGCTGCCGATCACCGCCCGCATGGTGTCGACGTCGAGACGGTGGCCCGGCCCTTCGGGCTTGGCGAGGTCCGCGGCGGTCTCCATGAGATTCAGCATGCGCCGCGCATCGCCGTCCGCCGCGGCCAGCAACAGCTCGCGCGCGGCGGGGTCGAGCTCGAGTCGAAGCTCTCCGAGGCCCCGCTCTCTATCGGCGAGGGCCCGGTCGAGGAGCTTACCGAGATCTTCCTGGGTCAGCGGCTTCAGCACATAAACGCGCGCCCGCGACAGCAGGGCGTTGTTCACCTCGAAGGAGGGATTCTCGGTGGTCGCGCCGACGAAGATGAGGGTGCCGTCCTCGACGTAGGGCAGGAAGGTGTCCTGCTGCGACTTGTTGAAGCGATGCACCTCGTCGAGAAAGAGCACGGTGTCGCGACTGCCCCGCAGGCTTTTCGCCCGCTCGACCACGGCGCGAATGTCCTTGATGCCCGCGAGCACCGCCGAGAGTGCGATGAACTCCGCGTTCGCACCGTTCGCCACCAGGCGGGCGAGCGTCGTCTTGCCCGTCCCGGGAGGCCCCCACAGGATCATCGAGTGCGGCCGGCCGGCCTCGAGGGCGCGGCGCAGGGGCGCGCCCGGCGCGAGCAGGTGCGCCTGCCCGACGAATTCGTCGAGGCTGCGCGGCCGCAGCCGGTCGGCCAGCGGTCGATAGGCTCCCTCGCCCGCCGGGGTCACTTGCTGTCGCGTCCGATCACATCGACACCCGGCGGCGGCGAGAATGTGAACAGGTCGGGAATGAGCTTGGGATTTTTGAGCGGGTGCGTGAAGGTGAGCTGCGTGATCTGATTGAGCTTGTCCGCGAGGAACATCGACGCGAGCTCGCCGTCCTTGTCGAAGCCGATGCGCACCAGCTGGAAGTCCGTGTCCGGGTGCTTGGGAACGAGCTGAAACCAGCGCAGCCCCCCCTCATCCGGCAGCGCCTTGATGTCGAACTGCTCGGCGACCGAGCCGGTCCCCGACAACAGCACGGCCGGTGTGCTCGCGAGCGTCGCATCCATGTTTCGCACATTGGCTTGCTGCAGATCCTTGTCGTAGAACCAGATCTCATGGCCGTCGCCCAGCACCAGCTGCTGCGAGGGCTCGGCATAATCCCAGCGGAATTTGCCGGGCTGCTGCAGGTAGAACTTGCCCGAGGCGCTGCGCAGCACCTTGCCCTGCCCGTCCTCGATGGTCTGCGTGAAGTCGGCCGACCAGCTGGACAGCCCCGCGAGATATCTCTCCACGTCGCTCGCGGCGGAGGCGTGCGCGCGCGCCGCGGCGAGCGCGCCGACGGCGACGGCAAGAGTGAGGGTTAGCCGGCGCAAGGCGGCGCCGGCGCGGGTCGAGATCATGCTCATTCCTCCGGGGGCGGTGCGCCGAAGACTTCGCGCGCGCCGTTCGATTGCAGCGGACCCACGAGCCCCGCCGTCTCCATAGCCTCCACCAGCCGCGCCGCGCGGTTGTAGCCGATCTTCAGCCGGCGCTGCACGCCGGAGATCGATGCCTTGCGCGTCTCCGTGACGATGCGCACGGCCTCGTCGTACAAAGGGTCCGCCTCGGGGTCCATCTCCCCGCCCTCACGGCCTTCGTCATCGTCGGCCGGATAGCCCGGAATCGACATGCTCGGACCTTCGAGGATCTCGTCGATGTAAGTAGGCGCCGAGGCCGACTTGAGTCCGGCCACCACCCGATGCACTTCCTGATCGGAGACGAAGGCGCCGTGCACGCGCGTCGGAATGGAGGTGCCCGGCGGCAAATACAGCATGTCGCCGTGACCCAAGAGCGATTCGGCGCCGATCTGGTCGAGAATCGTGCGCGAGTCCACCTTCGCCGACACCTGAAACGCGATCCGGGTCGGAATGTTGGCCTTGATGAGGCCGGTGATCACGTCCACCGAAGGGCGCTGCGTGGCGAGGATCAAGTGAATGCCCGACGCGCGCGCCTTCTGCGCGAGGCGCGCGATGAGCTCCTCGACCTTCTTGCCGACGATCATCATCAAGTCGGCGAGCTCATCGATGATCACCACGACGAAGGGCAAGCTCGTCAGATCCTCGACGTCCTCCGCCGCGACGCCCGGCACGCCCTGCGCGACTTTCTGCAGGCGGATGGGATCCTTGATCGGCCTGCCGCTATCCGCGGCATCCTTCACCTTGCGATTGAAGCCGCCGATATTGCGCACGCCGAGCGCGGACATGAGCTGATAGCGCCGCTCCATTTCTGCGACGCACCAGCGTAGCGCATTCGCGGCCTGCTTCATGTCGGTAACGACCGGCGAGAGCAGATGCGGGATCCCCTCGTAGACCGAGAGCTCGAGCATCTTCGGGTCGATCATGATCATGCGCACGTGCTCGGGCGTCGCCTTGTACACCAGGCTCAGCACCATGGCATTGATGCCCACGGATTTGCCGGAGCCGGTCGTGCCGGCGATCAACAGATGCGGCATGCGCGCGAGATCCGCAACCACCGGCACGCCGCCGATGTCCTTGCCGAGCGCCAGCGCGAGCGGCGAGCCGACCTCGTCGTAGGGCTTGGACTTGATGATCTCCCCGAGCGTGACGATCTCGCGCTTCTCGTTGGGGATCTCGAGACCGACGACCGATTTGCCCGGAATGATCTCGACCACGCGCACGCTGATGGCGGACAACGCGCGCGCCAGGTCCTTGGCGAGATTGCTGATCTGACTCACTTTGACGCCGGGCGCCGGACGCAGCTCGAAACGCGTGATCACAGGTCCCGGCTGCACCGCCACGACCTCGGCTTCGACGCCGAAATCGCGGAGCTTCAGCTCGACGAGCCGCGACATGGCCTCCAACGCCTCGTCCGAGTAAGACTGCTCGCGCGGCCGCGGCTCATCGAGCAACGACAGTGCCGGCAGCTCACTCGACTTGGGCGCCTCGAACAGCGGCACCTGGCGCTCGCGCTCCACCCGCTCGCTCTTCTCAAGGATAGGCGCAGCGGCCTCGATGCGCGGCGGCGGCCGGCTGGCGACTTTCTTTTGCTCCTCGCGAACCACTTCCTGGCGCGCCTGCTTGCGCTCTCGGCCGGAGGCGAGCTCGCGGCGTCGCGAGCGCTGGGCGCGGGCCCAGTCGATGCCCCCGAGTACCCAGCCGCCGATCCTGTCCATGATCTCGAACCAGGACACGCCCAGGAATAGCGCGACCCCTGCGAGCCACAGACCAAACAAGAGGAGCGTCGCACCGAGCAAGCTCAAACCCTTGGCGCTGCCCTGGCCGATCAACTCGCCGAGCACGCCGCCCGCGGTATCGGGAAAAGCCGTCCCGTCCCAGTGGAGAGTTGCGAGACCACAGCTCGTGAGCAGCGTCAGCACGAACCCGGCCGCGCGCAGCAGGCTGTTCGCCCGCGAGCGCACCTCCGGCAGGGATTGGTCCTTGTGCACGAGCCAGCCCGCGTACGCGAGCATGACCGGAAACAGGTACGCCGGCCGGCCGAACATGAACAAGAAGAACCCGGACAACCATGCCCCCACCGGGCCGATCCAGTTCCCGACCGGCCCCGGCTCGCCCGTATCGGAAAACCCGGGATCGTGCGCGTGGTATGAGAAGAGCGACAACCACAGGATGAGCGCGAGTGCGGACAATACCCACAGCGTTCCCTCGCGTAGCGAGCGAGTGACGGCCGCGGAGAGCTTCATGCCGGATTTCGGCTTCTTTAGCGCTGCAACGTCGCTCAAATCTAGACCCTTAGTGATGTTTATCTCTTAACTGATTGAATAGTATGTGATACTAACGCAGCCGGCGGCGGGGCACCAACTCCGCTCGCGAAACGCCCCACAGTTGTCGTTGCGCTGGCTGGCGTGCGCCGATTTACTTACCATGGACTCGCAGCCCGCAAGGCCGGCAATCCATGGCGAGCTGCGCCGGCGGTGTCGGCAGCCTGGGTGCGAAGAGAGGCAGATCATACATGACCGTCAGGCACAGTCGTCTAATCATCTTGGGCTCCGGTCCCGCCGGATATTCGGCCGCGGTGTACGCGGCGCGTGCCAACCGCAGGCCGCTCCTGATCACCGGGCTCGAGCAAGGCGGCCAACTCATGACCACCACCGATGTCGACAATTGGCCCGGGGATGTCGAGCACCTGCAGGGACCTCAGCTCATGGACCGCATGCGAAGACACGCGGAGCGCTTCAACACGGACATCGTGTTCGACCACATCAGCCGGGTGGATCTGAATCATCGGCCGCTGCGCCTGACGGGGGACAGCGGCGAGTACACCTGCGATGCCCTGATCATCGCGACCGGAGCCTCTGCCAAGTACTTAGGCTTGCCCTCGGAGGAGACCTTCCGCGGCAAGGGCGTCTCAGCGTGCGCCACCTGTGACGGCTTTTTCTACCGCGGCAAGCGCGTGGCCGTGGTGGGCGGCGGCAACACGGCGGTCGAAGAGGCGCTGTATCTTTCGAACATTGCCGCGCACGTCACGCTGGTGCACCGCCGCGACAAGCTGCGCGCCGAGAAGATATTGCAGGATCGGCTGTTCGCACTCGAGAGCGCGGGCAAGGTCGCTCTTGTCTGGAACCACACGGTCGATGAGATTCTGGGTGATGAGTCCGGCGTCACCGGCGCGCGCCTCTCGCCGCTGCACGGCGGCGCCCCGCGCTCGGTCCCGGTCGACGGCGTCTTCATCGCGGTCGGCCATCAGCCGAATACGCAGCTCTTTGAGCATCAGCTCGAGATGCGCGGCGGCTATATCGTGGTCAAGGGCGGCAGCGACGGCGACGCCACCGCGACCAGCCTGTCCGGAGTCTTCGCCGCCGGAGACGTCGCGGATCACGTCTATCGACAGGCCGTCACCTCGGCGGGCACCGGCTGCATGGCTGCGCTCGACGCCGACAAGTATCTGGAGCGTCTCGACGCAGAATTGCACGCGAAGCCGCGCGCCGCGCACGCGTGATCGTTTCGCCGGCCCGGCTCCTTCGGAGCATTGCCGAGGTCGAGGCGTCTGAGTGGAACGCGCTCGTGGGGAACGCCGCGCAGCCCTTTCTGCGACATGAGTTCTTGCTCTCCCTCGAGGAGGCGGGGTGCACCACCGCAAAGACGGGTTGGACGCCGGAGCACGCGATCGCACGGGATGCCGGGGGGCGGCTCGTGGGGGCGGTGCCCCTCTATCGCAAGTCCCATTCGCGCGGCGAGTTCGTGTTCGATTTCTCCTGGGCGAACGCTTATGCGCAGCATGGGCTGCGGTACTACCCCAAGCTCCTCTCGGCAGTGCCGTTCACGCCCGTGAGCGGCGCGCGCTTGCTGCTGGCCCCAACGGTCGATGCGCGGGCGACACGCGCGGCTCTGATCCGCGCGGTCGGCGAGTACGCTCGCGGGGAGCGGCTCTCCTCTTGGCACGTGCTCTTCCCCACGGACTCAGAGCTCGCCGATTTGACGGGGGGCGGCCTCATTCCCCGGCGCGACTGCCAGTTTCACTGGTTCAATCGCGGCTACGAATCCTTCGACGCCTTCCTCGCGACTTTCACCGCCGAGAAGCGCAAGAAGGCGAAGCGCGAACGCCGCCGCGTCGCCGAGGCCGGCATCGTCTTCGACACGCGCTCGGGTACCGACATGGATGACGCGCTGTGGCGCACCGTGTACGAGTTCTATGCGGACACTTTCTATCGTCACGGGCACGAGCCCTACCTCAACCTCCAATTCTTCAAGCTCATCGGCGCACGCATGCCCGAGCGGCTGATGCTCAAGATCGCTCGCCAAGGCGCAACACCCATCGCGCTCGCAATCTTCTTCGTGGGCGACGATGCGCTCTACGGACGCTACTGGGGCGCGGGGGGCAACTACCACAGCCTGCACTTCGAGACCTGCTACTACCAGGGCATCGAATACTGCATCGAGAAGGGGCTTTCGCGGTTCGAGCCCGGGACTCAGGGCGAGCACAAGGTGCCGCGCGGCTTCGTCCCCGCCTTGACCAGCTCGGCGCACTACATCGCCGATGAGCGTTTCGCCGCGGCGATCCGCGCCTTCGCCGCGCGCGAGGCGCACGGCGTCGATGCTTACGCCGCCGCGGTCAACGAGCACGTGCCCTACACCAAAGCGAGCGACGAGGAATTGCACCTCTGAGCAGGCTGGTCTGGCTCAGCGAGCACGCCGATCCCGAGTGGTTCCCTCCGCTCGAGCAGGCGTTACGCGAGCCGTCGGGGCTCCTCGCCGCGGGCGGGGACCTCTCCCCCACGCGGCTCCTCTCCGCCTATCAGCGCGGCGTGTTTCCGTGGTACTCGGCGCAGCAGCCCATTCTCTGGTGGGCGCCCGATCCGCGCATGGTGCTCTTTCCGGACGAATTCAAAGTCTCGCGAAGTTTCGCAAAGACCTTGAGAAGCGGCCGCTTCGAGTGCCGTCTCGACACCGCGTTCGCAGCGACGATCCGCGCCTGCGCCGCGCCGCGCCGCTCGGGCGCCGACACCTGGCTGAATACCGACATGATCGAGTCCTACGAGGAGCTACATCGCATGGGCTACGGTCACTCGGTGGAGATCTGGCGAGCTGATGAGCTGGTGGGCGGGCTCTATGGGCTGCAGCTCGACCGGGTATTTTTCGGCGAGTCGATGTTCAGCCGCGAGCGCGATGCCTCCAAGGTCGCGCTTGCCCGCCTAGTGGAGGAATGCCCTCGGCGCGGCATCGAGCTCATCGATTGCCAGATCGCGAGCTCGCATCTCGCCAGCCTCGGCGCCCGCGAGCTCTCGCGCAACGAGTTCGTGCGCCTGCTGCGCCGTTGCGCGCGGCGCGTTCCCGACGGCCGCTGGATGTGAAATTGCATTACCAGGGGCCTTTATGCACAATGCGCCCGGCTCGCTGGACTAGAACAAGGACGCATGTCAAAAGAAGAGGCAATTCAATTCGAGGGCGAGGTCGTCGAGACCCTGCCCAATACGACGTTCCGCGTCAAGCTGAAGACCGGCCACGTCGTGACCGCGCATATCTCAGGCAAGATGCGCAAGAACTACATCCGTATTCTCACGGGCGATCAAGTCACCGTGGAGATGACGCCTTACGACTTGACCAAGGGCCGGATCGTCTATCGCGGCCGCTAGTTGCTTAGAAAAAGTCGCCTGCGGCGCTTTTTCGGCCTGCCGCACCTCAGGTCTCCTGTCTTGCAGCCAAGAGCGCCGGCGCATCCACCGAGCGCGCGGTGAGAACGAGCTTCTCGCCGTCCTCGCTCAAGCTGACCTCGACGTGTCCGCCGTTCACGAGCTTGCCGAACAAGAGCTCCTCGGCGAGCGGCCGTTTGATGTGCTCCTGGATGAGTCTCGCCATCGGCCGCGCCCCCATCTTCGGGTCGTAGCCGCGCTTGGCGATCCAGCGGCGCGCGTTCTCGTCCACCGAGATCGACACTCGCTTCTGTTCGAGCTGCGCCTCCGCCTCGACCAGGAGCTTGTCGACCACCCGCTCGATGGTGTCCTGATCGAGCGCGCCGAACTGGATCACCGCATCCAGCCGATTACGGAATTCCGGTGAGAACAAGCGCCGAATGGCCTCCATTCCGTCCGAGGCCGTGTCGGACTGGGTGAAACCGATGCTGGGACGGCTCATCTCGAACGCCCCGGCATTGGTGGTCATGACGATGATGACATGGCGGAAATCCGCCTTGCGGCCATTGTTGTCCGTCAGCGTGCCGTGGTCCATGACCTGCAGCAACAAGTTGAACACGTCCGGATGCGCCTTCTCGATTTCGTCGAGCAGAAGAACGCAATGCGGGTGCTTGGCGATGGCCTCGGTCAAGAGGCCGCCCTGATCGAATCCGACATAGCCCGGCGGTGCCCCGATGAGGCGCGACACGGTGTGCCGCTCCATGTACTCCGACATGTCGAAGCGCACGAACTCGACCCCCATGGCGATCGCGAGCTGGCGCGTCACCTCGGTCTTGCCGACGCCCGTCGGGCCCGAGAACAGGAACGAGCCGACGGGCTTGCGCTGGTCGCCGAGTCCCGAGCGCGACATCTTGATGGCCGCGGACAGCGCCTCGATCGCCTTGTCCTGGCCGAAAATCGTGAGCTTGAGATTGCGCTCGAGGTTGCGCAGCACGTCGCGATCGGAGAGCGATACGTTCTTCGGCGGAATGCGTGCGATGCGGGCGACCACGTTCTCGATCTGAGTGACCGTGACCGAATCCGCGCGATTCTCCACCGGCTGCAGCCGCAGGTTTGCACCCGCCTCGTCCACCACGTCGATGGCCTTATCGGGCATGTGGCGATCGTTGATGTGGCGCGCGGCGAGCTCGGCCGCGGCCTGCAGCGCCGCGTCCTCGTACTTGACGCCGTGGTGCTCCTCGTAGCGGGTCTTCAGGCCTCGCAGAATGTCGACGGTGTCCTGGACGGAAGGCTCGGTGATGTCGATTTTCTGGAAGCGCCGCGCGAGCGCGTGGTCCTTCTCGAAGATGCCGCGATACTCGTTATAGGTCGTCGAGCCGATGCAGCGCAGCTCGCCGTTGGCGAGCGCGGGCTTGATCAGATTGGAGGCGTCCATCACACCCCCGGACGCAGCTCCCGCGCCGATCACGGTGTGGATCTCGTCGATGAACAAAATCGCGCCCGGCTGCTTCTTCACCTCGGCGAGAACGGCCTTCAGGCGCTTCTCGAAGTCGCCGCGATATTTCGTGCCCGCCACCAAGGAACCCATGTCGAGCGAGAAAATCGTCGCATCGAGCAGCACTTCGGGGACCTTGTTCTCCACGATCATGCGCGCGAGCCCCTCTGCGATCGCCGTCTTGCCCACGCCGGCCTCGCCGACGTAGAGGGGGTTGTTCTTGCGGCGCCGGCACAGGATCTCGATGGTCCGCTCGACCTCGAGCTTGCGCCCGATCAACGGATCGATCTTGCCCTTGCGCGCCGCCTCGTTGAGGTTGGTCGCATACTTCTCGAGGGCGCTGCCCTGCGAATCGCCGTCGCGATCGGCATCGCCGGTGGCGCCGCCGTCGTCGCGATCGCTGCGCTCCTCGCCGCCGGCCTTCGACAGTCCGTGGGCGATGAAATTCACCACATCGAGCCTTGATACGTCCTGCATGCTCAAGAGATACGCCGCGTGCGACTGCTTCTCGCTGAAAATCGCCACCAGGACGTTGGCGACGGTCACCTCTTTCTTGCCGCTCGATTGCACGTGGAACACCGCGCGCTGGAGCACTCGCTGAAACCCCAGAGTCGGCTGCACGTCGCGGTCCTCGCCGGCCGGCAACCGGGGCGTGGTTTGCTCGATGAATTGCTTGAGTTCGGTCTTGAGCTTGGTCGTATCCGCCCCGCAGGACTTCAAGATCTCGCGCACCTTCGGGGTATCGACGATCGCGAGCAGCAAGTGCTCCACGGTCATGAATTCGTGGCGCGCCTCGCGCGCCGCGGCAAACGCATCGTTCAAGCAAAATTCGAGTTCTTGACTAAGCACTGGTTACGCCTCTTCTAGCGTCGCCATCAGCGGATGCTGATGTTGCCGCGCATATGCAATTACCTGAGCCACCTTGGTTTCCGCAATCTCGTACGTGAAGACGCCGCACACACCCTTTCCCTTGGTGTGCACCTCGAGCATAACCCGAGTCGCCTTGGTGCGGTCCATCGCGAAGAACCGCTGCAGAATATCCA
>Ga0302324_100018416_pt1 | contig 13765 bp, 8 predicted proteins | sample Palsa_T0_1_FD_201949 | JGI IMG/M metagenome (GOLD analysis project Ga0302324, IMG submission 201949) | Peat permafrost microbial communities from Stordalen Mire near Abisko, Sweden - Palsa_T0_1 | ecosystem: Environmental > Terrestrial > Soil > Palsa > Peat permafrost | place: Sweden: Abisko... | reverse complement strand
CCCGATGCACGTTCAGTTTTGCCGACCGCCAGATCCGTCCCACCGACGAGGCACTCACCTTCACCACCAGGGCGAGACTGCGCGTGCTCCAGTGGGTGGAGTCGGCAGGAGTTTCCTGGATCGTCTTGTGCACGATCTGCGCAATCTGCTCCGGCCCGATGCGGCGGGGCCGTCCCGACCGCGGCGCGTCTTCCAGTCCCTTAGTCCCCTCCCCGAGAAATCGCTTTTCCGAACGCCGCACCGTTTGCCGCGGTCCCCGGTTGCTCCGCAATGTCCTGTTTGGCTTTGCCCGCCGCCGACCCCGGAATGATTTTGGCCCGTTCCACGACCCGCGCCTCGTTCGTTCGACAGCACTTACCGAGCCGCAACCATTAGGGCGCGGTAACGGGACGAAGGTAGCGGGCTGAAGTAGGAATTTTGCAAGTCCCTCTAACGTCTGGATTATGGAACTGCGGCCGCAGTCCATGGCAGGTAGCGCCCTTCCCCAAATCTTCATAAGATCGGCTGCAGGACCATCCGGCCATATGCGATGAACGCCATTACGAGGCCCAGTACGCCGCTCAAGATGATGGGCGTAATCTCGCCGTACCTGGCGTGCACCCAGACGAACACGAGGCTCGACGCTCCGTACAGGAGCGCGGCGAGGACCTGCAGGACCCACAACAGGATGTTCATCCTGCGCCTCCTCCCGGTTTGCGGGTCGGCGCGCGCAGAAGTTCTGCACCATTTGGGGTGAAACCCGCAAGTGTTTGTGGGGTCGGGGCTTCGGCCTTGTCCCAATGGGCCTGCGGCCCACGAACCGTGATGAAAATAAAGTGGGGTAGGCGGTTCCGCCAGCCCTGAATGCGCACGCGAAGCGGAGCGTATTGCTCCCGGGCGGAATTGCTTTTCAACGGCGTCGGCATGGTGCAAGACTTCTGACCCGGCAGACTGTGACCATAAATACTCGATGGTATCCAACCGTGCGATCACAGGCCCCGAGCGAAGCAGTTCTACAATGTCGATGCTTTCGGCGGAGCTATTGTTCCGCCTGCGTCAAGCCTCTATGCGATGGGGAACTGTCATCCCCGGGACAAAACACCCGCAATTTCCCCGGTTTCGTAGGCGGCTGCCGAGACCATTGGCGGGGACGAGGACTAACAAGCGCTCGAAAAGTCCGCATTTCCGTAAACTAGCTCCGGGCGGCAATTTACGTGAACGCGGTTCTCCGGAATGTTTTTGGGTTATTGGAGAGACGGGCCGTTGACAAAATGAATCGGCACCTGGCCCGGTTGAGACCTCTGTCCGAGCGGCGCGTCATCCGATCGTAATCCGGAACCTTTCGGAGTTTACACAAGGTCCGTTTCTCTCGAATATAAATTGACGGTTTTCGCAGCAACTTCGAAACCGTCGATAACGAGATGGCCTGGACGCCTCCGAAAGAGCGCAGACTGTTGTGTCAGTGATTGCTCTTTATCAACCCCTTGCCTGGTGCGCACGGGTTGCCCCGCAACGACTTCATTTAAGACCGTTTTGAGCATCTTTGAACAACGAATCACATCCCACAAGAATGCTCAGCGGAGGCGAGGCGGGCGGTAACGAGTTGATCAGAAATCGACCGGTCGGCGCCACATCGAATTGAAAACCAGCCATTGCCGCACGAACGATGCGAGTCTGGAATAGCTGACGCGGCGCACCGGCGCGGCCTGATTCCGGGTCGAAAGTAACTGCCATGAGCTTCCTGTCGCCGGCAATAAAGAAGAGTTGTGTGCCGTCGCGGCTCCATCTTGATTGGCTGGCGGGCCCAACCGATATCTTGATCTTCGGCTGGAGCGCTGGAAACGGCCGCACGCAGACGCCTGCCGAGCCGGGCTCTGTAAACGAAACCCACCGGCCATCCGGCGAGAATTGGGGTTCAACGCCAGGTCCGACCGTAATCGGCGCGTCCTTGTCCGGGAAAAGCACCGCCAGATGAGGCCAGCCGCCCTCCAATCGTGCAAAAGCTACCGATCCATCTGCGGACGCGTGGGCGCCTATGCTGCCGGGTTCGAGCAGCAGTTGCGGCCCTCCCGACCCATCGGCAGGAGTACCGTAAGTGAAGGATGCGTGTCCCGCGATCGAATCATAGATAAGTTTGTCGCCCATCGGAGACCAGGAGGTGAACCACTCCCGACCACCATCGGTCAACCGGGATGTGACGCCGCGCTCAACATCGTGGACGCACACGTACCACTTACCGTCGTGAAACTCATCAGAGGAAACAGCAACGAATCGACCGTCCGGAGAAATCGCCGGCCCCCAGTACCCTCCGCGAATCTGGCCGTACTCGTTTCCGGACGCATCGGCCCAAACCAGTTCCGGGGCGAAGTCGGTTCGCGATTGAAAGACTACGGTTCCGGAATCCGAGACGGAAAATCCCTGATGGAACCACACCGGGTCCCATATTGTCAGTTCGTGTTGCAGTATCGGGACTACCTGACCGGTTAGCTGGAGTCGCTCGGGATCGAATGGTTGAGCTTTCAATCCACCCTCGGCGACAAAAAACATATGATCACCCGCAAATCCGACATTGCCATCAATCTCGGGAGAGACGAGATGAGCGTCACGCGAACTGAGCGAGCCGGCATAGATTCCGTTTTGAAGCAGGTCGCGTGGGCCGGTTCTGTTCACGAAGAATAGAAATCGATCCTGTCGCGGCAAAAAGACGGGCCAACAATGCAGTTGACTGCTTAGCTCGTCCGGTATGGGAGTAACCGGCACTGGCGTGCCCCCATCAGCCGTGACGCGGTATAGCGGCCCGGCAATCTGGCGCGTGAAGACGATGATGTCGTCCGAGTTCCAGGCGCCGCCCAGACCTATTCGGGCATCGCACAGGATACGCACTGCACCTCCGGCGATCGCGACGGTCTTGAGTTTGCCCCCCGCGAAGAACCCGATATGCCTGCTGTCCGGACCCCAGAAGGGCGACCGCGCGCCTTCGGTACCGGCGAGTCGCTGCGCCGTCGCGGCCGACAGGTCACGCACCCACAAGGCTTCTACGCCATTCGAATCCGCAGCAATAAACGTAAGGCGAGAGCCATCTCGCGACAGCGCGAACTGATTTGGCAGAAACGAGGTGTTTGGAGGCGCCAGAAGGGATGCGCGCAGCAAGCGCCGTATATTGTTCGCGGGCATATCACTCACGGCGGCGATAAATCGATAACCCCGCCTGGAGTGCGTCTCAATGAACCGTGGCGTTGTCGCAAGGTCGCCAAGCGCCTCGCGAATCCGATTGATTGCTTTATTCAAGCCGCGATCGAAATCGACGAACGTGTTTCCAGCCCAGATCCTGTTTTGCAGTTCCTCTCTGGTTACCAGTTGTCCGGGGCGCTCCAGCAGCGCGGCGAGCACCTCGAACGGCTGATCTTGCAGCCTGACCTTGATTCCCCGCTTGCGTAATTCACGCGTTTTGAGGTCGACCTCGAACACTCCGAAACGGATTGGCGCTTGCGGGGATACCGGCATTGGGGAATAAGGCCCTGCAACCGCTTAGCTTACAACCATTTACGAGGGAACAAACAGGGCAGCAAGAATCAATTTCCAGGACCTCGCATTTCTGTCGGGTAAAGTGCACGCTGATGATGTAATCTCTCAACGCCAGAATCTGAAGCTAATCGTCCGAGGTGGTGAATGAGCAAAGCCCGCACTCGCGTGTTCTATGGCTGGTGGATCGTCCTGGTTGCCGCATTCTCCTTGTTTCTGGGACCGACGTCCATCGTCGCCTTCTCGTTTGGGATGTTCCTCAAGCCGCTGATGCAGGAATTTCATTCCAACCGCGGATCGATTTCTCTGGCGTTCACGCTATACAGCACGACCAGCTCTCTCGGTCTGCTCTTTGCCGGAGGCCTCATCGACCGCTTTGGCCCACGGAAGGTGATTCTTCTTTTCAATTTCCTGATCGGCCTGATTCTGGTTTCGGCAAGTTTCTGTTCAGGCACAATCTGGCAGCTGTATATCTTTTACCTTGCGTTGGGGATTGCCTCATTTGGTGTGGCGCCAGTCTCCTATTGCCACCTTATCTCGTACTGGTTTGACAGATACAGAGGCCTGGCGCTCGGCATCATGATGTCCGGTCTGGGCGCCGGAGCCCTTGTCGCGCCTTCGTCCGCACACTACCTGATTGAGCAGTTTGGGTGGCGAGTGACCTTCGACTTTTCGGGGGCGGCGATTCTGTCAATCGGTATGCCCGTACTAATCCTGTTTCTCAAAGAGAAACCGGAGCTCATGGGTCTTGTGCCGGACGGCGACACCCGCGCTTTCCCGCGATCTAAAGCTTTCGATGTCGATTCAGGCCTGAGCTTCCGCCAGGCTTTGCATACATCAACCCTCTGGCTACTCTTATGCGTTTGTGCCCTCGTTGCAGGTAGCACGTCGGCCTGTTTCGTACACATCGCGTCTATCCTCACCGATAAAGGATTTTCCGGGCAAACCGGCGCATTTGCGACTTCAGCAGTCGGCGGCGGACTGCTGGTTGGCAGAGTTGGCTCGGGTTACCTGTTGGACCGATTCTTCGCCCCGCGCGTCGCGACCCTTCTCTTCGTCTGCGCAGCTATTGGAATGGGCGTGCTGCGCGTCGGCAACTCACTGGACCTTGCGTTTGCCGCGGCGTTCTGTATCGGGCTGGGACTCGGGGCAGAGGTGGAACTTATGGCGTACCTGGCAAGCCGGTATTTTGGCCTTCGGTCTTTTGGCGCGGTATATGGCTTGATTTTCGCCAGCTTTGGTCTTGCCGCCGGATTCGGTGCATTTCTAATGGGCACCGGCTTCGACGCGACGGGATCCTACGCATTGCCGCTGGCTCTCTTCTGCATTGCAACTTTAACCGGCGCTGCGCTCATGCTGTGCCTTGGACCATATCGATACGAAAGACCCGCTGTTCAGGATCGCGGGCCAGAACTGGAAGTCCTCGAAGCTGAATTGTAAATTGCTCGGCAACGACAACGAAAGGAGACCAGGCGTTGAAAACGAATACAAGCGAGTTTCTTAGGTTTGCGAAGATGCAAGCCAATCAACGCTTTCTCGCACCATGATCGATTGCGGCTCCTCGCAGCGTAAGAACTCACTCGCGCCTACAGCGACTGCACCCCCTGCAGCCTTGATGCGAATGGGAGACGCGATGATCGTTTACCAGGCTGCGTGCGCAGCAGCCTGCCTTGGGTTGGCGGACCTGCTCGAAAGCAGTCCGCGAACGACCGAGGAACTCGCGAGTCAACTTGCCGTCAATGAACCGGCACTCTATCGAACGATGCGCCTGCTCGCGAGCGAGGGAATCTTTCGCGAGACTGCCAGGCGGATCTTCACGAACACGGATCTGTCCTATTTCCTCCGCTCGGGTGTGCCCGGGTCCCTACGCTCTCTTCTCGTTTTCCGGAGCAGCGAGGTCTTTTATGCACCGTTTGGAGAGATGCTGTTCAGCATTCAAACGGGCAAGCCGGCCAGAGAGAAGCTCCTCGGGATGAATATTTTCGAATATCTGAAACAACGCCCTGAGATAGCCCGTGTATTCGATGACGCGATGACGAATCTGAGCAGGTTGATTGCACCTGAAGTGGCCAGGGCATACGATTTTGGCGCTTGCGACAGCGTTATGGACGTGGGGGGTGGGAACGGGCTGCTCCTTTCAGCAATTCTCACCGCGCATCCAGGATTACGCGGTGTTCTGGCAGACTTGCCGCACGTAGTCGAACGAGCGCGTAAGTCTGGTTTTCTAGACGGCGAATTGCAAACTCGGAGTCAATTGCGGGACTGCGATATGTTCCGCGAGGTGCCTTCCGGCTGCCAGGCCTACGTGATGAAAAGCGTGATTCACGATTGGGATGACGAGCGGGCGCGGCAAATCCTCGTCAATTGTCGACGAGCTGTTTCCGACGACGGTGTGCTTCTGTTGGTAGAACTTGCCCTGGCCGGCAGCAATCTGCCATGTCCCGGAAAGGTGACTGATATTGCAATGATGGTCCTGACCGGCGGGATGGAACGTACCGTGGATGAGTATCGCGCTTTGCTGGCGGGCGCGAGATTCCGTGTTGATAGAGTCGCCCCGATTGCTGGTGGGTTCGCAATTATCGAGTCCCGGCCGATATAAAATGCGCCGCAGTCGGTAATGTTCGGCATTTACGACACATACCCCAAACGAGGTGATTCCGCCGAGGCGCGCCAGAGTGGGAATGCATCGGGAGGAGTGGAAGAAGCCAGGCCAGGCGCTATTTTCTCAGATCCTGAGTTTCCGGCACTCGGAGAGCGGGCGGCGCTCTGCCACGCTCCCGAAGAGTCCTTTTATACCGGCCAATCCATAAGTTGATGGGCTCGACAGATGGAGGGCCGAGCGCCCCATGGTTCGGCCTTCATTCTTTCTTTTCGTTCGAATTGTCTTACCTGAGAGTGCTCAAGAAACCTCGCCTGGCCGGGACACCGGAGGTCCTTGCCCGTTTGTCAGGAAACCCTCTTGAAGTTCCCGGCCTCGTCATGCAGAATGATCTTGCGTGGTCTTGATTGGCTTGCCGCGCCACCACATCAGATCGGGCAGAGATTGGCCGGTTAAGTCCCGTTATCGGAAACTGAACCGACGGTTTCAAAACCAGCGTGGCTCCTGGTTTTGTCAGCAATCTGGAACCAATTTTTCCTTAACTTAGCGCTCATGGGTCGCCAACCCGCCCACGAATGCAAGTCGAAGCCAAATAACGGGAAGACCTGACGCCTCGAATCCCCTTTACGGGGTGAGAGCACTCGAATCCCCTTTACGGGGTGAGAGCGATGCGGTCACGACACGTAGCCTTCCGAGGCGAATATCGGCGAAAATCGAACCGCTCAAAACGACAGTGACAATTATTTTTGACCTAAATTTCCATTATTATCAGAGAAATACGAAATACTACGAACGTATTCTGCACACTCGTATGTCAATATCGAGCCAGGTTAGAGAAGTTCGTTCGCGAACGACTTAAGCCAGCTTACTTGTCGGCGCCGGCAAGCTTTGCGGGCCGGAGCAATCCGGCTGAGTGCAGGACCATTGGATCGATCCAGTGAAGAAATTCCCGGAGCAGTCCGGGAAACAATCCGGAATCGGGCTTTGGAAACCCGATTTCAACGAATCAGCTGCCGGACCGAAGCGAAGTGTGCCCAAATCATCGGGAACACGGCGTCAAAGGTTCGGCAGTCCGCATCGCGCCCCCGCGCACCCCAGGGATATCCAGGTATGGATAACTGCGTCTCAACTCAACCGACAAAGGATAAAATTTATGAATATACTTAACTGGCGGCCGAAAACAATAACGCTCGACGATCAGCGTTCGGTCCTCCAGGGTCGCCGTAATCCGGTCACCGGCCAATCGGTCCTGATGACCGAAACCGACGCCGACACTCACCGCAGATTTATCGCGGAATTCGTAGCCGGCCTTAAACCGGACGGCACGCTCGAAATCCAGCTCGCCCAAAGACTCGCGCAGGATACCTGGCGAATCAACCGCATCCACGCTGTCGAAGAAAACATCTTCGCCTTAGGCCATTCCGAGCACTACGCCAAAATCAAAACGGCGCATCCTGAAATCCACGCCGCCATGGTCCAAGCCCTGACCTTCCGCAACGACCCGAAGCTCTTGGCTCACCTCGCCACCTACGAGGCGAAGCTGACGAAGAACTTCCAGATCAACCTCAGCATGCTCCTGAAACTCCAGTCCCTGCGCCAGCCTGTGCTGGCAAAGGAAAAAACCATGACCGCAGCTGCCGCATAGTTCGTTTTGTAAAGAGGTAGGACAGGCGGTTTCGCCTGTCGAGTTCGTTTTGTAAAACCTGCCCCATACCCGGTGGGGCAGATTCCGGATCTGCCGAGGGACAATTCGTTTTGTAAAAAATAGAGACAAGCGGGTTTCGCCTGGTCGAGTTCGTTTTGTAAATTCCTGCCCCACCGACACTTCGTTCTGTAAAACGTTGTCTTGCGTCCGTCCGCCACCCCAATTCGTTTTGTAATCGCACAACACCCACACCATAGATGGGTGACCGCGGCGTCTTAATCCGATATGATAATGCTGAATCCAAGATGCATCTTCGTCCCCTCGCCGTCTTCCTCGCCGTTTCTGCCCTATCCGCATGGGGCGCCACCCCGAACGCAGCGCTCGAACGCCAGTTTTCGCAAACCGTAAAGCCGTTTGTCACGAAATACTGCATCGGTTGTCATAGCGGCAATACCCCCGCTGCCAGTCTCGATCTAAAGTCCTACACCGGTCCCGACGCGACCATGGAAGGCGTCGTCCGCGATTATCCCCGCTGGGCAATCGTCCACAACAGGCTGGCTGCCAAAGAGATGCCGCCCAAGCCGATGCCGCAGCCCCCCGAGGATGTGCGCACCAAGGTGGCCGAATGGATCGACGCCGTCCGCGCCGATGAAGTAAAGAAGAAAGCCGGCGACCCGGGTTTGGTGCTGGCACGCCGTTTAAGTAACGCCGAGTACAACTACACCATCCGCGATCTCACGGGCGTCGACATTCAGCCGACGAAGGAATTCCCGGTGGATCCGGCGAACCCCGCCGGCTTCGACAATTCCGGCGAATCACTCACCATGTCGCCCGCCCTGCTGAAGAAATATCTCGAAGCCGCGCGCTCTGTCGGCGACCACATGGTCCTGACGCCGGACGGGTTTAGCTTCGCGCCCTACCCTATGCTGGTTGAAACCGACCGGGAAAAGTACGCCATTCAGCAGATTCTCAGCTTCTACTTCAGCCAGCCCACCGACTACGCGGATTATTTCCAGGCGGCATGGCGCTACAAAAACCGCGCCGCACTTGGTAAACCCAATGCGACGCTGGCGAGTGTGGCGGCCGAAGCCAAAGTCAGCCCGAAATACCTGCCCCTGATCTGGGACATTCTGGAAACTCCCAAAGATGCGGTCGGCCCGGTTCTGAAGCTGCAGACGATGTGGCTGGCCCTGCCTGCGCCTGACGCCAATCAGCCGGATGTGCTGCGCGCCAGGTGCGTCGGGATGCGGGATTTCGCGGTACGCATCCGGAAGCACACTGCCATGCAGTTCGCGGCCCCGCTCGTGAAAGGCCTGCCCGCCGGTTCGCAGCCGCTGTTGAACTGGAAACTGAAGCAGTTCGCCGCGCATCGCCGCGAATTCGATCCCAAAGATCTGCTGAACGATACCGACCCGATTCCGCCCGTGCCCGTGATCCCCAAGTACCCCGGTCTTCATCAGGAAGCGGCGCCCCGCTGGGCCGCGCTTTCTGCCAAAGCCCGCGCGGGTGACCCCGATCTGATCGTGCCGGTCGCCGAGCGCGCCCAGTATGAAGCCGCCTTCGCCCGATTCGCCAACGTTTTCCCGGACGTTTTCTATGTCACCGAACGCGGCCGCTATTTCCCGGACGACTCCGACGATAAAGGCCGCCTGCTGAGCGCCGGATATCACAGCGTGGTCGGCTTCTACCGCGATGACACGCCGCTCATGGAACTGGTCCTCGACGAGAAGGGCAGGAAGCAGCTCGACAGCCTCTGGGAAGATTTCGACTACATGGCGGAATTCACGGCCCGAACATGGACGCAGTATTTCTTCAACCAGAGCGGTGAGGTGCAGGGTCACGGCGCCGAGTCGGCTTCAGCGCGTCCACCGGATCACGAGATCACCGATGAGCCGGTCATCGTGGCGATGAAGAAGGCTTACCTTGCCAAGGCGGATGCTCCGGGTAACGATCCGGCCGCGATGCTGGCCGTCAAAGACCACTATGATCGCATCAATGCCACCCTGCGGCATCTGGAAACCCTGCATAAGGAATCGGAGCCGAGGCAAATCGAGGCGCTGCTCAGCTTTGCGGCGCGCGCTTACCGCAGGCCGCTCACGAAAGCCGAGCACGATGATCTGCTGGCCTACTACCAAACGCTTCGCGACAAAAACGCCCTTTCGCATGAAGATGCCATCCGCACCGCACTGGTCAGCGTGCTGATGTCGCCCGATTTCTGCTACCGCTTCGACCTTGCTCCGGCCACCGGCGTTTCGGCTAAAGCGGCTCCGAAACCGCTTACCGCCTACGAATTAGCCAGTCGGCTGAGTTACTTCCTGTGGTCCAGCATGCCCGACGAGGAGTTGATGCGTCATGCCACATCGGGCGATCTGCAGAAGCCGGACGTGCTCTTAGCCCAGGCGCGCCGCATGCTGAAGGATGATCGCATCAGCGGAATGGTGACGGAATTCGCGGGCAACTGGCTCGATTTCCGGCGCTTCGAAACCATCAATTCGGTCGACCGGGACCGCTTCCCCAGCTTTAATAACGATCTGCGCGAGGCCATGTTCGAAGAGCCGATCCGGTACATCACGGATGCGATCCGCAACAACCGTTCCGCGCTCGATCTGGTCTACGGCAACTACACCTTCGTGAATCCGCCTCTGGCGAAGTTTTACGGAATGCCGGAGGTGAAAGGAAACACCGACACCTGGGTTAAAGTCGACGATGCTTCGACGTACCATCGCGGCGGTCTGCTGCCGATGGCGGTATTCCTGACACAGAGTTCGCCGGGGCTGAGAACCAGCCCGGTCAAACGTGGATACTGGGTCGTGCACCGCGTACTGGGCGAAACCATTCCTCCGCCCCCGCCCGTAGTTCCTGAACTGCCGCACGACGAAGCGAAGTCGGATCTGCCCATCCGGGACATGCTGGCCCAGCATCGCCAGAACCCGGTTTGTGCCGGATGCCATGCGCGCTTCGATACCTTCGGCCTGGCCTTTGAGGGCTACGGCCCGGTGGGCGATGCGCGGACGAAAGATCTGGCCGGGCGTCCGGTCGATACCAACGCGACGTTCCCCGGCGGTGCGCAGGGCAGCGGCTTCGAAGGCGTTCAGGCGTGGATCCGCGAGCACCGTCAAGCGGAATTTCTCGATGGCCTGAGCCGCAAATTGTTGGCGTTCGCACTAAACCGCTCGCCGCAGCTTTCCGACGAAGGCACGCTCGACCGGATGAATACCAGATTGTCAGCCAGTGGTTATAAAATAGATTCGCTGGTGGAGGCCATCGTCACCAGTCCGCAGTTCCTGAATAAACGCATCGCCGAACAAACGACTTCGAGCGTGAAACCAGCATCGCATCAAGAGAATTCGCAGCAGCAGAAAAAGAGCAAGGTAACAGGAGAATAAGATGCCCCGTAACACGAAAACTTCCGCCAGCCGCATTTCGCGCCGCACCGTTCTGCGGGGCGCCGGGGTCGCCATGGGTTTACCCTGGATGGAGTCCCTGTCGGCGTTTGCCGATTCCGCCACGCCTGTTGCGTCCCCCAAGCGATTCGCGGTGATGTTCATGGGAACCGGCATCAATGAGGAGCAGTGGAGCGCCACCGGCTCGGGCGCGGAGATGACGCTCAGCAAAACGCTGGCGCCGCTCGAACCCCTGAAGCAGAAGATCAACGTGATCGATGGGCTTTTCGTGAAAGCGCTGACCAATCAGGGCATTCACCCGGCGCAAACCGGAAGCCTGCTCTCGGGAGCCCACATCTCGAAAGGCGCGATCATCCACTCCGGCATCAGCGTCGATCAGATGATCGCGAACAAGATCGGCGAAGATACTCCGCAGTCGAGTATTATCCTTGCCTGCGAGCAGCCGATGACCGGTTATCACGAGACGAACTTCTCGATGGCCTATAGTTCGCACATCTCGTGGCAGACGCCGGATTCGCCGGTACCCGTGGAAGTTTATCCTTCGCTCGCCTGGGACAATCTGTTTGAGAACCGCGGCAGCCTGCTGAATCTGAGCATTCTCGACCGTGTAAAGGACCGCGCGCAGGCGCTCACCACCAAGATCAGTTCGAACGACAAAGACAAGCTCGACGAATATCTGACCAGCGTGCGGGAAGTGGAAAAGCGCGTGGAGAAAACGCGCATGACCAAGTCCACCGCGGAAGATGCCGCGAAGGGGAAGAATGCCTCCATCCACATGATGGATCGGCCGGCCAACGGTTTGCCCGACGATCTGCGGGACCACGCGCGGCTCATGTGCGACATTATCGCCATCGCGTTCCAGACAGATAAGACGCGGGTGGCGTCGTTGATTCTGGCGCGCGACCTTTCGGCGATGTATTACCCGTTCCTCGAAGTGAAGGAAGGGCACCACGCGGCGTCGCACAATAATCTGTCGGATGGTTACGAACGGATTGCGCGCTTCCATCTGAGCCAGCTGGCTTATCTGGCGACGAAACTGGACGCCATGCCGGAAGGCAATGGCTCGGTGCTGGATAATTCGTGTCTTATGTGGCTCTCCAATATGTGGGCGGGCCGCAAGCACGATAACTTCCGCTTACCGCTGGTTTTGGCGGGCGGTCTGGGCGGAGCGCTTGAGACGGGACGCACCCTGAGCTATCTGGACCAGAGCGAAGACAAGCGCAAGATGTGTAGCTTGTATCTTTCGATCATGGACCGCATGGGAATCAAGCTGGACAAGTTCGGCGATTCCGACACGCGCCTCGAACGCATCTGAAGATAGGACAGGCGGTTTCGCCTGTCGGCTTTAACTCGCTCGTTACCGCCGGAACACGATGATGTGCTGCTGCGGCAGCACCTCGATCGACTCATCGAAGCGGTAGCCTTCCGGTTCCACCTCGGCCCGCACCTGCTTGAGCGTCATCTTATGTTCCGGTTTGATCGGAACTTTCGGATCTTCGCCGCGATACTCCAGGAGCACAAGGCGGCCGTTCGGCTTAAGCGATTCCCGCATCCGGTCCAGCATCTTTTCCGGCTCGGAAAACTCGTGGTAGACGTCCACCAGGATGATGAGATCCACGGATTCTTTCGGCAGCTTCGGATCGTCGGTTCCCCCCAGCACCTCGCGCACATTCGTAATGTGCCGGGCCTGCATATTCTTTCGCAGCTGATCGAGCATGGCCTGCTGTATATCCTCGCCGTAGACCACACCGGACGGGCCTACGCGCTCGGCCAGACGCCAGGTGAAATAGCCGACGCCCGCGCCGATATCCGCCACTGTCGCACCTTTGGGGATCTTCAGGGCGTCAAGGGCCTCATCCGGATGCTCTTCGGACTGGCGCTCCGGGCGGACGAGCCAGTCCGCACCGCCGGGTCCCATGACCTGGGCGATTTTCCGATGCGTGATCGGATGAACGTCCTCGCAGCGGCATACGAACGCAAAGAGTAATAATGCCGCTACAATCCGGCTCTTTTCCATAATTCATCCACCTTTTTCTTCACATCCTGTGGCATTCGCAGCACCTCCGGCCATTCCCGCGTGAAGCCTTCGCCCGGCCACTTGCGCGTGGCGTCGATGCCCATCTTACTGCCGTAATTGACCAGGCGGCTGGCATGATCGAGCGAATCGATGGGCCCCAGTGTGAACTGCACATCGCGCTCTGGATCGATATTGTTCAGCGCCCGCCACGCGACCTCGCTGATGTTCTGCACGTCCACGTCTTCGTCCACCACCACGATGCATTTGGTGAACATAGCCTGTCCCAGTCCCCAGATGGCGCTCATGATTTTCCGCGCGTGGCCAGGGTAAGACTTGCGGATCGACACCAGCATCAGGTTGTGGAAAATGCCCTCCGCGGGCATGCACATGTCGCGGATTTCCGGAATCTGCATGCGCATAAGCGGCAGGAAAATACGCTCGATGGCCTTCCCCATATAGAAGTCTTCCATGGGCGGCGGTCCCACGATTGTGGTCGCGTAGATGGGCTCTTTGCGCTGAGTGATGCAGGTGACGTGGAAGACGGGATACTGGTCGGCCAGCGAGTAATAGCCGGTGTGGTCCCCGAAAGGGCCTTCGAG
>Ga0302324_100018415_pt1 | contig 13765 bp, 6 predicted proteins | sample Palsa_T0_1_FD_201949 | JGI IMG/M metagenome (GOLD analysis project Ga0302324, IMG submission 201949) | Peat permafrost microbial communities from Stordalen Mire near Abisko, Sweden - Palsa_T0_1 | ecosystem: Environmental > Terrestrial > Soil > Palsa > Peat permafrost | place: Sweden: Abisko... | reverse complement strand
CCGGAGGGAACGCGGCGTCAAACGGCGGGTCGGGCTGAACGGTGACCTCGTAGATGGCGGGCTGGAGGTTGGCCTGGTAGCCGATGCTGTTGCCCAGGCCGGGACCGGGCGGCTTGCTGGGCGAGGTGTCGACCACCACCGCGGCCGGGATGGGGCCGAGCGGCAAGCCGAGAGACGCGGCGTCGACCGCGCCGGAGGGCGCCGCGTCCGGGGGCCAGAGGGGGCGGTAGGTCACGTGGACGGGGAGCGCGGTCGACACACCGGGGTTGCCGAGGTTCCAGTCGAGAGCGGCGGGGGACTGCTCTTGCGGCGTGGCCAGGTAGGCGCCCTGGACGATGCCGTACCCCGGCAGGTTCGTGCAGGAAAGCGTGGCGGAAGGCACGCAGGTGATGGGAACGGCCGGCGTGTCGTCGAGGTGCTCGAAGGGAATGGCGAAGGTCTGGCCGGGCGCGAAATACGAGTCCTCGGAGAGCGACACGGTGAGGATGAGGCCCGTCAAGACCGGCGGGACCTCGCACGCCCCGTCCGTGCCGCACGAGGGGGTGACCGCACTGCCCTGGTACGCCGAGCAGGCATGCGAGGGGCACGCGTTGACGGGACCACTGAGCCCGACGGGGACCGGCCCGGTGCCGGGCCCGCACGAGGCAGCGACGAGCGTCACCGCGCCGAGCACCGCGCGCGCTCTCACGGGTCGGCTCCCGACTCGGGAACGACCGGCAGCCCGTCCGCCCCCGTGTCGGCGGAGGGGAACGCGCCGTCCTGGAGCGCGCCCGCGTCGTAAAGCGGGCACCCGTTGGGGTTGCCGCCAGGATTGAAGAACCACGACACGATGTCCCCGCCCACGCTGTCCCAGGTGTGCGCCGAGCCCGGATCGAACTGATGGGCCACCAGGAAATCGATGCGATGGCAGAGCGAGTCGTCCAAGCCGGTGAGCCCCCCGAAGGAGACCAGCGCGACGCCGCCGTCGACGGTGTCCGGCGTCGGTTGCACGAGCTGCGGGTAGATGGCGGGGGGCGTCGGCTGGCAGCTGCTGGGGTTCGCGCACGGGTTGTAGTCCACGAAGACGTCCCACTCGAAGGACTGCTCCGGGTCGTCGAGCTCCACGGGGACGACGAACTCGAGCGGCATCTCGGCGAGGATCTGGTTGGGCGGCGGCACGACCGCCTCCTGCCGGATGGTCGGACGCTGCTCCGGGAGCTGAGGCAGCTCTGGCGGCGGAGCGGTGACGCACGCCGAGGTGGTGGCGATGGCAAAGGCGAAACAGCCGCCCGCCGCCGCGACGAGGCCGATGGCCGTGAAGCGAAGCATGGGGATCAGAAGACGCTGAAGCGACCGGACGAAAGAGTGCCACGCGGCGCGCTGGGCGCAACGGCGTGCCAGCGGGCGCTCGCGTACTCGGGGCTGACGGCGAGGCCCAGCAGGTCGGCCAGAGAGGGGAGCTCCTCGCACAGGTTGCGCAGCGACGGCAGCGACGGCCGCTCCGCGCGCGGTCCCGTTTCGGCGAGGAGCGCCCGCGCGGCGACGGCGAAATCGCCCGAGAGAAACATGCCGACCCGGCGACCGCTCTCATGGGCCTTGCCCACCAGCTCGCCGTAGTCGGCCACGCTGGAGCCGCCGAGCAGCTCCTGCAAGCGCCGCTGCGTGCGCGCCGGCACGATCTGCCAGAACGATTCGGCCAGGCGCGCGGTGGGTCCGTTCACGCTGCTGCTGCTCTCCGGCGGCCCGAAGGCGGCGTGCATGGCGTCCACCAGCGAGCGCCCCTCCGCCGCCGGGAGTCCGAGGCGCAGCGCGTTGTGCGTCAGCGCCGCGCACATGCCTCGTCCGAGGGCGAAGCGCATCTCGGGCGTATCCTCTCGCACGTCGCCGGTGAGAATCACCGAGGGAGGGGCGAGCAGCGCCACGTGCGCGAGGGACGGCCCGGCGCCCGCCCGCGGTACGAACAGCGGGATGCGCGGGGCATCGAGAGCGCGCACCGCCGCCTCGTAGAGACGCGCGATCACCGAGGTCGGACCGGGGGCCACGCGCTCGACGCCGGTGATGCCGTAGCTCGCCGCGTCGCGCACGAAGAGCTGCATCGCCCCCTCCCACAGGAGCGCCAGCGCCTCGCCGGACGCGTCCATCGAGGGGCGCGCGAGGAGCGCGAAGATGCCCGGTTGCTCCGGCTGCGCGGCCAGCGACGGCGGCGGCAGAGGGCCGGCGCCGGGATCGAAGGCCCGGAGGACGTGCTCCACGGCGCGCGCGAAGACGCGGTCGTCGTCGGCCAGGGCGGCGACGCGCAGCGATTCCAGGCGGCCGACGTCGCCGGGCTCGAGCGCCACTTGCAGGCGGCGGACGCGGACGGCCTCGTGCGCGCGATCCGGCGCCGCGCTGAGCATGGCGGCGAGAATATCACCCGCTTCCACCAGGCCGTCCGCCAGAGCCTGCGAGAGGAGAGACTCGGCGCCCACGGCGTCGCCCTGTTCGAGCCGCGCCCGGCCGAGCCCCATGCGCGCGCGGCCTCGCTCGGCGGGACTCGTCGCGCGGAGAACCGCCGACTCGAGATCCTGCACGCTCGCGTCGGCGCCCGGCGCGACGCGCCAGGACCGCACCGTCTCCACCGAGGGCTCGTCCATGGCTTCGGGCGGGGGCGTGGTGCGGCGAGCCACCCGGTCGATGTCCTCGAGCAGCGCGCGCCTCTCCAGTGCGGCGGCCCGCGTGTCCTCGTAGCGCTCGGCCACGCCCACGAACCACACGGCGTCCACCAGGCGCGAGGAGCGCACCGCGGCGTCGGCCGCCGCCAGCGACGCCATGCCCGGGTGGCGCAGCTCGAGTAGCGAGCCGGCGAGCGCGATGCGGTAGGCGACCACCGCGTCGGCGTGCCGCCCTCGGGCGATCAGGCGCTCCGCGAGCCCCAGAGCCACGAGAGGGTGGTCGCCCACCACCGCCCGCGTGGCCTCCAGCTCGTGCATGCCTGCGCCGCCGCCCTGCACCACGTCGAGAGCCTCGGCCAGAAGGAACGCGCGCACGGCGTCGTCGTCGCGGCCGAGCGGCTCGCGAATGCGCGTGAGCTCCTCGATGGTACGGCGGGCCTCGTCCGGCGCCCCCGCTCCGCGCAGGCGGTACTCGAGGCTGCAGACGAAGAGCTGGGGCCCCGCACGATCGCGTGCCGCGGCGCCGGCGCGACGCGCGCGGGTCAGCGCGAGCTGCGTGTCCCCGGCGCGCGCGGTGGCCTGCGCCGCCTCGAGAAGGAGGTCGCTCCGCGACCGCGGGTCGACGCTCTCGCCGCCGGCGATGGCCTCCAGCGCCTCCCCGAGCTCGCCGTCGGCGCCCAGGGCGCGCCCCACCTCGATGCGCAGGCCGAGCGCCGCCGGACTGGCGGGGTTGCGCTCCAGCACCGCCGCCGCGAGATCCAGCGCCGTCTCCAGATCGCCGCCGGTCAGGGAGGCTCTCGCTGCGCGCAGCTCCAGCTCGTCGCGCTCGGCCGGGTCGGTCTCCACGGCGGCGGCGCGTCGCCAGAGAGGCGCCGCGCGGCTGGGCTCGCCCTGGCGATCGAGGAGGTCGGCCAGGTAGCGGAGCGCGCCGGCGTTGTCCGGCCACTCGGCGAGCACAAGCGCGAGCTCGTCGCACGCTTCGGGGATGCGCCCCAGCCGTTGCTCGAGGATGGCCGCGCGCCGCAGCCGCACGAGGCGGAGCATCTCCCGCGTTCCGGACTGCGTATCCAGGCGCTCCGCGCGCCGCGCCAGATGGTCGGCGAGCTCGTCGTACCGGCCGCGCGCGACGATGAGCGCCTCGATGACGTGATCGGCCTCTTCGTCGTCGGGATCGAGCGCCAGCACGCGGGTCCAGGTTGCGGCCGCCGACGCGGGGTCGCTCCGCCGCTCGTGGGCGCGCGCCAGTCGTCTGAACACCGGCACGCGCCCGTCCTCGCCCACGCGCGCCGCGATCTCCTCCAGCGCGCCCACCCGCGCCTGGTCGTCGCCGGCGGCCTCCGCGACTCGCTCGAGCGAGCTCCAGCGATGCAACGGCGCGGGATCGAGCTTGCAGGCCTCCAGGAGCGCGCGCACCGCTCCCGTCTTGTCGCCGCGCGTCTCGCGGCGCTCGGCGATCTCCATCCAGCGGTCGGCGCGCATGGGCGGGGACGCCGCCTGACTCGCCGCTTCCCGCTGGACGTGCTCGTCGATCTCCCCGCCCCTCCCTGCGGCGTCCCAGGCGGCGCGGAGCTCCCTCTCCACCTCCGCTCGCTCGCCGGCCTCCAGCAGGTCGGCGGCGCGCTCGAACAGCGGGGCGGCCTGGGCGTGCGCCCCTTCGGTCACCTGCGCCCGCGCCAAGGCCAGCAAGGCATCGGTGCGGCGCCGGACGGACACCTGCTTCGCCAGGCGATCGCCCAGCCCGGGCACCCGGCGCACGGCGGCGTCGGCGTCGTTCACCAGCTGGTCGTCCCCGGGCTCCCGGATCGCCGCCGCCACCGACGCGCGGGCGCGAAGATCGTCGTCGCCGACCGCCGCGGCGACGGCGGCGAGCAAGCGCAACACCGGGACGCCGACGTTCGCGTGGGGACTGTCGGCGGCGTCGAGGAGCCTCGCCGTGCGTCCGCGAGCGTCCTCCGCGAGCGCCAGCTTGGAGGCGCGTCCCTGCAGCTCGCGGTACTCGTCGACGTCGGCGTCGCAGGTGATGGCGCGCTCGATGGAGGTCATCGCCCCCTCGGCATCGGCGAAGAGGTCCAGCGACGCGCAGGCGAAGGCGAGGGCCACCCGGGCCCCTTCGGGTCCGTCCAGTCGCTCGGTGATGGCCGACGCCGCGCGTCCGAGTCGGATCTCCAGCACCTCGCGCTCGTCCGGCTCGAAGAGCAAGAGTTCCCCCGCCGCGTGTCGCAGCAGGGCGAGGGTCGCCACGTTCGGGGCGGCCACGGAGGCGCGCAGCAGGACGTCGACCTTGGTGCGCACGCCCTCCTCGTCGTCGCCCGAGAGGCTCGCGGCGTGCAGGAGCCAGGCCGCGCGCACCGCCGCGTGCTCGCTCCCGTCGGCCACCCGCTCGACGGTCCGTACCGCCTGCGGTCGATCGCCGGCGCGCTCGGCGGCGCGGGCCAGCAGCTGGAACGCCGACCCTTCGGAGGGAACGGCGTAGAAGGCCTGCGCGGCGTGCTTCAGGGCGAAGGCGTGGTCGCCCCGGCGCTCGAAGAAGCGCGCTGCCCGGTAGTGCGCCGCGCGCCGGCCGAAGCGTCCCAGGGCACGGTGCGCGATCAGCTCGTAGAGTGCCGAGAGAGCGGGATGCTCGCGCGTCCGCTCCGCGGCTCGCTCGGCGACGGCGAGGGCGTCGGCGCAGGCCGGGCTGCGCGCCAGCCCTTGGGCGGCGAGGTCGAAGGCGAGGTCGGGCTCGCCGGTGGTCAGGGCGGCGCGCGCCACGTCGGCGGAGATGGCGGCCGCGTGGAGGTCGTCGGGCTCGGTCTCGATGAGCCGCGCCAGGTACTCGAAGGCGAACGCCGTCCCGGCAAAGGCCACCAGGTCGAGCGCGAGCGTCGCGTGCCCGCGCTCGCCGGAGAGGCGCGCTGCGCGCTGCCACGCGGTGATGGCCCCCAGGCGGTCCTCCGCGAGATCCCACAGCGCCGCGCCGAGATCGCGCCACGCCCACGATGCGGTCGCCGCGTCTCCCGGTGCAGCGCGCTCGGCGCGCGCGCGCAGGCGCCACAGCTGGGCGTCGGGGCCCAGCGTGCGCTCGTTCAGCCGGGCCAGCCGCCGATCGATCTCCGGCTCGGAGACGCCTTCCTGCGTGGCGCGCGCCACGATGCGCGCTTCCCCTTCGTCGTCGCCGAGGCGTTCGTGCAGCTCGGCCAGGCGCAGGAGCAGGAGCGGCCGCTCGACCCCCTCCGCCCCGCAGGCCAACCAGCGCTCGAGAACGGCCGCCGCAAAGCCCGCGTCGGACGCGCGCGCCGCGACGTCGAGCATCGCGTCCCGGAGAGGCTCGATCCTGGGCCCAAACACGTCGAGCGCGCGACGCGCCACGACGGCGGCCCGATCGACGTCGAGGTCGGTCAGGTCGCGCAGCGCCTTGGCGAAGGGGACGCCGAGCCACGCCGCCGGCTGGGGTTGCGAGAGCAGCCAGGCCAGCGTGTCGCCCAGCCGCCCTCCTTCCCCGGAGCGCACCAGACGGTCGAGGAGCTGCTCGATGGACCGGCGATGGCCGGGGCGCAGCGCCACCATGCGCTGGCTCCATCCCACCGAGAGCTCCGTCTCGCCCAGCGCGTCGAGCGCGTCGGCCAGCGCCGCGCACCACGTCGCGCGCGGCCCGATGACGGCGATGGCGCGCTCCAGCGCGGCGGCGGACGATCGATCCCGCGCTCCCTCGGCCATGACGTTGGCCAGGGTGGCGATCGCGCGCGCACTGGCCGGGTCGAGCTGAACGGCGAGCTCCGCAAGACGCCGCCCCAAGGCCGCGTCGCCGGCCGCCCGCGAGCGTTCGGCCGCCGACGACAGCAGGACCGACCCCACCGGGGAGGCCAAGGTCGAGGCCACGCGCTCGAGTGCGGCCGCGTTCGCGAGGCCATCCCCGGCGATCACCGCGCGTGTCCAGGCCCGCGCGGCGGCGGCCCTCGGGTCGCCTTCGTCGCCCGCCTCGCTCGCCTCGCCCGGCGGCGCGGCGCGCGCGACCTCTGCTTGCAGGACGCGGAGAGCCGCGCTGGCCTCGGTGCGATCGGGATCCAGCGCCAGCGCCTCGAGGTACGTCGTCGATGCGCGCGCCGGGTCGGCCAGCGGACCGGCGTAGAGGCGCGCCAGCTCCACGAGCTGCGTCGCGCGGTCCAGCGCCGTGCCGCGAGAGCTTCGCACCACCAGGCGCGCTGCCACGGCCTCGAGCATTCCCAGGTTGAACAGGATGGCGTCGAGCGAGTCCGCGCCGTCCCCTTCGAACCGCGCGTCCAGTCCTTCGTCGAGGGCGGCGGCCAGCGCGCGCCCGTTCGCTTGCGCGGCAGACGCGTCGCTCCGGCGCCGGCCATGCACCACGGAGGAGCGGCGCGGATCGCCGGCGCCTGTCTGCCGCGCGTGCTCGCGCCATACCTCGTCGGCCGCGTCGAGCCGCCCGCGCCGCCCGAGCGCGTCCGCCAGGGCCTGCGCAGCCGCGGCGCTGGTGTCGTCGACGGCGAACGCGCGCCAGAGATCCTCCAGCTCCTCCCCGCCATGGTCCTGCGCCCCCCGCCGTCGGGCCGCCTCCACGTAGGCCTCGGCCGCCGCCGCCCGGGGAACGGCGTGGGGCTCCCACTCCGAGAGCGCGCCGAGCAGCTCGGCCGGCAGCGGGTCGTCCGGCGCGATGGGGAGAGCCGCCTCGAACGCCGCCGCCGCACCCGCCGCGGCGCCGGCCCGGGCCTTCAGGACGCCCGTGCGCACGAGGACGTACGCGGCCTCGGCGGCCTCGATCTCCTTCATCGCCGCGATGGGCCGGAGGGCGCCCGCCGCTCGCCCTGCCTCCCCCAGGCTCTCCAGCCACGCCGCGAGCTCCCGCCGCAGCTCGATGTCGTCCCCGCCGCGCAGCGCCTCCGTCGCGAGATCCACCGCCTCGTCGAGATCGCGATCGCGCGACGCCAGCCAGCGGGCCAGCGCCGCACACGCCGCGCGCGTGGCTGCCCGATCGCCCTCGGCGCGCGCCTCCTCCACGCGGGCGCGCATCCACGCCTCCTCCGCGCGCGCGCCGCTGCGTCGCTCGAGCGGTGGGGGGGCCAGTGTCGTATGACTGGCGAGCCCCTGCGGCACCGTCCACTCGGGGGGTGGGAGTGTCCCGCGCGCCGACCGAGGCTCCTTCTCGGCCTCGGTGTGCGACTCGCCGGCCAGGCCGCGATCGGACGGGATCATCCGCGCTGGATCGTACGCCAGGTCCAGGCCCGCGCGGGATTTTCAGCGCACGGTCAGCCCGAACGGAAGGGCGCAGAGGATCCGCTCGCGATCGCCCAGCGGGGCCATGCTGGCGAGGAACGGGGCGAGCTCGGGTCCCACACGAGCCAGCAGCTCGGCCGCCGCAGTCCCTAGGCCTTCCGGAAGTTGCGCCGGCACCGTCTCGCCGCGCGCCTGGGACGGGTTGCCGCCCAGCGCGTCGAGCAGGCCTGACGGTTCCCCGGCCACACTGACCCGCGCATCTGCCGGCAGGCTGGCCAGGGAGCGCGCGCGGGCGAAGGCCTCGGCCAGCCCTCCCAGCTCGTCGACCAGACCGCGCGCTTTTCCCTCGCGCCCGCTGAAGATGCGCCCCTCGGCCGAAGCGGCCACGCGTTCGACCGGGATCTTTCTCCCTTCGGCGACGCGCGCCAGGAAAAGCTGGTAGATGCCGGTCATGGTGGCCAGCATCCGGACCCGGGTCGCGTCGTCCCACGGCGTCAGCAGCGACTCGTAGGCCGCCCGGGCGGTGGCGCCGGGATCGCCTGCCTTGGCGGCGATGGTCTCGGCGTGGACGCCGATCTTCTCCAGCGCCCGATCGGCGGCGATCTTGCCGCCCACCACGCCGATGGATCCCACGATGCTGGTGTCGTCGGCGAAGATCGTGGTCCCGGTCGATGCCAGGTAGTAGCCGCCGCTGGCGGCCATGCTTCCGACGCTGACCACCAGCGGCTTCTTCGCGCGAATGCGCATCAGCTCGTGCCAGAGCAGATCGCTGGCCAGCGCGCTGCCCCCCGGCGAGTCGATGCGCAGGACCACCGCTTTCACGTCGTCGTCGCGCTCCAGCCGGACGAGCGTGCGCATCATCCGCGCCTCGACGATGCCGCTGCCCCCCGAGAGCACGCCGCCGCCGCCGGCCATCGAGATGGCCCCGCCCGCGCGCACCAGCGAAACGGGCGCCGCCCCCAGCGACTCGCCGGCGATGGCGCGGAGCGCGTCGGACAGATCGTCCCCCGCGCCCGGCGCCGAGCCCCCGCCGAGCTGGATCTCGGCGCGCACCGCCGAGGTGTCCTTCTCCAGAGCGTCGCGCGCCTCGTCGAAGTACCCCACCTCGTCGATCAGGCCGAGGTCCTTGGCGTCGTGCGCCGAGTACGGCCCGTCCTCGGGCGTCGCTTCGGCCATGGTCGGACGCGCCTGGCGGAGGCCGTCGAGCCACGCTGCGCGCATGTCCGAGAGCGTCGACTGGAGCGACTGGCGAGCCTCCGGGCTCGGACCGTCGCGCGTGAAGGGCTCTTCCGCGCCCTTGTATTTCCCCACCTGGAGGAAGTCGACGTCCAGTCCGAGCTCGTCGGCGAGGAGCTTGTGGAAGTAGATCGTCTGCGCCGCCAGGCCCACCGCGTCCACGCTGGTGGCGGGCGAGAGCCAGATGCGCGTGCAGGCGCGCGCGGCGAGGTAGAGCGTGCCGTTGGAGAGCTCGTCGGCGTGGCACCACACCGGCACCCGCGCGCGAAGCGCACCGACCAGCGTGCCGATCTCCTGCGCCCGCGCCAGGCCGATGCTGGCCGTGCCCAGGCGCACCAGGATGCCGCGGAGGTCCTTGTCGCGGCCGAGTCGCTCGGACACGTGCACCAGCTCGTCGAAGGAGGCGCTCTTCGACGGCAGGCCGAGCAGCCCGGTGGGAGGCGCCTCGGGCACACCGTCGGACAGATCGAGAACCACGATGGCGGGCCCTCCTCGCGGCTCGTCCGCCGTCGAACCCGCGGAGGACGCGGCGCGATGGCGCCCGTCGCAGCCCGCGGAACCGAGAGCGAGGAGCAGCGCGCCGCCCGCCCGCAGCAGCTTCGCGGCGAGCGATCGGCGCATCAGAGACCGTCCGAGTCGGCCGGAGAGGTCGGCTTCGGCGGCGGCGCGTCACTCGCCGTGGGGGTCGGCGGCGCGGGGGTCGCCGGCGCGGGGGGAGGCGACGGCTCGACGCGCGTCTTCACGTAGCCGGGATAGGTCCCGTCCGGGAAACGATCCTCGATGTCCTTGTAAGCGCGCTGCGCGCTCCCGCGATCGCCGCTCACCCACTGCGTGTCGGCCACCCCCAGCAGGGCGGGCAGATAGGACGGATTGACGGCCAGCGCGCGACGGTAGGCGCTGACCGCGCCGGCGTTGTTTCCCTGCGCCCGGTCGACGTCGCCGATGCCGGCCAGCGCCTCCGAGTCGGTGGGGTTGCGCGCGACGATGGCTTCGTAGATCTGACGGGCCCGATTCCAGTCGCCCTTCTTGATGGCCTGCGCGGCGCCCTGCATGGCGCTCGACGAGCCACCGGGCACGGAGCCCGCGCCAGCACCGCCGCCCCCGGCCGCGACGGACGGCGAGGGCGACGCGCCGAGCTCGGGGCGCTGCGCGTTCGACGCGACTCCCCCGTCGAGGGAGCTCTTGCCGGCGACCCGGTCGACGAAACCGTGGAGCTGAGGAAGCAAAGGATACGGCCGTGACAGCCCGTCGAGCTTGGCCAGCTCGACCCGGGCGCCGGGTCCGTCGCCGGACTTGGCCAGCGCGTAGACGAGCGCGGATCGTGCCCGGCCCGCGTTCCCTTCGCCCGCCGCGGCCTGGCGCAGGCGATCGATCACCGTCGTCCACAGCGGATCGGACTCCGCCAGATCGAGCGCTGCCAGCACGTACGCCGTCTCCGGCTGCGAGACCTGGGCGGCGATCTTCCCGACGTAGCTGCGCGCCGCCTCGCCCTCCCCGCCGAGTCGAAGCGCGTCGATCTTGGCGCGAACCGCGGCCGGATCGTCCGGGGAGGCCGCCACGGCGTCGTCGGCGGCCTTGCGCGTGCGCGCGAGGCGATCGGCGAGCTGCGCCCGGGTCGCACGGACCTCGTCGACCGCCGCCGGCGGAAGCAAGCGCAGCGACAGCCAGGGGATGTCGGTCTTGGCCGCGCTCACGCGGGCCTCGTCTAGAAGGACGCGGGGATCGTGCTCGGCCAGCGCGCTCGCCTTGTCGAAGTCCTCCTGCGAGAGGTCGAGGTTGCCGTCGGCCAGCGCCTTCTCCCCGTCCAGCACGAAGCCCAGCGCGCGCGTATCGAGCTCGACGCGGGCCGTCGAGCCGCGAGCCAGCAGGTAGGGCCTGGCGACCGCCCACCCGCCGACGCCCACCGCCAGGAGGAGCACGAAGGCCACCACCCAGCCTCCCACCCGCCGCCGTCGCGGGAGCGAGGCCGAGTCATCGGCCGACGAAGGCTGCCAGCTGCGCGACGCCGGCAGCTCGTCGTCGCCCGTGGGCATGGCGGGGCGGACGGGGCGCACCGGCGGCGGTGCGGGCGACGCGCCCTCGAAGAGCGCCGGCACCGAAGACGGCGGGACGGGCCCGTGGAGGGTGAAGGGATCCTCGCTGCCCGGCCGAGCCATCGCCGCCTGGCCGAACGCGTACGGGGTGGCGCTGACGACGGGGAGCGTCTCCATCGGCGGGGGGGGAAACGACGCGAAGGGAGGCGGCGGGGCAGCGCTGTCGATGGGACGCAGCGTATCGATCTTGTGACGCGCCGGCGGCACCGGAGAGACCGCACCGGTCGGCGCGACGCCCCAGGATGCCGTGCGCTTCGAAAGCGGCGGAGCGGGGCTGCCCAGATCCGGTACCGAGGGCGCGAAGGGCATGTGCGGCATGGCGCTGGCCATGCCCGCCGCGGGGGGCGGCCGGCTGGACGGGCGCCCTTCGAAGAACGGCTCGAGCTCGGCGATGGTTCCCAGTGGCCGGGCCGGGCCCGCTCCGCGCGTGAGGACATCGCCCCGCGTCACCTGCTTTGCCAGAATGGCGCGCTGGAGCTCGCGGAGAGACAGAAACGTTAACCGCTGTCCCGACGTCGTCTGCACCTGCCACTGGTCCGCGCCGTCGCGCGCCTCCGGGCCACGCACCTTGAACTGATGGCCGCAATGGGTGCAGCGCACGGTCGTGCCGCGCCCGCTCACCAGCGCGTCGTCGAACTCGTATTCGGTCTTGCAGCGCTCGCACTGGACGTCCATCACACACCCGCGCCTTGCGGTCGAAGCCCGACGCTGCAAGCGGTGGAAACGAGGACCCTCGTAAGGGACGTCACGTTAACACGGGCCTTCCGATGCTGTCGATTGGCCCGACCGGCTCCCTCGAGGTGTCGGCGCGGGCGTCCATCCAGCTCTGTCCCAGGCTGAGCCGCGCGCGCGGGGCAAACGATCCCCCCTCGAGCCCCGTGACCGATGTGGCGGCTCCGCTCGTGAACGAGCGTGCACACGCCTCGCGGACGGCCCATGATCTGGGCGGGACGGGAGCGCTCGCCCGGGGGCATGTGCATTGCTACCGTTCTTTCGCGCGGGCTTGGGGTTACTTGTTGCCGGAGCGGTGATTGTGATGAAGCGACTTCTTATAGGCATCGCGATCTTGTTCGGAGCGGCGCTCCTCGGCGGCTGTCCGATCTACTCGAGCCAGGGCACCGAATGCCGGGTCTGTCAGGGGACCGGCTGTTACAGCTGCCCGGACACATCGTCGTCGGGCGGCTGCGCCTATTCGGGCGCCTGCATCAACTGGCAATGCTCGCAGAACAGCGACTGCGACGACGGATATGTTTGCAACGATCAGGCGCAGTGCGTCACGGCACCCCCGGTGCTCGATGCGGGCGACTGCAGCGTGAGCGGCTGTCCGGGTGGGTACGTCTGCAAACTCTCGAACGGAGAGGCCCAGTGCGTCTCGCTCGGCGCTCCGAGCAGCGACGGCGGCGCGGATGGCTCCAGCCCCGTCGACGGCGGCGGCGGCGCTGACTCCGGGTCGGCGGGCGACTCGGCGACGACGTCGAGCGATGGCGGGGCGTCGAGCGATGGCGGGGCGTCGGCGATCGACAGCGGGACGTCGGGGGTCGATTCCGGGAGCGATGCGGACGCGTCGAGCCCCAGCGTCCCGTGCAACGCCGACGGCGATTGCGGCGGAAACGGCGCGGCCTGCGTCGACGGCGCCTGCTCGTCGCGCGTCGACCTTTGCTCCGACGGGACGCAGTGCGTGGTGGCCGGTTCGTCGTGTGTCGACGGGCTGTGCGAGGCCACGTGCAGCGCCACCATCCCCTGCCCTTCCGGCTACGGGTGCGACTTCACCCGGGGGGTCTGCAACCTCGACCCCGGCGCCTGCGCCGGGTCCGGGACCTCGACCTGCTTGGGCGGCGCGATCTGCGTGGAGACCCATTGCGTCCCGCCGTGCAGCGTGGAGGCCGCCTGTGCAGCGGGCCAGGTGTGCGTCAACGGCGGGTGCATCCCCGACCAGGCGGCCACCTTCGCTTGCCTGAACGACGGCGACCAGGGGCTGCTCTCCAACACCTGCCCCGACGGGTTCACCTGCTTGCACCACGACTGCTACGCCGCGTGCGACGTGGACGCCTCCGCAGGCGCGTGCGCAGCCCCGAGCAGCTGTAAGAACGTCACCATCGAGACCGGCACCTACGGGGTCTGCGCGGCGCCGGGCACGCTGGGAAGCGACTGCGATCCGGCGCAGGGGAAGGCCTGCGCCGGCGGCGTCTGCATCAACGGAACCTGCCAGTAGGGTCGCGGGGGTCGCTCCTCGCCGGCGCCCCGACCCAGTGAGGCCCGTCGGCGCCGGACCCCTCAGGGCACGCGCCGCCCACTGGCGCAGCCCACGTTGACGGTCAGCTCGAAGGTGCCGTCGCTCCAGTACTTGTCGATGGCTTCGCGCACGTAGTCGAACGCCTTGTCGGGCTCGGCGAGATTCAGGTTCGCCTGCGCGTCGGGCAGGATGAGCATGCGCACCACCGGGTCCTCGAAAAAGTCGCGCCCGCTCTGGAATCCAAGGGACGTCGGGCGCAGGCTCACGTCGACGAAGTCGAAGCCCGCGTCCTCGAACTCGGCGCGGAACGTCTCGATGGTGGGCTTCGCCGCGTGCGCCTTCTCCACGGCGCGGCCGACCGCGTC